>Ga0116143_10000992_pt1 | contig 36107 bp, 30 predicted proteins | sample AD_UKC034_MetaG_FD_89745 | JGI IMG/M metagenome (GOLD analysis project Ga0116143, IMG submission 89745) | Active sludge microbial communities of municipal wastewater-treating anaerobic digesters from USA - AD_UKC034_MetaG | ecosystem: Engineered > Bioreactor > Anaerobic > Digestate | place: USA... | reverse complement strand
TTCTCCTGCTGGTTTTTCAACTGGCCGGGAACAGCGCCCGACAGTTGCATTCTACTCCAATCCTGACTCCCTGCCAACATGTCATTAACTATGTCCTAGATCTTGCCAGATCTCTGCAAAAGAACTTATCCGCAGATTTCGCCGATTACACAGATGCTTTTCCCTTTCATTCTGCGCGAAGCAAAGCGAAGCCGCAGAATCCATGTTTCTGCTTTTCTGGATCCTGCAACTGTGCGCAGAATTACGGGCTGGCTTGTCAATGTGGCTTTTGGCCAGGAATTGCTGAATGATTATGTTTGTGCTTGAACGGGGTTGTGGTGGGCGGTATTATTGGGCGATTACGATTACCCTGCTTCGCTAAAGCTACGCAGGGCAGGCGAGCACGAATTGGAGCGATGATCTGTGCTTGCAGATATGTTTAAATGGAGACAATCATGACATTCAATCATACCTTCAATTTACCGGGTCTTGATTTGCAGGCTATTTGCGATGGCAACCCCGATCATCATTCGGCGGTTGTCGTTTTGCACGGGCTCCACTGCTATAAAGAAAAGCAGCAGGCCGAACTCGAACGACTCAGTACTGCCGGTTTCTTTGCGCTGGCGGTAGATGCGCCACATCACGGCGTCAGATCAGACGGCGCCATGGATATATTCAGAAACCTGAACGGTATCGAACGCTATCATTTTATGCTGGCATCCGTTTTACAGCACGCTTCTGAAGTTGCCGGGCTGGTAGAAGAATTGCGCAAAAAGTTCGAAAAAGTCGCGGTAATGGGGATATCGATGGGCGGCCACACAGTGTTTGCGCTGCTCAGATACGCCAGCCGGCCAGATCTGCTGGCGCCTTTCCTTGCTACGCCAGATTTTCGCACGCGCGATCTCGATTTTCGCCTGCCGCTGAGCCCGCTTGAACAGATCGGCCCGGCCGACCATATCGACGAGGTGTTTCCGGCGCCGCTGTTCATGGTCACTGCCGGCAGCGATTCAGTGGTCAACCCGGCACCTGCGCGCGAGTTCTATAAGCGCCTGCGACCTCTCTACAAAAGCCAGCCTGAATTGCTGGAATACCACGAATATCCCGAATCAGACCATCTGATGCGGCCACAGGACTGGTACGACGGCTGGCACCATTTCATCTCCCGCCTGCGCCGCGAAGGCTTCTAGTCCTCTGTCACATAAGAGTTTAAAAATTAAATCTTAGAGTCTCCGCTTATGCCGGGCTCTCGGCGGAATCTCATTCGCTACAACTCTCACCAGACGTGAGTATTGTTTAATAGCTATGGCTCTGCGTCAAAGTTGCCTGGCTCGAAGTTTCCGCGCCTGAGAAACCCGCCTGCGCCCTTGCTAGGATCCCATGGATCAGGCTTTCTGCTCGGGTTTGGCTTTGAAGAACAGTGATTTTGCTATTTTGTAGCCGAGCGGCGTTAAAATCAGGCCAAAAACCATGTTCCAGATCATGTTCTGGCTGATCTCGCGAAAGATGATGGCGTAAGACGGGTCGTTCGGGTTGACGCGGGCAGCAATCGACTGGTTGGTTTTCAGCGCTTCCTGGAGTATGGCGACCTTCTGTTCTTTGTCGGCGACGTTGGTGTTAGAGCCACCGGCGATGTCTATATGGGTGCTGGTATATTTTTTGCCCTGATACTCATAGGTAAAACTGCCGCGGGCACCTGTTGTATACTGATTGCGTGTGTGGGCCAGTTTGACGACTTCGGCTGAAAGCACGCGGGCCTGCACAACCGGCCAGCTGCCCGAGGCAAAGTAAATGTAGAACATATCAACTCCGCGCCACAAAAATACCAGCCCGACCCAGATCATGACCAGTCCACTCAGGCGCAGAAGCCCTCTCCTGTTGTTTAGTGAGCTTGTGCTTTTGGCTTTTATTTCTGAAGTGTAGTTAAACATGACTAAAACCTTTCTCAATTCTGCTCGCCAGATTATACTGCATTAAAAGATGCCTGTTCTATTAAATGTCGGCCGGAGCTCAAGCTGTTTTGATGAAAAAACTTGCGGAATTAGCTTATTTTCTGGTTTCACAGAAACCTTATGCAGTGATGATAGTTATCTTTGCCGCATTTGTGCTGAGTTTTGGCGCGTTCGCTCATGTCGAGACAGCTGATGATATCGAGAGCGGCATAACCGACCCGGCTGTTTTGCAGACATTTGCCAGATTCAGAACTGAGTTTGGCCATGAACAGCAGATTCTCATCGCTTTTCCAGTAGCCGGAATCGATCGCGCCGCGTTGCTCGATCTATGGTCGCTGGTGCACAGACTGCGCGCTCTGCCGCAGATCAGAGGCATAATGTCACTGCTCGATGTGCTCAAGCCCTTTAATCGTCGCGAAGATTTCGAGGCCTATCTGCTCGACTTCCGTATCGAAAATCTCAACGAGCTGCTGCAGAAGAACAGCATGTTCGATAATTTTCTCGTCAGCTCCGACCGACATGCTTTACAGGTAGTCGTCATGCCTGATATGGATTATCCGGATTGTCAGAAGCAGCTTTACAAAGAGCTCAATCGCCTGTTACCCGACTATTTCGGCCAACGCGAATACCACGTTTTTGGCTACATGTATTTCAAAGAGCGCTTTTTCGAGTTCATCGAGCGCAATAACCTCGTTTTTATATCGCTTGGCTTCATTCTCTGTACCATGCTGGCCTGGTTCTTCTTTCCAGATATCGTTGTGCTGGTGCTGATTCTTTGCTCGGTAGGCATTCCGGCGGTGTTGACTTTCGCCATTTACTTTGCCAACGGCAACAAGATCAATCTTTTCACTTCGCCGATCATTCCTTTTGCTCTGATCATATCGCTGAGCGAAATCATCTATCTCGTGAGCTTTTTTATCAGAACCCATAAGCATGGGAATCGGCCTTACGAGCTGCTGCACCGCGAGAACTTTTTCAGGCTGCTGCGGCCATGCCTGATCAACTCGATGACCACGCTGATCGGCTTTTTGTCTCTGTCTTACAGTCCATCTCCGAATATCAGGTTGTTTTCTTTGTATACTTCGCTGGCCTGCTTTCTTTCCTACTTCGTTACCTTTGGTCTGATTTTTTCAGCATTAAAGCTCTATCAGCCAAAGTTTTCACGAAGCGTTCAAAAAGAGCGGCGTTATGGCGAGGGTATTCGTCGTTTTCTGCGTAATGCTATATTCAGGCATACCGGCAAGGTGCTGGCGGCTTCTGTTATCATCGGACTGCTTGCGCTTCCTTTCGTTTTTTCGGCACAGACGCGAAACTCGCTCGAAGACTCATTTGCCGCAAATGACAAAATTCTGACTTCGTGGCAGTTCATAAAAACTCACTTTTCCGGGCCATACCAGCTGCTTCTGATGATTTCGCACCCCGATCTGTTATCGCGCGCTTTTCTTGAAAAAATCGATCTGTTGCATGATGAGCTGCTACAGATGCCCGAAATTAACCGGGTGTTTTCGCTGGTGAGTCTGCTCAAGGCTTTTACCGAAAGTTTTTCGTCAGGCCCCGAAATACCCGAAAGCGAACAGCTGATTTTTTCGATTCTCGAATTTTTCGATGCCCGCGGTATTGCTGAGATGGTTATTTCACCCAATGCCGATATCCTGTTGCTGCGGGTTGGCATAAATCAGTCAGATGACTTTGTTATTTTCGATCTTGGTCAGCGCATGCTGGCCGAAGCCAGGTCGCTTCTGCCAGCCTCCACCAGTGTCGAAATCACCGGCGAAGTCTACTCGCAGGCCGTTTTGCAACGAAATATTCTCGACAATATTTCAAGCTCGTTTGCCGCAGCTATTCTGATGATCAGTCTCGTTTTTCTGGTGGTTTTCCGCAGTCTGTCGCTGTCTTTCATTGCACTGCTGATCAATTTTTATCCGATCTTTTTTGCTTACGCTCTGGCTTTTCTGGCCGGGATTCCGCTCAACCCTTCGACTGCCATTGCTGGTTGCGTCATGAGCGGGTTGATTGTCGATGACACGCTGCATACCATAACTTTTTATCATGATTCGCATCAGCACACGACGCAGCGTCGCCTGCTGTTCACCATGCAGCAGATGACCTGGCCGGTAATCTATTCTTCTATTCTGCTTGGGCTGGGCAATGCTATTTTCATTTTCAGCGACTTCAAGCCTTTTGCTTATTTCGGCGCCATAGGCGCTCTGATCGTGGTCATCGGCGTGCTCGGCGACCTGATCGTTTTGCCCGGCTGTATTCTCGCTTACGACCGCATCGCTAAGCAAAGAAAAAGTTAAATCTGCTGATAACAAAAGTCCCCGCCTAAGCGGGGACTTCATTGCACAAACACAGAACTTGTTTAGTAAAGGCTCAACTTTTGAAGAGCCGGTTGAAACGGCGATCCTGCATCATCAGCGTCATGATCATCGATGAGAACTGATACTGTTCGGCAGCACTCGAACCGAGTTTTACCGAGAAAACGCAGGTGTCGTTGTTGGTAGATACTTTGTTGGACTTGAAAGAAACCATGTCTTCGTCAGACAGGGTTTTGGCGGAATTGCTGGCAAGCCAGGCGAGCAGCAGGTCTCTGAGTCGTGATGCTTCCTGCGCGTTGGCGCATTTGAAGATCATGTTGATGTCGTAGGCATAACCATCATCTTTGCCGATTGCATCGACATTGTATGAGAAGCGTTCAACGCCTGACATGGCTGCTTTGAGATTGTTTTCGAGATCGGTCATTTTCTTTTCGCCGGCCCAGGCTTTTTTGTTGGTGACCTTTTTGAAGCCGCTGCGGGCTTTGGCAACAAATCCCTGGTGCTGACCTTCAAAGGTTTTGATTTCCTGACGTTCCTGAGCGAGAGGAACGAACGAGGTCATGAACGAGATTCTGGCAGGCTGCTTCTGCGACATTGCGGCTTTGCCGTCGAGAACCTTGATGATGTCAGATATCAGCGAATAATCGCCGCGCGGTACAGTGGCGATGATAGTGTAGTCATCAAAATAGCTGATCAGAGCTTCGGCATCGCGGAAGGCGAACGGATAAACGCGGGTAGCCTTGTCGCTGATTCTGGTATTTGCCGGAATCTTAGGTTTGGCTTCGATATTCTGCTTCTGCAGGTTGGCGAAGTAGCGATAATAGCGTTTGTCAGCGAATTCAAGAAATTTTGCATTGTCAACCTGGCCTTTGAGGATGAAGGCGGCATTGAGCTGGTCTACCGGCATTTCACGAACGACCATGCTGTAAGAAACCTGCTCTTTAACTGGGTCGGGCATGCCGGCCTTGCGGAAGCGATGATCGATAACCTTTTTGCCGACGACTTCGGTAATGCCTTTTCCAAGGTCGAGGTCTTCTTCAAGAAACTTTGCCATTTCCTTGAGCTCAATAAAACGGATATCAGCGGGGTTGGTGACCAGAGCGCTCGGTTCGGCGGCCAGGTTGCCGGAAAAACCGGCGAAAACAAGACAAAGGACAAGCAAAAAGGACTTTTTCACAGTTAAGCCTCCAAAAAACAGACTACTTTGTCTCTATCTCGTGCTATGATATCTTATTCGTAGCGAAAATAGAAACGATTTTTTGCCGATTTATGAAACTTCTTCTGGTGCTTCCTCATGGCCCTATTCACCGGGCAGGAACCGGTACCTACAAGCGCGCACTTCGTTATGCGCCACTGACATTGGCTACGCTGGTCGCTCTTGTCCCGCCAGAGCTGGGGTTCGAGGTGAAGATCATCGATGAAGGCGCCGACGTGTGGCATCCTCGTGATTATCTCGATTATGATCTGGTTGCAATAAGCACCATGACTGGCACGGCAGTGCGGGCCTATGCCATGGCCGACTTTTTCAGACGACACAATATCACTGTCATTCTTGGTGGCATTCACGCAACGTTGATGCCACAGGAAGCAAAAGAGCATGCAGACTGTGTGGTTACCGGTCTGGCTGAAGAAACCTGGCCGCAGGCCCTGCGCGATTTTGCGCAAAAGCAGCTCAAGCCTTTTTATCACATGCGTGCAGATCTCGATCTGGGCAGTTTCTATACGCCGGTGCCTGATCGCAGTGTTTTTGACCGCAAGAAGTATATAACCGTTAATTCGATCGAAGCGACACGTGGCTGCGCTTTTAAGTGTACTTTCTGTGCTGTGGCAACGGCCTGGAACAACCGCTATTACACCCGTCCGGTTGCAAACATCATCGACGAGATCAAAGGCCTTGAAGGTAATGAACTGTGTTTTCTCGACCCCAGTCTGACCTGCAACCGCGAGTTTTCGCTGCAGTTTTTTCGCGCATTGAAGCCTCTCAACAAGTGGTGGGTCGGCTGCTCTACCATTGATGTTGCGCACGACCCTGAATTGCTGGCGGCCCTGGCCGAAAGCGGCTGTCGCGGCCTTCTGATCGGTTTCGAGTCCGTTTCGCCGCAGTCTCTGGCCGAAGTCAGAAAGACTTTCAACGATGTCAAGCGTTACCGTGAAGCGGTCAGGCGGTTTCACGACCATGGCATCGGTATTCAGGCCTGTTTTGTCTTCGGTCTCGACACCGACGACCGTGATGTGTTCAAGCGCACAGTCGATTTTATTTATGAATCGGAGATAGATCTGCCGCAGTTTTCAGTGTTGACACCCTTTCCCGGTACTGCTGTCTATCGCGAGCTGGCAGCGCAGAACCGCATTCTTGAGACGAACTGGGCTTTGTTCGACGCTGAACACGTGGTTTTCAGACCAAAAAACATGACGGTAGAACAGTTGCAGGATGGCCTGATCTACGCCTGGCGGAAAAGCTATTCGCTGCGCTCGATATTCAAGCGGCTTTCAGGCTCGCGCTGTCTGCTGTCGGTCTCGATTCCAGCCAATCTTGGCTATAACTACTATGCCCGTCACCTTTCGCGTTACACCCCTGACCGCATGCACCAGGAACAGCAGGAATTCTAATCCTGACCTCGCCGACCCGGTGAAAGATATGATATCATTGATCTGTGGTTGCTGAGGCGCCCTTTATTCAGCATATCTGGAGACATGACATGAAAGGCCTCAAAACAATATTCTGGGACTGGAACGGCACCCTTCTCGACGACATCGAAGAATGCATCGAGATTATCAACAACAGCCTGAAAAAGCGGTCGTTGCCGCAGCTGACCCGTTCTGAATATCTCGAAAAGTTCGAGTTTCCGGTTATCAATTATTACAAGAGCATTGGCTTTGATTTTGAAGTAGAGTCTTTTGAAGAAGTCGGCAAGGAATACATCGATGCCTACGCCTCAAAGATGTTTGAATGCCAGCTTCAGCAGGGAGCCCGATCGGCGCTCGAAAAGATAAGCCGGCTCGGCATCAACCAGTACATTCTTTCTGCCCTGCAACATGGTGCTTTGCAGCGTTGCATCAGCCATTATCGGCTCGCTGACTGCTTTGCCAAAGTTCAGGGGCTCGACGATGCTTATGCGCACAGCAAGGTGGAGCTTGGTCAGATGCTGCTTGCCGAAGTGGGTTGTGACCCGGCTTCAGCTCTGATGATCGGCGATACCGTGCATGATTATGAGACAGCTTCAGCGATGGGCGTCAGGTGCATTCTGATCGCTGCCGGGCACAATTCGCGCGAGCGCCTGCTGACCTGTGGCGTGCCCGTATACGATACACTCACAGATTGTGTTGTTTCGCTGAATCTCTGAATTTTCGCCATCGCATTTTTTGTCGTTATCTGCGAAGCTTTGCCTGACTTGCAAATTGGTGTCGGCTGTGAAAGAATTAGGTATAAAGCAAGCACAGCAGGGGTGTGAGATGACGGGAGCACTTATCACGGTTGGGGTCAATACTCTGGCATTTTATCTGATTTCTGAAATGGTGCCGGGGTTCGATGTAAAAAGCAAGAAGACAGCTTTTCTGATGGCGATTGCTTATAGTATTCTGGCGGGTCTGGCCTGGCTGGTTGCCCTGCCGATCTCTCTGATGCTGGCTTTCGTTTTTGCGATACTGGCGTTTATTCCGCTTATCGGTCCGTTTCTCTCAGGTGCCGGTCTTTTTATAACGACATTTGTTTTGCTTTTCGGCATAAGTTTTGGTCTGCTGCTGCTTATCGACCGGATTATGGACGATTTTAACATGCGCAGCAAAACCGTCGCAGTGATCGCTTCAGTCATGTTAGGTTTACTCGGCGTTCTGATGAGGGTTTTTCTCGGTTAAACGTTGAGCCCTATTGCTGCAAAAAGCAGGAACAGAATGATTAAAAGCGCCAGCGTCAGCTCGCGATAAAATGTACTGTGCACGATATTCCCATGCCAGTGCCATTCAAAGTGGCTCCATGCAGGCATATGAAAAAGACTTTTCATGGTCTTGCCTCCTGACCGCAAAAGATCTCGCAGTTATATGTATCTAACATAAATATATGCATACTTTTGAGTCAGTAAACCTAAACTTTCATCGATAGAAAAAGCCCGCCGCTTCAGTTGCGACGGGCTTTTTAACGGAGTATGCCTATTCGGGAATCGTGATGTCGATTTTTTGCGGTTCGCCGTTTTTGAGGGCGGCAAGAGGCTCGTCGAGCTTGTTAGCCGCGCCGACCACAAGTATTCTCAGCGCTTCAGGTTTGAGATACTTCTTTGCAGCAGCGGTTACGTCAGCGGCAGTCGTTGTCTTTACCATTTCCATCTGCTTATTGAGGAAATCTTTGGGTAGCCCGAAGAAATCGTAGTAGACGAGGCGTTCGATGATCTTGCCCTTGCTGTCGAAGTTGAAGACGAAGGTGTTGAGATAACGGTCGCGGCCGAGTCTGAGTTCTTCTGCGTCTGGTTCATCTGTCTGAATGCGTTTGATCTCGTCGATGATCATTCTGATCGCTTTGACGGTGCTCTCTGATTTGGTCGATACATAGTTGTAAAAAGTGCCCGGATACGAGAGATTGGCGGTGAAGACGCCGTAGACCGAATATGCCAGGCCTGCCTTTGAGCGCACCTGCTTGAACAGGCGACTGCCGAAGCCGACGCCGAGAATGTTGTTCATCACGATGCGATGCGGATGATCTTCATCGGTCAGACGGCCGCCGATGTGTCCGATATAGACGTTAGACTGGGTTACATCCGGTAGATCGACGTAATTGGTGCGGGCGTCGAACTGGTAATCTACCTTCGGGAAGTCGGGAATCGGCTCTTTGCCTTTTTCCCAGGCAGCGAAATGCTTTTTGACAAGCTCGACGATCTGCTTGCTGTCGATGTCTCCCCAGATTGCCATCTGTACGTTCTCTGGTCTGAAAACTCGTTGATGAAAAGCCTTCAGGTCGTCACGGGTAATGGCATTGAGCGTTGCATATTCAGTGTGGCGGGCGTAAGGCGAGTCTTTGCCATAGATAACCTTTTCGAATTCCCGGTCGCCGATACCGCTCGGCTGGTCGTTGCGGCGGGAAACCGAAGAGCGTGCCGCGACCATGAGCTGCTCGAACTTCGCCTGTTCAAATACCGGGCGCTGTAGAATTTCGGCCATCACTTCGACTGCCAGTTCGGTATAAGAGCTGAGCATCGACAGTTTGAGGCTGCCGGCAATTACATCGATCGAGGTTTCGGCGCTGCCACCAATACTTTCGAGCAGTTCGTCGAGTTCGTCGCTGCTGTATTTCTCCGTACCACCGGTGCGCAGCAGGTCGCCACAGAATTCGGCCAGGCCGATTTTTTCGACCGGGTCGAGATAAGAGCCACCGTGAATTCTCACCGAAGCCTGAATCAGCGGCAGGGTTTTGTCTTCAAGCAGATAAAGGCGCATGCCGTTGTCGAGTTTGATTTCTTCGACTTCGGGAATAGCGATCTGATTGAGTGACGGGTAGACCAGTGAATTGAGGTCTACGGCACCGGCGCTGGCTGAGAACAGCGCCAGAAATGCAAATATGGTTAACAGACTGCTCAGTTTTTGATAGCTTTTGTTGATCATTTTTTTGTCTCCCCGGTTGCTGTGGCTTTATCAGCCGAGGCCTGTTCAACTATGGTTTCGAGGCTTGAAACGGTGCGGTTGCTGGCGTTGAAATACTGTTTCGCAACGCGCTGTACGTCCTGCGGTGTAACCTTGTTGATGCGTTCGAGTTCACGAAACAGCTTGCGCCAGTCGCCCCAGATCTGCTGATAAGTGGCCAGTTGCTGAGCCAACCCCATATTGTCGTTGAGGCCTCTGATAAAGCCGGCCATGGCGCGGGCCTTGACCTTTTCAAGGTCTTCGTCGGTCAGAAGCTGGTTCTGCAGCTTTTCGATTTCTTCGTAGATCATTTTTTCGCATTCAGCATTGGTTTTTCCGGGCGCCGGGTAGCAGAATATCACGCCAAGAGATGGGTATTTGCTGCCGGGCCAGCCTGCGTATGAACTGACCGAAACGGCAGCTTTTTCGTCTCTGATCATGCGGCGATATAGGCGTGAAGTGCGGCCCTGACCAAGAATGTCGGCAAAAGCTGCCAGCGCCGGCATGTCGTCATGAGTTTCGGCCGGGATATGCCAGCCGATGATCATTGCCGGCTGGGCGCGGTCGTTGATGGTCAGGCGGCGTTCGCCCTGCTGTGGCGGTTCTACCGTCGCGATGCGTGGCGGCGCCGGGCGCTTCTGAATTCTGCCCCAGTACTTTTCGGCCATTTCGACGACGGTTTCAGGCTTGACATCTCCGACCAGCGCGATCGTCATGTTGCTGGGTGTGTAATACTTTTTGAAAAAGCGCTGAGTAGCTTCGCGTGAATAGTTCTGAATGTCTGACATGTGGCCGATCAGCGGGTTTCCATAAGGGTGCGCTTTGAAAGCGGTGCTCAGAAATTCTTCGACAAGCTTGCCCATCGGGCGGTTATCGACGGTCATGCGCCGCTCTTCGGCCACGACTTCGCGCTCTTTATACATTTCACGCAGCAGTGGCTCGAAAAAACGCTCAGATTCCATTGCCATCCAAAGTTCGAGCTTGTTCGAAGGCATGCTGATAATGTAGGCGGTCTGGTCGCGTGAAGTGAAGGCGTTGAGGCCTGAACCACCTTCAGACTGAAGAATGTTCGAAAATGCGTTCGGTTCGATAACCGCGTAGGCATTGGCTATTGCCTTGTTCATCTGTTCCTGCAGGTTTTTGAGCTTTTCCGGGTCGGCGAGTCGGCCCTTGAGTCTTTCGAGGCGCAGTCTTTCGAATATCCGGTCTTCATCGGCCATCAGGGCAGGTTCTTTTTCGGGGTCACGGCTGCCGATGGTGACAGTGCCTTTGAAGGCCATGTGTTCGAGCATGTGAGCGAGGCCCGAGTATTCTTTAGGGTCATCGGCGCCGCCGACATCGACCCAGGTGACCAGCGAAACAACCGGTGCGTCGTGGCGCGGCAGAACGATGATTTTGAGTCCATTGTCGAGACTATGCTCGAAAACCGACTTTTCGAGTGCGGAAAAGTCAAAGTCTGTTTTTGCTGGAGCCGAGATTGGCTGCAGCAGAATGAAAAATGTCAGAAGTGCGGTAAAAATTGCTTTATATTGTCGCATTTATGCCTCCGTGATATTAGTTTGTAATATTTTATCCTTTTTTGCTGATAAATACCAGTTTTCAGCAAACATCAGCTGCCAGTGAAGCCTTCGAAGAGCGCCGTGCTCAAATAGCGCTCCCCAGCGTCAGGAAACAATGTAACTATCGTCTTGCCGGCATTCTCAGGCTGTCGCGCCAGACGGTCAGCTGCTGCCATGGCGGCTCCGCATGAAATTCCGCAGGTGATGCCTTCTTCGCGGTGCAGGCGGCGGGCGTATTCGATCGCTTCTTCACTGCTTACCGTGACGATATCATCGACGAGGTCGAGATCGAGATTGGCTGGCTTGAAGCCGGCGCCGATACCCTGTATCTTGTGCGGTCCGGGTTTGGGTGTATTGCCGGCTCTTATTGCCGTCAACACCGGCGATTCAACCGGTTCGACCGCTACCGATCTGACCGGGTGCCGCTGCACTTTTTTGAGATAGCGACTGACACCGGTAATGGTACCGCCGGTGCCAACGCCGGCCACGAATGTGTCGATTCTGCCGTTAGTGTCGTTCCAGATTTCAGGGCCGGTAGTGCAGAAATGTATGTCAGGATTCGCTGGATTATCGAATTGCTGCGGCATAAAATACTTTTCGGGAGCGCTGTTAACGATTTCTTCAGCTTTCGCTATGGCTCCTGGCATGCCTTTGACGCCTTCTGTCAGCACTATCTGTGCGCCAAAGGCGGCCAGCATTCGACGCCGTTCGATCGACATGGTGTCAGGCATGGTAAGTATCAGCGGGTAGCCGCGCGTAGCGCAGACAAAGGCCAGCCCGATGCCGGTGTTGCCGCTCGTCGGTTCGACCAGAGTGACTTTGTTGTCGCCGTGCATGAGAATGCCTTTTTTCTCGGCATCCCAGATCATGCTGGCAGCAACCCGGCACTTTACTGAATAAGCCGGGTTGCGTCCTTCTATCTTAGCCAGCACCATAGCGCCGGCGCCCTGAGTTATTCGATTGATCCGCACCAGAGGGGTGTTTCCGATGCTCATGCTGTTATCTTCATAAATTCCGGGCATACATTACTCCTTCTCGCCAGATGCTAAAAATATATCACAAAAACCGTATCATTTAAGTCGTTTTTGTACTTTTCCGGATCCTGCGACTGCGCTACGCTTCGCGCAGGATGACATGCAAAAAGGCGATGCCTTCAAGGGACGAGGCGGCCGGTAAATTCTACTTCGGAAATGCAGCAGTCAGGATCGCCCTTTTTTTCATGTGCTGCCAGAATTTCGAACTTGACTGAACTGGAGACCGGGCCGTCGAGTTTGATCGTCTGAGCGCCGCGCTCATCCCTGACCACGTGTTCGCTGGTTTTGCCGTTAATCACGATGCGTAGCTTCGCAACGCTCTGATTGACCTTGAAAGGATCTCGTTTGTCGGTCGCAGACTTCTGATAACCGTTGTAAATGTCGATGCTGTGAAGTTCGACAGGTTTGGCGAATTTGAACTCGAGCCATTCACCAGCTCCGCTGTTTTTGGCACCTTCGACCCAGGCGGTTGCAATGTCGCCGTCAAGGAGGTTTTCGGGTTTGTAGCTGATGTTCTTTGTCGCTGGCAACACGCTCGATGCTTTGACAGATTTGACTTCGAGCTTGTAGACACCGGTATGGCCGGCAGCCTTTCCTTGCAGCATACTGCTGTTGGCTAAAATGCTGCCGTCTTTTTTGATATAGACTTCGCCGCCTGAGCCGAGTTGATCGTAAACTCTGGCGATTCCGCCGTCAAAGGGCTCGGCCATCTCATAAGTCGGCTTGATCACCCATTTACCCTTCGTATCGATAAAGCCCCACATTTCGGGCTTTTCGTATTTCGGGTCGAAAGTTGATGCTGGTGCCAGCCCTTCAGAAAAGTGGGAAGCCTGCGAAAAAGCCTGCTGAATGACAAAGTTGCCGCTTTTGTCGATAAAGCCGGTTGGTGGCACTTCATCGTTCATCATTATGCTGACCGGCGCCAGGCCATCGACGAATTTTCCGGCAACCGTGAACTTAGGCGCAATCACGGTTTTACCTTCTTTGTTGATATAGCCAACCATGTAGTCGCCATCGCTGTTGAGAGGCAGCCAGGCGGCGGCCAGTCCTTCCGAAAATTCGCCGGGCGGTGAAAAATACTGGTTGTCAAGGCAGCGAAGAGACGGTTCTATTGCAAATTGCCCCTCTCTGTCGATGTAGCCGTAGCAGGCTGAACCATCAGCCTGGTCACCGATCATGACGCAGGCAAGACCATCTGAAAAGCTGAAGGCGCGCGTGAATTTTGGTTCAATGACCATATCGCCGGCCAGGTTGATATACCCCCACAGACCGTTAACTTTCACGGCAGCCAGCTCTTCAGCAAAGCTCAAAACTTCTTCGAAGTCGCGGCCAAATGCCTTCTTACCCTCTCTGTTAATATAATACCAGACATCATTTGCGCAGACAGCTGCGTATCCCTGCGAAAACTCTTCTGCCAGCAGACTATCGATGTTCAATATCACTTTACCTTCTGTATTTATGTAGACATGGTTCCCTTCCGGTTCAATCCGCATGGGGTAAAGGCCGCGTATTTGAGCAGATGCCGTCATGCCGGCAACAATAATGGCAACGCAAATAGCGGCAACAAGCTTCTTTTGGAACAGGGTCATGGCGTTTCCTCCGGGCAATCAGTCTCTGTTACTGGCGGTTGCAGTTAATCTATACAAAAGCTCATTCAAAATTGCGAGGCCTGAAGACGGCATTACTTTTTCGTAAGCTTGTGAGCGAAGCGAATCGCTGGAGAAAAAGCAACCCGGCTGAGGGCCGAAGCTACAGAAAGCGAATTAATCAATGAGCTCTTACATATCAACCCGCTGTACATAATCTTTTTACACCATTCACTTCCGCCGGGCAAACTAAACTTGCATCAGCAGAATTTTTTTACTATGCTGGTAGAAGCTTAAATATTTGGGTATAACCGGCGTTCGCTCAAGCTGATTTTAGCTTTTGGGCCATCGATGAATCAGATTATAAAGATCATTAATTGTGCCGGTTTGCCTGAACGTGAGGAGGCGTTATGGAACTTCTTAAACAGCGCATCGGACGCACTGTATTATACAAGACCACAAATCTCAATCAGGAAATCGGAATCGCCGACCTGTATCTGAAAATGGAAGGTCTCAATCCCACTGGTCACATGCATGACCGCATTGCCTACTATCTGGTAAAAGAAGCGGTACAGCTTGGCTTTAAAACCATAGCGGTGGCTTCTCTTGGCCAATTGGGCGAGTCTCTGGCCTTTATCTCTGAAAGATTTGGGCTTTCATGCCGGGTTGTCATGCCGCAAGGCTCTCTTGATCGAAAGAAGCGCTGGTATCAGCAGAATAATGTCGAGATCATCGAGCATGGCGGCAATTACAGCGAAGCATATCACAAAAGCCGCGAACTGGCTGCTGCCAACAATTGGTATGATGCAAATCATGGCTACGACAACTGCTGTATAACCGACAACGTTTTTGCCGAAATCGCCGAAGAAATCGTGGCAAAGCTGCAATCGAGCCCGAAAAGTCTTTTCTGCTTTCTCAGTAATGGCGCGCTGATAACAGGTCTGCATCTAGGCTTCAGATCTTTGTGGCGACGTGGTCTGGTGCAGAGAATTCCCCGCTTGTTTGTTGCCTGTGCCAGCGATGATAACCCGCTGTATCTGGCCTGGAAAAACCGTGAGACCAGAGTTAAGGCGACGCGCGCGTTGAATCGTTATCGTGGGTTGAGCAAAAATACGGTTGAATACAATATTGTTGATCCACAGAACGTTCTCAACGCTGTATACGATTCTGGCGGGGCTTTTGTCAGCGTTACCACTGAAGAAATTAACGAAATGATACCCAGGGTCAAAGCTTCAGAAAACCTTAAGATTGCTTTCCGGGGTGCGGCTTCACTGGCGGCCTGCGAGAATGCTCTTCGTCAGGGTCTGATCGAGAGTTCTGACAATGGCGTGGTAATTCTCGAAGAGGGCAGAAATGAGCTGAATATCAGGCAGTTGACCGAAGATGACTATGAAAACATCGAGCAGCTGGCTGACTATGTCGATCGCTATCTCGGCCAATACGGCGATGACCGGCAGAGCGTGCTTGAAGCGATAAGAGTGGCGTTGGCCGATGGATTTGTCCTTGGCGCCTACATTTCGGGCGAAATGAAGGGCATTGCTGTAGTGATAAAAATGCCGGTTGGACTGGTAATGCCGCAGTATCACCTTGTATACATCGGCTCCGATATCACTGCGGGTTCGCGTGGCATTGGCACGCGACTGATGGAAATGGTCAGAAGACTTACCGATGGCCGGTTTTCGCTGCATGTCGATGTCGAGAACAAAAAAGCGATCAAGCTGTATGAAAAAATGGGCCTGAAAAAAGCCTATTATCGCATGATTGCCATCAGGTAGCGCTGCTGCCGATGACTCCGGTCAGCCGCGTCAGCTGGCCGGCATAGACCTTTTGAGCCTGATCGACTCTGGGATTGTCGCTGACATTTTTGCTCTTCAGCAGAGCAAAACCGGCTTTAAGCAATACCGGCAGCGCCATGCAGGCCAGTCGTTCATCCTGGCTTTCTGGCAACCGGCTCTTTAAAAAGCCACGAATCGGCGCTTCAGAGCAGGCTATGGCACGTATCAACCACCAGCGCACGGCATCACTCAATTCGCCGGAAAGCAGCTCTGAAAGTTGATTGCGTGCGACCTTTTCGCGCTCTATCAGCTCTTTGATTTTTGGCGATGCTGGTTGCGGGTGGCGTTCGATATCGCCGGTCAACAGCAGGCTGAGCAGTTCAAGCCGGGTCGGGTCGGCATTTGCAAACAGTCTTGGAATCATCTCGGTCTGCTCGGTTAAGCTTTTTGCTTTGCTGAATTCGCTGGTGAGCTGATCGAAAAGGTCATTGTCAAACTGGGCCGGAATCTCGGCAAACCCCAGCAGCGGCCGCCATTCGTCGGTGCTTTCAGCCAGCCCGGCAAAAAACTCAATTCGCTCGCTCTCGCTTTCGCTCTGCATTTTGACCAGGCTCTGCAGACATTCGTGTATTCGGCTTTCGCGATTGTTCTGGACTTCATCGACATAGCCAAGAAAATCCTGCCACGCCTGCTGCGGAAACTCAGCAGCATTCATTGTGCAGGGCGCACTGACATCGGCGTCGCCATATCTGGCGGCCGCTTTGCGATCGCGCAGCTTCGTCAGCAGCTGAGAGACTTTTCTGATCAGTTCCATGATACTGTCATTATAACAAGATCAGCAGAATTCTGCATGCGATTTAACAAGGTTTTGTTGGTATTTTGCAGGCCAGACTTAAAAAAACAGGCCAGGCAGTTGTGCCTGGCCTGTTTATAAGCATAGATAAGATTACCTGCAGTAATTCTTTAATATCAGCCGAAGTGCGCGCGGTGCTTCTGGGCGATGGTTTCGGCCAGAGCATCAAGTGCCGCAAAGTCAGCCTCTTTCGGGTAGCCTTTGCACAGAGTAGTCCCGAGAACATCGACTTTGAGGTTCGGTATCAGGCCAGAAATCTGTTCGACCGCTTTGGTTCCCCAGCCGTATGAGCCGATTATTGCCGCGTATTTAAGCTTTGGCTTGAGGGCGTTGGCCAGATGCGTGGCGGAAAATACGGTCGGATGCGGGCCGACATGCACAGTCGGCGTGCCGATGACAATCGTCAGCGCACTGACCAGCGACATCGCCAGTTTCCCGATATCGGTAGTCGACAGTTCGAACTTCTGCACTTCGATACCGCGTTTCACCAGCGCGGTGAGCAGAAAATCAGCCATGACTTCGGTGCTGCCGTGCATGCTGATGTAAGGCAGCACGACAAGGTTGTCGTAGCGGTCAGAAACCCAGTCTTCGTAGTCTCTGATTATCCAGTCGGGCTGGTCGTAAACCGGGCCGTGGCTGGGCGCCACCATGGCGATGTCGAGTGTTTTGATCTTTTCGATATTCTTCTTCACGAAGGTGCGGAAAGGCATCATGATCTCGGCGAAATAGCGTTTGGCGGCTTCGGCGACAAATGGATCATTGCCGGCGAGAAGGCGTGTCGTTGCAATATGAGAGCCAAGAAAATCACAGCTGAAGAGAAGTTTGTCTTCAGGCAGGTAGGTAACCATGGTTTCCGGCCAGTGAACCCAGGGAGTCATGTAGAATTTAAGGTTACAGTCGCCGAGTGACAGAGTTTCTTCATCGGCAACCGTTTTGATGCGTGCCGGGTCAATGAGCAGATGGTCAATCAGCAGGCTTTTGGCTTTTTCAGAGCAGAGCAGTGTACACTCGGGATATTTTTCGAGCAGAACCGGAATCGCGCCGGAATGATCCTGTTCAGTGTGCTGCGAGACAATGTAGTCGATGCGCTCGACGCCCTTGAGCTGGTGCAGAAGAATGCTCTGCATCGCCGGATCGACGGCATCGATCAGAACGGTTTTTTCGCTGCCCTTGATCAGATAAGCATTGTAGCTGGTTCCATCAGGCAAGGGTATCAGCGTGTCAAAAAGGCGCCGGTTCCAGTCGACGGCTCCCATCCATTGAACTCTATCGGTAAGCTTTCGAGGTTCCATGATCTTCTCCTGATTGAAATTTATGGCAGGCTGCGCGCGCCTTTGACTCACGTCATTTTAGCCTGCCGGTACCGCAATTGAAATTTTAACACAAAGACTATCCTTCTATTCAATCGTAATAGCTGTAACCGGGCATTGATCAGCCGCGTTCCGGCAGGTTGCTTCTGCTGCAGTCGGTACCATCGCGACTTTTACAATGGCCTTATCATCTTCCATCTTGAACACTTCGGGGCAAATTTGCTCGCATAAACCGCATCCGATACAGGTGTCAGCATCAACTTTCGCTTTCATAGTATCCCCTATTTTTACTTCTGCTTTCCAGCGTTTAAAGCTCTCTGTAAATATTGTTTCTCAATGACGCAACATAACCTTTTAGTCCACTAACTTGCGTTTGCCCATTCCGCTGACCGCGAAAGGAACACCCCCTAGTACATTCTTCATGTTGTTCCTTCTCCTGCTCACACAGTTGCCAGTTTGATTTATTAATTATCTCCCAGTAAATTATATCTTAGATCCACGGACATACAAATCATAAAAAATAATTTCATACACGCTTAGGCTTTGTATCTCAGCTTTGAGTGCGTAGTTTTTCAATTTCAAACAACTCAACCAGCCTGCCAGAACTGCTCTTTGAAGAGGGGGTGACTGTTTATTGCGAAGGGTTGCTCGATGTGAGTTACCAGACCGTGGGTTTCCAGGACAGACAGCAGGGGATCTGGGTGTAGCTCGATTTGTGGGAAATCGTTTTCCAGCTGTTCTTCGGTGCGGGGCCCGCTTTGCTGCCGCAGGTGAGTTACCAGGCATAAGGCGAAGTCGGGGGCCTGCCGGTTAATAAACTGGTGTAAAAACTCTAGAGATTCACGACTTGCGTCTGATTGCAAAATTTTATCTTCATTTAAAACTTTCATTTGTTGCGCCTGATTTACCGGGTCACGCCGCGGCAGTCTGCCGTTGCGAAAAATCAGAGCGCGACAGTAATAATTCAACGCCTGGCAGAAAGAATCTCTGGCGTCAAATTCCCGTTTGAAATGAAAATGCTTGCGCGCATGATATAGATGATAAAGCGCCGCCGAATAAGCTTCAAGAGCGCGCAGGGATCGATCAGGTTCAGAAATGCTGCAGACTTCCGCGACTCTTTTTTCCAGCGTCTGATCATGACAGAACAAAAAACGTCCCGAAGACAAAGCAGTGTGAAACGGACGTCCGACCAGGCCGTCAATCTTTTTCAGAAACGATACGCGGGTAAAAGACTGAACGTGCACGTTGAACCGGCCATGCTTCAGCATTGTGCATTCAAGATAATCCTCGGAATCACCATCTAGAATGAAAAACAAGTCGATGTCGGAATAATCCCAGAAATCACCGTTGACACTGCTGCCAAAAACGAAAAGCGCCAGAGACTTTTCAACCGCCGAAAAACCCTGCCCGATCTCGGCAAACGCCAATGGCAAATCATCCGGCAACTTATGACAATCTTGTACCCCGGCCATGTTTACCTCACGCTTTCAATTTTTTGTCAACATTCTGCTCTCACTGCCAGAGAATGCTGGGGCTTAGCTCTGTTTCAGGAAATAGACTTTGAACAGTTCGCTCTCGACCTGATTTATCCAGTGGTCGAAGCCAAGGCTGACGGCTTTATCGATGAGCGGCGCCGGTATGAACGGCGCAATGACCTCATAAATGCTGCCGGCTGCGATGCCGGTAAGGTCGGCTATTACCTGATTTACCGGCTGCTCGCCGGCTTCGAGCATCGGCCTGATATCGACCGTTTTGCAGACTTTGCCCGGCTCAAACCAGGCCGGTTTTTCGACCGAGTAGTGAGTGGCGTCGCCGGTGATGTGCATGGTATCCTGCCCGACCTGTTGGCGCAGAACCTTGATCAGTTCTTCGATTTTGACATTGCCGACGGTTGCCGCCTGCTGCAACGATGCAATTCTGGCCACGGTTTTTCGCAGAATAGGATTTTTCAATTTTTCAAACGCGGGAACAAAGCCGATCAGAACTTCTTCAAGCTGTGGATAAGCTTCAATCAGTTCGAGAACTTTGGTTTTGGGGCTTATGATCAGTTTGTGTTCTGGCATGGCGTCACTCTTTATAAGATAGAATTCTCTGTTCGCCTTCGAGATCGCGATAGGGCTGCACGTTATGCGATACTTCGAGAGTGCCGAGATATTCGCCTTTTTCATTGCGCAGAGCGAAGTATTCGATGTGAATCATTTTGCCGCCCATGTTGATCCAGAAAGGGGCCCGCGACTTTCTGCCGCTGCGAAAGTCGTCGATGATTTTATCGACGATATGAGCGCTGGCGGGCGGATGGCAAAGTCGCACATCGCGGTTGAGAATCGCCCGGTTTCGCTGGAAAATGCGCTCTTTGGCCTGGGAAAAGTATTTGACCTTGTCGTTTCTGTCTACAAAAGTCATATCGACAGGCAGGCTGTTGAGAATGGCCAGCAGCTCTTCGACCGAGAAACTGCCCGACGGCAGCTGAATGTTGCCGCCGCTCTTATTCATTTCTGCCAGAGTGTCATCCGGTGCCCCTGCCGGTTTCCAGTTTTGCGGCGGGTCGTAGAGGCAGAAACCGATTTCGAGCGACTGCCGGTCAATTTCATACCAGTCGTCATCAGAAAGCTTGTCGAGAGACATTGGCAGAAGAATTTCTTCTTCTTTCGTCGTCATATCGACAACCCCGTTTACTGCCGGAACCAGCACTATCTCAGCTGAGGCGAGCAGCTCTTCAGCGGTAATTCCATCGGTTTTCAGCAGCTCGATCGCGCCTTTGATCTGGCCTCTGATTTCGTCGTGCTTGCCCCACATGACCTTCGGCGGGCCTGAAATGCCGAGCTTTTCGAGATATGGAAACAGAAGATATTCTTTTCTGAGATAATGTTTGTCAACATCGTAAAGATTGTTGAAAAAGCCACGCAGTTTCAAAAGATTCTGATCGAGATTTTTATCGCCGCTGTTTTTAATCTCTTCGAGCAGCTGACGGATACTGACGGCCAGCTTTTTTAGTTCGCCATTCTCTTTAAGCATGACATCGACCGGGTGCCCGGCCGGAATCTTTCGCGCTTTTGACAGGTCGATGTTGCCATGCAGCACCGCCGAATGGGCATCGCACAGCTTGAGAATTTCGGCTTCAGCCAGGCCTTCTTTAATCAACTCCTGCTCAACTTCAACAACTTCTTCGTAAGGCACGTTGCTCAGGCTTTTAAGTAATTCTTCGCGAACGGTTTCCTGCGACTGGCCGTCGTGAAGCTTCAAAATCAGCTCTTTAAGCTTTTTCTTGCGGTTTTCAGAATTGTTGATCAGCTCGCTCACTGGTTTTCTCCATTCATTTTCTTTATTTCAGACTTTATCGAAATACTATCATATATTTCATTACAACTGTTTGTAGTATGATTATGCTATGAAGAAATCAGCGATCAGAATTTATTGTGTTGTGATTCTGGCTATGCTCTTTGTCACGTCTGGCCTGCTTGCCGGCCAGACCTGGATGACCTGGAACATCCGCTCCGGGCTTCCCAGCAATAATCTCAGCTGTCTGGCCATCAACAAAGGCATGATGGCAGTCGGCAGCGATCAGGGGATCGGACTTTACCTCGAAAATTACACCGGCTGGTTCAGTCTCGCGAACTATCATGAGCAGCTGGCCGGCCTCGCAGTGCGTTCGCTCGATTTCGACGATTACAACACGCTCTGGGCGGCGACGCCGTCGGGGCTGTTTGCGATAGAGCTCGAGCACTTTCCTGACAGCGCGCCCCGGCTCAGGCGTTACGACCACGAGCACGGCCTCTCGACTATAGACGTCGAGGTTGTTCAGGTTGTCGATAACAAGATCTACGTTGGCTGTTATGGCGGCTGGCTGTTCTCTTCGGCGATTTCGCCGGGCAGCAGTATTACGAGTTTCGTTCCGGTTAACCGGGCGGCTGTCGAAGATCTCAACAAATTCATGTCGGTCGGCATAACCGCGCTGGCCATGGATTACCCTGAGGGTGGCATTTATTCGACCAAGGGAAAAAGCCTGCTGCGCGCCGCAGACGGTAGCAATCTGGTTGGCGAGGACGAGCTTTTTTCTGACTGGGTCAATGACTTCTGGTCGTTCGAAGAGGGCAACGCCAATCGCATTATCGCGGTGACCCAGAATCAGATGAATCTCATTTCGAACAACCGTTCGGTCGGGCGCTGCTCGCTGCCGGCCGAAGACTGCTGGATCAGCTGCGTTACCACGGCCCCCGATCAGGAAAGCGATGAATACAAACGCGAGAAGCCCAAAGGCTATCTGCATCTCGAAACTTTTATCGGCAAGCGAACTTTGATTGCCGGCACGCGTGGTCAGGGCCTGTGGCTGTTCGATGACGGCCGTTGGAGCAATCTCACCATGCGCGACAGCCCGCTGCCATCAGATAATATCAACAAGGTTTATTATCTGCCCGGCCCGAAAAAGATCGCGATTCTCTCTGATGGCGGTCTTACCATGCTTGGCATCACCGAAGAGACGCAGTTCGACCTTTTTCAGGTGAGTGGCTCAGACCCTTACTGGGCCAAGTCTTTTTGGCCATTCATGCAGAGCTGGGGGCCATACGTCTACGGCTATCCAACCGATAAAGGTTATCCGATCGAGCCGTGCATTGCCTATAACAAAATTTTGCGTGGCAAGGATATCTGGGTTGCGCATTCCCGGGGTATCTCACGTTATGTCTTTCCTTCGGCGCCGTTTCTCGGCGTGATGCAATACCGCCTTCATCTTGCCGGGAAATTTGAATGCAAAGAAAACGATCCGAGCAAAGATCTGACGATCGAAGACAACAGCACTACCGGTGATCACCCGCCGATTCAGGCCGGTGAAGATATCTGGCATCATTACTGTAAAGAGCAGCCCACCGATTACTGCCTGGCTCCGATATCTCAAATATTTGTCTCGCTCGACATGAAGACCATGGTTGGCCCTGATGAGTATGAAGTGATAGTCGCGGACTCTGTTGCTGATATTCCTGCCGCTGCCGCAGAATATAGAAGGGTCCAGGCGCTCGCAGAGGCTGAACGGGCGGCTGAAAGAGAGTCAGCCGAAGAGCCGGCGGAAGATGAAGACTCAGACGAAGAGGTGGCAGAAGGCGAAACCGCCGGCACAACAGAGGATGAAGCCGACGAAGATTCGAGTGAAAACACCGGAGAAAGCGAAAATGCAGACTCTGAAGATGATGACGCAGGCGGCCCGGCCGATACAGACGAATCTGACCCTGCTGCTGAGGGTGACGAGGCAGATGAAAACATTGAAAATGCTGAAACATGTGCCGCTTCTCCGGGTCAGGCATCTTCTACTCCGCGTTTGAGGCCGGTGTTCAGTGTTGGTCCGAACAGATATGATGCCAGGGGACATCAGCTGTATTCAGTGGCTTCTCTGATGCAGGAATGTCCGTTGCACGCGATTCCATCGGAAAGTGTCAACGATATGGCGATTGACCTGCTTGAGCGTATCTGGGTAGTAATGGATAACAACCGGTTGGTCTGCCTCGACACTCCCCCCGGTGAAACAGTGCCCGATCCGGCGAACAACAACTGGTTTGAGTTTGCTGATGAAAGGCTGCCATGGCAGAAGTTCGATGATCTTCTCTGTATTGAGCGTATCGGTTCGGCCATTTACGTAAGTGCCAAAGACAGCGGTGTCTATTATCTGCCAGATGCGCATACCGCAACGCTCAAAGACCTGCGACCGTCTGACTGGCGGCGAATCGAGTTTCCGGCCGACTCTAAAGAATTCGATCAGTTCAAACATGTTGTTGCCATACAATATTGGCAAACAGATAAAGGCACCGTCACAGCTCTGCTTTTTGAAAAGTCCATGGCTACCTTCGACGGCAGCAGGCTCACTTTTCATTCCGTTCCCGAACGCACCTATACCTGCATGGTGCAGGATCGTGAACATAACCTCTGGGTAGGTTCTCTTCAGGGGCTTTCTTATTTTACTCCGGCTGGCAAATTCAAAGATATTCATGGGCGCATGCACGGTTTCGAATCTGAAAGTGTCGTGGGCTTGGCGGCGGCGCCTGACGATGCCAAATACCCTTATACTGTGGCTGTCGCGATCGATGATGCTGCGCGGGGGGACAGTTCTGCTGTCTACAAATTTTTCAGATCGTCAGACTTGATGCCCATACTTAGGCAAGGATCTGACAGCGCTTATCGTTTGCGAGTCTTAAATGTGTCGACTGCGTCTTCGAAGATCATGCTCTATGACGGCAAAGAGTGGGAACTCTTGCCCAGATCGGGTGTGCGCTCCATGATGTTCGATCAGGATTTTTTGTGGTTAGCAACGTCGGCCCGTGTCATGCGCCTCTACATGCCAACCGTAGTACAGTCTTACTGACTTATACCAATACAGCTCGTTCCATCTGTTAATCTTTCTACTTTGTCGTGCTTATTGTTATCTTATGCTCGTGCTCGTGCTCGTGCTCGTGCTCGTGCTCGTAATCGTAATCCTAATCGTAATCGAGATAGAAATAGCTTGAGTTCAATTACTGTATTGTAAACAGCATCATCAGCGCGGAATACGCAGGCGGCGGACTCTGATATTGGTCGACAGCCAGATGAATTCGCGGTCGATCATGATGTGGCTGACACCGGCTACCCGCCATTTGTCCCAGATTCTACCGTCATAGTAATGCAATGAAGAACCCTCGATCAGTTGCTCGATTACCCGCTTTTTACCGTTGGCGTCGGTAATTACCATCGGCGCCTGGTCTGATCCGTTCAGCAGCGGGTTCATGTCAATGTCGTCACCCAGCGCATCGCAGGCAACCCAGACGCCGAGCTGAAACTCGCTGCTCGCCGGCAGCGTGCCGATTGCTGTAATGTGGTCAGATTCGAATCTGGCATTGGTTTTTGTATACGAGTATACATGCCCTGTCGGATCGACGCGAAACAACCCGCCGACAGAGCCGACCCATAGATTGCCTTCGGCTCCGGCGGCAATGCAGGTGTAGCGCCGGCGTCCGCCGAGATCGATATTGCTGTAAAAATCACCGTCCCAGGTGCTGACACTGTTATAGTGCTGAATCGCCAGAACCTGCCCCTGTTCGCGTTTCCATTGCGCGAATCCGCGCACATCAGAGTCGGGCAGTCCGGTATAAATGCTGTGGTGCTGCCACTCGAACGGTTCCTTTTTGAGATCAGTACTGCCGGGGTTCTTAAGAATATAAAAGCCGTCTTTTTTAGTGCCGACGTAAATGCTGTCAGGCGTGTACCAGACAACGTTCAGCTCGGTGCCGTCGCCCCATGGCGCGTATTTGTCCATCAACAGCCAGTTGGGCTTTTCGACCTTCTGCTTTTTGCCGTCTTTCTTGACGACCTTCTTTTCCATGCGCATGCGCGCCAGCTGCTTGTCGTTGAAGATCACCCAGAGAAAGTCTGAATTGCGGTCGACGTCGATCCAGGTGATTCTCTGATCAGGTATTTCAAACAGATCGATATCGTCATAAAAAATGTATTCTTTGGTAAACAGCTGCCAGTAACCGCGCAGCGCCTCTTCGCCGATATTGTCTACCGGCAGTTCAGGCTCTTCGTTGTCGAGATGGCCGGTATTTTCCTCTTCTTCCTCTTTTGTCTGCTCGATGCGGCTGCTCACGTCAGGCAGAGTCTGCTGATCGTAATTTTTCGGGAAGTTACCTGAACGCCATCTGGTCAATCCGTGCAGGTGCGAAAACCAGTAGCTGCTGCCGCCCCTGATGATCTGAAAATGTGGAATCATTGCGGCATAGAGCGGCGGAAACGGATATATCGTCTTGAAATACGCCGAACCCAGCCCGATTTTCTTGAATTCGTCATACTGGTTCGAATCGAGATGAATCAGCACCAGCCCGGCATCGGTACAGACGATCAGCAGTCGGCCGATGGCGTAGAGACGGTTGATGCTGTCAGACGGCAATATGCTGTTGGCGGTCAGATATTGTGTCCATTTGCCCTTTTGAAAGCGCCACAGTCCGTTGTTTCGCGTGCCGACATAGAGTGAATGCTTGCCTAAGAAATCGAACAGTTTCTCTTCGCTGTCTGATAACTCGGGGCTGTCGAGCAGATCGAAAATTTCGTCGGGTTCTTTAACCGTGACGACACAGTTCAACCATGGGTCTTCAATCGGCAGGCCGATTTCGTAGTCGGCCCGGTTGTTTCTGATCAGGCTCAGATGCTGCGGTGTCGCGGCGATTGTAAATTTTTCGCGCTTCTTGCCGGCAAATATGAAGAAATCGTTGATCCAGAGTTCAGGCTCGCCATTGCTGCTGACCGCTGCATACTGGCTGCCGCCATTGATTTCTACCAACCCGCCGCCGCGCGTGCTGAACCAGCCCTGGCTCGGCCCGGTCATCGCCAGGCCGGAAACTCCGACCGATCTGATTTTAAGGCTGTCTCCTTCTGATGTGTCGGTGTAATTGACCGGAGTAAAAACGGTTGTACCTGTCTGCGGAATATAAGCCTGTGCCACATAGCCGCCAAAACAGCCAATATATATGCGGTCTTTTGTGATCTGTATGCGATCTATGTCGAAAGTGGGCAGATTGTGGTTCGTGTCGAAAACGAAGATTTTCTTTTCCTGAATGCAGGCCAGTCCGTTCGCAGTTGCCAGCCACAGATGGCCGTACTCGTCGAAAGCGATGTCTTTGACCGGCATCGAGGCAACCTGATCGGGCAGTGCCACAACAGACCAGGTGCCGGTATTGCCGCTGTAAATGCTGACTCCCTGATCGGTGCCGACCGCCATCACTGTTTTGAACGAGGCGAAGCAGTTAACGACCCGGCCGCCGATTCCCGAAGACTCGTTAAAAACCTGCCACGAATCAGCCAATACACCAGTCGGCAGTAAAACCGCGATCGCCACCAGTATAAACAGCACACGCCGCCAGCTTTGCATAAGTTGCTCCCCTCGATTGTTCTCTACACATTGTAACAGAATACCTCAGCGAGAACAAAAACTCGTAAACAGCAATACTTGTGAAATAGTGCAATCAGCATCGATTTCTGCGCCAGAAAAGCAGAACCGGCCGGGGTTAACCGGCCGGCCTGCTAAGTGAGAGTTAGAGAGAGTTGTTTTACTTGCTTTCGCTCGTGCTGGGAACTGTATTGCTGCTGTTCTGATTGCCACATGAGCCGTCGCGCAACTGGCGTCTTGTGCGCTGAGCAGAACCGTCTTTGGCGCCTTTTCCCTGACCTTTGCGCTGGCCATTGCCCTGACCGTTACCGAGTTTTGCATTGCGCTGCTGGCGCTTGCCGGCTTTGGCTCCAAATCCGCTGCCGTCTCTGGGCTGGGGCTTGCTGCCATCGCCATAGCCACGGCCGCTGCCGTCGCAGGCTTCACTTTTGATGACGCCCTGGGTCGGGGTTGCGGTAGTAGAGGTCTGTGCTGCGACTGTTGATTGAGTCTGTGCGCTCTGGTTGAGAAGCGCGCGCTGACCGTTGCCGCGCATTCTGCCCTGGTTCTGAGCTGCGTTGCTGTCCTGAGCATACACTATGCCGACGCCGAGAAGAAGAACTACTGCGAGAACGATACTTAAGTGTTTCATATCCCTGCCTCCTGTGAGTTATTTTATTGATTCAGCCTTCAGTTTGCCTTGCCATACCTGTATCTGAATCTTTTACCCTGATTGTCATTGAGCTCAAGATCGCCGTTCTCAGCCCATCTGCCGCGAAATACTTCCGACAGGTCGCGCACTATGGTAAGGGTGCCATCGTCGCTCTCATTGATGCTGAGCTTGACGCCCGACCTGGTGTTTTTGATTTCGACCAGCGGTTCGCCGTCATCGCCGTAGGTAACTTCCCAGATGATTTCGCCGACGGTCAGGCTGCTGACATCACCAGATTCATCAGCCGCTGGAATCGTAATGGCGGTACCATTGCCGCGCGTAATTACGATTTCACCGGTCTCGAGCTTTTCGATCGAACACTGTTCAAGACCGACGCTCACGCTGTTGGCGGAAACAATCGCCATGCAGCTGCCGGTTCCGCGTTGCAGTCCTAATCCGGTTTCGCCGTTCTGAGAGCGATACTGGCGGTTCCGGTATCTCATCATGCCTTCGCTGTTGCCGACAGATGCCAGCAGGCTGGCGTCACCGTCGCTGATGACTGATGCTGCCAGAACGCGGTCTGCCAGCAGACTGGCTTCGATGCCGGCAATATCGTCACTCGACAGTACAGCTGCCATGTCATCGGAGCCATTCCCTGAGCCACTGCCGGCGCAGCCGGTAAAAACCATCATTGCACTGACCATTAACGCGAAAAGAACGAACTTTTTCAATTTTGTTTCTCCAGTTTGAATTTCAGATATTTATCAATTTGCAACCGCCATGCCATGTTTGTGGTTTTGTTTGAAACTCTCGATCAAGAGCGGCTTTTGCAATTTGTTTGGTCGATCTGACTACTTAATCTATCGTGCAAAAGTGCAAAGAATTTCACGGCAAAAGTGCAAGTCTTTGCACTCATGTGCTATCTTCATTGTGCTTGCGCCATAAAAAACTTTGGTCTCAGCCTCGATCTGACTGATGCCTCATACAGCGCCAGTTGGCAGGAACAGTTCTTGCAAGATATAACTTGCTAAGATTTTTGTATCAGATCGGATATTATTGATAGAAGAATTGAAAGAATTAATTCAATGCTCGGTTGTTTGAATTTACTAAGGGCGCAGGCGGGTTTTCTTCGCCAGGATGGCGATTATGACCGGCGCGACAGGAGGTCAAGCGCCGGGCCTCATGAGCGAAAACTTCGAGCCAGGCAACATTGACGCAAAGCCATAGCTATTAAACATATGCTTGCGTCTGGTGAGAGTTGTAGCGAATGAGATTCCGCCGAGAGCCCGAATAAATCATATAAGCCAGGTCTCGACCTTGATTCTTACAGGATTAAAAGTTGCCAGAGAAGAATAATGTAAAAAATACTATCGCTACAGCGGGCGTGATCGGCAGGTTTGATCGCTTTGCCGTGTCGGCGTTGATTTTTGTGCTGGTGATTGCTTCGGGGATTCTGGCTCTGCTGATGAGCCGCTGGAACCGCGATCAGCTGGCCGTTCTGTTGCAGTGGGCAGCAGAAAAAGAAGGGCGTGCTCTATATACCCGCGTGATTCATGAGGGCGGCCTCAGCCCGATGCTGCTGATGCAGCAGCCAGAATTGTTTTCAGAAAGCATGCTTGAAGAAAGTGACATTCTCGCCGCCGGTATAATGCAGGGAGGCGTAATGATCGCGAGTTTCAGTCGTCTGCCTGATTTGCGTGTCGATCTTTCATTGCTGCCGCCTGACCGTGAAGCCGTCATTCTCGATGATAACACCGCTTTGTATCGGCGTCTCTCAGGCCCCGGCCGCAATGCGGTTTCTTCGGCGGGCCTGCAGACCGGCCGTCGGCACGGCGGCGGTCCCGGTTCTGGCGGTGGTCGCGGAATGGGCCCAGGCCGTCAGCGTTTTGAAGCTGAATCTGGCGAGCCTGTTCCTGATTCTGAGCGGCTGAGCATATATCTTGTCTTTTATGGCCCCGATCGGACGATTGTGCGGCCGCTGATTCTTCAGATGTATCTCTGGCCCGGCGTCTGGCTGGTGTTTTCTCTGCTCTGGCTGGTGATTTCACTGATGCAGTCGCGCACAGCCCGTCTCAAGGTCATGTTACAGAAAGAGTCGCATTTGTCAGACATCGGCAGGATGTCGGCGCGTCTGGCGCATGAAATCAAGAACCCGCTGGGCGCGATACGCGGCATGGCGCAGCTTCTTCAGAAAAAGTGCCGTGACGGGCATGAGCCGGAGAAGCTTGAAATGGCGACGACCATCGAGCAGGAAACCTTCCGCCTCGAAGAACTCACCAGAAGCATTCTCGACTTCGCACGGCCGCAGGAATGCCGGGTTCTGCCGCTTAATCTGACTGCGGTCGTCGAAGACACCCTGCGTATTTTCAATCAGCAGTTGTCAGAAGGCAGTATTGTCGCGCCGTCTGACCAAACGGTTCCCGAGTGCCTTGGTGACGACAATGCGATCAGACAGATCTTGCTGAATCTTTTAAAAAACGCTCTTGATGCGGCAGAAAACCCGGCCACCGTTCGTCTTGAAATCACTGTTGACTCTGAAACAGTCATTCTGCGCGTTTACAACCCGGCCGGCTACATGTCTGAACAGATGCTGGAAGATGTGTTTACGCCTTTTGTATCGACCAAGGTTAAAGGCTACGGTCTTGGTCTGCCGGTCAGTCGGCGCCTGGCTGAACAGATGGGTGGTTCATTGCGACTTGTTAACGCTGCGCCCGGCGAAATAATGGCAGAACTGAAACTCAGGAAAGCAGAATGAAGAACAAAGATTTTCGCGCTACCATACTGGTTACCGATGACGAAGTTTCTTATCGCAACATGATCAAAGCCGTTCTCGAAGACGCCGGCTTTGAAGTGCTGGCGGCCGCTTCGGGTGAACAGGCGCTCGAGATTATTTTGCGCCGCTCAATCGATGTTGCAGTGCTCGACCTGATGATGCCGCGCATGGATGGCCGCGAACTGATGGCACGCCTGCTCAAGAAGATTCCCGAGCTGCCGGTGATTTTTCTGACCGCGCACGGTTCGATTGCCTCGGCGGTTGCCGCGGTAAAAGAGGGCGCTGCCGATTATCTGACCAAGCCGTTGCCACATGTCGATGATCTGGTTAACACGGTCGAGCGGGTGCTCGAGCTGTCGCGGCTCAAGCGCCAGCAGAATCGCAAGGTCGCGGCCAGAATCGCAGCTGATCCCTTTCCCTGCGCTTCGCCAAATATGAAAAAAGTTCTCGAAATGGCCGCCCGCGTTGCTTCTACCGATGTTACCGTTCTGATTGCCGGCGAATCGGGTACCGGCAAAGAACGCATGGCCGAGTTCATTCATCTCAACAGTACGCGCTCGACCACTGAAATGGTATCGGTTAACTGTGCGGCCATAGTCGATACTCTGCTCGAAAGCGAGCTGTTCGGCCATGAAAAAGGAGCTTTTACCGGCGCCGTTGAGCGCAAGCCCGGCCGCTTTGAAGAAGCCGATAATTCGACGCTTTTTCTCGACGAAATCGGCGAAATGTCGATTGCCCTACAGCCAAAACTGCTGCGCGCCCTGCAGGAAAAAGAATTTCGCCGGGTCGGTGGTTCGCAGACGATTCGCTTCAATGCCCGCCTGATCGCGGCAACTAATCGTAATCTCAAACAGCAGTGCGCCGCCGGCGCTTTTCGTGAAGATCTTTTTTATCGCATCTCAGTGTTTACCCTGCATATTCCGCCGTTGCGCGAGCGCCCCGAAGATATTCTGATGCTGGCCGAAAAGTTCATCAGTGAGGCCTCCGCCCGCTTTGGCCGCCCGGCTCCGGCACTGGCCGAGGCAACCCGCAAGGTTCTGCTCGCTTACGCCTGGCCCGGCAACGTGCGCGAACTCGCCAACGTCATCGAGGCGTCGGTTCTGCTCTGCGACGACGAGCAGCTGCAGCCGCGACATCTGCATGGCATAAATGTCGATGAGCAGGTGCCCACAGCAGAATCTGCGCCAGACAACAAAGACCTGCTCGCCGCCGCCGAGCGAAAGGCTCTGCTCGAAGCACTCGCCCGCTTCGACGGCAACCGCGCCCGCACCGCCGAATTTCTCAACATGAGCCGCCGCAACCTCATCTACAAACTCAAAAAACACAACCTCCTCAACCGCGACCAATGATTTGTTTGCAGCACATTTTTTGTGTGGTATATTTACAAAGCCATGAGTAAAAAAAGCAGCTGGAAATTACACAAATTCATTTTTCGTCTTGATTTTGAGCCAGATTTCAGACTGGTAAGCCAGTTTGGCAACATTGCCAATGCGATTTGGAACAAGGTTAAAGACAACAAGGCTGAAAAATGGAAAATCGAGCTTAGTAACGATGTCACCGTTTCCTGCATAGTAGAAAGCTCGGAAGATAAAGTTTTTGCGCAGATGAAATTTGGTTTTAACAATGCCACCATCATTGTTGAGCACTCCAGAGGACTTTGCCTGCAAGAATTGGCCAGCACAAAGCTGCTTAATGCGTTTTCTGATTTCTGGCAGATGCTTACCAGTGATTTTGGCGTTAAAATTTCACGATATTTAAGGATTGGCAGCAGGTTTTGGGCAATAAAGGAATCAGGCTGTTCGTTTGCTGATGTTGTTGAAAAATTTTCGAGCAACATGTTGGTTTTACAGCCTCTTAAAGATTCTTTGGCAATAAATACTAACGATTTGGCTTATGTTTTTGAGGGTAGTGATGGTACAGACAATCTTGTAAGAATCATGACAGGTCCTTATCAGAACGCTGAATTCAAGAAATATTTCAATTTCGTAAGTCCTGAAAAGAGTGTTGGCCAGATTGTTGATCTCGATGTCAGCGAAAAGAAGCAGGAGATTCATAATCTGAAAATTTTCAGCATGATATCTGCAAAGGCAACGAAAGCAGAGGAAATCCTATGCAAAATGTGGCAAATTTAGAGTTTTTGGGTGAATCATTTGAAGGCTTTGAACGGAAGGCAGAGGTCCCTGCCGTCTGTTTAAGCAATTTTGATGAAGGTGACCCTTTTGTTTCACATAACTATTCTGCTGAGATTACTACTGATCAGGTGTTGAACCAGCCGATCCTTGAATCTGACCATGATGAGACACCGGTAGCGCATGTGCCCCAACATAAAGCCGGCAATCAAACTTCTTTACATGGTTGTGTGCTTTGCAGATTCAACGACGATACAGTTAAATGTGTTTTGCTGATAGACAATAAACAACATGAGACTATGCTGCCTTTGCAACTTTTTGTAAGCGCCGGTATAGAAATTGAAGAAGGCGTGGCTTTCACTGCAGAACTTAAAATTGTCGATGGTTTTAAAAGCCTTGTTGTAAGCCCATGCATGCCACAGCAAAATCAAAAATCGAAACGTGAAATCTATGATCTTCTTGCCAGGCTGTGACTGAGTCTGTACTACGTATAACTTTTCTGAATGTGGGTCATGGTGATTCCATTGTGCTTGAACACACTCAGGATGGTAACAGTAGCTTTGGATTAATTGACTCAAACATTGTAAATGGGCGAATTCCGGCGGTAGATTATTTGCAGTCCCGTGCGGTTAAGCAGCTGTCTTTTGTTGCATTGACCCATCTGCATGCCGACCATTATCAGGGGTTAGCAGAAGTTATTCAGCAGTTTTCTCCCGAAAAGTTGATCTTAACTCCCCATTTGGGTCATAATTTTGAGGACTTTCTTGAAACCAGACTGCCTCAGTTCAGATCCGCTCTTGAAAAGCTGGCCAGGAGATCCGATTCCGCAATTGATCATAAGATTAAGTCGCTTGCAAAGTTGCTTATCCTCATAAAGCAGCATAGAAACAACGATTGTCTCATTCTGTCGGGCCCCGAAAATCGTATCATGCTCAGAGGATTTCCCCCTGAGGTCGCTTTTTATATTATTCAACCTCTGGATCGATTTAAGGGAAAGGCCTTCCAAAAGCTTATTGACGGAAAAGTCTCGACAGAAGCACCTGAGCAGAATGAAATGAGCCTTGCATTTCAGATTTCATTTGCCGGCTTCACCGTTTTACTCAACGGTGATGTGCCAGAAGTTGCCTGGAGCAGGCTTGAAGATATTCGCAACCAGCTCACTTTTAACGGGAACCTTGTAAAACTTTCACATCACGGCTCTGATAAAGATAACTCGGAGAAAATTCTGAAGTTCCAATATGGAACAGCTAATGGTTTAAGGATGGCCGCAATCTCAGCTGACGGCAGCAGTCATCCTGCTCCAGAGGTTTTGGCACGTTTACAGAGACTCTCGGTCGCACCTTATTGCACCAACATGGCAGGCTGCTGCTATCAGCAGTTGTCGAAAAATGATTTTTCAAATGCCGGCAAGCTCGATGAAAAGCTTCGTGAGCTTCTTTTTCATTACAATGCTTTCAAAAAATGCATTCCTTGCCAGGGTAATATTGAGTTGGAGATTAATTCAGCTGGCAAATTTTCGGTCAATACAGAGAAAAGCACCTTTTGTCCAAACCGGTTTTAAAAGTGCTCTCATATTGAAGTCAACTGATACAACTGTGGGCAAAATGACATATCACCGTTATGCACCATGGGCTGCAAATGCCGGGCTTTCCTGGAATACTTTGCCGTTGAGCAGTTTGCCGCTTTTCTTTTTGTTGGTGCCGCCCCATTGTTTGAAAAAGAATGGAATCTCGTGGTGGTGCGCCTGCTCTTGCAGAGACTCTACCCATTCCTGGCGGATCGGGCGGGCGCCGGGGCCGGATTCGCCGCCGACAATGATCCAGTTCATACCGCGAAGATCGGGCTTTACAATCTCTGACAGAAGCGGTTCGAATGAGATGAATCTGACGGCAGCGCCAACTTTGCGCAGATCGGCGATGCGGTACTGATTGTCGTTGTCTTCGACGGTTACGCCCATCCAGATATTTTTCGACCAGTGCAGCTGCCCGGCAAGTTCAGCCAGCCGCCCGCTGCGTTTGGTCAGCACCTGAAATACGTGCTGCGGGCTGGCGTTCATTGATGTGAACACTTTTTGTTTGAATTCCAGCGGCACTTCTTCATGAAACAGATCACTCATCGAATTGACAAAAATCTGCCGCGGTGCCCGCAGCGTCTTCGGGAAGTCGAGCAGATCTTCGTGCAGAGTAACCGCAAACTCGTTGATATAGCGTTTGCTGCCCATCAGGTGTAACCGCCTAGCCATGCGCTCGGCATAGCAGTTCTTGCACCCGGCACTGATTTTAGTGCACCCCGTCACAGGGTTCCAGGTAACCTGCGTCCATTCTATCGTGCTCTTACCGGCCATCTGTAAACTCTTTCCTGATTGTCTGATTCCATCGGTGAGTATTTCGTTTGCGGCGGTTCCATTTGTGATGATATGATAAGACTCATAAAGGGAACAAGATGTATTATCGCAGAAAATGCATATTGGCTCTGATTGAGCGATTTAACGGGACTCTCGATAAAATGGCCTTGCAGAAGCTGTTATTTCTGCTGGCACAAAATTCTGCGAAAAAGCAATTTGACTTTGTGCCTTATAAGTATGGCTGCTTTTCTTTTCAGGCCAACTATGATCTCTCTGTTATGAGCAAGCTTGGTCAGGTCAACGAAACAGAGAAGAGCTGGCGAGTTCCGGAGAGCAGTCGTTGCCTGGCCGAAATCGCCAGTGCTGACCGACAGGAGATTAACAGACTTTTTGAGCAGTTTTCGCCTCTGGATGTCGACGAACTCATCAGGTTTACCTATATAAACTACCCAAGATTCGCAACCAGAAGTCTTCTTGCAGAAAAACTTCTTACCTCTGAAGAGCTTGCAACAGTCAAAGAGCTCCAGAAGCAGAATGGTGAAAAAACATTTTTTACGATCGGATATGAAGGTAAGAGTATCGATGCATATATGCACCGGCTGATATGTTCTGACGTCAAGACGTTATTTGACGTGAGAAAGAATGCCCTGAGTATGAAATATGGTTTTTCCAAGTCTACGCTGAAAAAGTGTTGCGAGGGACTTGGCATTGATTATGTTCATCTGCCGGAACTTGGTATTGCCTCTGATCGGCGTCAGCAGCTCAATACTCAGGCTGATTATGATGCTGTTTTTGCCGCGTATGAAAGCGAAGTGCTGCCAGTGACCGGCGATTCGCAGCATTTGATTTTGAATACGCTCGAAAAAACCGGCCGTGTTGCGATTACCTGTTTTGAGAAGGATCTGAGCAGATGCCACAGAACACGCCTGGCAAATGCGTTGCAGAAGACCTGCCGAGGAAAACTCAAGATTGAGCATCTGTAAACACGAAAAAAAAGATATTCTGATCACAGTGAAGACCTATCCGACTCTGTCTACAAAACACATGGAACTGGTTTGCACTGCAGGCGTTACGCGCGAAGGCGACTGGATAAGGCTTTATCCGGTGCCATTCAGAATGCTTGATCCCAACGGCAAATACAAAAAATTTCAGTGGATTACCACTGAAGTTTTCAGGAACACCGAGGACCCCCGGCCCGAAAGTTATAAAGTATATGATTACAACAATATAGTTCTCGGAGAAGAGGTTAAGACCGATTCTTCCGGAGAATGGCATGAGCGCAGAAAGCTTGTAACGAAGCGTGTCTATACGAATAAGGCAGAGATCATAAGAAGAGCGAAAGCTATGGAAATGTCGCTGTG
>Ga0116143_10000991_pt1 | contig 36122 bp, 28 predicted proteins | sample AD_UKC034_MetaG_FD_89745 | JGI IMG/M metagenome (GOLD analysis project Ga0116143, IMG submission 89745) | Active sludge microbial communities of municipal wastewater-treating anaerobic digesters from USA - AD_UKC034_MetaG | ecosystem: Engineered > Bioreactor > Anaerobic > Digestate | place: USA... | reverse complement strand
GTAAAGACATACAATGAAGAAAGGGCGAAACCATTTAAATGGACTTACACGGGCAACCCATTGTCCATATAATACTAATATTATTAAATAATCATTACACTAGTTAGCAAGTTAGCAAGTTAGCAAGTTGGGTAAGGGCTCAGGTTCCGTGGGCCGGATTCGTATGCCCGGAAGAATCTGATTTGTAATGACCATTATTCAATCTTTCAATCGGGAGAAAACAAGATGAGTTCGGCCGGACAGTCGAATATTCCATTCCCAACCACTCCACTGGTAGCTTAAGAGGGGACTTTGAATGGGGTATTCACAAGGTAATTGTAAGATAATTTTAAGTCATTTATGAAGTGACTGATTCATTAAATTCTGACTATCTCATATTATTAATTCCAACCATTTTCTTCACCCACACAGGCCGATCAAAAGCAGGGGTCTCATCATAAAAGATTATACATTCATATTCACCCTACCCATCTTATCACTCCTATAAATCCTACCCATCCTATAAATCCAACCACTCCTATAAATCCAACCAATCCTATAAATCCTATCCAATAAAAAAAGCCTGAATGGAACCCCATTCAGGCTTTTTTCAGGAATGAATAATTCACTGGTTGCTGTTTTGTTTCTTAACAGGGGTAAGCAGGGTAGCCTGTTTGGTGGGGACGGTTTCATCGACCGGTTTGGGTTTTACATTTCCTTTTACCTGGAGGACATGGTTGACTCCGGTTTCATTGGTGGTGATGGTCACCGTTTTCATAATCTGGCCGATGCGGTCTGTGGCATAATGAATTTCAATCTCACTGCTTTCTCCGGGCATGATAGGTTCTTTAGGCCAGAGCGGAACGGTACAACCGCAACTGCCCTGCGCATTTTTGATGATCAGGGGTTCAGTGCCTGTATTGGTAAATTTTACTTTGCGTACCGGATCGGCATTCTGCATGATTTCGCCATAATCGACAACATCACTGCTCAGGGTCATCACAGGGCCGGTTTTGACTTCGGCCGGGGCATTGTTTTGGGCAAAAGCAATGCCGGCCAGCAGGCACAGGGTAGAAAGAGACAATAATTTTTTCATGGAAATGTGTTTAATGGATACAAATTTAATCATTTGAAAATAGAATAACAAACCGCTTGCGTCTTTTATGTTAACCCTCTGTTAAACTTATGGGATTAGGGTATGGCCTATACTGCCTGGAATCCAGTCCATTCCGGAAGCCTTTTCCCGCCGGAGGTAAGGAAGGTATCCGTTCCAAAATCGTATCTTGCCCCTGATTTTAAAACCAAGCTGATGAACAGGGATGCACTTCTGCTGGAAGCCGGTCCGGAAACGGGTATTGCAGGCGACACCATGGAGGCAAGGATTTTAAAGGATTACTGGATTTCGCTGGTGAGCCGTGAAGTCAGTATTCTGGGCCGCAAGGATGTATTGAGCGGTAAAGGGAAGTTTGGCATTTTCGGGGACGGTAAGGAAATACCCCAGGTTGCCTTGTCACATTATATTCAGCCCGGTGATTTTCGTTCAGGATATTACCGCGATCAGACCATCATGTTTTCCCTGGGCCTTTGTTCGGTCTATGAATTTTTCGGTCAGATGTATTCCGATTCGGATAACGATCCCTTTTCCGGGGGAAGGCAGATGAACAATCATTTTGCAACTCCATTGATCGGCGAGGACGGCAACTGGACGGCACACCGCGATAAGTACAATGTCATTTCGGATGTTTCCTGCGTCGCGGGTCAGGTAGGCCGGGCCCTGGGACTCGCACAGGCCTCTTGCATCTATAAAAGCCGGGCAGACCTTGACGGCACGCCATTCTCCAACAAGGGTACTGAAATCGTTTTCTGCACGATCGGGGATGGAGGCACCGCAGAAGGACCTTTTTGGGAGACCATGAATGCCGCCGCCATTATGCAGGTGCCGCTCGTCATGATTGTCTGGGATGATGGATACGGGATTTCGGTACCGGTCCATCTGCAGACCGTGAAAGCCTCCATCAGCAAGGCCCTGGAAGGCTTCCTCGGTGAAAGCCAGGGCGAAGGCATCCAGATTTTCACCGTAAAAGGCTGGGATTATCCTGAACTCTGCAAGGTTTTTGAAAAAGCTACCCAGATCTCCCGCCTCTATTCCACTCCGGTCCTGGTCCATGTCCAGGAAATGACCCAGCCCCAGGGCCATTCGACTTCCGGGTCGCATGAAAGATATAAGTCCAAAGACCGTCTGGACTGGGAAAAAAAATTCGATGGAATTTCCGTGATGCGGAGCTGGTTGCTTGATGCAGGGCTGTTAAGCCTCCAGGAGGATGAGGCCCTTAAAATCAAGGCCAAAGAGTTTGTAAAAAAAGAAAGGGACCGCGCACTGGCCCATGCCTTTGACCACACCCGAAAGGAATTGGAGTTGGTCGTGGACCTGCTTGCTGAAGTTGCTGCCTCGAGGCCATATCATGCGGGACGGGTCCAGCATCATATCGATGAACTGAGAACCCTCCGCGAACCGGTAAGCAGTGACCTCGCCCGGTCCATTCGACAGTTGTTGATCGCCACTCCCGATCAGGAGAAGGATCCCGTATGGACTAAACTCAAGAATTGGCTCAACGAGGTATATCAAAAAGCCCACTTGCGGTTTCATACCCACCAGACCAGTGAAACCCGCAATGCCGCCATCCGGGTAAAACCCATACCTCCGGTTTATTCGGACCATGCACCCACCCTGAGCGGATATAAATTATTAAACCTGTATTTCGATAAATTATTTGAATCGAATCCAAGAGTCATAGCCTTCGGAGAGGATGTGGGAAAGATCGGGGATGTCAACCAGGGCTTTGCAGGCCTGCAAATGAAGTATGGGGAAGAACGGATCTTTGATACCGGCATCCGGGAGTGGACCATAGTGGGTCAGGCGATTGGGATGGCCATGAGGGGTCTCCGTCCGATCGCTGAGATCCAATACCTGGATTACCTGATCTATGCTTTGTCCCCCCTGTCCGATGACCTGGCTTGCCTTCGCTACCGGAGCAATGGCGTCCAATGTGCCCCGCTCATCATCCGGACCCGCGGCCACCGCCTGGAAGGGATCTGGCATTCCGGTTCGCCCATGGGCATGATGTTGAATTCACTCCGGGGAATACATATCCTGGTTCCCCGCAACATGGTCCAGGCCGCCGGATTTTATCAAACCATGATGCAGTCCGATGATCCCGCGATCATCATTGAATCCCTCAACGGATACCGGCTTAAGGAAAGAGTGCCGGATAACCTGGGTACCTATTGCCTGCCTCTGGGCGTGCCCGAGGTGCTGCTCGAAGGAGAAGATCTCACCCTGGTGACTTACGGTTCCTGTGTCCGGGTCGCCGAGCAAGCGATCCATATGGTCAAACCCCATGGCATAAATGTTGAATTGATCGACATCCGGACCTTATTGCCCTTTGACCTCGACCACCTGATCGCCCAGTCGGTGAAAAAAACCAATAAAATCATCTTCCTCGACGAGGACGTGCCCGGCGGCGCCACCGCTTTTATGATGAGGGAGGTGCTGGATACCCAGGGCGCTTATGCGTACCTGGATGCGGCCCCGGTCTGCCTTTCGGCTGCCGCTCACCGGCCTCCCTACGGTTCAGACGGGGATTATTTTTCCAAGCCCAATGCGGAGGATGTGGCCGAAACCATTCTCAGGCTGGCCAAATCCTGACCCCTGAATCATATTAATATTTTTTGACATATATTTTCACCGGATTATCTTTGACCCCTTTTCTGGCCGATGCATCCAAGAACTTTAGTCATCATTCCCACCTATAACGAAAAGGAAAATATACTCCGGATCCTAGAGGAGGTTTTGGCCCTCAGCCCCGGTATTGAAATCCTGATCGTGGACGACGGTTCGCCGGATGGCACGGCAGGACTGGTCAGGGAAAAACAGGAAGGGAATAAAAGGATACACCTGCTCGAACGCCCGGGTAAACTGGGATTGGGTACGGCATATCTGACTGGCTTTAAATGGGGGATCGCTCAAAAGTTTGATTATCTGATCGAAATGGATGCGGATTTTTCACATCCGCCCTTAAAGGTGCTTGAGCTCATCCGGGCCTGTGAGGATGGGGCGGATATAGCCATTGGGTCGAGATATGTAAAAGGAGGAAAGGTTTCCGATTGGCCCTGGGACCGTCTTGCCCTGTCCTATGGGGCATCACTCTATGTACGCATGATCACCGGAATGCCGGTCAAAGACCCTACCGCCGGTTTTGTCTGCTATAAAAGAAAGGTTCTTGAAACCCTGGACCTCGATGCCATCCGGTTTATCGGTTATGCCTTCCAGATAGAAATGAAATACAAATCCTGGTATAAAGGATTCAAAATAAAGGAGATTCCCATCACCTTCACGGACCGGGTGGCCGGCACCTCCAAAATGCATGGCGGGATCATAAAGGAAGCCGCATTGGGAGTGATTCAACTCAGGCTGAACCGGAAAAAATAAGGCAAGGCCGGAATTTTCATCCCCCTTTTTCTCGATCCAATTCCTCAACGGATTGCCCCGGCCGGGAAAAAAAATCATTTCATTTTATAAGAGCTTTATTTCATATTATTGATATATGTTATATTTATATATCTGTTTTATTTTTGTTTATATCATAATTTTAATTATGGGTTAATTATATTTAATGTATAAATTGCTTATTTACAATATTTAATACATACAATGAAAATTAGATTTTTAAAAAATTTGAAAAAAAAGTAGGTAATAATGGGAAAAAGTGGGACACTTGATATATATTTGAGCTATAAACCAATCAGAGAGTGTCCCGCTTTACAGGAGAATATCAAAGCACCGTGGATGATAAGGGCAGGGTTAAATTACCCGCAGGCCTTATCCGCCAGATGGAGGAGCAGGGCATGGTTCTGAATTTTGTCATCAATCGCGGTTTTGAAAAATGCCTGATGTTGTATCCCAAACCGGTTTGGGATCAGAAAGCGGCAGAAGTGGATAAGCTCAATATCTACGATCCGGTCCAGAGGCAGTTTGTCCGGTATTTTTACCGGGGGGCCACCCAGATCCTGGCCGATCCTGCCGACCGTCTTCTTCTTCCCAAAAACCTTACTGAATACGCAGGCTTGGAAAAAAACGTCACGCTGTTTGCCTATCTCAATCAAATCGAGATATGGGATCAGAAAAAATACAATGCTGAACTGGCAAACGAGCCGGATCAGTTCTCCGAATTGGCGGCGAATGTTTTTGGAGGGGTCCAGCCGGCTTCGTCAATACCCAAAGGGATTTGATGGAATACCATGTGCCAGCGATGGTACAGGAATGCCTGGAAGGCCTTCATATCCAACCGGATGGCATCTATGTGGATGCCACCTTTGGCGGGGGAGGGCATTCCCGGGCGATTTTGGAGAAATTGGGCGTCAACGGACGCCTGATCGCATTTGACCAGGATGAACAAGCTTTCCAAAACAGGATCGCGGATCGAAGGTTTTTGCTGATTCATTCCAATTTCAGATATCTCAGGCGGTTTCTGAAATACTATGGGATCGGCCAGATCGACGGCCTGCTGGCGGACCTGGGGGTTTCCTCATATCAACTGGACATGCCCGGAAGGGGTTTCGCATTCCGCCATACCGGGCCGGACCTGCCCCTGGACATGCGAATGAACCAGCAACAGCCCAGGACGGCGGCCGATGTCATCAACCGGACGGACCCGGCGAAACTCGAAAAGATCCTGAGGGGGTATGGAGAGGTCTGGAACGCGCACCGGTTGGTGGAATTGATCATGCAACGCAGGGAACGGAACCCGGTGACGACCGTAGCCCAACTGGAGGACCTGGCAAGGTCCGTAGCCGTCGGCCCGGTCAACCAATACCTGGCTAAAGTATTCCAGGCGATCCGCATTGAGGTGAATGAAGAAATGATCTCCCTGCGTCAATTATTGACTGACGCAGTAGAGGTGTTGAAGCCGGGAGGCAGGCTGGTGATCCTATCCTACCATTCCCTGGAGGACCGGATGGTCAAACATCTTATTCAGACCGGGGATGTGGATGGACTCGTAAAAAAGGATCCGTTTGGAAACAAAATAATAAAACTGAGGGCAGTGTCAAAAAAATCGATCCGGCCCTCTGAAGACGAAATAAAAGAAAACTACCGGGTGCGCAGTGCCCGACTACGAATTGCCGAAAAGTCGGCATAATCACTGCGGAAAAACAATGCCCAGGGCAAACCGGAGGTGTATTCACTTCCGGAGCAGGGGTATCATTTTTAATCAGGAAAATTTATGGAAGAAAGGTCTCAAAATAAGTGGCTACAACAAATCCTCGCCGGCGGAATGGTGATCAAGCACCTGCCTTTTATCTATTTCGCCGGCATTTTGGCCCTGCTTTATATCGCAAACGCCCACCAGGCGGAGCGGAAGGTCAGGAAAATCCACAAACTGAGAGAGGAAGTCAAGGAATTGCGCTGGCAGTATATGTCTTTCCGGTCGGAATTCCTTTTTTCAAGTTCACCCACCCAGCTCGCCAACGATGTCAGGCCCCTTGAACTGGGCTACCATAAACAGTCCTCGACCAAAAAACTTGTGAAGAAATAGGGGATGAAAGACGAAATCATCATAAGAACCTATGTCGTTTTCCTGCTCTTCGTACTTGCGGGTTTCCTGATCCTGGGCCGGGTGGTCCAGATCGGCATCGTTGAAGGGGAGTCCTGGAGAGGCCGGGGAGACAGTTTGTATGTGAGGCATCAGCCCATAGAACCGGAAAGGGGGAATATCCTTTCCTCGGACGGCCGTATGCTGGTAACCTCCCTGCCTCTGTTTGAAGTTCGTATGGACCTGCTGGCCGTGCCGAAGGATAAATTCGTAAAAAACATTGATTCCCTGGCCCTTTGCCTTTCGCGGCACCTCAACCCGGTCATCTCCGAAAGAGCCTATCGCGACCTGCTGTGGCGGGAACGCCAGGCTGGCAACCGGTACCTGCTGATTAAGGAAGAAGTGACCTACAGCCAGCTGGAAAAAATCAAGACCTTCCCCTTGTTCCGGCTGGGCGGCAACAAGGGAGGATTGATCGTGGTGCGTAAATCAAAGCGGGAGAGGCCATACCGGATGCTTGCGGCCCGCACACTGGGTTCGGTGCGTGAGGGCGCCAAACCGGTAGGGCTTGAAGGGTATTATGACGATGTCCTGGGTGGTGAAAAGGGAAGCCGGCTGGTCCAAAAGGTAGCCAGGGACATCTGGGTTCCCGTGGACGATATCGGGGACTTTGAACCCAAAAGAGGAAAAGATATCATCACCCATATTGATATCGATCTGCAGGACATCACCGAACAAGCCCTGTACAAATCGGTGGCCCACCACCAGGCACTGGGTGGCACTGCCGTGGTGATGGAAGTGAAGACCGGCGCAATCAAAGCAATGGCCAACCTGGTCCGCTCGGGAGACGATATCGGCGAGTACCTGAACTACGCAGTCGGTGCAGCCACAGAGCCGGGCTCCACCTTCAAACTGGCTACCATGATGGCCCTCCTGGAAGACGGGTATATCCGTCTCGATGACCGGGTGGATATTCATGGAGGAGAGGTGGAATTGTGCGGCAAAAAAATCAGGGATTCCGAAAAACGCAAAGGGAGCCTGCCGACCCTGAAGCAGGTATTTGCACAGTCCTCCAATGTCGGGGTGGCGGTGACCGCACAGAAATATTATGAAAAAAATGCCAAAAAATTTGTCAAGCGGCTCGAACAGTTTGGTCTGAATGAACGGTCCCGCATCGACCTCGAAGGAGAACCCGCCCCTTATATTAAGGAAGCCTACAACGTCGAACAAAAATGGAGTTGCACCTCCATTCCCTGGATGGCCCATGGATATGAACTGACCCTGACGCCCCTCCAGCTCCTGACTTTTTACAATGCGGTGGCCAATAAAGGCCGGATGATGAAGCCCCAGTTGGTACACCAGATCCTGGAGTATTCGGAGCCGGTAAAAACCTATAAACCCCAGGTGCTGAAAAACCAGATTTGCAGCCATTCGACCCTCCAACAGGCCATGGAATTACTCAAAAGCACAACGGATTCCGGAGGCACGGCTTATGCCCTGCGCAACCGGTTGTATAAAGTGGCGGGAAAAACCGGGACCGCCGTAACCAATTATTACAAAGGGGATATCAACCAGGGAAAAAAATACCAGGCTTCGTTTGCGGGCTTTTTTCCTGCGGACGACCCGGTTTATTCATGTATCGTGGTCATTTACGAACCCTCTGCCAACGGCTATTATGGGGCCTCGGCTGCCATGCCCGTCTTCCGGGAAATAGCGGATTACAGTGTGGCTTCCCGCTTCATAGCGACGGAGGACCAAGCGCCTGTGAATACGGCGCCCCTGCCGGCGCGGATCCGTGCAGGAGGTTATGCTACAGACATCAGGACCCTCCTGCATTTCAGCGGCGTGCGGTTTGAAAACCGTTGCCTCAATGAATGGGCCAGCCTCAGTCCGACCGAAAGCCAGCCTGAACTGACCGGGATCAACCTCCAGCAGGATCTGGTACCGGATGTCCGTGGAATGGGTTTGCGCGATGCGCTCTTTTTGCTTGAAAATAAAGGATTAAAAGTCAGGTTGCAGGGGCATGGACGGGTGAGAAGCCAGTCGATTGCGCCGGGCTCCAAAATTCAGGGGCAGACCATCGAACTAACTATGGGTTGAAGGATGAATTGGACAGAATTAAAAAAGCATATACAGTTCTTTGACATTAAGGGAAACGCAGAATTTGAAGTGGCAGGGGTGGAGTCGGATTCACGAAGAGTGAAAGAAAACTTTGTTTTCATTGCCCAGAAAGGGCTGGTCACGGACGGTCACCGGTACATCGGCGCTGCGGTGGAACAGGGGGCGAGGGCTATCCTTTGTGAAAGCTTGCCGGAAGTATTAAGCCCCGGGGTGGAATTCCTCCAGGTGAAAGATCCCGCCCTGGCAGCCGGGATCCTGGCGGATGGTTTTTACGGCCAGCCTTCCTCCAGGCTCAAGTTGGTCGGAGTCACCGGTACCAACGGTAAAACCACCACGGCCACCTTGCTTTACCGCCTCATGAAAGCCCTGGGGTTCAAGGCAGGTCTCCTGAGCACCGTGAGAAACTATATCCACGACCGGGCGATGGAAACCAGTCATACGACCCCGGATGTGATCCGGATCAATGAAATGCTGGCGCTCATGGTCGGCGCGGGTTGTGATTATGCTTTCATGGAAGTGAGTTCTCACGCGATGAAACAACAGCGGACGGCCGGGCTCCGGTTTGCGGGCGGGGTGTTTACCAATCTAACCCACGACCACCTGGATTACCACGGCACCTTTAAGGATTACCTGGATTGTAAGAAGTTGTTTTTTGATCAGTTGCCCCGGGATGCCTTTGCCGTCACCAATAAAGACGACCGCAACGGCATGGTGATGGTGCAAAATACCCGGGCCCGGGTGGTGACTTATGCCCTGAAACAACTGGCCGAGGTCAAGGGAAAAATAAAAGCCAATACCCTCCAGGGGCTGGTGCTTGAAGTGAATGGGATGGAGGTGCACAGCCGCCTGATCGGCGCTTTCAACGGGTACAATTTTCTGGCCTGTTTTGCCGCCGCCCGGGAACTTGGTTTCGAGCCGATGGAAATCCTGGCCGGCATGAGCGGCTTGCCAGCCGTGGATGGGCGGTTCGATACGGTTTATCACGCGGAGAAAAAAGTGCTTGGCATCGTCGACTACGCCCATACTCCCGATGCATTGACGAATGTACTCGATACCATTAAAGAATTGAAGGCCCCTGGTTCCAGGGTGATCACGGTAGTGGGATGCGGCGGAGACCGGGACAAAACCAAAAGGCCGGTGATGGCCCGCATAGCGATGGAAAAAAGCGATGCCGTGATTTTTACCTCGGACAACCCGAGGACGGAAGATCCGCAACAGATCCTGGATGACATGATCGCCGGACTTGAACCCCAGCAAATGCACCGGATGATCCGACAGTCCGACCGCAGGGAAGCCATCAAGAGCGCAGCCAGGATGGCGGACCGGCCGGGCGATATCATCCTGATCGCAGGGAAGGGCCATGAGACCTACCAGGAAATTCAGGGAAAGCGTTTCCCCTTTGACGATAAAAATATATTAAAAGAAGTTTTAATATAAAAAATATAGGTTAATTATCATTCTCAGGTTGGTTTTAACAGGTACAGCGGGCGATGGTCTCAAAAGTGAAATCTTACCCCGCTTTCCTGTTTTTTTCAATCCCGGAGGATAACTGAAAACAAATGCTGTACCATTTATTCGAATATATCAACAATCAGGTCGATTTACCCGGTGCGGGCTTGTTCCGCTATATCTCTTTCCGGGCCGGCGGAGCGTTGATTTTTTCCTTGTTGATTTCCATGTTGTTTGGTCAGCGCATCATAAAATACCTGCAGGCCAAACAAATCGGTGAAACGGTAAGGGACCTGGGTCTCCATGGCCAGAAAGAAAAAGAGGGTACGCCGACCATGGGGGGCATCATCATTATCCTGGCCATCCTCCTGCCTTGCATCTTGTGGGCAAGGCTGGACAATGTATATGTTTTGCTGATGATCGCGGTGACCCTTAGTTTGTTTTTTATCGGGTACCTGGATGATTACATCAAAGTGTTTAAAAAGAACAAGCAGGGCCTCAAAGCCGTCACCAAACTAACCGGTCAGATCGCCGTCGGCCTGATCGTGGCGCTTACGCTGCTATACAATAAAAACGTATTAATCCGGGTCACGGAAAAAGAAGCCGTCGACAACCGGTTTGAAATCCTGGAGCGGCTTTCCGCCTCGGCCAATCCCGGCAATCCCGAAGTATTGGTACATGCCCGTTCCCTCTCCACCAATGTGCCCTTTACCAAAGGAAATGCCTTTGATTATGCGGGCATCCTGCGCTGGACGGGCGATGCCGCCAGGACCCTGACTCCGCTTCTCTATATCATTATCATTATTTTTATCATTACGGCCGTATCCAACGCGGTCAATATCACCGATGGTCTCGACGGGCTGGCCACAGGGGTGTCTTCGATCGTGGGCGTGGTCCTGGGCGTATTCGCTTACGTCAGCGGCAACTCCATTTTCGCCAATTATCTTGGCATTTATTTTATACCGAATTCGGGTGAACTGGTCATCTTCACGGCCTGCCTGATCGGGGCCTGTATCGGCTTTTTATGGTACAACGCTTACCCGGCAACCGTATTCATGGGCGATACCGGGAGCCTGACCCTCGGTGGCATCATCGCCACCCTGGCGGTGGTTTTGCGAAAAGAATTGTTGTTGCCCGTCCTCTGCGGGATCTTTTTGATTGAGATCCTCTCTGTGATGGTCCAGGTTTCCTATTTTAAATATACCCGTAGAAAATACGGCGAGGGCAGAAGGATATTCAAAATGGCCCCGCTTCACCATCATTACCAGAAAAGCGGCATGCACGAATCCAAGATTGTAAACCGGTTTTGGATCGTCGCGGTCCTCTTGGCAGTGGTCACCATCATCACCCTCAAAATCAGGTAAAATGCTGCAGATCACAACCAAGAAGGAATGGAAAGGCGATAAGGTGATGTGGCTCATCATCGGGATCCTCATCGGATTCGGCCTGCTTGCCGTGTACAGCGCCACGGGATCCATGGCTTATCTCAGATACAAAGGGAATACGGAAGTCTACTTGCTCAAACAACTGGTCATGGCAGGGATCGGCCTGCTGTGCATGTATGCCTGCCACCGGCAGAATTACCTGATCTACAACAAGCTGGCCCCGGTCCTGTTTCTGCTGGCCATCCCGCTCCTCCTGTATACCCTGGCCTTTGGCGTGGAAACCAACGATGCCAAACGCTGGATTACCCTCCCGGTCATCAATCTTTCGTTCCAGACCAGTGACTATGCCCGCCTGGCCCTCATCATGTACCTGGCCCGCTCGCTTTCCAATAAACAGGAATACATCAAGGACTTTAAGAGCGCTTTTATACCGGTCATGGTGCCGGTCCTGCTGATTTGCGGACTGATCGCCCCGGCCAACCTGTCGACGGCCCTCTTGCTTTTTGCGACCTCGGTCATGCTCATGTTTGTCGGGAGGGTCTCCTTCAAATATATTTTCATGATGGCCTTCTTCGGCATCCTGCTTTTCGGCACCGTGGTCCTGATCTGGTGGTTTTTCCCGGATGCTGTGCGCGTCGATACCTGGATCTCTAGGATCACCGATTTTATTTCGAATGAAAACGGAGGAGGATACCAGGTCCAGCAATCCAAAATAGCGATCGCCAACGGGTCCTGGCTGGGATTGGGGCCGGGCAACAGCACCCAGCGCAATTTCCTGCCTGCAGCTTATGCCGACTATATATACGCGATCATCTGCGAGGAATACGGATTGATCGGGGCGACCGGAATACTGCTGCTCTATCTCTGGCTGTTATTCCGGGTATCCCGGATCGTCATGAAAAGCCCAAAAGCTTTTGGGGCCATCCTGGCTATGGGATTGACCCTCAACCTGGTGGTCCAGGCCTTTGCCAACATGGCGGTATCCGTCAACCTGGTTCCGGTCACCGGCCTCACCCTGCCCCTGGTAAGTATGGGCGGGACTTCCGTGCTGTTTACCAGCGTAGCCTTTGGGATCATCATGAGCGTAAGCAAATTCATCGAATCCATCCAGGAAGAACAGCCTGCTCCTGAAAATGAACTGATGAAGATGGCGAATACCAGTCCAAAACCTAAAACCGTCGAAGATGAAAGTGATCATTAGCGGAGGAGGCACCGGCGGTCATATCTTTCCTGCCATAGCCATTGCGCAGGAGCTTAAAGCCCGTGTGCCCGGGGTCAACATCCTTTTCGTCGGAGCAAGAGGCAGGATGGAAATGGAAAAAATACCCCAGGCAGGATTTGAAATCATCGGCCTGGATGTGGTAGGCTTCAACCGTTCATCCCTGGTAAAAAATTTCAGTCTGCCCTGGAAACTGGTCAAATCCCTTTACCAGGCCTGGCGCATTTTAGTAAAATACAAACCCGGTGTGGTGGTTGGAGTGGGGGGCTATGCCAGCGGCCCGGTCTTGTACCTGGCCAACTGGCTCCGGATCCCGACCCTTATCCAGGAACAAAATTCGTTTGCAGGTAAAACCAATATGATCCTTGGCAAAAAGGCCGTAAAAATTTGTGTGGCCTACGATCATATGGAGCGGTTTTTCCCCAAAGAAAAAATCGTGGTCACAGGCAATCCCGTAAGGAAAGACCTGGAAGGCCTGGAATCCAAAAGGAAGGAGGCAATGGCCTATTTCGGCCTCGATCAGGATAAAAAAACAATCCTGGTGATGGGGGGCAGCCTGGGCGCCCGTTCGATCAATGAAAGCATGACCGCGGGCCATGAACAGATCTCAGGTCAAAAATCCATCCAGTGGATCTGGCAATACGGAAAACAAGGCGCTGAAAAATTCGGCCGGTCTGCAACAGCTGGCCTGGACAACGTGAAGGCCATGGCATTCATTGACCGGGCGGATCTGGCTTATGCCGCGGCAGATGTCTTGTTGTGCCGGGCCGGCGCGCTCACCATATCGGAAGTGCTGATCGCAAACAAACCGGTGGTACTCGTGCCCTCGCCTTCCGTGGCGGAGGATCACCAGACGCATAACGCGAAGGCGCTGTCCGATGCCGGGGCGGCTTGGCTCCTGCCGGACAGGGAGGTCGTGCAAAATGGGACGGCACAGGTCATCAGGCTTTTGCAGGACCAGGAAACGATGACGCGGATGAAACAAGCCCAGAAGTCCCTGGCCCGGCCGCAGGCGGCGGCAGCGATCGTCGAGCAGATTCTTCATCTCAATCCTGTGGCCGCATGAAAAAATTCCTCAGAAATATCGGCACCGATCAAAACATGGTCCGCCTGGGCATGGGCCTGACCGTGCTTTTGTTTCTGATGTTTTACGAAAGGGCCGGACGCTTCAAAAACAGGGCCCTCTCCGGCCAGATGCAGGTCCATGTACAGCACCTTGAAAACGGGAACGATTTCATCACAACGGAAGAAATGCGTTCAAAAATCCTCCGCAAATTCCAGCAGGAATTTTCCAACGTCCCGCTGGCGACGCTGGACCTGCAGGAGATCGAAGCAGGCCTGCAATCCATGGACTTTATCAAATCCACGGACGTCTACCTGGATGCCAGCAACCGGTTAAACATTTTTGTAAAACAAAGAGAGCCCATCCTTCGAATCCTCACTCCGGAAGGAAACAGTTTATACGTGGATAAGGATGGAAGCATCATGCCGGCATCCCCGCATTATTCACCCAGGGTACTGGTCGCCTTCGCCCCGGTACCGATGACGAAGGACAGCCTCGAATTGAGCAAGCCCGGCATGGAAAAGGACCTGTTTGAACTGGCCAACTTTATCGCCAGGGACCGGTTCCTGCACGCCCTGGTGGAGGAAATCATGGTCCATAGTCAGAACGACTGGACCCTGATCCCCAAATTCGGTCCCTCGCGCATTTTTTTGGGTGACCTGGAAAGGCTGGAGGACAAAACGGACAAACTGAAGCGGGTATACCGGGAGATCCTCCCTGGCCAGGGATGGGACCTGTATTATTCGGTTAATCTGAAATTTAAAGGGCAGGTCATATGTACAAAAAGAGCATAAATCAATCTATTTATCATTCTAAAACCAATTAAGATGAATGCAAGAGACTTTAATAAGAAGAATGTGGTGGCGGCCCTCGACATCGGCACCACCAAAGTATGTTGCATTGTAGGCAGAAAGGACGAATACGGCAAAATCGACGTGCTTGGCGCCAGCAAGGTTGATTCTGAGGGAGTCCTCCGGGGAGTCATTGCCAATATCGACAAGACCGTGAAAGCCATTTCTGACGCAGTGGACCTTGCCGAAAAAGACGCTCAGTGCGAAATCCAGGAGGTCTATGTTGGCATTGCCGGACAACACATCAAGAGCCTGCAACACCGGGGCATCCTCGCAAGGGACAATAATGAAAAAGAAATATCCCGGGCAGATATAGACCGGCTGGTGCAGGACATGTACAAACTGGGACTGACCCCCGGGGACAAGATCCTTCATGTCATTCCACAGGAATTCACGGTGGACAACGAACAAGGCATCGTGGATCCCATCGGGATGTCGGGACACCGGCTGGAAGCGAATTTCCACATCATTACCGGGCAGATTGCCGCAACCAATAATATTATGCGCTGCGTGGAGAGGGCAAACCTCACCGTAGCCGATATGACGCTCGAACCCATTGCCAGTGCCGAAGCCGTGCTCAGCAAGGAAGAGAAAGAGGCTGGGGTGGTCATGGTGGATATCGGGGGCGGCACTACGGACATCACCATCTTCCAGGAAGGCATTATCCGCCATACGGCGGTGGTCGCCTTCGGAGGAAACATCATCACCCGGGATATCAAGGAGGGATGCACTGTAATGACCGAACAGGCCGAAAAGCTGAAAATCAAATTCGGGTCCGCCCTTGCCGACGAAATCGTGGACAACCGGATCATCACCATCCCCGGACTGAAAGGCAGGGATCCCAAAGAAATATCGGAGAAAAACCTGGCGCGCATCATCCAGGCCCGGCTCGAGGAGATCCTCGACCTGATCCTGTATGAAATCAGAAGGTCCGGGTATGAGAAAAAACTCATTGCCGGGATTGTCCTCACCGGGGGCGGCGCCCTCCTCAAAAATTTTGAATTGCTTTGTGAATACCATACCGGCCTGCAAACCCGGATCGGGTATCCCAATGAACACTTTGGATACGGATTCAAGGATAATATTTCCAGTCCGATCTATGCCACCGGCGTCGGCCTGCTCATGTATGGCCTCAAGATGAAGGAATCCCAGCAGCGGATGCTGCTCCAGACCCGTAAAGACAGACCGGCCGAACGCCCTGAACCCGTGACCCAGCCTGAATTGGGCCTGCCCGGGGTACCCGCACCTAAAACCGCCAGCCCCATCCCTGCGCAAGGCAAACAAAAGAAGCCGCTCGTGGATTTTATCAAAAACTTTTTCGAACCCTCACCGGATCCGGATCTGCGCTGATTTATCCGGAGAAGTGCAAGACTCAAGATTTTAAAATATTAAAACTATAAACCATGAAATTCGAAATACCAAAAGAATCAGGAAATATCATCAAGGTGATAGGCGTTGGCGGCGGGGGCAGCAATGCCGTGTCCCATATGTACCGGCAGGGGATTGTCGGAGTGGATTTTATCATCTGCAATACGGACAACCAGGCCATGGAGACCAGTCCGGTTCCGGTAAAAATCCAGCTGGGTCCCCAGCTTACCGCCGGGCGCGGCGCAGGGTCCAAGCCCCATATGGGCAAACAAGCCTGCATTGAATCCCTGGAAGAAATCCAGGCCCTGATCAATGAAAATACCAAGATGGTGTTTATCACCGCGGGCATGGGCGGCGGCACAGGCACGGGAGCGGCCCCCATTGTGGCCAAAATCGCCCGGGAACTGGATATCCTCACCGTGGGCATCGTCACCGTTCCTTTCCCCTTCGAAGGCAAGCGCAGGAAGGAGCAAGCCATTGAGGGGATCGAAGAAATGAAAAGGAATGTGGATGCCCTTATCATCATATCCAATGAAAAACTCCGCCAGATCTATGGCAATCTCCCCGTGAGTGAAGCTTTTGGCAATGCGGACAATATCCTGTCCACCGCGGCGAAAGGCATCGCTGAAATTATTACCATGCCCGGTTACGTCAACGTGGATTTTGAGGACGTCAATACCGTCATGCGAAACAGCGGGGTGGCGATCATGGGTACCGCCTCCGCTTCCGGGGAAAGACGGGCTTACCGCGCCGTCGTGGATGCCCTGAGTTCACCGCTCCTGGAAGAAAACGATATTCGGGGTGCGCAGCATATCCTGCTCAACATTTCTTATGGCACCCAGGAAGTCACGATGGATGAAATATATGAGATCACGGAGTATGTCCAGGAAGAGGCGGGCTATGGCACCGATATCATTTGGGGGAATTGTTTTGATGAAAGGCTTGAAGACCAGATCTGCGTGACGGTGATCGCTACCGGATTTGAGCAGAATTTCGGGCATAAGCCCGTGGAGGTCCGTGAGAAAATCAAGGTTTCGCTGGAGGAGGAAAAACCCACAACGTCCCTGCATGAGGTTTTTGATATCGGGGACCAGACCAATGATAAAACCATTGAGTTTGAGCCTGCTTACCGTGAACCCATGATTAAAAACCAGGAGGAGCCCTTTATCCGTTCAGAATCCGGTGCGGAAAATTCAGGTCGCCACGAAGAAGAGAAAAGAGCCCGTCCGGGCGGTTCTGAAACGAGGTCGGAAACCGGCAGGAAAATGAGGTTCCAGATGCATCAGATGCGCAATACCTCGGAAATGGAAAACCAGCCGGCTTACCTCCGCCGCAACATCCCGCTGGAAGACGTGCCTCCTTCCAAAGACCATCCAAGCCCCAAATGGACTCTTTCCAGCGATGACGAACCCCAGATCCGGGAGAACAATTCCTATCTCTACGACAATGTAGACTGAGTTTCGACTGCAGTATATCTTTTAATTGGTTTTGCACAAAGTCCGGCTGTCCTTCGTAAAGGGACGGCCGGTTTTTTTTGATCTAAAGGAATGGATCCGCCCGAGGCAAGGATAAGGTATGTCAGGTTTGCCAAATTAAACCTGATTTATAAATCTACCTTCTCGGCCGAGAAGTGCATGGATTAAAAGACAATCCGGTTTGTAATGGAAAATTTATTCCACGGTTTGGGTTCAGTTGAGCAGATTGCCGCAGGCCCTGCAATAAACGGCATCGGTTTGATGACCTTCTTTAAAACAATGCGGGCAGACCTGGTTGGAAAAATGAATGGATTTATCGGTTCTTGCATATTCTTTTGTAATCAGGCCGGCGGGAACGGCAATGATTGCATAACCAAGTAACACAACAAATGAAGCAAGGATTTGACCAAAGGCGGATTTTGGTACGATGTCCCCATATCCAAGGCCGGTGAGAGTTACGATAGCCCAATAAACGCTCCGCGGCAGGGAATCGAAGTTGGGATTGGCAGGGTGTTCCAGCATGTAAATCAGGGCCCCGACAATATTTACTACAATGAATATGAAAAACAAGAAGATGATGATCTTGTCTTTGGTGCGTTTAAAAGCGGTAATGAGTATGGCGCCCTGGTTTACATAGCCGGACATTTCGAATAACCGGAAAACCCGTAGCAGGCGCAAGGCCCTCACAATAATGATTGCGTGCGTGCCCGTTAAAATCAGGCTAAGGTAGGTGGGGACGATGGCGATCAGATCTATGATCCCATAAGGGCTCAGAATATATTTCAATGGTTTAGGGGCAACGATCAGCCGGAGTATGAACTCAATGGTAAAGATTACGGTGAATCCCCATTCCAGGATAAAGAAGAGGTTTTGGATGGATGGCGGAAGGTTGGCCAAGGTCTCCAGGTTGGCAAGGATGACACTCACCACGATAAGCACCATCAGGACCACATCAAATTTCTTACCGGCAGGAGTGTCTGCTTCAAAAATGGTCTCAAACAGGTATTTTTGGGTTGGTTTCATCTTGACAGGTTATCGGTGTCTTGATTGTTAAGGAGATCAAGCCAGGACAACATATGGTCCCAGACTTGTTTTTTCAGGATTTCATTATGGATTTCGTGCATCATCCCCGGCCAGATCTTGAGGTCGACGTTTTTATTCCAGACCGACTTTAGCAGGACACTTCCTTCGGGGAAGGTGATTTTATCGTCTTCCCCATGCATGACCAGAACGGGGAAGGACGGGGCCCATTCCGTATGTGTCAAATGGTATGCATTGTCCAAAATGGAAGCGCCTGCACCCAGGCTGACCCGGTCATGGACCAGGGGATCGGCAAGATAATTTTTGACCACCTGGGCGTCTCCGCACAAGGACTGGATATTCAAGCCGTTTTTGATCGTGAGGTTTTTTATCCACACCGGCGATGAAAGGATGGCCCGTACCAAAGGCCTGGGCATATCCTTTGGTGTCCGTATAGGTATCCCGGTAAGTATTGCCGCCCGGAGTGCAGGTTGCCGGACTTGCATATACCGCGCGGCAATATTGGCCCCCATGGAGTGTCCATAAAGGATCCGGGGTGTGTCCGGATATTTCTCTGCGGCTATGGCAAACAACCGGTCGATCACCGCGTAGGGCTCATCCATGGATGACCATACCCCCCGCCGGCCTTCTGACCGGCCATGACCGGGGAGGTCGGCAGCCAGGCAGGCATAACCCTTATTCACGAAATAATGAAACTGTTCATCGTAGCGCCGGATATGCTCCCCCAGGCCGTGGATCAGAATGACCAGGCCGTGTGGCCTGGCCGGAAGTCCGTACTCCGCGATATAGGTTTTTTTGCCGCTCCGGGAACTGTAGATGGATTCCAGAAAAACCATTGGAATTTTAATTTAATGTAGTCAATTTATTCGATCTGTACCAAGCCCTGAATCCCAGGATGCACAGGAACAGATAAAGGGAATATAAAACGGCGGTCACCAGCAGTTTTTTCTGTGAATAGATGACGATGGCCGTAATATCGACCAGGATCCACCAGACCCAGTTTTCAAGTTTTTTAAGGGTCATCAGGTATTGCGCGGTCAGACTGGCCACCAGGATAAAGGCATTTGGGTAAGCGAAATCCGCATGGGTGTTTTTTTTCATGAATAAACCCCAGGCCAGGGAAGAAAATAAGATAACCAGGGACAGTAAGGCATTCTGCCCCAGGGAAAACCGGGTCACCGGTAAAGGATTGCCCTGGTGATCGGGCCGGGACCAGCGATACCATCCATAGAGGTTCAACACCACATAGACCGAGTGGAGGATCACATCAGAATACAGCCGGTGGTGGTAAAAAATAAAAATATAAAGGAAAACGCTGAGCAATCCGGCGGGCCAGGCCAGGATGGTTTGCCGGGTCAGCAAATACACATTGATCAGCCCGGCCAGGGCGGCTGCCCATTCCAGGTACACGTATAAAGACAAGCCTGAAAGTTCTGAAAAATACCGGAATTGGTATCAATCCCCGGCCTTGAGGATCCATTTCTGCCCCAGGGTATGGATGTCCTGCATGAGGGTGAGCAGATACTTCCCCGGGGGAAGTCCATGGAGGTTCACCGGCTCCCTGGTATTGCCGATCCACCGGATGGTCCTGCCCATGGCATCCCGGACGACCAGGGATGCATTATCCAGATCCGGCAGCCTAAGGAAAATCAAACCGGCGGTAGGATTGGGAAAAATGGACCAATCTTCAGTTGGAACCTGAATATAAATTTCCGGCGATGTTATTTTATTACCCGATGCGTTTTGGGCATGGAGGCGATATCTGTGCCATCCTGCTGAGGCAGGGAGACTGAAACCTGTCTTCAGCGTTCCGTGGGCAATGGAAACGGTCCTCGAGTCCCGGACCGTAAAGGCTTCAGTGCGTTGATTCCATTCTTCAAGAATTATTTTTTCGGCCCTTTCGTCTGTTTCCAGGGTGCCTCTGATTTCAATGAGATGGGATTCCCTGCGTATGGAAACATGGGTCCAGAACAAGGGCAGTGCTCCGGATACCGACTCATAAGCCCCTGCATCCGGGGCGCCTCCCGTCGTTCGGAGCTTGCCCTCCAGATCCGTAGCCACGTCCGGTGAGAGCGTGGTGATACCAAAGTTTATGGCTTTGGCGCCGGGGGCGAGATGCAGATCCTCCCCGGGGTAGTTTATAAATAGGTTTGTCAAATTGGCCGAAAAAAACGAATGGGTGTCGTAACCAAGGGCCTTCCAGGCCGATGAATCCAGGACCGAATTGCCGTCATCCAGCGTAAACCAATTGGTCGTCACGTTGTAATCGCTGCTGAAGCCGGTGCGGGAGGCCGGGTCGATGTTGATGATCCCCCGGAAACTGTGCCGGTTGATCAGGATATTGTTGCGCAGGGTCGCGCCGGATGCCCCGTCGGTCAATAAAATGCACCAGCGGGCGGAGGGGTCTTGTACAATGGTATTGTGATAGATCCTGGCATTGATGGATGGACCTCCCCCGTCAATCTGGTACAGGGCGATTCCGGTCGCATAATTGTCATAGATCAGATTGTTATAGATCAGGGCGTTTTGATTCCCGTCCATATTGATTGCCGCGCCGCCGCCCAATCCGTTGCGGTATAGGATATTGCCGTAAACCTGGGGATCGTGGTTGATGCCGTCCTCCCCCTGGCTGATATCCCCATTGAAATGCAGGCCTGCGGCCCGGTTGTGGTGGCTGATATTGTATCTTATGATCGCCCGGTCGCTGCTGTTGGATACATATATGCCGTGTTCGTCCGTCGAGTTGGCGCATTCATTGTACTCGGCGAGGAAATCGTCCGTAAATCCGGTGAAAATACCCCATTTGAAATTGTTGAGACAGGTATTGTCCCGGATGGTAATGTGATCGGCATTCACGGCCCGGATTCCCGCCCTGGGCTGGTTGATTACCTGGAAGCCCCTGATCTCGATCCAATCGGCGTCTTCGATATTGATGCCGTCCGTGGTGACCGGATTTCTCCGGTTGATAATCACCTGGCTGCCCAGGGCCAGAAAAACGATCGGATCAGCTGCCGTGCCCGAGGTCCGGATGTCAAATCCGGCATAGGTGCTGTCTGCGACGAAAACGGAATCCCCCGCAACGACGGTAATGGCCGATTGCTGAAGAGTCCGGAAGGCGTTCCCGGGACTCAGGCCTGAATTGCCGTCATTGCCCTGGGGCGATACATAATAGGTGGCTCCGGATAATATCCAGGGCAATAAAAACAGGGCCGGGAGATAAATATATTTTTTATACATATCCGTTCGCTTCAAACCTGTAACGAGGTCTTGAATTATTTTATTTCAAATGAGCGGGGGCTTAATACCTAACTTTGCCCTGCTTTATGGCAATTGCAGATAATTCAGGAAAGGACGGAACACCGGCATCAAAACCCAGGATGAACTGGGCCAGGCTAAAGGAATCCCTGTACGTATTTAAATACATCAGGCCCTATCGCTGGCAGTTCGTTGGCGGCCTGATCCTGCTGGCTTTGTCCAGCCTGCTTTTCATGGCCTTGCTTCCTCTAAGCGGGGAGATGCTGGACATCGCATTGGGCAAATCTGCATGGAAATTCAGCCTCACGCAAATGGGCCTTTTGTTGTTTTTATACCTCGTCATCCAGGGCGTCATTTCTTATTTCCGCGTCATGTTGTTTGCCATTGTCAGTGAAAAAGGGACCGCGGACCTGCGGAAGGACCTGTACCACAAACTGGTGACCCTTCCTTTTCCCTTTTATGAGAAAGCGAGGGTGGGGGAAATCAGCAGCCGGCTTGCCAGCGATGTGGACCAGTTGTATGCGGCTTTTTCCATCACCCTGGCGGAGTTTATCCGACAGGTGATCATCCTGGTCGGGGGGATTCTTTTCCTACTCGTATCCACTCCCCGGCTGTCTATCATCATGCTGGCGGTGTTCCCGGTGATTGTATTCGGGGCCATGTTTTTTGGCCGTTTTATCCGGAAGGAATCAAAAAAAAGGCAGGAAGAACTGGCCAATACGAATGTGATTGTGGATGAGACCCTCCAGGCCATCTATACCGTTAAATCATTTACCAATGAACCCTATGAATACCACCGGTATGAAAAAAGGATTACCAGCCTGGTGGGCATAGCCCTTCGGTTGTCCAGGTACCGGGCGCTTTTCGGGACCTATATTATTATTGCCTTGTTCGGCGCCTTGTTTTTTGTGATCTGGCTCGGCGCCAAATATGTACAAAATGGTTCTATGAGCCCCGGGGACCTCCTTAATGTGTTTACCTTCACGGCTACCATCGGCGTCGCCATAGCGAGCCTCGGATCCTTTTATACCCAACTGGTATCGGTGATCGGGGGCACGGAAAGACTGAAGGAAATTTTAGGAAAGGAAGCCGAAGTCGATATGGTCCAGGCCTCCAGCCCTTTCAGCGTTCCCATGGAAGGCAGTATCCGGTTCGACCGGGTGGAGTTTTCTTATCCCAGCCGGCCGGATATCGATGTGCTCAAAGGGGTATCCTTCAGTATCGGCGCCGGGCAAAAAATCGCTTTTGTGGGATCAAGCGGTGTAGGCAAATCCACCATCGCCCAGGTCCTCTTGCGGTTTTATGAGATCAAGGGGGGACAAATCCTGGTGGGCAACAAGGATTATAAAGACTATGAAATCTCCGAGTATCGAAGGCATTTCGGCATCGTGCCCCAGGAAGTGCTTTTGTTTGGGGGTACCATCAGGGAAAACATTTTATATGGAAAGCCGGATGCCACGGAAGAGGAATTGCACAGGGCCGCCCGGAAATCCAACTGTTGGGATTTTATCAATGGGTTTCCGGAGAAATTTGAGACCATCGTGGGGGAAAGAGGGATCAAATTGTCGGGCGGACAAAAACAAAGGATCGCCATTGCCCGCGCCGTATTGAGAAACCCCACCATCCTCATCCTCGACGAAGCCACCTCGGCCCTGGATGCGGAATCCGAAAAAGTGGTTCAGGATGCATTAAAAGTCCTGATGGAAGGACGCACCTCGATCATTATCGCCCACCGGCTCTCTACCATCCGGGATGTCGATTGCATTTATGTACTCGAAAACGGAAAGATCGTCGAACAGGGTCCCCATGAAATCCTGTCCGCCATCCCCGACGGGGCATACAGCAACCTGGCCCGCCTCCAGTTTGAGGGCAATAAAGAATTGATCAATCCGGAAGAAAACCGGGCCTGAGGCCGTCTATGAAAATTCTGGAAAACCATTCACTGGCATCGTTGAATACCTTCGGGGTGGAGCAAAAGGCGAGGTATTTTGCCACGGCACAAAACACGCAGGAATTCCTGGCCCTGGTCCGGCAGTATGAAAATCCCCGGATCCTGGGAGGGGGGAGCAATATCCTGATCACGCGGGACCTGGACGGCCTGGTCATTAAAAATGAAATTAAAGGCATATCAATCATCGGGGAAGACGACCGGTATGCCCGAATCAGGGTATGCGGGGGAGAAAACTGGCACGAATTTGTAAAATGGGCGGTGGCAAAGGGTTGGGGAGGCATTGAAAACCTCTCCCTCATCCCGGGTACCCTTGGAGCCGCGCCCATCCAGAACATCGGCGCTTACGGGGTGGAGATCAAGGATGTCCTGCAAGTAGTCGAAGCCCTCGATCGGACTACCGGATCGATCGTGCATTTTCAAAACGCAGAATGCCGGTTTGGTTACCGGCACAGCCTATTTAAGGAGCCGGCTCAGAGGGACAGGTATTTTATCCTCAGCGCCACCCTGCAACTGGATAAACAACCTCAAGTCAATACCCGGTATGCGGACGTGGAAAGGAAACTGCACGAGCTGAAGATCGAACATCCCAATATCAGGGATGTGCACCGGGCGGTCATTGAAATCAGGCAAAAAAAATTGCCCGATCCTGCCCGCCTGGGAAACGCAGGTTCATTTTTCAAGAATCCGGTGCTCACGGAGGAACAATACCGGCAGCTGCAATCCGTAAAACCGGATGCGCCGCACTATCCCTTTACGCATACGTTTGTAAAAGTTCCCGCCGGCTGGCTTATTGATCAGGCGGGTTGGAAAGGAAAACAAATGGGCAGGGTAGGCTGCTATGAAAAACAGGCCCTGGTCCTCGTCAACCTGGGTGGGGCGAGCGGAGCCGAAATCTGGGATTTTGCCCAAAAAGTGAGGGAAGATGTTCAGGAAAAATTTGGAATCTTGCTTGAACCCGAAATCAATATCTGGTAATCCGCGCTTTATTTAACACCGGAGATCCGGTTCCAGGCAAAATAGGTGGATGCCTGGGGATGCATCATAAATTCCTCCAGTTCGTTGATGGCATGCAGGAATTCCGATGCATTGAGGAATTGTTTTTCCATCAGTTTTTTCTCGGCGCTCCGGAGATTACCGATGAGGTTGGTGATCCAGGATTTGAAATGAGGGGAATCGGCGGTATGGAGTTCGGGGGCCAGGGAAATTTCCAGATTCCTGAATCCCGCTTTTTTCAACCGGTCGAACAATTTGATGCCGATCATGGCATCCCCGCCCAGGAAATTCTGCAACTGGGCAAATTTTTTCCAGGCATGCATAAAATGCGGGCAGGACGGGTAAAATTCCATCCACAGGATGCTGTTTTCCTGGAAGTAGATTTTCCCGTTGGGCCTCAGGACCCGGTAAGCCTCTTTGAGGGCGCCGGGAGGGTTGCTGATATGTTCGAGGATATACCTTCCATAGACTACGTCAAACGAGGCATCGTCAAAGGGCAATTCGTGGACATCGCCCATGACAAATTCCAGGTTGGAGGGGAACCGGGGGGCTTTGCCCAACTGGGCTTTGGACAATTCGATGCCAACCGCCCTGCCCCGGTGAAGAAGCCGGGCTACCTGTGCACAAAGGATGCCCAGGCCGGACCCCAGTTCCAGTACTTCTTCATAACCATTGAGCTGTAAAAAATCCAGGAAGGATTGATTCGTCAATTCATTGAGCAATTGGAGACGCGTCTGCTCATCGGGACTGACCCCGTGTATATAATTTGCTTTTTCAGCCACAACCACGCTTATTAAAAAATAATTCTTAAATATCTATTAAAATCCTGAGATTTGCAAGCTTCTATCCTTCACATTTGTGAAACAAAGCGCTTTAAACAGCCATCGGCTTTTCCACTGCCAAAACCGATATGCCCTACTCAAGACTTGCCGGCCGTAAATACCTCGAGGACGGCCTGATCCTGGTTTCGACCCTTGCGGTATTGCTGGTGATCATCAATTCAGGATTTTCCCAGACCACGCATGGTCTGTACAGCCGCTGGTTCCCGGTAATGAATGCGGTAGCCTTTATTCTGCTTGCCTCGCGCATGTCCTTAAACTGGAAGACCCGGCAATTGCAAGTCAGGTGGTATGCAGGCCAAACCTTTGTCCTCGTCCTGATGCTCCTGGCCCTGGTGGGAGAGTTATTTTTCCACCACATTCTTTCCGGCCTCCAGGTGACGGAAACGCTTACCGCCAATGTGTTTATTTACCACAGTATTTTTGTTTTTCTGTTCCTGGAGGAAGTTTCCACCCGGCTTTTTTCGCTGAAAAAATCCGCCGTCAATGCGCCTTTCCTCTTATTGATCAGCTTCCTTTTTTTTATACTGGTGGGCAGCCTGTTGCTGATGTTGCCATCCGCTACTACGCGGCCGATCCCTTATGTGGATGCCCTGTTTACTTCCACTTCCGCGGTCTGTGTGACTGGGCTCGTGGTGCTGGATACGGCGACCGATTTTACTTTGTTCGGCAAGTGGATCATTTTATTTTTAATTCAGATCGGGGGGCTCGGCATATTGACCTTCACCAATCTTTTCGGTTTTATTTTCAGCGGATCCACCACTTTCCAGAACCAGATGCTGATCCAGAATATGCTCAATGTGCAAAACCTGGCGGATGCCCTCAAAGCCCTGGTCCGAATCGTGGTCATCACCCTGATCATCGAAGCCGTTGGGGGGGTGGTTATTTTCTTTTTGGTCGATTCCAGCATTTTTTCGTCCCCCGGGGAACAGGCCTTTTTCTCCATTTTTCATTCCATCAGCGCTTTTTGCAATGCCGGTTTTTCCACCCTGGGCAACGACAACCTGTATCATGAAAGTGTTCGGTTTGCTTATGGCCTCCATCTGGTCATTGCGGTGCTGATCATATTCGGAGGGATCGGTTTTGGCATCCTGCTGAACATCCTTCAGTATTTCCGGGAAAAAGTACTCCAGGTCTATTGCCTGTTCATTCAACGAAAGCCCTACCGGTTTAAATCACAGATCATCACCCTCAACACCCGGATTGTGGTATTTACGACCCTGGTATTGCTGGTGGTGGGCATGTTTTTGTTTTACCTGTTTGAATATCACAATACCCTTCGTGACCATCCGACCTTATTCGGGAAACTGGTGGAAAGTTTTTTTGCCTCCGTAACGCCCAGGACCGCCGGATTTAATGTGGTCAGCATTGTGGGATTGACCATTCCAACCCTGATGATCTACCTCTTGCTTATGTGGATCGGCGGATCTCCGGGAAGCACGGCAGGGGGGATCAAAACCAGCGTGTTTGCCGTGGCCACCCTTAATTTTATCAACCAGGTCCTGGGTAAAGAAAGGACGGAGTTGGGCAGGAAGGAAATCCCGGCAAATTCGATCCAAAAGGCTTTCGCGGTCATCAGTCTCTCCCTGATGGCGGTGGGGATGTCGATCACCCTGATCATCCTGAATGACGGAGGAAAATTTGACCTCTTGAAAATCGGTTTTGAGGCTTTTTCCGCACTGGGCACTGTTGGCTTGAGCATGGGTATTACTCCATATTTGTCGGATTTCAGCAAGATCGTTTTGATTTTTACGATGTTCATCGGCCGGGTGGGATTTTTAACGATTCTGATCGGTCTCATCCGGCTTTTTAGAAGAGAAAGGGAAAAACAATACCGGTATCCGAAAGAGGATCTGTTCATCACCTGATTAATTTTATTCTATGAAATTTATCGTTTTAGGCCTTGGCAATTTTGGTTCCGAACTCAGCATCAAGCTCACCGAGCTGGGTCATGAGGTCATCGGCGTAGACTCCAACATGAAACGGGTGGAATATTTGCAGGACAGCATCACCCACACCATCTGTATGGACACCACGGACCAGTCCGCCGTCCGTTCTTTGCCGGTAAGGAATTCCGATGTCGTCATCATAGGCATTGGCGAAGACACCGGCGCCTCCATCATCACTACCGCACTGATCAAACAAATGAAAGCCAATCGCCTGATCGCCCGGGCCATCAACCCGGCACACCAGCAGGTCATGGAAGCCATGGGTATCGATGAAATCATCCACCCGGAAGCCGACACGGCTTACCGCCTGGCCAAAAGGCTGGATATCGGTACCATTGTGGATTCTTTCACCCTGGACGATCAGTATAAAGTGATCGAAGCCACCCTGCCCGATGCCTTTGTGGGGAAGACCATACGGGAAGTCGATTTTCAGAAAGAGTTTAATATCAATATCGTCACCATTGTGCGCAACAAGGAGAAGGTGAATAATTTCGGCCAGGTGCAGGTCTTCCATGAAATCCTCGGGGTCGTCTCCCCGGAAACCCGCCTGGAAGCCAGGGATATGCTGGTCGTCTTCGGTAAAGTGGACGACATTGACCGGATGCTAAAAAAATAGGACCTGTTTCTATCCTAAAACAATTGCTCCACCACAAAAGACCATTGAGGCCGGTTCGAACCGCTCACCAGGTCGCGGTCCCACAGATAACTGAACCGGACGCCAAAGCTCACCGGCAATACATTCAGCGCCTGCCCATCCAACAACAATTCCGCCCCGCTGCTGGAATAATTGACCCGGAGATCGCCCCGCGTACGACGGATCAAGGAATGCATCCCTTCATGAAAAAGCCGGCCTCTTACCCGTTTTAGAAAATAGATCCCGTTGACGCCCGCGTCCGGGTAAAAGAGTGGAAAATGATAAGCGACCCTCCAATGGGAGGCCTGGTCGCTGGTGAAACTTTCATAACCGGAAATAAAACGAAGGGTACTGGAAAACCGGTAAGCATCGGACCGCGGCTGGCGATGGAAATCCCATTCCGTTTCAATCACCTGATTTCTCCCCAATCCCGGAAAATGAAAGGTGGTGTTCAGGTTCAGGGCCTGAGCCGTGTGATTGATCGCCCGATACCATTGGATCGATACCTCCTGGGAAAACCGGGATGCGGGATGTTGGTAGGCCCTTCGACGGTAATTGAGTAATCGCAAGCCGGCGCCCAGGTACTGCGTACTTTGGTAATTGACCCGGTCGCCTTTGTGGAAGTCCGGCAGGTAAGCCCCGTATTGCACCGAGGGCCTGACCTGGATGATCTGGTTGTTGCGGTAAAACTGAAGGGGGATGGACGCGCCAAGACTTAGATTGGATTCATCCCACCGGATGCTGTCCGTCCCAACCATGGACGGGCTGGATATCCTGCGTCCCCAGGTCCTTCCCCCGCTCAAGGTGAAGAGGGGATAGGCATTGCCCAAGGCGACCGACCCCGACAAACCTTGCGCTCTGTCTTCCTCCAAAAATTTATAGGCGACAGTTCCTTGCAAGGTATGGAGGACATTTCGCCCAATGATCCTGAAAACATTACCTCCTTCATCCGGGCGCAGGGCCCAGCTGTAAACACGGAATGGGTTATTCAGGGGACCTGCAGGTTTGGACGACAAGGAAAGGGAGGAGGCAGGCCTGGCCGGTGTAAAAGAATCCGGGGCAGAAGGTTTGTCGAAATAATCCACCCGCCGCATCCGGCTGCCTGAAATGGACATGGACCGTATCCTTAATCCGGCGGCCGTCTGTACATTGTATAGAATGATATCCCCTTCGAGATTGAACTGCTGGATACCAAGGTCATGGTTGGTCAATTGAAACACCCCTTGCGTGACCGGGTCGTAGGCATAGATATTGTCCCTGCCGGATACATCGCTGCTGAAGTAAACGGTGTCGTTCTGGCTAACGAGGTTCGAAATAATGCAGGCTACCGGCCCGGTGAGGTCATGAGCCTTATCGTCGGACAGGGTATAACGCATGAGCTTTGCATAGCCATGTCCACGGTTGACCGCGGTAAGACTTGTATCCGCCGCATCGAAAACCGGGTTGGTGGCGACGTATCCGTCAGGCACCGGAATGGAATGTTTCACCTTGCCCAGGGTATCCAGGACGATCAGATGACACAGACCTGAGGGCTCCAGCTCCACACAGGTAATGCCATCCGAATGGTTGGATGGAGAAGGCTGAAACAGTTTTTGTTTTCGGGTCAACGTCCTTTTAACCCCGGTTTTGTAATTGTAAAAAACGACATCGGAATAAGTCCGCTGTTCCCACCTCGGATCCGTATGGACTTCAGTCCAGGAGATCAGGGGAGGGGTGATCTGGAAGTCCTCGTCGGTGGTGATGCCCATGGAGGTCAGTTTTTCCTGACGGCCATCCGGGAATACCATTTTAAAAAACGGAAGGCGGTTGTACCCGGTATGGAGGTAGATCATGTTGCCATCGGGCAGGGGATTGGGTGACACGTGATTTTCAACGCTGTTTTTGCCCGAAGCCAGCGCGTAAGGGATGGACTCGTCCGGTACACTGATTCGTTCATCTTTCAATTCCTCCAGGGAAAGGGTATATAATTTTGAAGGGCTCAATCCGCTGTGCCTGCGCAGAGCTTTGGAAAAAGAGGAAAACAGGCCTTTATAGTTCACCGCGTCTTCGAGGATCCCGCCCCAGAGGTCTTCCCCGAAATGGTCGTTGAGGTATTTGACCATGGGATAGCCTGTGGCATATTCGTTTGGGACCAAGTGTTTGAAGGAGCCGTTCCGGGCTTTGATATAGGGCCAGTACTTGTTTTCTTTTACCAAGGCACGGTATTCCAACCTGAACGCAGGCATACGACCCCGGCCTGCGTTGGAATACACCGTTTCCGCCCAAACAGCATCCCCTTCCAAAAACCAGTCCGGCAAGGCAAGGCCCGCCGCGGCCGCCCAGGCTTCCTCCCCCATGAGGGTATATAAAAAACGGGTAATGCCCTTTCTGGAATTCATAAACTGCTGGATATGGCGGTATTCATGGACAGCCAGTAAACTTGGCCAGTCCCCGGAGCCGATCACATAAGGATTGAGGGGAGGGGTGAGAAAATATTCGGACATAAAGGGACCTATACCGGCGTAACCGTTGGACCATATGGACTGATTCTGAAGAATGAGGTTGAATTTTATCCGGGCTGTGCCGAGCGCAGAATCGGAAAGGTGTAGACGATGGATCTGTTGGTATACACGGTCTGCCATCGGTTCCAGCCCTTTTGGAAAAAAAATGTTGACTTCCCCGGTTTCCAGCTTTCGCCAATCCAGTCGGGGAGGATGGCCTGAAAACGATTGGCTGTACATACAGGTCCAGTACAACCACAGCAATACGGCAATCAGGCTTTTTTTCACGCCTAAAAAATAAGTAAATTTTCTAATCGGGGATTTTAACCCATGGAGTCAGGGGATCCATTCGGGCCTGGATTGCGATGCATCACGGGACGACCGTTGCATTATATTATTTATCCGGATCGCTTAAGCGCTCAGCAGTTCATAGATGCCGGCAATACCCTGTCCCCCTCCCACACAGGCCGTGACCATGCCGTATTTGAGTTTTCTTCTTCTCAACTCACTAAACAACTGGATGGACAGTTTGGCCCCGGTACAACCCAATGGGTGGCCCAGGGCAATCGCTCCCCCGTTTACATTCACGAGTTCAGGATTGAGATTTGCTTCCTGTATGACTGCCAGGGACTGGGCGGCAAAAGCTTCATTAAGTTCAATCAACTGGATTTCCGCCAGGCTAAGGCCCGCTTTGCGAAGCGCTTTGGGAATGGCGGCACAGGGCCCGATCCCCATGATGATCGGTTCCACACCCGCAACCTCACAGGAGACCAGGCGGGCAATGGGCTGGAGGCCGAGCGCTTTCATCCGGTCTTCCCCCATGACCATCACAAAGGCCGCACCATCCGAGGTTTGGGAGGAATTGCCAGCCGTGACCGTACCCTTCATGCTGAAAACCGCAGGCAAGCGGGAGAGGGCTTCGGCAGTCGTATCTTTCCTCACCCCTTCATCGGTATCCATGATGTAATTTTTTTCTATCCTCTGATCATTCTCGACCCGGATATCCGTAACCTTTACGGGAATGATCTGTTCCTTAAAAAATCCGGATTCGATCGCCTTTGCGGCGAGACGGTGCGACCGTACAGAAAACTCATCCTGCCTTTCCCGGCTGATCCTAAACTTTTTGGCTACCGCCTCCGCGGTCAGGCCCATACCGACCACGTAATCCGGGGTGTTGACGGCCACCCGGTAACTCGGCGCCAGTTTATAGCCGGTCATGGGTACCAGGCTCATGCTTTCGGCTCCGCCGGCCACGATGCATTCCGCCATGCCGCATCGGATCTTGGCCGTGGCTATGGCAATGGCTTCAAGGCCGCTGGCACAATACCGGTTGATGGTCATGCCCGGCACCTCGATACCCAGCGCACGCACGGAAATCTGACGGCCGATCTGCAAGCCTTGTTCCCCTTCCGGATTGGCACAACCGACGATCACATCGTCGACGGTTTTTGAGTCCACCTGGGGTACATCGGCCATCAGGCCCTGAATGATTTCAACGGCGAGGTCGTCCGAACGAAAAAAGCGAAAACCTCCTTTGTTCGCTTTACCGACGGCGCTTCTTCTGGCGGCTACGATATAGGCATCTTTCATGGTCAAGGAATGTGAATGGGTTAATGATCAATAAGTTCAGTTTCTCAGCGGTTTGTTGTTTTCCAACATGTACTGGATGCGTTCGAGCGTTTTTGGCTCGCCGCAAAGACTGAGGAAGGCTTCTCTTTCAATGTCCAGCAAATAGCGTTCGCTGACGTGTTGCGGGGCGCTGAGGTCCCCTCCGCACAGGACCCAGGCGGCTTTCCTGGCAATTTTTACGTCATGGTCGCTGGCATAATTACCCAGCTTGAGGCTGTGGGCGGCGATATACAATGAAGCCAGACCCTGTTGTCCGAGTACAAAAACATCCTCCCGGGGAACGGGCATTACATAATTTTCCGCCAGGGCAAGCACTTTTTGTTTCGCCTCGGTCAGGTTCCGATCGAGGTTCAGGACCACCTGATCCCTGTTGCGTAAAAGGTAACCCAGGCCATACGCTTCTTCGGCAGACGTAGCCACCGAGGCCATGGCGATGGTTTTAAATTTCTCTATCAACGTTGGGATTCGCACGTCTCCTTCAAAAAAAGCATCGGAAGCCCTCAGGGCAAATTCTTTGGTACCCCCTCCTCCCGGAATCAAACCGACTCCTGCTTCCACCAGGCCAATATAGGATTCGGCCGCGCAGAGGGCGGCATCGCAATGCATCATCATTTCACAACCTCCGCCAAACACATAACCCTGGGTTGCGATGACCACGGGAATTTTTGAATATCGGCAACGCATCGTCACATCCTGGAAAGCCTTCACGGACATATTCAACTCGTCCCAATCCTGCTGGTAAGCCATCATGGCAACCAGCATCAGGTTTGCACCCACACTGAAGTTTTTTCCATGATTCCCGATGACCAGTCCTTTCCACCTCCCCTCTTCGGCCAGTTGAATCCCTTCCAGCAAGGCCCGGACCACCCCTTCTCCGAGGGTATTGGCCTTGCTTCTGAATTCCAGGCAAAGGACACCGTCCCCGATATCATGGATCACCGCATCGGGATTTTGAACTACCGGTTTGGAACCGGAAAGGGCTACCAAATTAACCAGCTGCTCACGTCCGGGGATGACCTCCATGGTTTTGGTCGTTGGGTTGTAAGCCCGGATCTTGCCCTCCCGGGAATAAAAAGCGTGATGTCCCGATTCTTTCATGTCCAAAACCCAGGGGGCCACCTGCTCGCCGTATTTTTCCGCCAGCCTAAGCCCCTCCTCCAGACCCACTGCATCCCAATATTCAAAGGGCCCGAGGTCCCAGGCAAAGCCTGCTTTCAGGGCGTCGTCAATGCTGTACAAGGTATCGCTGATCTCCGGGACCCTGTTGGAGGCATAAGCGAAAAGGCCGGCCAGGGAGCGGGCGATCAAAACGGCTCCCGGGTCCTCCATCCGGATCAGGGCTTTCAGCCGCGAGGACAGGTCATCGGTCTGCTTGGATACCCCAAGGCTGGCAAGGTTTGTTTTGCCAGGGGCTTCGTATTCGAGGGTTTTGAGGTTCAAGCCATAAATAATGGTTTTCCCTTTGTCGTCTTTTTCCTCGGATTTTAAATAAAAACCCTTGTTTGATTTATTGCCGTACCATTTCTGATCCACGAGGAATTTGAGATAAGCCGGCATTTCCATTTTGTGGATCTGTTCGTCCTGGGGACAGTTTTGCTTTATGCCTTCTATGACTTTCACCGCCGTATCCAGACCCACCAGGTCGGCAAGCCGAAAGGTACCCGTATTTGGGCGGCCCATGGCGGGGCCGGTAAGTTTATCCACGGTATTGATGTCAAGGCCCAGTTCTTCGGACAATTGAAATATTTTGGACATGGCATAGACCCCGATCCGGTTGGCGATAAAGGCGGGCGTGTCTTTGCATTTTACGGTTCTTTTGCCCAGGAAGCGGTCGCCAAATTGCATAAAAAACTCCGTCACTTCGGGCCGGGTGTCGGGACCGGGTATGATTTCCAGCAGTCGCAGGTACCTGGGTGGGTTAAAAAAATGGGTGCCCAGGAAATGCGTTCTGAAGTCTCCGCTGCGGCCTTCGGCCATGAGGTGGATGGGTATTCCCGAGGTATTGCTGCTGACCAGGGTGCCCGCTTTGCGGTTTTGTTCCACTTTTTCGAAAAGGGCTTTTTTGACTTCCAGTTTTTCGACCACCGCTTCTATGACCCAGTCGCAATCGCGGATCACAGCCAGATCGTCTTCTAAGTTGCCGGTCCGGATCCGTTTGACCAGGTCTTTGTGAAAGAGGGGAGAGGGCTTGGATTTTATGGCATTCCGGAGCGCTGTGTCTGCGATCCGGTTCCGGGCCGTCTTGTCCGGTTTTTCTTCTTCCCGGAGATCCGGAGGCAGAATGTCCAGCATCCAGACCTGAAAACCGCAATTGGCCAGGTGGCAGGCAATCCCGCTGCCCATCACCCCGGAGCCCAGGACCGCCACTTTGCTAATTTTAATCATACCCAAGTATTTGACTCAAAGTTAAGTTTATCCTGGTTCCTTATCAAATTACAATTTATTATAATATATCTTAATGAACCACTAATTTTGCACGAATCCATAATAGTTAACGGGTTCAATCCGTTCAGCATTAACTTCTAAAATTAACTTATGTTATTATCGATTTTCCTGCAAGTGGCAAATTTACCGGCCCTGGATACCGCTGAAACGACGGTGGGCAGCCAGAGCCTATGGGATATCCTGATGCAGACGGGTATATTGGGGATTGCCAATGTAGGCATCAACCTGGTCCTGTCCTTTGTGGCCATATTCATATTTGTGGACCGTTATCGGTCTCTTCAAAGGGCCAGCGCGGTGGACCAGAATTTTATGAACAACATCCGCAACAGCGTCCAGAACGGCAATATCGACGCGGCCCGCAACCTTTGCGCACATACGGATACGCCCATGGCCCGTATGATCGAAAAAGGACTTCAGCGCATTGGAAAACCTTTGCGCGACATTGATGCGGCTATTGAGAATACGGGCAACCTCGAATTGTTCAGGCTGGAAAAAAACCTGTCCATCATGGCCAGTATAGCCGGGGCGGCCCCCATGATTGGCTTTTTCGGGACGGTTACCGGGATGATCCAGGCTTTTTATAATATGGCCAGCCAGCAAAACGTAACTCCGGCCACTCTCTCCAGCGGCATCTACCAGGCCCTGATCACCACCGCGGTCGGTTTGGCCGTGGGCATCTTTGCCTACATCGGCTACAACCTGCTGGTGTCCAACGTGGAAAAGGTGGTCTTCAGCATGGAGCAGACGACCGTCGAATTTATGGACCTGTTGCAGGAGCCTTCGAGGTAACCATTTTAACAAAGGGACCAGACTATGGCATTAAAAAAAAGAAATAAAGTCAGCGCCGAATTCAGCATGGCATCCATGACGGATATGATCTTTTTGTTGCTGATCTTTTTTATGCTGACCTCATCGATTGTCAGCCCAAACGCACTTAACCTCAAGCTGCCTTCTTCCACTTCCAAGACCGTAGCTTCCCCGACGCTCTCGGTGTCCATCACTCCCGAAGGAAAATTTTACCTGAACGGCAAGGAAATGTCCTATTCCATTTTGGAAAAAATGGTCCGGGTGGAAGTCAGCAAGGCGGGGGATCCCAAAAATTCGACGATGACCATAGTAGCGGATAAGGATTCCAGGGTGGAGAGCCTGGCCCAGATCATGGAACTGGCCCATGTGCTTAAAATCAATGCCATACTGGCCACGGAATCCAAATGAAGGTAAATTTGTAAGCATGCAAGCCATTTTAAGCGAAAAGGAAAGGAAGGACCGCCAGGTTGCACGGACGACCAGCACGCTGGTGCATGCCCTGATCCTGCTGTTGCTGTTCCTTCCGCTCTTGAAGTTTCCGATCCCTCCGCTCGGACAGGAAGGCATTTTGGTGAGTTTTGGGGCGCCCGACATGGGGC
>Ga0116143_10000989_pt1 | contig 36153 bp, 34 predicted proteins | sample AD_UKC034_MetaG_FD_89745 | JGI IMG/M metagenome (GOLD analysis project Ga0116143, IMG submission 89745) | Active sludge microbial communities of municipal wastewater-treating anaerobic digesters from USA - AD_UKC034_MetaG | ecosystem: Engineered > Bioreactor > Anaerobic > Digestate | place: USA... | reverse complement strand
CTATCGTATTTGGTGATCTTGCAAAAGCCGATTCTGAAGTCAGCAAGATGTTACGAGAAAGGCACAGTATAGTGAGAAAACCGCATCTCGGAACAGTGCCTAAGGTGTTTTATATAATATGAGGCGTTATGTTATCTAAGGCGTTTACAGGCAGTAAAAAATACTGGATGTGGATTATAATGCTAAGCGCAATTATCCTTGCAGGCTTTTCATCTTATCTGCTTCAGTTAAGATTTGGCTTAGGCATAACAGGTATGAGTAAAAATATATCCTGGGGACTATATATTTCGAATTTTACCTTTTTTGTTGGTGTTGCCGCATCAGCCGTTATGGTAGTCTTACCGTATTACCTTCATAACTATAAACAATTCGGCAAAATCACCGTTTTTGGTGAATTTCTTGCCGTTGCTTCAGTGGTAATGACAATCTTGTTTATCTTCGTTGATCTCGGTCAACCTGCCCGTGCTCTCAATATCATAAGATATGCTTCGCCGAAATCATTACTGTTTTGGGATATGATCGTTTTAAATATGTATCTGCTCATGAATATAATTATAGGATGGAGGACGTTAAATGCCGAAAGAAAAGCTGAACCGCAGCCTTTTTGGGTTAAGATATTGATTTTGATATCAATACCATGGGCGATAAGTATCCATACGGTAACGGCTTTTATATTCTCCGGGCTTGTTGCAAGACCCTTCTGGCTCACTGCGATACTTGCACCGCGTTTTCTTGCATCGGCATTTGCATCGGGTCCCGCCATCCTTGTTTTGATATGTTTTACCATGAAAAGGATTGCTGGGTTTGATACAGGGCGAGAAGCAATAGGTAAGCTCGTACAGATAATGGCATACGCAATGATTATAAATATATTTCTTTTATTCGCAGAGATGTTTACCGTTTTCTATAGCGACATACCTGAACATAGCGTGTATTTTCATATAATGTTTTTTGGGACAAAAGGGTATTATTTGCTCAGTCCCTTTATGTGGTTATCTATGGTTCTTGCATGGCTATCTGCCTTTATCTTTATAAACCCTGAAACAAGAAAGAACGATGCATTTCTGATAGGGGCATGTATAGCGGTTATAATATCTGTCTGGATTGAAAAAGGACTTGGGCTTGTTATATCAGGTTTTGTACCTTCTCCACTTGGCGAGATAACAAGATATATTCCGTCAACCCACGAGATCGCTATCACGGTTGGCATATATGCGATAGGTCTTTTGATTCTGACGGCTCTCACAAAAATTGCCATCTCTATAAAGAACGGAATATAGGATCATTGATGCGGGCACTGTAAGTAAAATCTGTTGAACCCTCGGAATGGTTTGCGCATATTTGGTATCTCTACAGACTACAGCGGGCAGACTATCCCTTTGGAGCAAATGAACTATCGATTGAAGAATGGATGGATATCGGCATATTGTGTGATGAGATGGAAAGAATGGAAAGATTTGCTATCACATCCGTATTGAGATAATGAATGCGATTACGAGGAATATGATGCCCATTATGATTTCAGATGCGACAAAAAATACGCCTGCGGCAATAAAAAGCGAAACCATCAAGAAACTTTTAAAAAAGGCAAGAAAAACATGAGCAATCATATAAGGAGTATAGCACAATCAAGAACGCTGTCAACATCGTTATACAGGCAGATGCCAAAGGCGCAATGAAACAATTGAAATTGTCTGTAGATCATGTGACAGGCTCAATACCGTTCCTAAATGGCGCACTTCGAAGCATGGTTACAAGCCTGACTACACTATATGCATCATTTAAAGCCCTCGACATAATAAAAGAATCGACTATGCTCACCGCCCGCGTTGATACGCTCAGCATTGTCATGCAGCAGGTCGGCAAAAATGCTGGTTATAGCAAAGCAGAGGTTGAATGATCTTTAACAGTTGCAAAAAATATGTTTAACGATATTGGGCATATAGATGTCCTAAAAAAGTTCTTGGCACTACACTTTAAAAATTATCAAAGAACGCACCTTATAATTACAATGAGTTGCATAAAATTTCTCGGTCAAATATACATCAAGTGTTAAAGATGAGTTAGACCGAAGTTCTATCCGATAAATTAATGTAAGTGACTTTAATCATTGAGGTAATGGCTAATTTTGGCTTCAAATAGTTGCCATGTATATAGATAATAATTATCTTGACAATTAAGGTGTTATGTGTTATACATGTTACCATGTATATCGAATCAATACCAAATAGGAATTCCCGACCGACTATTTTATTGCGCACAGCCTGGCGTGAAGGTGATCGTATAAGGAAGAAGACGGTCGCCAACCTGACCGATTGGCCTTCTGAAACCGTCGAGGGATTAAAGCTGCTGCTTAAGGGAAAGAAGCTTTTCCCCGCAGAGGAACTCTTCGAGATTGAACGGACCATTCCCCATGGTCATGTCCATGCAGTTGTGGAGAGTATCAAGAAAACCGGATTGGAAGAAATGATATCTGCGAAGCGGTGCCGTCAGCGGGATCTGGTCGTGGCAATGATCGCAGGAAGACTCCTTTTCCCCTGCTCGAAGCTTGCTACTACCAGAATGTGGCACACGACCACTCTTGCCGAGGAGCTTGGGGTAGCCGATGCCGATGAGAATGAGTTGTACGCTGCCATGGATTGGCTGTTGGCCAGGCAGGACAGAATTGAGCACAAGCTGGCAGCCCGGCATCTGAGCAGTGGGGATCCTGTTTTCTATGATGTTACCAGTTCATACTATGAAGGGAAGACCTGTAAGCTTGCCAGACATGGGCATAGCCGGGATGGCAAGAAGGGGCTTCCGATCATTGTCTACGGTATGCTGACGGACAAGGAGGGCAGGCCTGTTGCAGTGGACGTTTATCCCGGCAACACCGGCGATCCGACCACAGTACCTAATCAGGTGGTGAAGACAAAACAGCGCTTCGGTCTTGACAATCTCATCCTTGTGGGTGACAGGGGGATGCTTACCCAGACACAGATCGACAAACTCAAAGGGTACCCCGGAATTGCCTGGATATCGGCACTCAGATCCCATGCGATCAAAAGACTGGTGGATGCAGGATATATTCAGATGTCGATTTTTGACGAAACCAATATAGCCCAGATCGAATCTCCAGACTTCCCCGGTGAGAGGTTGGTGGTCTGTTTCAACCCCCTGTTAGCACAGGAAAGGAAGCGCAAGCGCGAGGATCTCCTTGTATCCACCGAGAAGCTTTTATCCAAGCTGCAATCTCAGGTTGCCCGCAGAACCAAAACACCTCTCGGGAAAGCCGAAATTGCCAGGAAACTCGGGGCCATCGTGAACCGTTACAAGATGGCCAAACATTTTCATCTCACCATTGAAGACAATCTCTTTTCATTCTCACGCAGGAAAGATACCATTGACAAGGAAGCCTCACTGGATGGCATCTATGTAGTGCGCACCAATGTTCCCGAGGAAGAGCTCTCTGCAGCCGATGCAGTGAGAGGCTACAAGAATCTCTCTGTCGTGGAGAGGGTATTCAGAACGATCAAAGGAATCGAAATCCTGGTAAGGCCCATTTTTCACCATCTGGAAGACCATGTGCGCGCACATATATTTATCTGTACGCTCGCATATTATGTCGAGTGGCATATGCGCAAGACTCTGGCTCCCATGCTGTTCGATGATGAAGAACTTGACACGCTGCGCAAAACCCGTCATCCGATAAAGCCGGCAGAGTCATCCAAGTCAGCAAGAACGAAGAAGGGTGCCAAACATACCGGTGATGGCCTCCCTGTTCACAGCTTCAAAACCCTCCTTGCCGAACTAGCGACACTATGCCGAAACAAGTGTCGAATGAAAAATACCGCCGACCACTGCTTTACCCAATTGACAATCCCAACACCAATCCAGCAAAAGGCATTCGCTCTCCTTGGATGTTCCCAGTAACCGGAAATCCATTTCATTGATAACTTACGGAAAATAAACAAGATAGAGCTCGTCCGGCTGTGGAACTTCGGGTTAGAAGGTTAGAGGGTTGGAGGGTTGGAAAAAGCGAAGGGGTCAAGGATTCAAGGATTCGGAAAGGCGAAGGGTTCAAGGAGTCGAGGATTCGGAAAGGCGAAGGGTTCAAGGAGTCAAGGAGTCGGAAAGGCGAAGGGTTCAAGGAGTCGAGGATTCAAGGATTCAAGTGGTTTGCTTGGCATTTTTTTCAAAACATAAAAGCGAAGGGGCTAAGGATTTCACAACCAGAGAAACAAGAGAAACTAAATAAACTAAATAAACCAGAAAAACCAGACAGAGGGTTGGAAGGTTAGAGGGTTGGAAGGTTGGCTACACCTCTAAACTTCCAAACATCTAACCTTCCAAAAATACACTTCCAAACATCTAACCTTCCTATTTTAATATGCTTTGAATAATTGAAACGATTTCTTTACTAAAATCTGCGAGAACATCGCTCATTGCATATACAATATCTTTGTAATCATTTCCTTTTATTGGTTTTGTTATGGAGAACTCCCTAATTGACACGACTGTTCTTCCGTCTTTTGCAACGATGCCCCATTTGGCTTTTAGAAAGATCGAACCATTTGCCGATGCATCTAATCGCAATAAATAAATTGGTATCCTGTATGCTTCAGGGACTGATGTTTTCCATGAAATAATCGTTATCTTTTTCGGCGCAAGCAGGGAAGAAATGTTTTCAATAAGCACTCTCATTACATCTATCTTAAGAGAGCCACCCCACAGGTTGAATTCTGATAACATTAATTCATTTTCTGCCGTGCGGGTGACAATCTGTGGTTTATCGAGATAATCGGGTATTTCAACAGGTCCTATACCAAAGACTATATCGGAATCCTTGACAGAATAGATTTCTGTATTTTTATCTGTAGGAATGGTGTTCAGGGTGTAATACTTTGGAGCCGGCGAACTGCTGCTGCAACCAATTAAAAGGGATATTGCGATGATAATCAACAGTATACGTATCATGTCTACTCTCCTTTTTGCTGTTTCTTGCCCCATATGAGGGATTCAGGATAACGTTGCAGGTAATCGCTTAAAAACCTCAAGGAACGTGCGGTATCCGATATCTCCTTTAGGGTATTGTCGACCTCAAGAACGACTGTTGAGTTTTCAGACGCAATCCCCTGAATGGAATTCAAGGCATGTTCTGCCTTTTGCAGTGTGTTTTGGATGGATAGAAGCGTTTCGCCAACCTTTGCAGGGACGTCCTCACCTTTTTTTAGGATTTCTCTTACCGACCCAGAACTGGCTTTGACATTTTCTATGACAGGATCAATCGCATTATCTATTTTCGAAAGTATCTTTTTAGTGTCTTTGAGACCTTCGTTAACCAATTCGAGACTTGATGCAAATTTTGGCGAATTTACAGCCTTATCCACCCCTGCAATTGCACTAAGGAGCTTACTGAAAAGCTCTTTGAGAGGAATATCATCGGCAGACTCCAACAGCTTTTCCAGGCCAGATTTGACGGTTGGAATTTCAGTGTACCTTTTGTCAAATCCTACGATTCTTGCTGGTTTACCTGGATGAAAATCGAGGTTTATCATAAGCTGTCCCGTTACCATGCTTTGAAGTTCAAGGGTTGCACGAAGCCCCTTATTTATCAACGTCCTATCGAGCTCTTCTTCGTCTGTAAACTTACCTATTACTAAAAACTTTTTAGGGTCAAGCTCTACATAGACCGGAATAAGAAATGAAACATCTTTGGCGTCAAACCTAAGAACAATGTCTTTTACGATACCGACCTTCACGCCCCGAAACATAACAGGTGAACCTATATTCAGACCGGCAACAGACCCCTCAAAGTACATAACAAGGGGCATTTTTTCAGAGAAAAACCTCCCTGAGCCGAAGACAACAACCGCTAATACGGCAAGGGCAATCGCACCTATTACAAAAACGCCGATAAGGGTTTTACTGGCGGGTTTGCTCATAATCTATTCTTCCTCCACACATAAAATTTTCCATAAAAACAATCTGCCCCATGATCAATGCTATACTTTATCGCTTATCTTTTTCTCCCTCTTGTCAGGAAGGCATGAACAGTTGGGTTTGTGCATTCTTCGAGAAGTTTCTTTGGATTTCCTGTTGCTATCATAGTTTTTGATTCGGCATCGAGAAAAACAGAATTGTTGCCTATTGCAAAAATACTTGCCAGTTCATGGGTCACGATGACTACTGTGGATTCAAGGCTGTCACGCAGTTCGAGGATCAAATCGTCAAGCAGACGCGCGCTGATTGGATCGAGTCCTGCTGATGGCTCGTCGAAAAAAAGTATTTCAGGGTCAAGTGCCATAGCCCTTGCCAACCCTGCCCGCTTTTTCATGCCCCCGCTTATCTCAGAGGGGTAGTAGTCTTCAAACCCGGCAAGCCCCACAAGGGCAAGTTTGAGTGATACGATCTCATTTATCTCTGAGCGGCTTAGGTCTGTGTATTCCTCGAGCGTGAGCGCTATATTTTCAGCGAGGGTCATTGAGCTCCAAAGGGCGCCGCTTTGATATAGAATCCCGAAGCGCCTCATAAAGTGCTCCCGTTCATCGGGGTTCATATCCCACAGGCTTGTATCTTCATATAATATCTGACCTTTTGCCGGTGACTGAAGCCCTATGAGGTGTCTTAAAAGGGTGCTTTTGCCGCATCCGCTACCCCCCATAATAATAAAGATGTCACCGCGATTTACATTAAAAGCAAGACCGTGCTGGATCACATTGGTTCCATATGCCATAGTGAGGTCTCGCACTACAATATGTGCATCGGAAGGTTGGGCGTTCAATTTAATATCAATATATTCGGGATCGTTTGACTTTTTATTTTCCACCTGTATTCTTGACCTTTATCTTCTTATGTATGTTTAGAGATTTAGCCAACCCTCCATATCAGTCTATGGCTGATATGGTTCGATGTATTGAGGGTTCGAGGGGATAACGCAATAAACGCTTCTATCTTTCCTCTCCCTTTGAATCCTTGAATCTTTTCTCTCCCATCAACTATCAACTGCTTTTTCTCCCCTCATTCCCTATTCTATTAAATACCCAACACATTACATATCAATGTTATAATAGCCGTTGCAACCACAATGCTCACAATACCTGTCACCACCGCTGATGTTGTTGCGTCACCGACTGCCGATGCACTCCGCCCGCATTGAATACCCCTTAGACATCCTGAAATGGCCACGAGTATACCAAAAACAAAAGCACTTATAAGGCCTATCCATAGATTTGTAAGTGTGAGGGCGCTTTTTGTTTCAAAGAAATATTCTGTGAGACTTATATCGAAGCCTGCCACCGCTACAATTACGCCGCCCATGATACCCATTAAATCAGAATACAACGTCAAGAGTGGTATCATTATTGAAAGGGCTGTTATTCTAGGAATCACAAGAAATTCTATGGGGGAGATACCAGATGTCTTCATGGCATCGATCTCTTCATTTACCTGCATTGTTCCTATTCTTGCAGCAAAGGATGCGCCTGTGCGTCCAGCCATAATAATGCCAGTCATCACGGCTGCCATCGCCCTTGTCATAGCAATACCAACGAGGTCTGCAATATATATCTGTGCCCCGAACATTTTAAGCTGTATGGAACCTACAAAAGCGAGGATCATTCCGACCAGTATGCTTATCAGTGAAACAATAGGCAGTGCATTTGCGCCGCATTCCTGGATAATCATCAGAAGGTCTGAGCCTCTGAAGCGCGCCTTACCTGTTAGCATCTTCTTGTAAGCAACTGAAATCTCACCGATGAAGGCGATCATTTCGAGAATGGATTTACAGAATGCAATTACGGAATCTCCGGTTTTTGCCAGGAATGAAATATGTGTTGTCTTTTTTCTATCCCCTTCTCGTTCAGCAACTGCAGAGGAAAGTCGAAAAAGTCTTTGTGTGCCTTCAGGAAGACCTTCTTCATGTAAATGTATGTTTTTTTGTAGACATATCTTTTTTAGATTCACAAGAAAGGCGAGCAAACTGCTATCCCATTTACCCAATCTTGTTGTATCAAAGACAATATTTTTGGGCTGTGTCCCATTTTCTATCTCTTTGTAGACATCGTTTATTTGAGGTCGATTATTATTGATCGTCCAATTACCGGTTAGATGTATAACGAGAAGCCCTTCTGTCGAACGGCTGAATTCCAATCCGCTTTGTTTTTTTTCCTGTTCTGTCGGTGTTATTGTCATACTTTATGTTTGATTGATGCCGTTCTTAATCTACCAGATATGATGAGCAATGGGCAATGTAAATTTTAGATATGTTATCTTGGATCTTCTTGATCCACGAAGACAAGACATCGAAAAATATTTTAAGGTTTTATAAAGGGAAAGATGCACAGGGTCAACCTTTGATAAGGTTTATGTTCAGGATGGACTCTTGAAAAAGTCAGTATCTGTTCTTTCTATGTATTCTTATGGATTAACGGGAACCCAGGTTTTGTGCGAGGGGACCCACTTGCCGTTTATCCACTGACCTGGTATGGTAATCCATTCACCGGGCGGGTTATCTACTGGGTTTTGTGATGTGAGTGCTGGATCGGGATATGCATAGGCGGTTTGAGGGGTGGGGTTACTGTACACAACAGTGGGTGGTGGATTAACGTATATTACGGATGGAGAAGTTGTGTACCAGGGGTATATAAAAGACGTACCAACATAAACCCTTGGACGATTCCATCCATACGGTCTATATGGTCGCCATCCATGCCTATAACCTACACCACCGCCAACCCATCTACTTGTATGTCCACCGCCGATGTTTGTGCCTTTTCTCCATGCGAGACCTTCAATGGGCAGAATAAACAACATCCCAAGCACAAAAACGATAAGCATTACCATTTTTCTTTTCATCTCTATCAGCCTCCTCGAAACATCGGTCATATTATATTATGTCAAAACAGCAATATCGATTTATATATGTATTTAACAAGCAATAAACGTGCCATTTTTTATGGATTGTAACTTATAGTTATTACAGAGTATTTATTTTATTTTTATTGTTTGGAGAGGAAAATAATGTCGAAATGGCCCGATATGGTCGACAATAATGTCGATAAACAAATCCCTTGATAATATCGCTATTATGAAGTATTTTTTCATTGTCAGGCTTCTCAGTGATAAGCCAATGTTATTTGCATTTTAGTGAACTATGCACTTTGAGCCATGAGCTATAAGTCATAAGCCATATTCGGAGGATTTAATGCTATTTTCGAAGTTGTTTATCCCGACGATGAAAGAGGTGCCTAAAGAAGCAGAGGTTATAAGCCATAAGCTTATGCTTAGAGCGGGGTATATAAGAAGGCTTGCATCCGGAATCTATACCTGGCTACCCATAGGACTTAAATCGTTGAAAAAGGTAGAACAGATAATTAGGGAAGAGATGAACAAAAAGGGCGCTCAGGAGATACTTATGCCCGTTGTCCAGCCTAAAGAACTATGGGTCGAAAGTAAAAGATGGGAAAGATACGGCAAGGAACTTCTGAGATTCATAGATAGAAACGATAGGGAGTTGTGTCTTGCACCTACACATGAGGAGGTAGTGACGGATCTTGTGAGAAGGGAGGTGCGTTCATATAAGGAGCTCCCACTTAACCTTTATCAGATACAGACAAAGTTTAGAGATGAGATAAGACCGAGATTCGGGGTCATGAGGGGTAGGGAGTTTTCCATGAAGGATGCGTATAGCTTCGATGTGGACGAGCCAAGCGCTGAGACGAGCTACATGGATATGTACGATGCGTATAATAACATATTCAGACGCTGCGGCTTGAGGTTCAGGGCTGTCGAGGCTGATACAGGACAGATTGGAGGAAGTTTTTCCCATGAATTTATGGTACTTGCAGATACTGGCGAGGATATTATCATTTCCTGTGACACATGTGGTTATGCTGCAAACCTTGAAAAGGCGGAAGCTGGTTTTGTTGACATAAAGAAAAGCACAAAGAAAGGCAATTACAGGCGTGTGAAAACGCCCAGACAGAAAAGGGTGGAGGAAGTGGCTTCATTCTTGAATGTAACACATGATAAACTTCTAAAAACGATGATTTACAGAACGGATAAAAACATTATAGGTGTGCTTGTGAAAGGGGACAGAGAAATAAATGAAACGAAGTTGTCGAATCTTCTCGCGCTCGATAATCTGGAGTTTGCGGATGCCTATACGATTGAAGAGGTGACGGGCGGTCCGCTTGGTTTTTCAGGGCCGATTGGCCTCAAGATTCCTCTTTATGCGGACAGGGATGTAGAATATATGGAGGATTTTATCATAGGCGGAAACGAAGAAGATGTCCATGTTGTCGATGTAAATATCGGTGATTTTGAGGTTGAGGGTTTCTTTGATCTTAAGGTGGTGAAAGATGGCGATTTGTGTCCAAAATGTAAAGGAACACTGAAATCTACAAGAGGGATTGAGGTTGGACATATTTTTAAGCTTGGACTCAAGTACAGCGAGGCGATGAACGCTACTTTTCTCGATAGGGAAGGCAAAGAAAGGCATATGGTTATGGGGTGCTACGGCATAGGTGTCGGCAGAACAGTTGCCTCTGCAATCGAGCAGGGTTACGACGAAAATGGGATCGCGTTACCGTTGTCTATTGCACCATTTGAGGTGAATGTGTTGCCTGTCAACAGCTCCCATGCCGAAAGCATGGGGCTGGCTGATAGTATCTATAAGTCGCTTAAGGATAGGCGTGTGGATGTTGTGCTTGACGATAGAAATGAGCGCCCCGGGGTCAAGTTCAAGGATTGTGATTTAATCGGTATACCAATCAGGGTAACTATAGGCGAGAGAAACCTCAAGGATGGTTATGTTGAATTGAAATTTCGCAACGAGAAGGATTCTCAACGGATAAAGAAGGAAGATGTTATCGGGAGGGTGATGGACTATGTTGAAGAGCATAAATCTATGTGAATTTACACCGAAAGAAGAGATAGAAGATCGGATTGCAAGACTGAAGAAAAAGATGTCGGAAAGTGGAATATCATTTGCCGTTATTATTCAGAATGTAGATCTGTTCTATTTTACAGGTTCTTTACAGAATGGTGTTCTTTTCGTTACAATTGATGAAAAGCCGATCTTTTTTGTTATGAAAAATTTGAACAGGGCAGTTTTTGAGACGTCCCTCGAGATTACGTCAATAAAAAAAGAAAAGGATGTCAAAGACATTTTGACGGATATGAGGTTGTTGAAAGGAAAAGGCGGTATGGAACTCGATGTGGTTCCTGTGGCGGTTTTTGAGCGTTGGAAAGGTATCCTCGACTATGACGAAATAACGGATATCTCCAGACTGATCAAGGATATCAGGCTTATAAAAAGCCCTTTCGAACTCGAACAGATTAAAAAATCAGGCGAGATTATCGGTCATGTTTTTGGAAAGGCAAAGGATGTTATCAAGGAAGGTGTAAGAGAAATAGATATCGATGCAGCCCTTATAGCAGAGGGCAGAAGAATGGGGCATCAAGGTTTTTTGAGGATGAGGGGCCTTAATCAGGAGATGATGAGTTGTTATGTAACACACGGGTATTCGGCAACTATGCCTTCTGGCGCAGATGTACCCATCTCTGGTGTTGGTATTACCCCTGCCATAGGCCAGGGCGCATCGATAAACACAATCAAAAGAAATATACCAGTCCTTGTTGATTACGGCGGGGGTTACAACGGTTATGTCACCGATGAGACAAGGGCGTTTGTTGTCGGTGAGATGAAGGATATTTTTAAAAAGGCACATAATGTGGCGGCAGATATCATTGCAGATGCAATGGAATTTGGAAAAGAAGGCGTAAACGGTACCGAGATATTTATGAGGGCATTAAAAAGGGCACAAAAAGAGAAACTCGAGGATTATTTTATGGGTTACGGTGAAGGCAAGGTCGGTTTTATTGGCCATGGGCTTGGGCTTGAGATAAATGAGCTTCCAGTGATAACGCCGAGGCACAAGATGCTGTTGCAGGAAGGCATGGTTTTCGCTTTCGAGCCTAAGTTTATAATCCCTGGTGAGGGGGCAATAGGCATCGAAGTAGATTTCATTGTGAGAAGGCATGGTCTTGAGAGGGTTACAGATACATCAATTGATGTCGTGTATTTGTAATGATGCAGGATTGAGAATATCGTACATCGGACAGCGGGTGATAAGCATCGCATTTTAAAATCAAAACGTTTCAGGTATTGAATCTTTTTAATTCAAAACCGGTTGTGCTATCGTATTCAACATATGAACAATGTCTGATGATGTCCCCTGTGTTAAAATATTGTTTTATTCCACCGCCTGATTGATGTTCGAATTTGTCTGCCATATGTGAGTGTCCCAACACTACGACATCGTAGCCATCGTTGAACTTTTTCAAAGCATACTCCCTGAAAAGATTGAATGCTTTACTGTTGTAAGGTTTTTTCTTGTTTGACAGGAATATTCTTGCAGATGAAGCAATCGACCATGTGATCTTGGGGCCCAAGGTGTCCATTATCCAGCTTACAAAAGGCGTTTTGAGAAATTTTGTCAGATAAAATTTACTGATTTCATAACCGTGTGATATATAAGTTTTTTTTCCTTCGATGTCCATCGTAATGTTATGCACACACCTTGTGCCCGTATAACGTTCGAAAAATGTACCCATCTTGAATTCGTGGTTGCCTTCGATGAAATACACTGTTTTTCCTTTTTCAACGAGCGTTTTAAAGGATTCTGTGATGCTTCTATACCAGGGAAAGATGTATCCTTCATATCCGTGATAGAACTCAAAAAGGTCCCCCAATATGAAGACAATGTCTGCATCGCTGCATACATCATCTATGAATTTCTCAACAAACGATATTTTTTGGGTGTCATTTTTATCGATGTGGGCGTCGGAGAAAAAGATCGCTTTCACTTTTTGAGCAGATAATCCCGCAAAGCCTCATGCCACGGCCTCATTGTGATGCCTGTATCTCTATGCAGTTTCGAAATGTCATATACAGAATTTTTCGGACGTTTTGCCTTAGTTTTGTATGCATCAGATGTGGTGGGCGTCAATGGTACATCTAGATCCAATAACCTGAAAATCTCTTTAGTGAAACCGTACCATGTTGTTGAACCGCTGTTAGATATATGGTAGATGCCTGATCTGTCATTCTCTATAAGGGACATTAAAGGTTCCCCAATGTCTTTTGCATAGGTGGGGGTGCCTCGCTGGTCATCTACAACCTCTACGTGGCCTTTTTCTCTGGCAGCCTTAGTTATTTTGGTTATGAAATCTCCACCACCTAATGCACCACCGTAAAGCCATTCTGCCCGCATAATGATAGCGGAAGGATTGTATCTTTTGATCTGTATTTCTGCCGACATCTTTGACTTTCCATATACAGACTGCGGATTTGGTATGTCTTCTTCGTTGTAAGGCGTATCTTTTGTACCGTCGAAAACATAATCCGTACTGAAATGGACGAGCTTTACATGATTTGCCTCACATAATTCAGCGAGTATGCCGGGTGCGTCCCCATTTACCTTCTGGGCAATCTCCGGTATGTCTTCGCAGCCGTCAACATTGGTAATAGCTGCGAGATTTATTATAACATCCGGTTTGTGTTTGCCGATAAAGACAGCGCCTTTTTCCCTGTTGGTAATGTCCCATTCGTCAATATCCACTGTTACGACAGAATGATGTTTTTGAAATGTGGGAATAATATTTGATGCCAACATCCCTTTGCCACCTGTGATTACAATCTTCATCTGTTTTTATACATCCTTTCATAATAAGTTATATATTCGCCGGTTCTTATTCTCTGCCACCAATCCTGATTATCCAGGTACCACTTAACCGTATCCTCCATGCCCTTTTTGAATCCATAATGTGTTTTGTAACCCAATATGTTTTTTATCTTTGTTGAATCTATAGCATACCTTCTGTCATGGCCAAGTCTGTCTTTTACGTATTGTATGAGAGAATAAGGTTTTCCGAGGATGTCGAGGATCAATTTCACGATCTCGATGTTTGTTCTTTCGTTTTCTCCGCCAATATTATAAACCTCGCCCTCTGAGCCTTTGTGAAGGACGATATCGATTGCCTCGCAGTGATCGTAAACATGAATCCAATCACGGATGTTCAGACCGTCTCCATAAACAGGCAATGCGATATCAGCAAGTGCGTTTGTGATTATGAGGGGGATTAGTTTTTCTGGAAACTGGTATGGTCCGTAATTGTTTGAGCACCTTGTGATGACTACAGGCATATTGAATGTTTTGAAGTAAGCCATTGCGAGCATATCTGCAGAAGCCTTTGATGCAGAATAAGGGCTGTTAGGTGACATCGGCGTTAGTTCGGTAAATAATCCCTCTTTTCCTAATGAACCATACACCTCATCAGTTGAAATCTGAATGAATCTTCTTACACCTAATTTTTTAGCTGTTTCCAGCAGGTTAAACGTGCCGTTGATGTTTGTCTGTATGAACTCGTCAGGGCTCATGATGCTTCTGTCAACGTGTGATTCGGCTGCAAAGTTGATTACAGTGTCAATGGCGCGGGCTTCAAAGATATGCTGGACGAGATTTCTGTCCACAATATCCCCTTTTATGAATGAATATCTTTTGTCGTTTTCTATATCCTTTAAATTTTCAAGGTTTCCAGCATATGTAAGTTTATCGAGGTTTGTTATGTTGTAGTGGTATCTCGAAAGCATGTGCCTGATGAAGTTGCTTCCAATAAAGCCGCAACCCCCTGTGACAAGTATGTTTTTGTTATCCATCCTTTCTCTCCCATTTGTATGGTATGTCGTTTATATGGGGATCCTGCCTGAATTCGTCAGGCTGCTGCCTGTTATAAACTTCAGTCGGGGCATTTATTATGATGGCTTCCTCCTCGCTTATACATTTCCATCCATGATAAACCATCTTTGGAACCCTTACAAGGGCAGGGTTATAATCGCCTATGAAGAACTCATTAATGTCGCCTTTTGTGGGAGAATCCGGCCTGTCATCGTAAAGTACGAGTTTCAGCATACCTTTGACACAACAGATGAGGTCGTCCTGTAATTTGTGGTAATGCCATGCCTTAACAACAGAAGGGTATGTCGTTGTTAGGTAAACCTGACCAAATTTGCTGAAAATCTCGTCATCTTTTCTCAACATCTCCATCAGTCTGCCTCTTTCGTCCGGGATAAATCTCAATTGTTTATAAACCACATCCTTTATCATCATTCCCTCCGATTATAATCAGTTTAGGTCAACTTATGTTGTTTGCCCCTGTCTGAGAAACAAGGATACTTGCACGCAGAAGTGACTCGAATGTACCGGCGTCTGTCCACCATCCATTAAGTGTCTCCCATGTCATTGTGCCGTCTTTCAAGTAAGCGTTGTTAACGTCTGTAATCTCCAACTCACCTCTATCGGATGGTTTTATGCCTTTTATAAAATAAAAAACCCTGTCATCGTATAGATATATACCTATAACAGCGAGATTGCTCTTTGGTGCCTTTGGTTTTTCCTCAATGCTTCTGAGCTTTCCATTAGTTATCTCTGCAACACCGAACCTTTCTGGGTCAGGTACCTCTTTTAATAGGATTTTTGCACCATTTTTCTGCATTTCAAAGTCTTTTACGGCTTTGATGATATTTTTTTCGATAATATTATCACCGAGAACAACGCATATCTTTTCGCCTTCAGCAAACCATGCAGCAAGAGAAAGCGCTTCAGCGATACCTCCTTCGCCTTCCTGATATGCGTAGTGTATGTGCGAAAGACCGAATTCCCTCCCATTTCCGAGCAGTCTTAAGAAATCCCCTGCGTAATTGCCACCAGTCACCACCATGATATCCTTTATCCCTGCATTTACAAGGGTTTGGATAGGGTAATATATCATGGGTTTATCGTATATAGGCAGCAGATGTTTATTGGTTATCTTTGTAAGCGGGTTAAGCCTCGTCCCTAAACCTCCGGCTAGTATTATACCTTTCACGGAAACACCCTCCTTATGTTAGCCCATGGCTGATAACTTATAGTTCTTCTTATATATCTTTTTAAAGCGAATAAGTTTTTTCCAATAATCTAAAAAAATCACATTAACAAACATAGCACATAGATAATTTATCCACAACACAACCTGTTACTGCATGCTTGTAATCCCTGCCAAGTCAAGAGAAAGTCTGAACGTTGTGTCTCTTGGTCTTGTCGACTGGATGAGGGCAAGCGTTAAAGCCCAGCAGTCAGGGCGATACGTAAGTTGGTACATCGTATCGATCCATGTACCATCCTTGAATGAGTATCTAATCTGGTATTTACCCTCAAAAGGTTTATAAAATCCCCCTATATCTGAAAAGAGTTCATTAGACAAACTGCTGGTGTAATAATGGGATAGGTTTACCCAATAGAGGTTAGAGTATTTATGGTTTAAGCTGTTTCTCATCACAGCGATGCCATTGCCGCTTGTATTTATTGTGCTTTCGTTTGTATAGCTGAAATTATCAACAGGGTACAGCGTAAGTTTTGTCTTTATATTTGAAAATCTGCTTCCAGAGCCGTCATATAGGGTTGAAGGCTCGAGGTTACCCGAAATGCCATATGTTTGTGCTATTTCAAATAAAGAAAGTTCTCTGAATTTTTGATCTGACATCGTATTTAGATAGTGGTGTAACGAATAAGTAATGACGTTAGTGTTGTACATCCTGTCATAAGGGTCAATGTTGGGAATACCGCTGAATGATGTATTCGGAATGTATATATAGGTTAGCTGTGGTTTTACGATACTCTGTATTTCGCCTATATTTAAGAATTCAGTGGTATAATTCCTTAAGAACTGGACGTTTGCATCTCCTTCTATCTTGGCTGTTTGACGGACCTCTGTGCTGTTGTTCGCTGTGTCAGATTTTGATATAGTATAGCCTGTTTCGTAAAGTGTGCCGTTAATAAGAAAATTTATCCCTTGCCATGAAAGCGGCATCCTGAGTCTTGGCTCAAGGCTGAAACGCGTGTAATTTGCCCCCTCAGCCCTTCTGAAACTCGTAAGGCCCGCATAGATGTCCGTATAGAATCTTTCTTTTAGTATGGGCAGATACTCTGTGAAGAAAGAGATGGAAGGCAGATACTGAAATACATAGTCATTGTTTTTGTGGGTTAGATTTTTGAAGTATGAACCCTCTATAGTCAAAAGCGATTTTGGGAGGGGTTTTTCAAGATATGCCGTTGACTTTATAAGGTTTTCGCTTCTCTCCGTAGTCGTATCGCCAAAGTCCTTCATGTAGTCGACGTCTGATACATAGTTGGTTTTGATCTTTAGGGCCAAGTCTTTCCACATTACCTGGTCGTGTGTTGCCTTTATCTGGTAACGTGTTCTGTCGTATTTTCTATCACTTACGATTGTCGAATATAATGTGCCTTTAAATGTTTCGGCGAGGGCATAACGGAATTCTGCCCCAGGTTTGATACCGCGATCGCCAATGTAATCAAGATAGAATGTGGCGTCCTTGTCTTTAGAGATTGCCCAGAAATAAGAGGTTTTGAGTTTGGTTCCATCCCTGCTCGAGAGGGCGAAGGTAGGCATAAGCAGTCCAGACTGCCTTTCAGTCTTGACAGGGAATATTCCCCATGGCAAATAGAAGACAGTGGTATTCAGTATCTTAAATTTTGCACCTTTTGTCTTTGCATATCCCTCGATCGTTACATCAATATCATTGGCAAGGAATTTCCATGCAGGTCTTTCGCCCTCGCATGTCGTTATCTCTCCGTTTTTTATTTTATATTGGGATTCCCCAACCTTGTTTATATGCTCGCCCGCAATCTGGAACCCACCCTTTTTAACAAATATTTTTCCTTTTTCAATCGTGCCTGTTTTGGTGACAAGGTTTAGGTATAACTTTTCGCATTCTATAACGTCCCCTTCATCTTGCAATAGAATGTTGCCTTCGGCGAAGATCTCCTTCGAATTGTCGTCGTATACCAGAGAGTCGGCGTTTAATATGCGTGTCCCTTCCTTTATATCAACATCACCTTTTGCAATGTACACATTTTGTTCTTTTTTATGTTCAAGGTAGCGAGCAGATATATCGACCTGGTTTGTAAGGGATGGTTTATATTCAAGGAGTTTTGCCGCATAAACAGCAAACGGCGAAAAAATGACAACACATAAAAATAAACATATACTAGAATATTTCATCGATAATCTGTCTTGCCTCACCTATTGTGTATAACGAACCGGTTATTAAAATCAAGTCATTGTTATCCGCGATCGCTTTTGCCTTTTCTAATGCAGCTTTTACATCCTGAGTGTAAAAAACATTTGTGTGGTTTATTGGTTCAGCGATTGGGTCGCTGTTTTTTGTTGAATCCCTTAAATTGTATGAATATATGAATGCGTTTAGTGCTTCGAGGGGAAGCGCCCTTTCGGTGTTGGGTTTTGTAAATATTACCGTGTCTATAAGATGAAGAATCTCTTCAAGCATCTCTTTGTATGCCTTATCCTTCATGACCCCGAAAATCAATATCTTTCTTTTTTCCGTGTAATGCGAGGTAAAATATTGAGTCAATGTGTGTATGCCTTCACAGTTATGTGCACCGTCAAGGATGACGACAGGGTTTTCTTTAACAATTTCGAGTCTTCCGTGCCATGTTACACCTGATAAGCCTTTTCGTATAGATGTCTCCTCCAAAGCAAAACCCAGTTCTGAGATGACCTCTGATACACATAGTGCAATCGCTGCATTGACAAGTTGGTGGTCTCCTGCAAGATTTACTTTGATATCTTTAAGCTGTCTTTTTAAGCCATTGTAGTCCATCACGCCATCAGCCTTTTTGTTTATCCAAAAATCTTTCCCAATCGAAAAGAGGGGGCTTTTTTTTATGTTTGCAACCCTTTCGATAACCGTAAGTGCGTCGCGGTCTGCGCCCGTTATAACCGGTACGCCATCCTTTATAATGCCGGCCTTTTCATAAGCAATATCAATGATATTATCACCGAGCTGCTCTGTGTGGTCAAGACTTATATTTGTGATAACACAGGCAACAGGTGAAATTATATTTGTTGAATCGAGTCTGCCACCCATGCCAACCTCAATAAGCGCTATATCGATTTTTTCACGAAAAAAATATTCAAATGCAATGGAGGTTGTGAAATCAAAAAATGTAAAAAACCGTTTATTGTCTTTCTGCTCTATCCTTTTTCTGATAAATGCGGTTAGTTCAACAACCTCTTCTTCTGTAATTTCTTTCTCATCAATGGTGATGCGCTCCGTGAAGGACACAAGATGAGGGGATGTGTATTTCCCTACACGATATCCACTATCTTTTATTATGTGTGAGAGCATTGAAGCTACAGAGCCCTTGCCGTTCGTCCCAGCGATATGAATGCATTTAAGTTCTTTTTGAGGGTTGCCCAACAGATCGAGTATCCACCTTATGTTTTCAAGCCCAAATACGATACCAAATTTTTCGAGGCTAAAAAGATACCTCAGGGTATCGTTGAACATACTCATATTATCAGGCGCAATATACGATGGAGGAGTTGTTTGAGGTCTTTTCTGGATACGATTATATCAATCATACCATGTTCGAACAGGTATTCCGACCTTTGAAAACCTTGTGGAAGCTCTTCTTTTATTGTTTCCTTTATTACCCGAGGACCGGCAAAACCTATCATCGCCTTTGGTTCCGCTATAATGATATCTCCGAGCATGCCCATACTTGCAGTTACGCCTCCGAGTGTAGGGTCTGTAAGCACCGTTATATAAGGAATGTTTTTTGATTTCAGACGATAAATAGCACCTGATACCTTTGACATCTGCATGAGGGATATTATACCCTCCTGCATACGTGCTCCACCTGATGAGCAAAAGACAATTGTGGGTGTTTTTGTGTTTGCGCCCTCTTCGAGTGTTCTCGTGATCTTTTCCCCTACCACTGAACCAAGGCTGCCGCCCATAAAGGAGAAATCAAATATTGCAGATACAACTTCAATACCGTTTATAGATGCCCTGCCGCATATCATGGCATCTTTCTTTTGTGTAGATGCCTGCGCCTCCTCGAGTCTTGTTTTATAGGAGGATGTGTCCTTGAATTTCAGAAAATCGACGGGTTCGATGTCATTAAACAGTTCATTGAACGAGCCTTTGTCAAACGTGATACTTATCCTTTTTTCAACGTTTATGGGAAAATGGTATGAGCATTTGAGACAGACATGATGGTTTCTTTCGACCGCTTTTCTGTAAAGAAGCTCCTGGCATGAGCTACATTTTATCCATAAGGATTCGTTTTTTTTTACCTGCTTTATTTCCTTCTGTATGTCTATCTCTTTATGTGGTTTTATTTCTTTATCTTTCTTTTTAAAAATTGACATATTGTTTCTCTCTTGAAATTTAGGTAGAAAAATATCAGAATAAGTATACCATGTCAATAAAAAGGGTTTCCATACAATCAGCGTATACCGTTGAAGGTGCTCTGAGAGAAAACAAAAGGGATAGAGGCGTTGTGATATGTCACCCTCATCCTCTCTATGGCGGTAGTATGAATAACAATGTCGTCGATGCTATAGAGCAGGGTTTTTTTGCGAGGGGGTTTACCACGTTGAGATTTAACTTTAGAGGGGTTGGTTTAAGCGGTGGATATTACGATGAGGGTAATGGCGAGGTGGATGACCTTGTTGCCTCGCTTGAATTTCTAAAATCACACCTTGATGAGAATGCTGTTATTGTGCTTGCCGGTTATTCTTTTGGTGCATGGATATGCAGCAGGGCGGCACAGGGAATAGGCAATATATCTGCGATGTTTCTTGTAGCATACCCTTTTGCCTTTTATGAAACGACAGAGTTAAAAAGGTTCAATAAAAAGATTTTTTTTGTTGGTGGAGAACATGACGATATATCCCCGCTGGATGCCCTTCTGAAATTTTATAGGGAATTTCCTGTGGTTGAAAAGTATTTGAAGATTATCCCTACTGACCATTTTTATTGGGGAAAAGACCAGGAAATAACCGAATTCATCAAAGAAAACATTTAGTTTTGGTAAGAGGAGGAGATGCTTGAAATACAATATCATGCGCAGACTTTATAATTGGGTACTTCACTGGGCGCACACCCCTTACGGCACGCCTGCCTTATTTCTTCTTGCATTGGCGGAAAGCTCTACATTTCCTATTCCACCGGATGTACTTTTGATAGCATTAGCCGTTTCCGTGCCTGCAAGGTCTTTCAGGTATGCCTTTGTATGTTCCATCGGTTCTGTGCTGGGTGGTATCATTGGTTATTTGATCGGGTACCTGCTCTGGTATGGTTCTGATGGGTCATTTAGTGCTTTTGCGAGATTTTTTTTCGATTATATACCTGGTTTTACAGTCAAGGTTTTTGAACTCGTTCAAGGTAAGTATAATGAAAATGCCTTTCTTGCTGTTTTCACTGCGGGATTTACCCCGATACCCTACAAGGTTTTTACTATTGCAGGAGGGGTCTGCAAGATCAACTTTTATGAATTCATTTTTGCATCTGTAGTGGGGCGCTCGATGCGTTTTTTTCTGGTTGCCGGTATTATCTGGAAGTTTGGTGAACCCATTACCAAATGGATTGATAAATATTTCAACAAGCTTGCCCTGCTTTTTACAATACTGCTGATTGCCGGCTTCGTTGTAATCAAGATGTTTCTTAAATAAATGGTAACGGGGTTTGTATAGTCGATATTTCGAATATTGACGGAAGCCGCATGATAATAGCTGTTTCCTTATCGCTGTAATAGAAATGTGAATAGAAAGGAATGTTTACGATTCATTGCTTTAAATTTGTCATTCTTCTTGAATAGATAGGCTCTTTGTGTTAATTTTAGAAACTGCTTAATCTATAAAGAGGTAAAATAATATATGGACTACAAAGACACACTGAACCTGCCTAAGACGCCTTTTCCCATGAGGGGAAACCTGCCTGTAAAGGAAAAGGATATGCTTAAACTCTGGGAAGAAAACAAGATTTATCAGAAGCTTGTCCAAAAAAGTAAGGACAACCCTTCTTTTATCCTGCACGACGGACCCCCGTATGCAAACGGCAACATACATCTGGGTACTGCACTGAACAAGATTTTAAAGGATATTATCATAAAGTCGAAATTCATGTCGGGCTTCAGATCTGACTATGTGCCCGGCTGGGATTGTCATGGGCTTCCTATTGAGCATCAGATAGAAAAGCAGAACAAGGAAAAGAGGCTTTCTCTTTCTAAGGTGGAGACACGTCACAAGTGCAGGGAATATGCGGCGGGTTTTATCGATGTTCAAAGAAATGAATTCAAAAGACTCGGGGGCTTGGGTGATTGGGCGCATCCATATATAACTATGGATTTTGATTATCAGGCGACTATTATAGAAGAGATGCAAAAATTTTTTGAGAGAGGTGAGGTCTACAGGAAGAAGAAACCTGTATACTGGTGTGTAAGCTGTATGACTGCCCTTGCGGAGGCAGAGATTGAATATGACACAAAAAAATCTAAATCTATATATGTAAAATTCCCTTTCAAAGGCGAGAGGAATGGAATATTTCCAAACTACCCGGAAAAACCCATCTATATGCTAATATGGACAACAACACCATGGACGTTGCCCGCAAACCTCGCGATAGCAATTAACCCTGATTTTACCTATATCTCTGTTGAAACTGATGATGCTGTTATGATTGTGCTGAAAGACCTCGTCGAAGACATTACCACAAGAGCGGGCATACAAGGGTATAAGGTAATAGATGAAATCAAGCCCGAAAGGTTAAAAGGGCTTAAATTCAAGCATCCCTTTGTTGACAGGGACTCTGTAATCGTTTTTGCAGATTACGTTGCAAACGATACAGGGACGGGTGCTGTCCATATCGCCCCAGGACACGGCGAGGAAGATTACGAGACGGGTCTCGAATATGGACTGGATGTTTATTCGCCTGTAAACGATAAAGGCGAATTTATAGATGAGGTAGCGTTTTTTAAGGGGATGAATGTCTTCGACAGCAACCCACATGTAATAGAAAAACTTGAAGAACTTGGGAAGCTTCTGCACAAAGATGAAATTGAGCATTCCTATCCTCATTGCTGGAGATGCAAGAAACCGGTCATTTTCAGGGCGACAGAACAATGGTTTGTTTCGCTGGATAGCAAGGGGTTGCGTCAGAAGGGTCTTAATGAAATTGACAGGGTGGAATGGATACCTTCCTGGGGTAGAGACCGCATCTACAATATGCTGTCCATGAGGCCTGACTGGTGTATTTCACGCCAGAGGACATGGGGTATCCCTATCACGATCTTTTATTGTGAGAAATGTAGAGAACCTTACTGGAGTTCGGAAACATTCAGAAATGTCATAAAAGCCGTAAAAGAAAAAGGCGCAGATGTGTGGTTCGAAAAAGAGGCATCATTTTTTCTATCTGAAGGTGCGGTTTGTAAACATTGTGGTAGTGAATCCTTTGTAAAAGAGGAGGATATCGTAGATGTATGGTTTGACTCCGGGGTAAGTTGGGCGGCTGTATGCAAGAAGAGACCGGAGCTTAAATATCCGACGGATATGTACCTTGAGGGAAGTGACCAGCATCGCGGATGGTTTCACAGCTCGCTCTTAACATCTGTCGGAAATGAGGGATATGCACCTTACAAGACGGTGCTGACACACGGCTTTGTTGTGGATGGAGCAGGCAGAAAGATGTCGAAATCTCTTGGCAATGTCATTGCCCCTGATGAGATAATCGAAAAATATGGTGCCGAGATACTGAGGCTTTGGGTTACCTATGAAGACTACAGGGATGATATAAAGATATCAAAGGACATTATAAACCGGCTTATCGAGACATACAGGAGAATAAGGAATACACTGAGATTTCTGCATGCGAATATAAACGATGACTTTAATCCTAAAACAGATGCTGTACCATATGAAAAGTTTTCTTACCTTGACAAATGGATGATGTCGAGGCTCAATATGCTGATTGAAAAGGTTTTAAAGGCATATAACAATTATTCATTTCATGCAATCTATCACAGCCTGCATAATTTCTGTGCAGTGGATTTAAGCGCACTTTATCTTGACATCGTTAAAGATAGGATATATGTGGAAAGCAAGAATTCCACAAAAAGAAGGGCATCGCAGACGGTTATGTTTGAAACGCTCGTGTCTTTTGTAAAGCTGCTCGCACCTGTTTTATCATATACCGCAGAAGAGATGTGGTTATATCTAAAGGGAAATGTAGAGGAAGAGAGTGTGTTTCTCACGACATTTCCGCGTGTTGAAAAGGAATATATAAGCGGTGAATTAGAAGAGGAGTGGTCAAGGATCTGGGAGTTAAGAGAACTCATCAACAAAAAGATCGAGGAAAAGAGGGTTGAAAAGGTCATAGGACATTCGCTTGATACAAAGGTAATTGTTACAGTGCCTGAGAAAGAATATCTTTTACTGAATAAATTGGGTGACGAACTTAAAGAAATAGTAATAGTGTCACAGATCGAGCTTCGGCAGGGGAATGATGTTAACGTTGCAGTTATGAGGGCTGATGGTGAAAAATGTCAACGGTGCTGGCAATATACAACGGATATGGTAGATTCTGAAAAATTCCCCCGTGTGTGTAAAAGATGCGAAAGTATCTTGTCTTCCTTGTAATACCAGTTGTTTTTATCATTGATAGATTTACAAAGGTGCTCATAATTAATTACTTAGAGTATCTCGAGGGTATTGCCGTTGCTCCCTTTTTCTCAATTGTTCACGCAAGAAACACGGGAGGTGCATTTAGCTTGCTGGCACAACACCCGTATGCAAAATATATATTTACTTTTTTGCCTCTTGCTGTAATCGGAATGCTATTTTATGTTGTTTTTGCCTATCCCCTTGAGTTTTCCAAAAGATTCTCGATTATCTGTATACTTTCAGGTGCAATTGGCAATATGTATGACAGATTGACGCAAGGGTATGTTGTGGATTTTCTTGACTTTTATTGTGGTAGATACCACTGGCCGGCATTTAACGTAGCGGATATATCGATTTCTTTTGGGGTATGTCTGTGGTTGTTTGTAGAGATTAAGGGTTCGATTAAGAAAGCGAAGAGGTGAATTTGCTAGGAATTTGGTGCTTAAAGCATTTTTGTTAACGCATACCAAAAAAGGAATCAATCGTACGAATGCCTTTTTTGATATTTGTTGATGCCGAGGCTATTTGGGGTTTATCTTGGGGTTATCTGATGGATGATGAACTTCTCGAAGAAGAAAAAAAGTTAAAACGTCTGCGTTTTATAGTTGATTTTACAATAGAATACATCAGAACGCAGAATGTGTCTCACGATGAGGCAATTGCAATAGTGGAAGGTGTAAAAAGGCATGCATTGAAAATGTTTCCTGGAAAGGAAGAGGCCTTCGAGATTATTTATATACCGCGGTTCAAGAGGTTGTTAAACGAGAAATATAAAAGGGCTTAACATGATTTCACAAAAATATTGTGGCTTTGCCATATTAAGAGTGCAATTGGCCGATGAGCTACCAGTTATGAGCAAACAAAAGGGAGGAAACTATGAGATCCGATAGAATGAAAAAAGGTATTGAAAAGGCTCCACATAGAAGCCTTATGAATGCGTTAGGTTATCTAAGGGAGGAGCTTGAACAACATATAATCGGCATTGCCAATTCTGCAAATGAATTGATACCTGGGCACATGCATCTGGATAGAGTATGCCAGGCAGTGAAAGACGGCATTAGAATGGCGGGCGGAACGCCTATGGAATTTTCAACAATTGGAATATGCGATGGTATAGCGATGGGGCATGAGGGCATGAAATATTCGCTTGGTTCGCGTGAGCTTATCTGTGACTCGGTGGAGGTTATGGCTAAGGCTTACCCGTTTGATGGTCTTGTGCTTATACCGAACTGTGACAAAATTATCCCAGGTATGATGATGGCGGCTATGAGACTTAATATCCCGTGTATAATGGTAAGCGGAGGGCCTATGCTTGTCGGACGCCATAAAGGAAAAACCGTTGACCTCATAACTGTATTTGAGGGGGTTGGAAAAGTAGTGGCAGGGCATATGACAGAAAACGAATTATATGAGCTTGAAGGTTGTGCATGTCCGGGCGCAGGCTCATGCAGCGGTATGTTTACTGCAAACTCGATGAATTGTCTTTCGGAGGCGCTTGGTATCGCACTACCTGGTAACGGTACCATACCGGCGATTCATTCTGACAGACTACGTTTGGCAAAGATGGCAGGAAAAAAGATTATGGAACTTGTGAAAAAAGATATTAAACCGAGGGACATTATGACGCTTGATGCATTTAAAAATGCCATCACTGTTGATATGGCCTTTGGAGGTTCATCAAATACTGCTCTTCATCTGCCGGCCGTTGCCCATGAAGGTGGTATTAAATTAGAACTCAACACATTTGACGAAATATCTGAGAAAGTGCCGCATATATGTAACATGAGCCCGGCAGGACAGCATCATCTTGAAGACCTGAATGATGCGGGCGGTGTATATGGTATCATGAAAGAACTATCCGGAAAGGGTCTTATAAAAAAGGGATGTCTGACTGTTGAAGTCAAAAAGATAGGAGACACCATAAAGCATGCTGTAGTAAGCGATACAGAAGTGATAAGACCAATTGACAGACCATACCATGATAAAGGCGGACTTGCTGTGTTAAGCGGCAGTCTTGCGCCTGACGGTTGCATAGTAAAGAGAATAGGGGTATCAGAAAGCATATGGCATTTCGAAGGGAAGGCACGCGTATTTGACAGCGAGGAAGAGGCGGGTGCTGCAATTATGGAAGGCAGGGTCTGGGCAGGAGATGCAATAATCATTCGTTATGAAGGGCCTAAGGGTGGGCCAGGCATGAGAGAGATGCTTAGCCCCACAAGTATGCTTGCCGGACGAGGACTTGACACGGTCTGTGCATTAATAACTGATGGAAGATTCTCTGGTGGCACAAGGGGTTTATGTATAGGCCATGTATCGCCCGAGGCAGCAGAGGGAGGCCCGATAGCCCTTGCAAAAGACGGAGACAAGATCGTAATTGATCTCAACAAGAAGACAATCGATATAATCGTTTCTAAAAAGGAGATGGAAAAACGTATGTCGGTGTGGGTAAAACCGGAGCCTAAAATAAAGGAAGGCTACATGGCACGCTATGCAAAAATGGTAACGAGTGCTGCAACAGGGGCTATCTTTAAAGGTGACAAAGATTAAAAACATAAAGAGGACATTGCTTTTAATCGAAGTTTGAACGCTGAACTGCTTTATTGGTGAAACAATGGATGCAAAAATAATTGGTGAAATAACAAAAATAGTTGGTGAGGAGAACGCCCTTACATCACTCGAAGACAGGAGATGCTATTCGTATGATGCGAGGACGGATGGCGCAGTGCCGGATATGGTTGTGTTTCCATCGTCTGCTGATGAGGTTTCCAAGATACTTATCCTTGCAAATAGGTACCTGTTTTCGGTGATTCCAAGAGGGCAGGGTACAGGTCTTACCGGTGGATCGGTGCCCATTAGAGGTGGTGTGGTGCTTGTGTTCACGAGAATGAACAGGATACTGGAGATTGACACGAAGAACCTGATAGCAGTCGTGGAACCAGGTGTCATTACATATGTATTTCAGGAAGAAATTGCAAAATATGGACTTTGCTACCCCCCTGATCCGGCGTCTTACAAATACTCGAGCATTGGTGGAAATGTTGCCGAATGCGCCGGTGGTCCGAATTCATTAAAATACGGTGTTACAAGGGATTATGTAATAGGTCTTGAGGTTGTAATCCCAACAGGCGAGATTTTGAATGTTGGTGTGCGTACCATGAAGGGTGTTGTGGGCTATGATTTGACGAGACTTTTTGTGGGAAGCGAAGGTACGTTGGGGGTAATAACGAAGATTAACCTAAAGCTTATACCACTACCCGAATCAAAGGCAACAACGCTTGCCCTTTTTAAAAAGGTCGAAGATACTGCAGAGGCTGTTTCTGCGATCATTGCCTCAAAGATCATACCTTCTACAATCGAATTTATGGACAAGGCATCTATACGTTGTAGTGAACAGGCAAATCCAATGGGTATCCCTGAAGATATAGAGGGGTTATTACTCATAGAGGTTGATGGCGACAGTATTTCTATTGAATCTCAGGCAGAAAAGATAAAGGCAGTCCTTGTACAGCACAATGCTTCAGACATAAAACTAACAAAAGACCCGAAAGAGGCGGATAAGTTATGGCAGGCAAGACGGGTTGTGTCTCAGGCGACCTATAACCTAAACCCAGTAAAGATAGCTGAAGATGTTGTGGTACCACGTTCCAATATACCAAGCCTGATAAGGTTTCTCGAACGGCTCCAGAAAAAATATGGAATCCCTATATTAAGTTTTGGTCATGCAGGCGATGGCAATTTCCATGTAAGTATAATGATTAAGGAAACTCCAGAGGATAGAAAAAAGGCAGAAGAGGCTGTAAGGGAGATATTTTCGGAAACCATAAAACTTGGAGGTACCCTCTCGGGAGAGCATGGAATTGGTACCTCTAAGGCTGCTTATTTGGGCATGGAGTTGTCTCCAGAGGTGATAAATACGATGAAAAAGATTAAAAATCTTTTCGACCCCAACAATATTGTTAATCCAGGAAAGATATTTCCAGTTTAGTGCTGTGATATTAAACATTATTTATGAAAAGAACATAAAAAATATTTTTTTTAAAAATTTATTAATAAAAAAATTGCAAAAGGGTTTAGTTTATGATAATAAAACTATGTGAAATAATTCTTTTGGCCAGACCAAAAAGGGGTTAAAAGGTGATCGATTTTAATTACACATTATTCATTCAGTTTGCAAATTTCCTTATTCTACTCATTCTTCTTAATATTTTTCTGTTTAAGCCGGTTTTAAAGGCATTAAACAAACGCGATGGCACAATAGGCTCTTTGTTCGGAAAATCAAGCACTATAAAAGAAGAGTTGGGTGAACTTGAAAAATCTTATGAAGAGAAGGTTAAGGAAAGAAAAAGACCTATTCTTGAATCAAAAGACGCTATGCTGAGCGAGGCGCATACAAGTTCAATGAAGATCATCGAAAAAACAAGGGCAGAACTTTCTGACGAACTTGCTCGTTTAAGGGCGGAGATAGAACAGGAAAGCAGGAAAGTTTACGATTCTATGGAATCAGAGGTAAAGAGACTTTCAGCAGATGTTGCACAGAAGATACTGAAAAGGAGTGTTTAATGAGTGGTGGCCCCGAATCTATATGGTCATGGGTTTTTAAGTTTGTAAACTTTTTCGTTCTTGTTGGACTTCTTGTGAAATTTGCGGGAAAACCCCTGAAAGATTATCTTTTAACCCGCCACCAGACGATAAAAGACAAGCTTGAAGAGGCGGAAAAGACATATAAAGAGGCAGAGGCATTAAAGGCGGAGTATGAGAAAAAAATCGCAAAGCTCGACGAAGAGATAGTTGCCTTTAAGAATAAAGTGATGGCTGAGGCTGAGAAAGAAAAGAAAAAGATACTCGATGATGCTGCAGAATTTGCATCCAAGATAAAATTACAGGCTAAACTGACGTATGAACAGGAAGCCAGAGATGTAATGGGCAAGATTAAAGAAGAGATTGCAAAAAAGACGATTGAAAATGCCGAAAAGATTGTTCTGGATAGAATTACAAAAAAAGACCACGATAGAATGGTGGGCGAGTTTATAGAAAAATTGAGGAGCATGAATTGATAAGTCAATCCATTGCAAAAAGATATGCAAGAGGACTCTTCACCGTTGGAGAGAAAGACGGTAAATACCGTGCCTATTTTGAGGAACTTGATGCAATCCTTAAGTTATTCAAAGAAGAACAGAGGTTGGGTAAGGCCATTATGCTTCCTATCACCGAGATGAGTAAACGTAAGGAATTACTCGGCGATGTGATGAGGGTATTCGGTGCCTCTTTGCCGCTGGCAAACATGTTCAATATGCTGCTTGAAAATAACAGGATGGGATATCTCCCCCTTATCAGGGATGTCTACAGTGAACTCATCGACGACAAGGAAGGTAGGGTAAGGGGAACATTGTATTCAACCTATCCACTCGAAAAAGATACAATACAAAACATAGAAGATGTGCTGAAAGAAAAATTGCATAAGGAAGTTGTCTTGGCTGAAGTTGAGGATAAATCGCTGATGGGTGGTGTTAAGGTTGTAATCAAGGGTACGATAATCGATGGAAGCGCGAAAAGACAACTTGAATTACTGAAGGAAAATATCTTGAAGGAGTAGAACATATGGAGATTAGGGCAGACGAGATAAGCAGGATTATTGAGCAGAAGATTTCAGGGTTTGAAAAAGAGGTCAATCTGCAGGAAACTGGTGTAATAATCTCTATTGGTGACGGTATTGCAAGGATTTATGGGCTCGAAAATGCAATGGCAGGAGAGCTGCTTGAATTCCCGCATAACATAACAGGAATGGTTCTTAACTTAGAAGAGGATAATATAGGTGCAGTCGTTTTTGGGGAAGACTATAAAATCAAAGAAGGCGATCTGGCAAAAAGGACAGGCAAGATTGCCCGAGTACCTGTTGGTGAGTCTCTGATCGGGAGGGTTGTTGATGGTCTCGGAAACCCTATAGATGGCAAAGGTGCAATTGAAGCTAAAGAGTATAGAAACGTTGAGCAGACCGCACCTGGTGTCGTTGTGAGACAACCCGTTAAAGAGCCGATTCAGACAGGAATAAAGGCAATTGATGCCATGATACCTATCGGTAGGGGTCAGAGGGAATTGATCATCGGTGACAGAGGTACGGGCAAAACCGTTATCGCAATCGACACGATCATCAACCAAAAGGGTAACGACGTGTTTTGTATATATGTTGCTATTGGGCAGAAAAGATCGTCTGTTGCAAGGACAGTTGACCTATTGAACAGCTATGGCGCGATGGAGTATACAACAGTTGTTGCAGCGACTGCGAGCGATCCAGCACCGCTCCAATACCTTGCACCATTTTCTGGAACTGCAATGGGTGAGTACTTCAGGGATACAGGAAGACATGCACTGATTGTTTATGATGACCTTTCAAAACATGCTGTTGCTTATAGACAGTTATCTTTGCTATTAAGAAGACCGCCCGCAAGAGAGGCTTACCCTGGTGATATTTTTTACCTGCACTCAAGGCTGCTCGAAAGGTCAGCCAAATGGGACGACGAGCATGGCGGTGGCTCCCTAACAGCCCTTCCTATTATTGAAACTCAGGCTGGCGACGTATCCGCATACATACCTACAAACGTTATATCGATTACAGATGGCCAGATATATCTTGAACCAGAACTCTTTTATGCAGGTATTAGGCCAGCGATTAACGTCGGTATCTCTGTTTCAAGGGTTGGAGGTAACGCACAGATAAAGGCGATGAAGCAGGTAGCTGGTCGTTTGAGACTTGAGCTTGCACAGTACAGAGAGATGGCTGCATTTGCCAAGTTTGGAAGCGACCTTGATAAGGCTACTCAGGCTTTGCTTGCAAGGGGTTCACGCCTTACCGAACTGCTCAAACAGGGTCAATATGTTCCTATCCCTGTTGAGAGACAGGTTGTGTTGCTTTATGCAGGTGCAAAGGGATACATAGACGCGTATCCTGAAAATGCACTCAAGAAATATGAACAGGAACTGCTTAAATATGTTGAGGAAAATCATCCAGACTTATATGAATCGATAAAAACAAAGAAACAGATCGATTCTGCGATTGATGAAAAGCTTATCAAAGTGCTCGACGAATTCAAACAAAAGTTTACATATTAAGGGCATCCGATGGCAACTTTAAGGGATATAAAAAGGAAGATTAGCAGTATAAACAGTACTCAGACTATTACAAAAACCATGAAAATGGTTTCTGCCTCCAAATTGAGAAGGGCACAGGATGAGCTGGAAAAGATACGGTCATATGCGATTAAGATAAATGAGTTGACAGGTCGTGTTATAGCCGGTGTATCTGCTGAGAGTAATCCTCTTCTTATGGAAAGAGAGGAGATCAAGAATGTGCTCATCGTGTCGATCGCATCTGACAGGGGCCTGTGTGGTGGATTCAATGTCAACATTGGTGCGAAGGTAGAGAAGTATGTAGCAGAAAATAAGAGTAATTACGAAAGAATAGCTGTTTATGCTATAGGCAAAAAGGTCAAGGACTATCTTGTCAGAAGAAAGGTAGAGGTAATAAAAGATCTAACAGAAATAAAATCGGTTGAGAAGGCTCTTGTTGATTCTATAACCACTGATTTGATAAATTATTACATCAACGGTGAATTTGATAAGATTTATCTTGAATATACGCATTTTATATCGCCAGTTAAACAAACAGTTATGTTTGAGGAATTTCTACCGTTAAGGCCTACTGTTGAGCAGGATGAAATGGAATATCTGTATGAACCAGAGAAGGATAAGATTATTGATAAGCTGATACCAAAATTTATCAGCACTAAGATATATTTTGCATTGCTTGATTCACAGACATCTGAGCATGGAGCACGGATGAGCGCAATGGAGAATGCAACAAATAACAGTGGTGAGATGATAAATACACTTACCCTGATTTACAATAAACGAAGACAGGAAAGCATAACCAATGAGATGATGGATATTGTTGGCGGTGCTGAAGCCCTGAGAGGACAATAAAGGAACTTTAAAGAAAGTTCTGTTGAGAATAGCTGAACTGCTTAAAAGGAGGAGCGTAGATGAGCGTGGAGGTAAAAGGTAAAATCGTTCAAGTCATAGGAACAGTTGTGGATATTAGATTTCCCTCTGACAACCTTCCGCCTATATTTGGTGCGATATATATAACAAACCCGACAATAAGCGATAAGCCCGAAAATCTTGTGCTTGAAGTTGCTCAGCACGTAGGAGACAGTACGGTGCGCTGCATTGGAATGGAAACTACTGACGGACTTTCCAGAGGTCAGGAAGCGATATATAGAGGCACCCAGATAAGCATACCTGTAGGAAAAGAGATACTTGGAAGGGTGCTTAATGTTATAGGTGAACCGGTAGATGGTCGCGGCCCCGTGGTAACAGAAATGAAGTACCCCATCCATAGACCCGCACCCTTGCTTACCATGCAGAACACAAAGATCGAACTCCTCGAAACAGGCGTTAAGGTTATTGATTTGCTTGAGCCGTATTCAAAGGGTGGAAAGGTCGGTCTTTTCGGTGGTGCTGGCGTCGGTAAAACAGTTCTAATTATGGAGATGATCCATAACATTGCGATGCATCACGGTGGTATATCGGTATTCGGTGGTGTTGGAGAGAGAACAAGAGAGGGTAACGACTTATGGCTTGAGATGAAACAGTCTGGCGTTATTGAAAAATGTGCACTTATATATGGTCAGATGACAGAAGTGCCCGGCGCTCGTGCAAGAATCGGGCTGACGGCGCTTACGGCCGCTGAGTATTTCAGGGATGAAGCAGGTCAGGACGTTCTTCTCTTCCTTGATAATATATTCCGCTTTACACAGGCAAACTCAGAGGTTTCCGCTCTGCTTGGCAGGATGCCTTCTGCTGTTGGTTACCAGCCGACACTTGCAACTGACTTGGGAGAACTGGAAGAAAGAATTACCTCAACATTAAAGGGTTCAATCACATCTGTTCAGGCTGTTTATGTGCCGGCAGACGACTTGACAGACCCGGCTCCTGCAACGACATTTGCACATCTTGATGCTACAACCGTTCTATCAAGACAAATTTCAGAACTTGGTATATATCCAGCCGTTGACCCACTCGATTCAACAAGCCGTATACTTGACCCGAAGGTTGTCGGTGAAGAGCATTATGCGGTTGCACGTGAGGTGCAGAGAATCCTCCAGAAATATAAAGATTTACAGGACATCATCGCAATTCTTGGTATGGATGAACTTTCTGAAGATGACAAGCTTGTTGTTGCAAGAGCAAGAAGGATACAGAGATTCCTGTCACAGCCATTCTTTGTCGCTGAGGCGTTTACTGGTCAGCAGGGAAGGTATGTTTCAATAAAGGATTCAATTAAAGGTTTTAGTGAAATCATAGCCGGAAAACACGACGATTTACCAGAGCAGGCATTTTATATGGTTGGAACCATTGAAGAGGCAGTTGAGCAGGCTAAAAAGCTTATGGGAGATTGATGTTGCAGATGCTAAACCTTGAAATTATTACACCAAGAAGATTGCTTGTTAATGAAGAAGTTGAGATGGTAGAAGCCAGGGGAGAACTCGGTGAATTCGGTATTCTCCCCGGTCACATAAAATTCCTTACAACGATTGAAATTGGTGAAATCCGTTATGTTAAGGATGGAAAGACAAGGCATATTTTTACCGGTGGTGGTTTCGGAGAAGTAGTTGATGATAAGGTGACCTTGCTTTTGGATACAGCGGAGTTTGCCGAAGAGATAGATGTTGAAAGGGCCAAAGAGACCGCAAAATGGGCTGAATCATCACTGAAGGAAATATCTTTCGATTCTGCAGAATACCTGATGCTTGAGCTTGCTCTTTACCGGGCCATAATGAGGATTTCTGTAGCGTCTAAAAAGCTTTAATGTTATTTTCTGTTGACGAAAGACTTTTTGAACATTTTCCAGAACTAAAGATTGGTTGTCTTGTGTGTGAAATAAACAATACACAGTACAACGAGGACAATCTCGAAGATATCATTAGAGATTTAAAATTAAACTTTCCTTTTCAAAAACCACAAGAGCATCCCAATATAAAGGTTTGGAGAGATGCTTTCAATAAACTCGGAATTTCAGCTTCCAAATATTACAGTTCAGTTGAGTCTCTTTTAAGAAGGGCATTGAAGGGTGGTCCGTTCCCGAGGATCAATCCGGTTGTAGATCTATACAATGCCGTCTCGCTAAAACATCTTGTTCCCATGGGAGGTCATGCAATATCCCCGCTTGAAGGCGATATTGCCCTTTGTTTTGCGAATGGCGGTGAATTCTTTGTTCCTATGGATAGTAACGATGCTGAAAGGGTTGACGCCAAAGAGGTTGTGTATAAAGACAGCAAAGAAGTGCTGACGAGAAGATGGGTTTGGAGACAGTGTAATAAGGACAAGGTAACTGAGCAAACAGCATCTGTTTTTATTCCAATAGATGTCATGCCGGGACTGTCTGATGGCCTATGTGAAACGGTTATGGCTGATATGGAGCAGATGCTCGTGAAAAACAGATACGGCAAGGTATTGATGAAAGACATCTTGACAAAAACAAAGACATCCACCTTAATTTCTGAAAACTAAATAAAAACCCTCAACGAAACCGTTAGTTATTTTTACTGTAAAAAACCCCACCGGCGAAGCTTACAGATGATCTGCCATCTGTCCACTGTTTATAGCCAGAAATCTTGCATATACTACCTTCAAGAAACTTGAGTTGAAAATATATTGGTGCAAGTCCACAGATCTTGCGTCTGTCTCTTTCTTTACGTACTGTCTCAAAAAAACCTTCAGCATCGACATTTGCAATGTACCCAAGCAGTTCTTCATCCTTTGTTTTTGATATATTGAGCGTGGAAAAATCCAGTGCATAGCGGTCTCCGAATTGTTCGCCTATGTGGGCTAGATCTGCGCCAGCCACGATTATATTTGATCGCCCGTATTGTTCGAGAATCATTCTGAAATTTCCAATAATGTCGGCCAGTTCGTAATCTGTTTTGAGATCTTTTGTGCCTTCGATGAATTCGTGCATTGACCCTGTAAGGATAGGTAGTATTTCAAAATCATCATGGATTGTGAATTGCATAATAGGAAGTTGCAATTCTATTGAATGCTCGCTTCTGTGAGGCCATTCATCTATGTACCTTCTGAGCAGGGCGTTTTCTTTTATTAACCTGCAAAACTCTTTCGAGTTTGGAACCGTGTCGAGTGGTGTTAAAAAATCCTTTATGGATATATTCCATATTTTCTCAGTCAAACGATGCGATGTTCCAAAAATTATAAGAAGGGTTTTTCCCATATTGTGGAGATGGCTGTAGGTTGCAGAATAAACCTCACCACCCCTGCTGTAATCTATATGGGGGGCCAATAAACCGGTGATTTTTCCTTCGTTTTTGTTGCCTCTGCCGTCTTTTAGCATTTCGTCAAGCGAAATCAGCAGTTCCATCCTGTTTGATGGATAGCTCTTACCCGCCAGGAAAGGTTCCCTGATAGGGTTTTTTTCATACGATGCCTTCAGGATTGAAAGTTGGTGATTGAAGTTATCATTTGCAAAAAGCAGGTTCTTGTCCATTATCTCGATCAAGTTTTCGATCTGTTCTATAT
>Ga0116143_10000983_pt1 | contig 36243 bp, 29 predicted proteins | sample AD_UKC034_MetaG_FD_89745 | JGI IMG/M metagenome (GOLD analysis project Ga0116143, IMG submission 89745) | Active sludge microbial communities of municipal wastewater-treating anaerobic digesters from USA - AD_UKC034_MetaG | ecosystem: Engineered > Bioreactor > Anaerobic > Digestate | place: USA... | reverse complement strand
TCACAAGCTTCTTTGTACTGCTTATAAAGTAAGAGTCTTTCGATTAAATCCTTTCGTGGATCGACTTCGTTTCCTTCTTCATCTATCTCAGGTCGTGGAAGCAGAAGCTTCGCCTTGATCCGCATCAAAGTTGCTGCCACCAAAATAAACTCACTGGCCAACTCGATGTTCAGTTCTGTCATCTGATGGATGTAGTCTAAAAAATCGTTGGTGATCTTTGAGATCTCGATGTTATGTATGTCTACTTCATCACGTTCAATGAAAAAGAGCAATAGGTCGAAAGGTCCTTCAAACTGAGGCAGCTTGATTTCAAATATTTTTTCCACGGGTATCGAATAGGCTTCAAACTTAGGCATTTTTTTGCAAAAAACCATGAAAAGAAGCATTGGAAAGTGGTGATAAACAGGGAGATATTATTAAATATTACCCGTCGGTTCAGTCACCTGCTTTAAAACGATTTGTTGACCTCTTAATTTTTCAAAAACGAATGAGTAAGAGGTTTATGCTACTCCCAAACCACACTCTTACTCCATTGCTCGAGACCATCGAGACGAACATGATAGATGCCGCTTCTCATGCCGCTTAAATTTAGATCCATAAACTGGAGGCCACTAAAAGAAAGTTGTTGCACTAAGCGTCCTGCAGAATCAAAAACTCTTGCACTTGTAAAGGTGGCTGGATTATCCCAGGAAAATTTATAAACCCCGTCATGAGAAGAGCGAGAAACAATAACAGTACCTGGAATTTTCAGCTCAGGTGTAGCAAGTAAAACACAACCGGCATGACTACTATCCAATACAGTGAAACAATAAGTAAAATTTGCAATACCGAGATAAGGACAATTATCATCGACTACACGCACGATCAGGCAACGGGGGATTCCGGAAACATCAGATATGTCGGGAGTCCAGATCATTAAAAGACTGTCGCGATTGCCTCCGCTTCTTATATACTGAGCGGAATTAATATCAGTATCCCATGAAATGAATGTTTGGTTTGAATAGTTCGGGTCTGTACTTGCGATGAAAATTTCAAGAGGTACATTCGGACAAACATTCATTGAAAAGGATGATCCACCATTGAGTCCGGTTAGACGGGGTAAAAAATTATTACATGCCGACGCTTCAATCTGAAAATCTCTTTCTACCTGTCCTATGAGTACACCGTTTCTAAATTCACTCACTAAAACTGCAAAGGGAGATACCTCTATCTGGTTCGGCACGACACAAAGACTACCGGTCACAGAATTGAAAGTGGCAGAGGGACTTGAATTAATCGGCTGAGTATATGAATAAGGAGCGCGATAGCTAATTGGTGTACCTGAGGCAGTTAAAGGTGTGATGAGTTGATAGCTTAGAGAGTCTCCATCCGGATCAATCGCCGTATTATTAATGCAATATTGTTGCCCTACACAAACTTGTTGCACCGGAGGCATAACGAATACAGGCGAATTATTACAATCTCCATCGCTATTGTTTAGCAAGGAAAAGACATATAAGTTAAATGTGGTCACATTGTCTACCGTAGTGATAGCACTATTTCTACAGCACTCGGCATAGCTAAACATCCAGTCTGCACAGAGTCCGGGCAAGGTGACAACCTCACTATAGATCCATTCTTCAATTCCGGTGTAGGTACCACCATTGCAAGTAGTGATGGCAGAAGGGCAAACATTAGAAACTTGTGTGGGACTTCCAGGAATTGGATACAAACTAATTTGTCCTCCCGGAAAACAACCTGAAGTATATACAACATCTATTGAGGGAGGTGCAGGAATTCCATCACAATCTCTATAAAACGAATAGTATAACCGGTACTGGTTCGAACTCAAACATTCGTAGGTCAGTTCAGCGCCCATTGCATGTGATGCCTTCAAACCTTCGGTATTGCAGAATGCCAACAGCAGGAAACAATAAAAAATTGTAAAGTGTCCTTGTTTGCGGCTCATAGGATTTCCAAAAATTTATTTAACGATGCTTTTTGCATACGGTTACGCACAAGTGTCTGATTTTGATATAATAACTGCACAATATTGTGCTTTTTGAGCATTTTAAATCGGCTTTTCAAAAAATGTAGTTCATGACACCAATTTCGAGCGTCCTGATACTTCAATTTTTAGAGGAAAACATTAACATTGCCCTCTTCTATGAAAAAGATCTATCACCTTAGTACCTGCAGCACCAACCAGCGAATTCTTAAAGAACTCAAGCCCGGAAAGGATGTTGTTTTACAGGACATTAAAACTGAAAAGATCACTGCAAAGCAACTTGATGAGATGCGTGAAAAAGCAGGAACTTACGAGGCATTGTTCAGTCGAATTGCGATGAAGTACAGAAGCATGGGACTGAATACCAAGAAGCTCACAGAAAAAGATTACAGGAAGTATATTCTTGAAGAATACACCTTTCTAAAAAGGCCGGTTGTGATCGTAGATAAAGAGATTTTCATAGGAAACTCCTCCAAAGTAGTTGCCTCTGCAAAATCTGCATTACACAAAAAATGACCGGGCACAGACAGGCTCATGTAGCCATATTCTTTGCTAACCTGATCTATGGGGCCAACTTTAGTATAGCTCGCCTTGCTATGCCTCAGTACCTGAGCCCTTCGGGATTCATAATGTTGAGAGTTCTTTTCGCAACGGTATTGTTTATTGTTCTTGATCGCTATGCTCCTTCGCCTCAGAGACTTGAAAAAAAGGATATCTTCCGCTTCATTCAGCTTGGTTTATTTGGTGTTGCAATCAATCAGCTTCTGTTCTTTGAAGGCTTGAGTCGAACATCCAACATAAATGCTGCATTAATCATGACTTCAACCCCAATCCTTGTTACGGGGATGGCTTTTCTACTGCTAAAAGATCGCTTGAATTTTCTTCAAAGTGTAGGAATACTACTAGGCTTATCCGGTGCTATAACATTAATCTTGCAATACAATACTGTAAGTGGATCACCCACTGCCTATGGCGACCTGATGGTTTTGTTAAATGCGGCATCTTATGCATTATTTATGGTGAGAGCGAAACCAATGATGAAAAAATATGGAACGATACAAGTCATTAAATGGACTTTCATCTTCGGTACTCTATTTGTCATCCCATTTGGCGCTCCTCAGCTACAAAATGTACAATGGTCAGAATTCCCGGCCTCAGCATGGTTCTCTGTTGCCTTCGTACTACTTTTTACAACTTTTGCGGCTTATCTCCTAAACACATTCGGGTTAAAACACCTCAGTCCTTCCATTGTTAGTTATTATATTTATCTCCAACCGATATTTGCAACACTCATTTCAAGACTCATTACCGGCGAACAAGTCACTCCGGTTCAGATTCTTGCCTGTATCCTGATTTTTGGGGGCGTTTACCTTGTTAACCGGCGCACCCTTGTGAAGACGGAATCTTAAACTAATTTTGTCCATCCTTTTCAAATTAAAAATATGATTCGTTCCATGACCGGTTTTGGCACTGCAACGGCCAATTACCTCAACAAAACCATCACTGTAGAAATTAAATCGGTGAACAGTAAATTCTTTGACCTGATGTTGCGCTTGCCTTCCATTTATAAAGAGAAGGAATACGAGCTTCGTACCGATCTTTCGCGTACAATAGAAAGAGGGAAAGTTGACTTTTCAATCACGATCGATTCAGTGGATGCTATAAAAAAGACGAGCATCAATCCTGTCCTCTTTAAAGCCTATTATGACGACCTGAGATCCATACAAGACAAATACAATACCGGTGAATCTGACCTGATGCGTATTGTGCTTGGTTTACCTGATGTGATGAGCAATGATAAACTGGCTTTATCTGAAGAGGAATGGAATGTTGTTACAAATACAATTGAACTTGGCCTTTCTGCATTTCACTCCTTTCGACTAGCAGAAGGTGCTTCAATGCAGAAAGATCTGGAAGAAAGAATAAATTCAATAGTCAGCCGACTCACAGAGATTGAAAAGTTTGAAGGAGGGCGTATTGAACAAGTTAGAAAAAGATTGACCGGAAGTTTGGAGGAATTCATTCAAACGCAGAACATAGACCGAAACAGAATCGAACAAGAATTAATTTTTTATGTTGAGAAGTTCGATATTTCTGAAGAAAAGGTTCGCCTACGCACGCATTGCAATTACTTTCTGGAGACCATAAAATCAGATGCCTCCAATGGCAAAAAGCTCGCATTTATTTCTCAGGAAATAGGTCGGGAAATAAACACAATTGGTTCAAAAGCAAATGATGCAGAAATGCAGAAAATTGTAGTTAACCTGAAAGACGAACTGGAAAAGATAAAAGAATTATTACTCAACGTATTGTAATGGACGTCACCGGAAAGCTTCTTTTGTTCTGTGGTCCTTCAGGAAGTGGTAAGACAACCTTGGTTCACTACCTTCTGAAAAAATATCCCCGCCTGAAATTTTCCGTCTCTGCTACGACGAGGCCTATGCGATCTTCAGAAAAAGATGGTGTCGATTACCATTTCTTATCTGTCGAGGAATTCAAGAAAAAAATTGCAGCAGATGAATTTGTTGAGTGGGAACAAGTGTATGAAGATCGCTATTACGGCACTTTAAAGTCAGAGATAGAACGGATATGGACTGACAATGGAATAGTTGTCTTTGACGTAGATGTCGAGGGTGGTTTGAAAATAAAAAAAATCTTTGGTGACCGTTTGTTGGCAGTCTTTGTCATGCCTCCATCTGTCGACGAATTGCATAATAGATTGAAGGCTAGAAATTCCGAAACAAGCGCATCCTACAAGGCGAGAATTATGAAATCTGAACACGAGTTGACCTATGCTTTCAGGTTCGATTATGTGCTCATCAACGATAACCTTGAAGTTGCACTGGAAGAAGCCGAACGTGTCACACAAAAATTTATCAATAAGTAATTTGGAATGAAAGTCGGTTTGTTTTTTGGATCCTTCAATCCCATTCATAATGGTCACCTGATCATTGCCGGATATCTTGCGGAATTTACAGATCTCGATCAGGTGTGGCTTGTAGTGTCTCCACACAACCCACACAAACTAAAGAGAACACTATTACAGGATCATCACCGCTTGGCTATCGTAAAAATTGCAATAGGAGACAATCGAAAAATCAAAGCAAGTGATATAGAATTTAAACTGGAGAAGCCTAGTTATACAGTTGTTACTCTTACCTATTTGCATGAAAAATTCCCGGAACATCAGTTTGCCCTTATCTTAGGTAGCGACAACCTGGAAAATTTTCACAAATGGAAAAACTACGAGCAAATTCTTGAACACAATGAATTGTATGTATATCCCAGAAAAGGATCATCAGGTGGCGATCTGCTGAGTCACCCTAAGGTAAAATTGATCGAAGCACCAATGATGGAACTCTCTTCAACTTTTATTCGGGATGCCATCAAAGCGAAGAAGGACGTAAGATATATGCTACCGGAGTCAGCATGGCATTATATAGATGAGATGAATTTTTACCGTTAGTTTATTTTGAATAGGATCTCAATGCCATTTCACAAAGCGCATTGCATTATACATAAACATGCAGAATTGCCTCCCCATGCAAACGATAAAATAAATTACCTTTGCCCACATGAATAACAACAGCGAATTCGGAACAAGAGCCATACATGCAGGACAAGAGCCTGATCCAAGTACAGGTGCAATCATGACCCCTATTTACCAGACTTCAACCTATGTTCAGGAAAGTCCGGGTAAACACAAGGGCTATGCTTATGCCAGAGGTAAAAACCCGACAAGGATTGCATTGGAAAAATGTATTGCTTCACTTGAAAATGCAAAACACGGACTTTGTTTTTCAAGTGGCCAGGGTGCAGAAGATGCTATATTAAAATTGTTAAGACCGGGCGATGAAGTTATTGCAACTGACGATTTATATGGTGGCTCATACCGTATGTTCACAAAAGTTTTTGAGCCTTTTGGTATTACATTCCGCTTCGTGAACATGCACGAAATGACTGAATTGAAAAATGCCATCAGTCCAAAAACAAAAATGATATGGGTTGAGACCCCGACGAACCCATTGATGAAGATCATTGACATCAGGGCCTGCGCTGCCATTGCAAAAGAGAACAAACTAATACTTGTGGTAGACAATACTTTTGCCTCTCCTTATTTGCAAAATCCTTTAGATCTGGGGGCTGATATTGTTACTCATTCTGCTACAAAATATTTAGGAGGGCACTCTGATGTTATCCTTGGGGCTCTTTGTACCAATGATGATAAGCTTCATGAAGACCTTGCTTTCATCGCCAACTCATGTGGTGCCGTACCCGGACCTATGGATAGTTTCCTTGTTCTCCGCGGATTGAAATCATTGCATGTAAGAATGGATCGACATTGTTCAAACGGAAAGGCTATTGCTCAATACCTGAGATCTCATCCGAAGGTAGACAAGGTGTATTGGCCCGGATTCAGCGATCATCCAAATCATGACATTGCAAAAACACAAATGCGGGATTTTGGTGGAATGATCTCCTTCACTTTAAAAGGAAACTCCAAAGATGATGCATTTGCCATGGCAAGCAGAGCGAAAGTCTTTTCACTTGCCGAATCATTGGGTGGTGTTGAATCCCTCATTGGTCATCCGGCCAGTATGACACATGCTTCAATTCCAAAAGAACTTCGGGAGAAAGCAGGTGTCCTTGACTCTTTGCTTCGCCTGAGTGTCGGGATTGAAGATGTTAAAGATTTGTTAGAGGACCTCAAACAAGCCATTGGCTGATTGAAACTGCGACATTTTCTTTCTTTTTAACCTAAAATCGTTTGTTTTTGCCGGCTATACTGCTACGTCAGTCTAGTGTCAAAACAGGTCATAACTGTCAGAATTTTAAAAGGTTTGAGTATCTTTGCTATGTACATTATTATATTAATTAGAAAAACCCACTCTTAATTTCATGAAGAAAATTCTACTCTTATCGTTACTGACTGTCTTTTTCGGTAACCTGACATTTGCACAACAAGGGCTCCGGTGTCATACCGATGAAGTATATCAGGAAGCTGTACGCAATAACCCTGATATTCTTCGTATTCAAAATCAACTGGAAGACTTTACTGCAAATTATGTTCGCAGCAATCAGCCAATGCAGAGAAACGCTTCCGGTGCTCCGGTGTATATCATTCCATTGGTTTTTCACATTCTTCACAATTACGGACCTGAAAACATATCCGATGCACAGGTTGTAGATGCTGTGAGAGTGATCAATGAAGACTATAGCAAAATGAATGCTGACACGAGCCAGATTTTAAGTCAATTTTTAGGTATCGCTGCAAATGCACAGATCGAATTCAGGCTTGCCAACATCGACCCGAGTGGAAATTGTACAAACGGTATTGACAGGATAGTCACAAACCTTACCTACAATGCCAACGACAATTCTAAATTAAACCCCTGGCCGAATCAGAAGTATATAAATATTTGGGTAGCCCATACACTTGAAAGAACCGGTGCGGCTGCATATGCATTTCTACCAGGAACAACATCAAATTCAAATGATGGAATTCTAACCCGTCATAATTATACAGGAAGTATTGGTACCAGCAGCAATAACAACAAAAGAACACTTACCCATGAGCTGGGTCACGTACTTAACCTGTTGCACCCCTGGGGAAGCGGGAATGAAGTCGGAACTGCATGCGGTGATGATTTTGTAAGTGACACTCCTATTACGATGGGGTTTTCTTCATGCCAGACCGCTGCATCAGCTCAGGTTTGCAACCCTCCTATCGTTGAGAACTTTCAGAACTTTATGGATTATTCCTACTGTGATGTTATGTTCACTGAAGGACAAAAAACCAGAATGTTTGCTGCACTAAATTCAGGTGCCAGCGGTAGAAATAATCTTTGGACCAATGCTAACCTGATTGCAACCGGAACTGACGGTTCCCCTGTTAACATATGTACTCCAATTGCTGATTTTTCTACAAACCGCAGTGAGGTTTGCGAGGGCGGTTCTATTACTTTCAATGACTTATCCTGGAATGGTACACCTACAAGCTGGTATTGGGAATTTCCGGGTGGAACTCCGAGTACATCAACGGATTCTATGCCGGTGGTGACATATTCAACAGCCGGTGTATACGACGTATTATTAGCTTCTGCAAATGGAACAGGATCTGACACACTATCACGCGTAGGCTATGTACACGTTTCAGGAACGCCATCAATAACAATGACAGGACCATCTTATGTTGAGGACTTCGAATTGCCAACCTCATTCCCTGGTGCAGACGGCTACGTACTAAACCCTGACAATGGACAGACATGGTCGCTTGTTTCCGGTGTAGCATATACAGGAAACGGATCTATACGTATCAATAACTATGTAAACGTAGCACGTGAAATCGATGAGTGGGTGATGCCGGCCATGGACTTATCTAATGTAAACTTCCCTGTTAATATGACATTCTGGTATGCTAATGCGCAAAGAAGCAGCACATCAAATGATGAGTTGTCTGTTTGGGGGTCGATTAACTGCGGACAACTATGGTTAAACAGATGGACCAGAAATGGCTCAAGCCTTGCTACAGCCGGAATCATTTCAATAAGCTTCACACCAAGTAATACCGGACAGTGGGCGCAGGCAACCGTTTCAATGAACCCTTATGCTTTGAAGTCGAATGTTCGTTTCAAATTCCGTAATACAAGTGATAAAGGAAACAACATTTATATTGACGATATTAACATCACAGGTACTTATGTAAATGTGGACGAGATGGATGAGATCAACCTTGGATTTGCTTTGTATCCTAATCCGGGAACAGGCAATTCTAAAATTCAATTCCAGTTATCGAAAACACTTCCGGTCAGCATTCAGGTAACTGATATCGCGGGCAGACTTATCACAACTGTTGCTGATGAAACTGTTGCTGCGGGACTTCATGAGTACCCGATCAATGTTACTACACCGGGTATTTATCTTATCAACCTAATCACAAATGGTAAGTACCACGTAAGAAAACTCATTGTCAGCAACGACTGATAGACAACATCAAAGCCCCGGTTTTCGAGCCGGGGCTCTTTTTTATCCTCACTTCAGGAGCCACACCTCTTTTCATTTTTAAAACCTTACATTGCTTATTCCACGGGGCAAAATCTGCAACTATTTTTTTTTACTATCGTATTTTTGAAATAATCAGATAAATAATTGGGCATATCCATTTTTTTTTGAAGATTTGCAGGGCTTCACTTCCAGAAAATGTCATTTTACAAGTCACTCTTATCCTTCCTCAGCCTCTTTTTGGTTCATCTGACTGTTTTTTCGCAGGAAGTACCTGATTTTAAAAGAAGCGCTTTGGCTATTGACATTACTCAAATGGCTACTAATGAAGTTAATTTATCTTATGAATTGTCGTTCTCTTCAAGAAGAAGTCTGGAAATAGCGCTCGGAATAATCTATGTCAACGATGCACTCGAAGATCTTTCAAGGGATATGAGTAATTCACATTACTTTTCTGAGCATGGTTTTAGTGCCAGAGTTGCCTATAAACTTTACAGAAGGCAAGTGGAGGATTCTAAGTGGCGAGACTACCTTGCCCCGGCAATTACATACAAATACCTTTACTTCAATAACCAATGGTTTTCCAACGAAGTCACTGACGAAAATACAGGGATTAAATACGATGAGTGCTTGTACCAGCACAGGTACAGGAGCAAATTTGGATTTGAGTTTTTATGGGGTAAAGTTTATAACTTCAACAAAAGTCTGGCATTAGAAATGTTTTATGGTGTTGGTTTAAGGGCTACAAGTTCTGTTAGATCTGATCTCCTAAAGCAAGACATTTGCGGGGTCGACAGTTCCGCAATTTACGTACCTGACTACGGTGATGACAAAAGATTTTTCGTTCGCCCGGCCTTACGTGCCGGTTTGAAATTCAGGATTTCATTTTAGTTTTATTAAATATAATACTCATTGATTTAAACCTTTTCAATGAGCCTCCAGCCAATTTTCTCCTACACCCATTCCGACCTCTATCGGAACCTTTAATGGAATTGCATTTTTCATCCGGGCTTCTACGAGCTTTTTTAATACCTCGACCTCTTCACGGTGTGCATCAAAAATTAGTTCATCATGTACCTGTAATAACATTTTAGATCTCATCTTCTCTTTCTCAAGGTCAGATGCAATTCTGATCATGGCGATTTTTATCATATCGGCTGCACTACCCTGAATCGGCGCATTAATTGCATTTCGTTCTGCAAAACCTCTGACAGTTGCGTTAGCAGAATTAATATCCCTAAGATATCTTCTTCGGCCCATGATTGTCTCGACGAATCCCTTCTTTTTTGCCTTCTCAATACTTAGATCCATGTAATCCTTCACGCCCGGATACTGGATAAAATAATTATCAATAATTTCCTTTGCTTCCGTTCGGGAAATATTCAGACGGTCTGCAAGGCCAAAGGCAGAGATTCCATAAATGATCCCGAAGTTTACCATCTTGGCATTTCGTCTCATTTCAGAATTTACCTCTTTAATTGGAACACCATAAACTTTAGAGGCAGTTGCAGCATGAATATCTTCTCCGCTCTGAAATGCTTCAAGCATGCCTTTATCCTGACTTAGTTCTGCAATAACCCTCAATTCGATTTGCGAGTAATCAGCAGACAACAATAGAAAATCTTTTCCCCTCGAAACGAATGCCTTCCTTATTTCTCTTCCTCGTTCTGTACGAATGGGTATATTTTGCAAATTCGGGTTGTCAGAACTTAAACGACCTGTCACCGCCACAATCTGATTGTATGAAGTGTGTATTCTTCCGGTATCAGGATTTACAAGTGTCGGTAAAACATCTACGTATGTATTCTTGAGCTTAACTAATTCACGAAAGTCAAGAATCTTTCTAACGATTGGATGCTTGTTCTCTAATTTGCTGAGTACGTCCTCTCCTGTAGAGAACTGGCCTGTTTTGGTTTTCGATGGTTTATCTATGATCTTTAACCTGTTGAACAATATCTCTCCTACCTGCTTTGGTGATGAAATATTAAACTCTTCTCCTGCCAATGTTTGAATTTCAGATTCTACATTTTTTATGTCAACTTCAAGTTCTGCTGAAAGTGCCTTCAACGCTTTTTTATCTACAGTAATACCTTCTGCTTCCATCGCAGCCAACACAGGTACTAATGGCATCTCGACTTCATAAAACAATTTTTGTACACCGGCATTCTTAAGCTTAGGTTCGAAAACTTCATACAATTGCAAAGTAATGTCAGCATCTTCTGCAGCATATTCTGTAACCTCCTCCACAGGAACGTCCCTCATGCTCAGCTGATCCTTCCCTCTTTTCCCGATTAAATTTTCTATAGAAACAGGGGAATAATGAAGATACGTTTCCGACAGAACGTTCATTGAATGACGCATCTCTGGACGAATAAGAAAGTGAGAGATCATTGTATCAAAATACTTTCCTTTAAATTCAATGCCATATCGCTTTAGAACTGAAAGATCATATTTTAAATTCTGTGCAACCTTTACGATATTTTCATTCCTGAAAACAGCATCGAACTCCATCACAATTTTTCGGGCACCTTCGTAGTCATTCGGAACAGGTACATAATAGCCTTCGTGTTTCTTCGAAGAAAAAGACATTCCAACCAAATCAGCAGTATGTGAATCAAGGCCGGTCGTTTCAGTATCAAAACTGATCACGCTTTGTTCCAACAGTAATTTAATCAACTTTGAACGCTTTTCATCAGTGTTTGTTAACTCATAACTGTGCTTTGTTGACTCAATGTTCTTTAGTAGTGATGGTGACGGTGTTTCCGGCTCTTCGTCAAACACCTCTGGTTCTTCGGTCTCTTCTACACCAAATAATGATGCTTGTGTTGTTACAACTTTCTTCTCTTTGATGGCCTTTTTCTCTGTAGGTTTTGACTCAGCGTTCTTCAGATTTAATTGATCTGCGAGACGTCTGAATTCCAATTCAGCAAACAAGCTTTGAACAGCATCGATATCTGCATCTTGTGCTTTTAGATCTTCCAGTTCAACTTCTATAGGAACATTTGTAATAATTGTTGCCAACCATTTTGACTGCGTCGCATCCTCCTTACTATTTTCAACTTTTTCTTTAAGCTTTCCTTTAAGCTTATCCGTATTTACCAATAAATTTTCAATCGAACCGAATTGTTTTATCAATGAGATGGCTGTCTTTTCTCCTACGCCACGGATACCCGGGATATTGTCCACCTTATCACCCATTAATCCAAGGATATCCTTAAGCTGATCAACATTCTCAATTTCCCATCTTTCACAGATTTCTTTAACTCCCAGTATCTCTGCACCGACACCGCTACGAGCAGGTTTATAGATGAATGTATGCTCATCCACAAGCTGGCCATAATCCTTATCAGGTGTCATCATATAAGTTTCAAAGCCTTCCTTCTCTGCACGCATCGCCAACGTGCCGATTACATCGTCAGCTTCATAACCATCCATCGCAAGAACCGGAATTCTAAATGCTTCACATAACTTAACCACAACGGGAATGGCAGAAGCAAGATCTTCCGGGATCTCCTCACGATTGGCTTTATAATCGGAAAACTCCTCATGCCTGCTTGTTGGAGCTGCTGTATCGAATACAACAGCAATGTGTGTTGGTTTCTGTTTTTTAAGAACGTCAAGCAGTGTGTTCGTAAAACCAAATACGGCAGAGGTGTTCTGTCCTTTAGAATTTATTCTGTGATTATTGCTAAAAGCAAAATAGGCCCGGTAGATTAAGGCCATTGCATCCAGCAGGAATAGTTTCTTCTCTTCAGCCATCGTTTTGAATTTTATATAAAGATTGCAATTTACCAAAAAATTGAAGGTACTGAATGGTGCCGATCATTACATGCGCAAATAATATTGATGGCAAGCCGGATGCATAGGAATAAACATCTAAAAGCTCTTTGTCCGGTCGTTTGAAAAGACCTTTTTTAAGAATAGCATCAAACTTAAAATCAAAGTCAATTGCAAAACTAATTTCTCAAATTGGGTGCTATACGGCTAATCTTTAGTTGCCCGGGCATACAGGGACTAATGAAGATTAGTCCATATCAATTTTGCATTCTTTAACGAAACATATTCACGGCCATCACCTCTTTGCAGCATAGCTATGTGATCAAAAAGAGTCTCAACCCTATCGTATTCACACGGCGCAATGATTTGCCCACTACTCAAAGCAATTCCATACATCCCTTGCCGGGATAAAATATAGTTATTCTCTATTTTACTAATGTCATCATAGCTTGGTTCCAAAATCCATTTCCCCTCGCTATTAATTATTCCCAGTTGCTGATCCGCTTTAACAATTGCTCCGGAAGAACTGAACGAATATGCTTCTTGATATATACATGGTATTTTTATTTTTCCATGATAATCTACATAGCCCCACTTCCTGTTTTTTTGCACGGGTATCAGTCCCTCTGATGGTCTCCCCGTATTTTCATAGCCCGGAAACTGAATACGCACTCCAAGAGTATCCAGCACAGTATTCTTTCCCTTGTTATTAATTACAACATATCCATTTGAAAAAACTGCATTCGTCAATAAGTTTTCTGCAAAGCGATAATTCAGAGGAATAATAATCTTCCCCTTTGAATCCACAAAACCACACTTAGAATTTTTAGCAACCAGTGCCAGACCGTCATGAAAATCACCGACTGCATCATATTCAATTTCCAGGATCTTCTCTCCAACGCGGTTGATCAAACCCCAAGAACCATTATTTCCTACCCTGAGTAATTCAGTCGATGCCCAGGATAAATGCTCATACTCAGCTTCAAACACCAAATTGCCTTTTGAATCTATCAATCCATACAGCTCGTCAATCCCCACAATGGCAAAGCCATCATGAAAATCTGCAGCCATGTCGAAAATTAATTTGGTTATAGGGTTTCCATTTCTGCCTATGTAACCTGATTTCTCATTATTCATCACCACACATATATCCTCAACCGGCTCAGTGAGCTCTTCATATTGCAGAGGAATAAGAAATTCTCCATTCCTATTTATTAGCCCGAATTTATTTTCTTTACTGACAACGGCACAATTATTCTTAAAAGCTTCTGCGTCATCCCACATAAATGGAATCATAACTTTTCCGCTCTTATTAATATAACCATACTTATCATTTCGGGATACTGCTGCAAGTCCCTCAGAAAAATAATTCACTTCTTCATATACTGCTTCGATCATCTCAAGCCCTTCTTCATTGATGAAGCCCCATAATCCATTCTTTTTAAATGGAAGAAACAATGAAGTTTGTCGCATATAATCATTCTCCAATTCGTCCATGAATGGATAGTCCGGATAGTCAAACTTGAACTGCAGATAAGTTTGTTCATCATAATTCTGCATGCTGATCCTGTAAATTTGGCGCCAGGATTCACGTACATAACGATTGGCAGGATAACGTTTGATAAATGCTTTGTGTTCAGGCAGGCTACCTTGTGATGTCGACAAACTATATATCATTCGTTCAGCTTGCATTAAGTATGGGCTCTCAGGATATAATTCAATAAATCTTTCGTAGGCACCCAGCTGATGACTTTCGGTTTGTTCTTCAAATACTCTTTCGTGATAACGATTTTGTGCATCGTTTGCCTCCTCTGCGTCGGGATACATTTCAAGATAATTCTTATATCCTTCGGCAGTATTCAGAGCACGTGCTTCCTGGAATGCAATGGAATTACGCAAGCCGGTAACCTGATCCTCTGAGCCACAAAATGAGAAATTTGTCAGATAATGATTAAGCATTTCTATAGAAGCTCTACTCTCAGCAGCCACAAGCGCCTTTGAACAAATGCTATCCTTGCACAGCCGGATACTCTCCTGAGTTACACCCAGCTCGGCATATTTAATCTGCTGTTTTTCTTTTAACAACGGAAATACTGAGTCAGAAACAAGGATATAACTTTTGGCTGAATCAAGATTATAGAAAGGATTGTTTCCTGAAGAATGTATTTTGGCCAAACCAAAGCCTGCTGCAACAGGATCCTTTTTCATGGATTTGATGAATAGCTCCCGGGCATTAAAATAATCAAACACTTCTAATCTTTCGAAGGCCTTCTCAAGACTTCCGGCTTTTAAGCTTTGATCCTGAACAAGAAAAATGAACAGCAACATAACAATCCTCTTCATACAAAGTAGATTTCAATTCGAACAAATATAAAGGATTTCAGAAGAGCTAATTATTAATTATCCCAAAAAACCGGATCACACCGACCTGATTCTTCCTATGTAGACTGTATCATCATTTAGCTGGGATTTTAAGCTCAACAAGCTTGATTCGTAGGAATAAACAAGCCCATTGCTTATCTTTGAAGCCTAATTGACCTTCGCACATTGACTTTCGACGATTTTAATTTTTTCCCTTCTCTCATAGAAGGACTCGATGCAATGGGTTTCTCCAAACCCACTCCCATCCAGGAACAAGTAATCCCTATAATTCTTAAAGGAAAAGACCTTATAGCTTGTGCCCAAACGGGTACAGGAAAAACGGCAGCCTATCTTTTGCCAACCTTACATAGAATTGCTGCAGACAAGATTCCTCACACATCTGCCTTAATTGTTGCACCAACACGTGAACTGGCACAACAAATAGACAATGCCTTTCAGGGATTTGCATATTTTACACATGCCAGTTCTATCGCCGTTTACGGTGGTAGCGACGGACAGGTATTTGAACGGGAAAAGAAGGCTCTCGCTGAAGGAACTTCTGTGGTCATTGCAACTCCGGGCAGACTATTAAGTCATCTCAATAATGGCTATGTAAAATTCGACAAACTAGATGTTCTCATCCTTGACGAAGCAGATAAAATGCTTGATATGGGTTTTTATGAGGATATTCTTAAAATCATTCGATATCTTCCGGTGAAAAGGCAAAATTTATTGTTTAGTGCCACGATGCCTTCAAAGATGCGTGAATTGGCAAAGCGTATATTACATGATCCTATTGAAGTAAACATCGCTATCAGTAAACCTGCTGCCGGCATCCTGCAAAATGCTTACCTTGTTTACGACTCTCAAAAAATTCCGCTTACACGCGATATTCTCATTGCTAAAAATTTAGACAGCGTCTTAATATTTGCTTCTACAAAATCCGGTGTGAAAGCATTGGAGAAGGAACTGCTTCGCATGAAATTATCTGCTAAAGCAATCCATAGTGATCTCAGCCAAAATGAACGTGAAGAAGTGCTGCTAAGTTTTCGAAACAGAAACACAAAGATTCTGGTAGCCACAGACATTCTTTCACGTGGTATTGATATAGAAAACATCGGACTTGTTATCAACTACGATGTTCCAGGCGATGCAGAAGATTATGTTCACCGCGTTGGAAGAACTGCACGTGCTGCGTCTACCGGTGAGGCAATTACCCTTATCAACGAGAAGGATCAACGTCGTTTTTCTCAAATTGAAGAATTAATTGAGAAGGAAGTTCCAAAGTTGCCACTACCTGTTGAATTGGGTTCAGGTCCTGCCTGGGCTCCTCAGAAAAAACATTCCTTTAAACCTTCAGGCAGATCAGGGCGCCCGTTTAAAAAAGGGAATCACAAAGGTCATAGACAAAGACCAAAAGGTGACGGACCAAAAAAAAATTAATTAATTACTCCTTTCAAATTAAAATCTTTTTCAATGAGTTCTGCAACAATTTTTGCAGAAAGCAAGCACAGGGGAATCCCTGCTCCGGGATGCACACTACCTCCACAAAAATAAAGACCCTGCTTTCCTTTAATAAAATTTGGATGTCTTAAAAAAGCAGAGAAGACTCCATTACTGCTGTTCCCATAAATAGAACCTTTCCACGAACCTGTTTGTGCTTCTATATCTCTAGGGGATATCACTTCTTCTACCTCTATCAAATTTTCCAGATCAATATTCAATGTATTCGAGAGCTTTCTTATAATCTGCTTTCTTACCCTATCGATGAGTGTGTCCCAATTTTGTCCTTCATCACATGGAGCAGTAATCATCACAAACCAATTTGCCTTTCCTGATGGCGCATCACCGGTTGAATGTGATGAAGTGTTACATAAATAAATTGAAGGGTCATTACAAATTGTCTTTTCTTTAAATACGGCATTATATTCGAGCAGATCATCTTCACCGAAAAAAGTATTATGCAAATTAATTGAAGAAACATTTTCTTTTAACCCCCAAAGAAAAATAATGACCGAACTTGATCTTTCTTGTTTGAGTGAAAAATCATTTTTCTTTATCCCGTGCATGAGTTGATGATAAGCTACATGAATGTCGGTATTGCAAATCACACAAGAACTTTCATGAAATTTATTGCCTGCTTTCACACCCTTCACACTTCCATCCTTTATCACAATTTCATCAACCCTTTGTCCATAATTGATTTCTACTCCACATTCACCTGCCAATTTAAGCATAGCTTCAACAATCTTACGCATCCCCCCTTTGGAAAAATAAGCTCCTTCATTCATTTCGAAATGACTGATCACATTCAGAGTACCCGGAGCTTCAAAAGGATTTGATCCATTGTAACTGGCATAACGATCAAAGATTCTCACAAGTCTGTCATCTGATAAATTTCTTCTATTATAATAATGCATTGTTTGAAATGCACGAACTTTTCTAAACTGCACAATGCCTCTAACTGTAGGCCAATTAAAATAATTTTTAATTTTGTGAAGAGAGCGTTCTAAAAAAACTTTATGCGTCAGTTTGTATATTTTATGAGCATCTCTCAGCACCTTTTTGAGATTAGAAACAGGTTCTGTTGATTTTGCCTGTAACTCTTTCAACATTTTCCCCGGATCAGAAAAAGTATTTATGAAAGTCTTATCATTAAAGTAAAAACGGAATAAGGGGTCAACTTTTTCGAGACTGATATAATCATCCATGTTTTTACCGCAAAGATCAAATAGTTCTTTTAGATACTCAGGTTTGGTAAGGACAGAAGGACCAATATCAAAACGGAAACCATTGATATTCTTCTCGGCAATTTTTCCTCCTGCCTGAGAATTTGCTTCGAATATTCGAACTTTCCAACCCAATCGTGATGCTCGTATTGCAGCAGCCAGACCGGCTATTCCTGATCCGACTACTATACAAATATTGCCCCTCTTATCAGACATTCTGAATGACTCTACAGTTGTACTTATTAATAATATTGCAAATCTATCAATTTCAATTTCTTGAACACAAATATTTTAGTTCTGAATCTTTACATTACAGTCGATCAATTTATCATTTCTTAGGCTAAGAATAGATGATAAATGGTATTTTTGGCATTTATAAAACTATAAATGTCAGACCTTAAACCAGCCGATCAAGTTAAAGAAGCTTTGATGGATTTTCTCAGGGACAATCACGGATTCTCAGGGACAAATTTTTCTTCAGAACAGAATCTTAAAGACGCCGGCATTGATTCTTTCAAGATTATCGAATTAATTCTCTTCATGGAAAACAATTTCAATATCAAATTTCCGGAGGAGTCTTATACAGCAGCTAACTTGTATTCAGTTGATTCTATCGTCAAATGTGCCTTTCGTGAAAATTTCCGATGACCATGCCTACGATGACCGGTGCTGACAGATTTCAGTTTTTTTTAGACAAGGATGGTCGTAAAAACACCGGCATTGGTAATACTATTAAAACACATATTGTTCTTAAGGGTGTACTTACACGTGAACAGATAAGCGGGGTTATAAAAAATAACAAAGCAATTGAATTTTTATCGTCCCTCTCAGCAAAAAGAAAATTTTATTCATTCCAATTTTTCTGGAAGCAAGGAACAAGACCCGGACTCGAAAATATTTTCAGTTACGAAGTATCAAAATCCGCTCAAGTATTAATTGACAAAGCGCTAACTTACGACTGTAATCCGGAGCGGGGTTCTCCCATACTTGTTGACGTGATTGCAGATATTGAACTTAAATTAACGCACATTATTCTCTCGGTGAATCATAGCCTGCTCGATTATGCCGGCATGGAATTGTTACTTAAATCCTTTTCTGAAGACAGTGATAGCTTGATACTACACATGCCTCCTCAAAAGCCTTTTTCCTTATTCAAAAGATTTGTCCAAACTATACAGGCAACGGCTTTTGTCGCCAAAAGATCCGGTTGGAATATCCAAAGGCTTGAAAAAACCTCTGTTAATTACAAGCCTGTTTTCACAGAGTTAAGCATTTCGAACCAGGAGTTGCGATCAGAAAGTGTTTCATCAAGAAGCATAGGCATTCCCAGGTACCTGGCATGTTCGATACATGCTTTGTGCAAAAGCTCAAAAATTTTTAAGAATCACCAACTACCTGTTTTTGTGCCTGTTCCCTTGAACAGGAGAACTGAAAAATACAACAGAGTTCTTCTTTCCAACAGATTTTCATTTTTATTCTTCAGAATAAATACAAATGAATTTTCCAATGTTAAATCTTTGGAAAGGGCTTTTCTTCAACAAATGATTCTACAAGCTCAACAGAAAATTCCTGAAAAATTTGATTCTCTTCTGAGTGTTTTTTCCTTACTGCCGAATTCAATATATAGAGCATTTCTGAACCTGCCTTCTAAAGGTCATTCTTCGACATTTGCATTTTCAAATTTGCCGGTATCTGTTCTTGATGGTAGCACATTCCTGGGGATGAAAATAATCGATTTCACACACTACCCTCCCTTTCTTTCGCCTCCTGGATTAAATCTTGCCATCATTGAAATGAAAGATGGTATCAAACTGGTAAGCTGCTATGATTCTACAAGGCTAACAACAGATGATGCCAATTTGCTTCTACAAGATATTAAAAGTAATTTGATAAGCTCTTGAATAATTCCTTCTATACAGATGTGCTTATAATTGGCGCCGGCGCCGCAGGTATTGCAGCGGCTACAGCCTCAGTTGAAGCCGGAGCATCCGTAACAGTCGTTGAAAAATTAAACTATCCTGGGGGATGCGCAACTGCTTCCGCTGTCGGAACCATCTGTGGCCTCTTTCTGCGTGGAGAAAAAGAAGTGTTCTCGATGAATGGGCTTCCAAAAGAGTTTGCCTTAAACATCTTGAAAAAATCTAAGAAAGAACCTCAACGCTTTTCAGAAAAACTTTGGTTCATTCCTTGCCAGGCAAATCATTTCAGATCAGTCGCAGAAGAATACCTCTCACACGAGAAGATTAATATTCTTTACAACACAGAAGTAAAATCAATTTCACATGCAGGGGGATTGATTGATAAAATAATTATAGAAAACAAAAATGTAAAACAAACGATCTTTGCTAAGGCATATATAGATTGTTCGGGAGTAGGTGTAACTCTTTCGCTTTTAAAACATCCTCTAATCCTCGATAAACAGCAGCAAGCTGCAGCAGTTGTTTTTCAAGCAAATGGAATACTTTCCGAGAATGAATTTTCTCTACATCATCTTATCATCAAATATATCACTCAGGCAATCAAGCCGGGTTCCGAACAGGAGTTTTACAAACTAATTAGCATTATTCCGGGATCTCTTAAGAATGGTTCTGCTCAATTTAAATTAGGTATCCCTTGGACTCCTGAAGGTGATCCGGTTGAATTGAATTTCCATGCACACAAATTCATTCATGAAGTACTTTCTTTTCTTAAGTCCGGAATGCCACAGTTTGAAAATGCAAGTCTTGCCTGGATAGCTGACGAGGTAGGGCAACGTAGTGGCGCAAGACCTATAGGAAGAGAAATACTGAAAGAAGAAGATGTATTGACTTGCAAAAAAAGAACAGACGAAATATGTAAAGGCTCGTGGCCAATCGAGTTTTGGGAAATTGGAAATAAAAAAGTTAATATGACCTACTTCCCGCAAAATGACTACTATTCTATACCCGCTTCTTGTCTGATATCAAACACCTTTACAAATTTGTTTTTTGGAGGCAAATTAATTTCTGCTTCTGAAAAGGCAATTGCAAGTGCAAGAGTTATTGGTACATGTTTAGGTACAGGTTATGCAGCAGGAATACTCGCAACATATAAGTCAATGGGGAAATCAGAACAGGAAGGTATTTCCTTTATTCAAAACCGCATCTCAATTTAGTTCTAATGTCTTTTCAAAGCTTTGACATACTAGAGTCGTCTTGTGCCAAATGGCCAAACAAAATAGCTATATACCATAACGATGATAAGATCACTTTCCAAAAATTACATGATAAAGCAAAAGCACTTGCAGACTTAATTTTAACTTCGCATAGCAAGGAAAGAAACGGAAAAGTTATAGGTTTACTGGCGGGAAATAATGCAAATTTCATTTCAGGATTATTTGCAGCATCTGCAGCCGGCTATGTTGTGATGCCGGTTTGGAAAGATCTTGCTCCAATTGAAATTGTAAAAGTATTAGAACAGTCATACACTAAGCTTTTACTGATTGAAAAAAACATCTCTCTACACTTTCCTGTGCAACACGAAAGAACCCCGATTGACGGGAACTATGACATAATTACATTTAATGAATTAGCTGCTGAAAGTATCTATGACAAATTCGACGATGCTGCATTCATTCGGCCCAGTTCCGGTACAACAGGGAATTCAAAAGGCGTAGTAATTTCTCATCAAGCAGTTCTTGAAAGAATAATTGCAGCCAACCAAGGACTCGAACTTGGTCTCGATGACAAGGTTCTCTGGGTACTTCCAATGGCTTTTCACTTTCTTGTCTCTGTATGTCTATATATTTATTCCGGTTCCTCTATCATTATCATAGATGATTTTTTTCCGGAGAAAATTATTGAAGAGTCAAATAGATTAAATGCAACTCTACTTTATGCATCACCATTACATTATCGTTTACTGGTAGCTTCAAGCTTAAAGGAACATTTTCTTACATTAAAAAAAGCTATATGCACCTCTGCAGAAATTGAACCGGACACGGTGAAAAAATTCAGGGAAAAATTTAAACTAAATCTTAGCCAGGCATATGGAATCATAGAAATTGGACTTCCTCTCATCAACCTGAATAGGGATCCCGCAAAAGAGAATAGCATAGGAAAAGCACTTGAAGCTTATCAAGTAGGTATACTTGATGAATATTATAATTCAGTTGGAATTAATGAACCCGGCATGTTTGCCATCAAAGGGCCCGGTATGTTTTCCGGTTACCTTTGGCCTTTTCAAAGCAAGGAAGATGTCTTGCGAAATTCATGGTTTTTAACCGGAGATATCGCCCAAATAGATGAAGACAACTATGTCAGAATTTGTGGAAGAATGAAATCCATGATAAATGTTTCGGGCAATAAAGTATTTCCTGAAGAAGTAGAAGCCATCCTAAGAACACACCCGGAAATAACTGACGTCAGAGTGTTTAAAGGGTCACATCCTTTGACCGGTGAAATTGTAGAAGCTGAAATCGTACTACAGAAAAAATCAACTTTGACAACATCGGAGATAAATCTATTTTGCAGAAAACTTTTAGCCTCTGTTAAAATACCTCAGCGAATAAAATTCGTCAGCGAAATACAAAAAACAGTTACGGGCAAAACACTCAGGGCTTAAGACTTGTCGAATAACCCAAACTCTCAAATGCAAAAGCCCAGCGTCTAACAATTTTTTCTTTCTCCGAATCATTAATTTTAAAAACATTCTTTTCGTAATTCTGATAGGCTTTCAATTCATCAATAAAAAATGGTTTAGCAGAGTCCAGACCTTCGAGTTCCAGTTTTTCGTAAATGTGCTCCAATGATCTTAGTGGATCTATCTCGAAATCTTCATATCTAATTTCAACTATATTATTTTGTGCAATCAACTTTTTGTCCTTGAAATATTGCTTCATTAAAAGTTCATAGCTGCCCATCACAAACTCTTCTACGTCTTTTATCTGTACTTGCTGAAATGAAAGTAGTGGCAAGAGCTTTCTGTATAGATGCAGATTACTTTGATACACATGATAAGGATTCCGGTAAATATGTATGAAACGTGCATCCGGATACAAATCAAGAATCTGCTTAATCCTTCCGGTATTTCCTGGGCTCTTTAAAAGCAGAGTACCTGCATTTGATGAATAGCTAAGCTTCTTTAATAAATTATCAAAGTTATTTTTCCACCTGGATTCAGCTTTTGACCCGGTATTTAAAAACACAACATGATCACGAAAGTTTTTCATGAAGTTTTTTGGAAAATAATATCCGGCTACCAGGCTCTCAGCCCCAATGCCTGCCATTGCAAACTCTTCCTCCTTAGGTAAATGTGCTCCCATTTTTAAATTATCCATTGGTCGTCTGCCCGGCAATACGCCTGACAACAATGCAGGAAATAATTTTGATCCGCTTAAAAATAAATGAGGGATCATTGCCTGATAGGTACTGCAATAAGAAAATCCCGGATCCTTGCTCATCAAATACTGCAAAAAAGTAGTGCCGCTTCTGGGATGCCCTATGATGAACACAGGATTTTTTACCCTAACCTTCGATACCCTCTTTCTATACCAAAATTTTTCTAACAATCGAAATGGTGTAGACAGAGCTATTGTAAGGCTGATGATAAAAACTTTAGGAACATACCCCGCATCGATAGCAAACTTGTTGTTCGACAGTGTTTTTAACCAAGCCATCAGTCCCGAGCCATGAGCAGGGTGGCTGAAGAAAGAAAAATAATTTCGATAGCTGAACTTCAAAAGACTTTTTGTCAAAACTACATAGAAAAGCAATAATATTTTCAATTATATATCTCATTCCCGCTAGCTATTCATTATCCGAAGTATAATTAATTTTGAGTATGGATATAAGTATCTTCACAGATCACTATTTTTGTCAAGCGTGAAATATTTTCGTCTACTCCTCCTTGTTCTGCTTCTTATATCGGCTCAGAGTGTCTTTGCTCAAAATACAGGCATCAAAGGGCGGGTAATTCATGAGTATAATGAAGAACCTGTGCCTTATGCAAATGTTCTCCTAAAAGGCACAAGCAGAGGTACTGCCTGCGACAGCCTCGGAAGATTTCAGTTTACCGGTACAGGCAAACCGGATACCATCATGGTTTCTGCCATGGGTTATCTGGAACAACAGGTCCCGGTCTCACCATTGGCCGGCCAAACTCTTATTATCCGTCTTACCCCTAGCGAATATAATTTGGCAGAAGTCACCATAAAGCCCGGCGAAAACCCTGCATTCGAAATTCTTCGAAAGGTCATTGCAAACAAAAAGCAGAATAATCCGGATGAACTGGATGCGTATGAATATGAGGTTTATCACAAAGTTGAATTTGACTTGAATCATTTCACGGAAAAGATCAGAAAGAATATGTTTCTGCGTTCATTTGGTTTTATTTTCGATAACACAGATACAACTGCAGATGGTGTTACATACTTGCCAATACTATTCAATGAGTCAAATTCTGAAATTTATTTTAGAAAAAATCCGCGTATTAAAAAAGAATTTGTTAAAGGAAGAAGATCCGTTGGACTAAAAGGTCCTAAGATCATTCAATTTGTACAGGACATGTACCTCCACCCGAATATTTACGATGACTATGTAATTATACTGGATAAAAATTTTCCTAGTCCGCTAAACGATAACTACAAATCAAATTACAAATTTTACCTCATCGACAGTCTTAACCTTGGAAACGATCGCTGTTACCACATTCAGTTCGTCCCAAAAGTAAAACAAGACATTGCATTTACGGGTGAAATGTTTATTGAAGATTCCGGATACTCTGTAAAGAGAATTGATTTGGAATTTAGCATTGAAGCAAATGTGAATTTCGTGCGCAACTACTGGATCAGACAAGAATATGAAAAACCTGATGGTGTCCACAGTATGATCAACAAAAGCCAGGTTATTGCCGATTTCACCGTTGCGGAAAATTCAGAGGAGCTTACAGGTTTCTTTGGAAGAAAAACTTCCTCCTTTAGAGATTACAAGATAAATCAAGTTAGAGACGACTCTTTTTATAAAGGCCTTGATCTTGTCAGCTTCCACGATAGCAGTGCTTCTAGAACAGATGAATATTGGAACACAAGAAGACAAGATAGTCTGAGCAAACAAGAAAAATCCGTGTTCAGTATGATTGACACACTTGAAAAGAATAAAAAATTCAAACTACTCAAAAACTCAGTAAATACTTTCACCACCGGTTGGCTCCCGCTAAACCCGATCGGCATAGGAAATATTTACACTTTTTATAGCTATAATAACGTTGAGCATTCTCGTCTGAAATTTGGTTTTCGCTATGGGAAAAATAATTTTGATAAACTCTATCTGAAAAGTTATCTCGCCTATGGTTTGGGAGATGAGCGTTTCAAATACATGGCAGAAGCTAGCCACGTTCTATATAGTCATGGTAGCAAGAAGACTATCCTTGGAGGAATGATCAAAAAAGATGCGCATCAACCCGGACGCGGATCCAATATGTTTAGCCTTGATCACATCCTGAATTCTTTCACCAGCACTGCTTCAATGCACTTTCGTTCATACGTGGAAGAATATAGGTTCTATGCAGAAAGACAATGGATCACAGGGTTCAGTTCTCGCCTTTCCTGGTTTCGATCTGATTATAGTCCATTCGGTTCATATAAGTACTGGCAAAGAAATTCTGATGGAGCAATTTCAAGTAAAAAATCCTTGGTCAATGCAGGTTTGCAAGTATCTGCACGTTTCGCCTACGGTGAACGAAACCTGACGTCCAGATTTGGGGACGGACTTGAAGCCCTATACTTCCCAAAGTTTCCTGTAATAAGTTTGGAGTATAGCAAAAGCTTCAAGGATGTTTCAGGATCAGAATTTGATTTCCAAAAAATAAGATTAAGAATTGAACAAAAAGTCCGCTTGAAAAAAATCGGCTTCTCACTCCTTCGCCTGGAAACAGGAAAAATATTAGGAACTGCACCATGGCCATTATTGGAAACACCTATTGCCAATCAAGTCATCTTCAACGATGAGACAGCCTTCAATCTGATGAATTACATGGAATTTGTTTCTGATCAATACCTGAGTCTGATGATTGAACATCATTTTGAAGGATTGTTCTTTAATCGATTACCCGGTATTAACAAACTCAAGTGGCGTGAATTTATTTTTGCAAAAGCTTATGGCGGAACATTAAGTGAAAAAAATTATGGCACAAGCTTGTATATCCCTTTCGGAATAGGAAAGCTTACAGAACCATATTATGAAGCAGGATTTGGTATTGAAAATATTTTTAAAATCTCAAGAATTGACTTTATCTGGAGATTAAACTACATTGATAAACCGGGGGTGTACTATTTTGTAGTAAAACCGTCATTCTATTTTAAATTCTAGTTATTTTCTTAGAGTTTTTCTTTCGGTTGTTTTCTTGCGTAATTTTGCATCGATCTTCAAATTACCAAACAGTTTGTCATGCAATACCGGAATCTGATCAGGCTTGTCTTCGTGCTGAATTTAATCTTGCTCTTTATCCCGGCTAACTTGGTTTCTGCCCAAAGTTTGACACTGGAAGAAATTAGAAGGGACTTTCCGAAGGCATCTAAGGACGAATCTGCCTGTGGCGAACTTTATTCAAAGATGGAATTATCCGCCAATAAAACAGACCCTATATGGATGGCATATCACGGAACCATAACAGTGATGTTGGCAAAATACAGCATGAATCCATTTAGAAAATTACAGTATTTCAAGTCCGGAAGAATTCTTATTGATCAAAGCCTGCTGAAAGATCCAAACAATATTGAACTCCGATTTCTTCGTTTTACCGTGCAGGATCATACTCCATTCTTTCTCGACTACCATGAAGATCTGGAAAATGACAAGAAATTTATTCTGGCGCAACTTGAAAAGGTACCATTTCCGTTGTTAAAAAAAGCCATTATTCACTATATTGCAGAAAGTGACAGGTTTTCTGCCGAAGAAAAAAAACTGGTCTCCAAATTAGGCGGATCTTGAGCTTTGAATAATATGCAAACCATTTTAGTAAATATTGCGATAGTACTTGGCAGCTTTATAGTAATGGAAGGAGTAGCCTGGTCATCACATAAGTTTTTAATGCACGGATTTCTTTGGAAAGTTCATCAAGATCATCATACAGGAACGAAAAGTTTTTTTCAGAGAAACGATCTCTTCTTTTTCATCTTCGCTATTCCGAGCTGGCTCTTTATGATGTTCGGCATTATGGCAGGATGCGACTATCGTATGTGGATAGGAATTGGAATTGCCCTGTATGGAATAGCATACTTTATGGTTCATGAAGTCATTATTCACCAACGCTTGAAATTTTTCAGCAGAAGCAATAACAGATATATCGTTGCCGTTAGAAAAGCCCATAAAGCACATCACAAACACCTGGGAAAGGAAAACGGTGAGTGTTTCGGCATGTTAATGGTTCCTTTCAAATATTTTAAAAGACAATAATTTAAGTTTTTTTGAGGCATTTCAGTGTAAATCTGAACTTTCTATTTCCTTTTTTGTTTTAGCAAATGTTTTCACTCTTACGCCATTAAATCCCTATGCTTCAGAAAGTTTTTCTTACCGTCTTAGTTTTGCTTGCTTTTAGCTGCCTTTCTTGCTCTTTAACTTCCAATACCAGCAGAAATTATCTGATTGATGCCATACATAGACCATATGACATCATTGTTGTCCCGGGCGTTCCTTTAGAAAGTGAAGAATGGAGCCTGACTATGAAAGCCAGGATATATTGGTCAAAATACTTATTCGACAAAGGCATTACAAAAAACATTATGTATTCAGGTTCCTCCGTATATACACCCTACTATGAAGCGGAGGTCATGTCCTTATTTGCGCAAGCAATAGGTATTCCGAAAGAAAATATTTTTACAGAAAAGAAAGCCGAACACAGTACTGAAAATATTTACTACGGCTACCAAAAAGCTTGTTCTCTGGGTTTTCAAAGAGTCGCTCTGGCATCTGATCCTTTTCAAACTAAACTATTGAGACGATTCACAAAAAAGAAAGTGAGCAAAGATGTCGGACTCATACCCATAGTATATGATACTCTCCGAAGCATGGAGCCATTCATGATCGATCCGAAAATTGAATACCAACAGGCACACAATCCGGATTTTGTATCCATTGAGGATAGAGAATCATTCTGGCAGAGATTAAGAGGAACCAGAGGATTGAATCTGGACGAAAATGCATATCAGTGATTTATTATCATGATCATTTAAATTCCTAAAGAAGCCGGGTACCGGCAAATTTTTAAATCCTTGGTCGCCCATAAAACCGGGAAGGAACACCATGCTGGAGCTATTTAGTGCCCTCAGAAAAACTTGAAAACAACCAATGGGGGTACCCGAAAATCTTCTCAGGAATATTTTTGTCATTTATTTATTCTTTTAATCAAAATGTTTTCTTCGATTATGTATTTTGTAGCCTCAGATCACAGAGAATTGCTATCCTGTTTGTAAGACGATCAAATCCCATTTTGCAAATAAGCAACACAAGCACGCAATCTATCTGCGCACTAATCTTTTTTTTTATGCCAAAGAATAAAGAAGCTTATACCCGCTATCGCCTCATCGATGAGGCTTTGAAAAACAAACAAAAGCCATTTCCCAGCCTTAATGAACTGGCTGAAAAGTGTGAGCACCTTCTTGGAAAACGTGTTTCGGAGTCAACAATGCAAAAAGACATATATGCCATGCGTTTTGATGAAGGGTTAAATTTTCTTGCTCCTATCAACTATAGTAAAGCAAGAAAAGGTTATTACTATACTGATCCTGACTACTCCATCAGTAAATTACCTTTAAAGCAGGAAGATCTTTATGCACTGGAATTTGCAGCAGGATTATTAAGGCAATTCAAGGATTTCCCGATTCTGAAACAGTTTGACAATACCATCGGACGTTTATTACAAGCCGTACAGATAAGTCGTTCTCTTTATGGCACAGAAATAACAGATTTCATCCAGGTTGAACGACCTTCACACTCTGATGGAACAGATCATTTAGAGAAAATCCTCAAAGCTATCACCAATAAAGTGGAGATCCAGTTTCAATATTTTAATTTTTCCAAAGCAACTACCAGTCATCATAACCTTCATCCATACCTGGTAAGAGAATACAGAAACCGATGGTATGTCACTGGACACTCGCCTAAGCATAACAGGATCCTAACTTTCGGACTAGATCGCATTAAACATCTGCAGGTAACAGGAACAATGTTTGAAAAAGATGCACACTTCAACGCAAAGAAATTCTTTCATCATTCTTTCGGAATCACTGTCAACGATCTTGTCCCGGTTAAGGTTGAATTATCATTTACTCCACTGGAGGGCCTATACATAAAAGCTCAGGCTATCCATCACACACAAAAAATACTGAAAGACAATTCAAAGGAATTAAGAATAAGTATTGATGTCATCCCCTCTCATGAATTAAACATGCAAATTCTGAGTTATGGCGATAACGTAAAAGTTATTAAACCAAAGGAGCTGAGAAAAGAAATCCAGGATAGTATTAAAAGTGCTTTGAAGAATTATACCAAGTGAGTTTAACCCCAATCTTTTCTCAGTTCAAAATATCCTCTCTTGTTAATTTCAGGAATAGCGATAAAAGAATCCCTAAAGCCTGATACGCATATACAATGCGTAGTGACTCATTATTTTTACAATCTCAAAAACTCTGATGCGTCACATTCTATCTAAATCAACATTCCTCTACGGTACACAGTGCCCAAAGCGTCTTTACTTTTATAAATTCAGGCGTGATTTGCTGGGAGAAATTTCTGCATCTCAACAAGCAATCTTTGACAGAGGCACCTCAGTGGGAGAACTGGCAAGGGATCTATTTCCGGGTGGCGTGGACGCCTCGCCTGCCTCGCCATATGACTATGCAAAATCAGTCCTGGTCACAAAACAGATGATTGATGCAGGTGAAAAAATTATTTATGAAGCCGCCTTCCAATACGAAGGTGTTTTGGCTGCCGTTGATATACTGGTAAAGAAAAACGGAAAGTGGAAAGCCTACGAGGTAAAAAGCTCTACCTCTGTGAAGGAAGTGAATATTCTGGATGCAGCACTACAATACCACGTAATCACTAATTCCGGGATAGACCTGGCAGATATATTCATTGTCCATCTTAACAACGAATATGTTCGCAAAAAGAATATAGTGATAGAGGAATTATTCTCAATAGTGTCAGTAAAAAATGATGCACTGGAAAATCAAACTTTTGTCATCGAAAAAATTTCTGAATTACTCGATCTGATAAAGTCAAAGAAAGAACCTAAGCAAGATATCGGACCACATTGCTCAGATCCGTATACCTGTGATTTCATGGATCATTGTTGGAAACATATTCCCGAACCTTCTGTTTTCAATCTTACCGGTATGCGTAGCGCTAAAAAATTTGAGTTTTATGAACAGGGTATTATAAAAATCTCTGACCTACCCGATAGCACACAATTAAGCGACTATCAACACATCCAGATAGAAGCATATTTGAAGAATAAAAAAAATATTGACAAAGAAAATCTACGCGACTTCCTTAAGGACTTCAGATACCCATTATACTTTATGGACTTTGAATCTTTCCAGCCGGCAGTACCACTTTATCGAAATAGCAGACCCTATCAACAAATTCCTTTTCAGTATTCATTACATTATTTGAAAGACAAAATGTCGAATGCTCATCATTCAGAATTTTTAGCAGAGTCAAACGGTGATCCCCGTATTCCTTTCATCGAAAAACTACTTGAGGATACAAAATCTGCCGGAAAAATAGTCACTTACAACATGTCTTTTGAACGAATGATTCTCAATAGCATTGCCAATGACTTTCCGCAGTATGCAGAGGATATAGAGGATCGCTGTGAACGCTTACTTGATTTGATGCCTCCTTTCAGAAAAGGCTGGTACTACAAACCTGAAATGGATGGATCTTATTCAATCAAACAGGTATTACCTGCTCTGGTACCTGATCTTACCTATGATGAACTTGAAATTGCCGATGGCGGCTCCGCAAGTCTGGCCTTCGAACAAATTCTATTTGACCCCAATGCCGATACAGAAAAAATCCGCAGCCAGCTTCTCGAATATTGCAAGATGGATACATTAGCCATGATCAAACTCCTGGCTGTTTTGGAAAAAGTATAAAGCTGATGATTACCGTTCTTTCAATTAGCTAGCCACTAATCTCTAGTCTTGTTTTAGCATTAGAACTGAACGAACAAATGTTTTGCTTCGTAATTCTACCAGATACAAACCATTAGCTAATTCCTTCCCGGCACGAATAGTCCCGGTTTTGTTTTCTATTGCCTCCAGCATGCGTCCGCTTTGATCATAAACATATAAACTCAGATTTTCATCCGTTTCTATATTAAAAGTGCTACTGAAGGGGTTGGGGTATAAAACTATTGCATCTTTCATGCCGGCTGATGGCTCAAGACCTGTACAAATATCCAGGGTCACTTCAATAGTATCTTTGCCAATACATGAAAAACTATTTGATACACTAACCCTGAATGAAAATGTTCCTGTACCTCTTCCATTAGTATCTACTGTTATCACCTGAGTATTCTGTCCGGTGTTCCATAGATAGCTTGAAAATCCTGCACCTGCATCCAATTCTAAACTTTCATTTTGACAAATAGTTGTATCGGGTCCCAAACTAACAACAGGAACTGCATTTACCACGATATTCTGTGTATCTCTGCCTGCACAGGTATTTGAATCAATATAAGTGTAAATGATTGGGTGCGTTCCTGCACCTGCAATACCGGTGTAAAAGGTAGTTCCCCCTACTGCATTCCCGCTGTAAGTTCCACCACTTGGCATACCGGAGTTTAAGCTTACCGGTCCGGTGTTGGCACAAACACTTGCAAATGTCCCTAATGTAACCTCCGGAGAGCTATTAACCATAATGACAGATGTGTCTGTATTCACACAACCGTTTGAATTTGTATATGTATAGGTAATTGTATGAAGACCTGTATCAGCAACAGCAGGTGAAAACACATTAGAACTCACCCCATCGCCACTATAAACACCACCGAGAGGATTGCCTCCGCTGAGTGTAAAAGGGCTAGCACTTTTGCATACATCACTAAGCGAATTAAATGTCACAGAAGGCAATCCGCCAACTTGCAGGGTTCCTGTAGTTGAGTCAGAACAACCTGATGCATTGGTAAAACGATATGCTATGGTATGTGTGCCTACTCCTGCAACACCAGGATCAAATTCACCGGCACTAACCCCGGGACCTGAATATACTCCTCCTGTAGGAGTTCCTCCGGTCAATGCAAATGGAGCTGCGTCAATACAAACAACGGCAAATGTAGCCAGGCTGACAGTTGGTGATGCATTAACTGTGATAGACGAACTGGCAGAACTCGAACAACCGTGGGAATCGGTATATTCATAGGTGATCGTGTGTGTTCCGGTTCCTGCATCTACAGGATCAAAAACACCTCCGCTGACTCCGCTTCCACTATAGCTTCCTCCGCTGGGACTACCACCACTTAAAGTCACTTCTCCGGCATTATAACATCTGTTGGGAAATGATGATAAGGTTACCGTTGGCAAGCTGTATACGATAAGGGTTCTAGTCGCAAAATTCGAACATCCCTGAACATTCGTATAAGTATAGGTTATCGTATGAAAACCCGTTCCTGCATCATCTGCGCTAAAGGTGTTTCCACTCACACCTGGACCACTATAAACGCCTCCCGATGGAGAGCCTCCACTGAGTGTACGCGGGTCATCATCAATACATGAACTGGGTTGTGATGCAAGCGATACGGTTGGTTTTGGATTTACAGTCAATGTTATTCTTTCATAAGCCTGACAACCTGAACCATCAGTACCTAAGACCGAATATCTTGTTGTTGCACTCGGTGAAGCAACTACAGAGGGGCCGACAGTAGTTGACAAACCACTTCCCGGCGACCAATTATAAGTACTGGCACCAGAGGCATCCAAATTGACTGAAGAGCCAGAACATAACACTGTATCGGATGCTGTGATTTCAATCGATACTCCAAATGGAATAGTATCTGCTTCAGGATAAATTGAAGTAAGATAATCACTTCCTCCTCCTGTGCCGTTAAACTCGAAAATCGCAAAATAGTAGGTCTTGTTTGCATTTAGGGCCGTTACAGTGACGCTACTTCCGGTTGCACTATATACTACATAATTATTGCTTCCAAGATCGGTCCCTGAACCAAATATATTTCCTGCAACATAACCGACTCCATCAACAGGGAAACTACTCACAGGACTTCCGGATGAACCAACAACTAATCTCCTCGTACCGTCTCCTTGCACCCAACTGATGTCGACTTCATTGCAATTGCTAACCGATAAAGTCATCAGGGAAGAAGGAATGGTAGGCTCCACAGCCTGACTATTATTTACACTACCGAATATTGAAAGGATAATTAAAAGAAACAAACTGAGGGTGGTTGTATCTTTTTTAATAGAAACTGGTTTCATGATTGGTTTGATTGGTCATTGGGTCAGAATTCTTCTTACTAATTTGAGAGTGGAAAGTTCCGTTTTATCTGTATTGATTTTTTGTTTTATGATGATAGATCCTCTACGAAATTCGGATCATTCAGGATAGCATCGCCGGAAACACTCATTGAGTAGCCATCTTTTCCTGCATCCGGAATATTAAATATACTCAAAATTAGAATTCCTCCAAGGCTATTTGGATGAAACAAATGCTTTACAAATGAAAAATCATGAATTTCCTGAAACTAGGCTGCCAAGGACAACAACTCAACAATGTTTAATGGCTTCTTGAGATAATTCAATACATATGGGTTTCTGATAGCCCGGTAGTAATCGATCAAATCTGTTGAAGATGTTAACATGATGATACTGGTATTAAATCGAATTGAAGGGTCCAGATCTTCAAACAATTTCAAAAACCCAAAACCGTCAATACCCGGCATTTTTATGTCCAAAAATACAAGGTCCGGCGTCTTTCCGAAACGTCTAAACTCGTTCTCCAGGTAAGAAATACCTTCATTAGCTGAAGTGACACTTGTAACAGCAGAGGCAAAATTATTTTTTAGGATAATGGATCTGTTGATCAGGTTGTCAGACTCACTATCATCAATCAATAAAATGCTTTTATACAAAAACTGATTCTTAAGAAACATGCTTAATCGAATTTCAAAACCCTTCAATAAAAAAGATAAGCAAAACTAAATCAGATAGGACTGAATTAATCCATCTTCCTTACACTTTTATCAACATTAAAAGTCTCATAGCAATCCGGCCGAAAACACCGTTAAAAACAAACAAAAAATCTGCCTGATAATTAATTTGCAAGCTTAATACTATACACAAAAACAAAAAAGGTGTTCCTTGAACACCTTTTTGTCAATTCATTAAATAAAATTATTTAGACGAGCTCAATTTTTTCAATCTCATCCCCTTGTCTTATCTGATCAATGACCTCAAGTCCTTCAATAACTTTTCCAAAGCAAGTATGCTTTCTGTCTAGATGGGCGGTGTTATTCCTACTGTGGCAGATAAAAAATTGCGAACCACCGGTGTCCCTACCGGCATGCGCCATTGACAAAACGCCTCTGTCGTGATGCTGATTGCCTCCATCCAGTTCACATTTTATTTTGTATCCGGGACCGCCGGTGCCTGTCCCTTGTGGGCAACCGCCTTGTATTACAAAATCAGGGATCACTCTGTGAAATGTTAATCCGTTATAAAATCCTTTTTCAATTAGATCACAAAAGTTCTTCACTGTTCCCGGAGCATCTTTTTCAAACAATTCGACCTTCATTAAACCTTTACTGGTATGGATATTGGCTGTTTTCATCGTTATATTATTTTTATTGAAGGGGCAAAGGTAAGAATATTAAGGGTGTTTATTAGCAGGTATGAGCCTTACCTCGTATTTGGAAGCCATTCTTTCAAGCATTTCATCTGATATGCCATGAATATTTCTTCCTCCATGCCTGTTTTCAACAGTCACCACATACACCCTGTACTCATACTCTCTTGCTAAGTTTTCATAAGGTTCCATCTCCCAGTCCATCGTAAAGGTGTTGTCAACTAAGATCTTTTCACTCTTAGCTTCCATACTTTTCCGTGTATTTTCTACACATTTTGAATAGGCAAGGTGATTGAGCTTATGGTCGAAATGATACTTCCCGCTTTCTTTATCTGTAAAAAAATCGTCTACACAATAAACAGGGTACTTGCCCCCTTCTGAGAGAACTTGTGCCAAACTGCTTTTTCCTGAACCGGGTAATCCCCTGATTAATATTAATGACTTCATGTATTAAAGTCTCGCATTTTATATTAGAATGATATTATATAGCCATATATAAACATACAATATAACTAAATTGCATTTTTGATTATTTAAAGAATTGCTCTTCGCCCAAAACAATAAACCGTAATACTTCCCCTCAAATGGGAAAATATTACGGTTTTGGGTTCCTGTGATTAACAGGTCCTAAATAAATTATCGCCTATAGTTAATCTCCATAGACTTGAATTCTTTACCCTCTTGAGTAGCATACATCTCAAAAATGTGATGATTGTCAGCAACAAACTTGTAAACTTCGCGAGTCTTAACTTCCTTTCCTGTCATAGGATCGATGTAACTACCTTTGAAAGTAATTGAATTTGTCTTCTCATCATAAGGACCTTCAGAATACATGATACCTGTACCCATATTATCTGACCAGGTGTTTACAAACATGTTTTTCAGGTTGTCATAACCAACAAGGCCACGTCCTTCATATGGCATACCCATTACGCTGCTTTCATATTTTGACTCCTGGTATCTTCCGCCAAGAATCATTTCATTCATACAGCTACCGGTACTGGTTTGTGGTTCTGCATTAGGAGCCATCCACATTTTCATGTCGGTCTTCCACTCTCCTGCTCCCGAGGCCAGCAATTTATGCATCGGTCCTACTGCCATTGCTTTTTCCCAGGCAGCATTTTCAGCGTCACTCGGACCGCCTTGAGCTTTGTCAGCTGCCATCTCAGCATTATCCTGAGCCATCAGACTCGTTCCTGCGCATAGCAAAAATGCCATCGCCAATGATTTTAAAATAGTTTTCATGTGTTGTGTTTTTGGATTAGGGCTTCAAATTACTAAATAAAGAAAATTAGCACAAACTTATTACTTTTGACGCTGTAATTTGTGTGAATATCAAGCAGTTACTTGGGGCAAACAAAACTAGATACACTCACCTCTTTTGATTAGAAAGATCCAAAATCGGTGTTATTCTGTCGCCTTCAGACGTACGCCTGATCCAAAACAAAAGGGATACACTCAATAATTAAAGCTTTATGAAACGTAAACCTTCTGTCTTTCCATTTGCACTATTGATTATTCTCACAAAATATATTCCGGAATTAAAATCCTTTGTGTCAATACTTAGCTC
>Ga0116143_10000979_pt1 | contig 36265 bp, 26 predicted proteins | sample AD_UKC034_MetaG_FD_89745 | JGI IMG/M metagenome (GOLD analysis project Ga0116143, IMG submission 89745) | Active sludge microbial communities of municipal wastewater-treating anaerobic digesters from USA - AD_UKC034_MetaG | ecosystem: Engineered > Bioreactor > Anaerobic > Digestate | place: USA... | reverse complement strand
TCCTACCAGAAATTACGGGCATACTGCACGATCTGGGCCGGCGGCGTTTTGATGCGCTGCGGCTCATTGATTCTGACCGGCATGAGATTGCTTTCGACGGCGATATCGTCTGGAGAAATCTCAGCCAGATCAGCTGCACCAGCAGGTTTTGCGGCGACGGCAACAGAGTCGGCACTGATCGAAATATTTTCGACCGCCGGACTGTCGGCAGTCAAGACAACAGCAGACGATGCCACCTTTGTGACTGACGTTTTCGCCGGCAAGGAAAGCTTGTATGTCTTCGGCAGAGCAGCTTCGACAGCCACGCTGTCAGGGCTGAGCGCCGACGCTTCGAGAGCGACAGTATCTGAAGAAATCTCAGCTGCAGCGAATATGGCCGCAGGCGAAACCGCCTGGTAAAACATGACCAGCAGCAGAATACGCATTAACAGAATGCGTCTGATCCGGCTGCTGATAACGATTTTAATCATTTACCGCGGGGATGCGCCTTTCGATGAATATTTTTGAGATCCTTTCCGGTGAGGTGGGTATAGATCTGGGTTGTCGACACATCGACGTGGCCGAGCATTTCCTGCACGGCAATAATGCCGGCGCCGCCTTCGAGCATATGGGTGGCACAACTGTGTCTGAAAACATGCGGTGACACGTCGCGGTTAATTGCAGCCATGAGAGCGTATTTTCGTATTATCTTCCAGACGCCCATGCGCGACATCGGCTTGCCATATGGATTCAAAAAAAGAGTACGTTCGCTGATATCTTTAAGAAGCTTATTACGGCCATTTTTGAGATATTCGTTAACAGCAGCGATAGCATATTGACCAATAGGAACGATACGCTCGCGCCCACCCTTGCCGGTAACGCTCAAAAATTCGGCCGCGGCATTGAGGTTACCAAGCTTGAGGTCGATCAATTCTGATTCACGAATACCGGTAGCGTATAAAATTTCGAGAATAGCGCGATCACGCAAACCGAAAGGAGTTGAAAGATCGGGCTGCTGCAGAATTTTTTCGACTTCCTGCTGACTCAGCACCTTGGGTAATGGTCGACCGATACGCGGGCGCTCGAGCAATGCGGTAGGATCGGCAGCGATATGGTTTTCGCGCAGCAGGAAGCGGTAGAAACCCTTGATCGCCGACGATTTTCGCGCCATCGAACGCGGCGAGAGACCAAGATCGTGCATATGAACGAAGAACAGACTGAGAATACTGTCGATCGAGGCGCTGGTGACAGCCCGCTGCCTGGCTTCGGCGAATTCGACCCAGTCCTGGAGATCGCGGCGGTATGCTTCGAGAGAGCGCGGTTTAAGGCCCTTTTCGATAGCAAGATAGTTCAGAAACTGCTCGAGCAGATCTGCCGACATGTTTGCTCCTGTTTTACCGATATTATCTGGTCAATATATCGGTAAAACCGGGGCTTTTATTGAATTCTATTCAGGATTTCTGTGCGAGACTGCGATGAATGTTTTCGGTATAGCGCTGCAGGTTGCGTTCGTAAAATTCTGCCGACAGCCGCCCAGAACGGGTTTCCTTGAGGAGCGGCAGCATGGCGCGCAGATCGCCCTGTTCGGCAAGCGCTTCAACGGCATTGCGATAGACAATGTCTTCCTGGTCATGCAGCATTTTCAGCAAAATCGGGGTGCCCTGGCCATCCTGAATACGGCCGAGCGCAAACACCGCCGATGAGCGAACCCATCGGCTGCGGTCGCGCGACATTTTTTCGAGTTCGGCAAAAACTTCCTGGTGACCGCTTTTCCACAGAGCAATCGCTGAATTGACACGCACGCGATCGTTGCGGTCATGCAGCAGCTTGTGGCAGGCTTCCGGCAGTTGCGGCCAGCCGAGTTCACTGAGAGCCTCAACGGCGTTGGCGCGCACGCGGGCATCTTCGTGTCTGAGCTGAGAAGCGATGACGTCGACTGCCTTCGCGCTTTTTGCCCGGCCAAGCGCCGAGACTGCGGTTGCACGCACCCAGATGTCGGTTTCGCTGTTGCGTAAAATGCTGATAAGCTCAGCCTCAAGCTCGGGTGAGCCGAGAGATGAACAGGCCTCAACTGCATTGATGCGCAACCAGCGCTCTTTCGCGGCAAGACATTCACGAATGGTTTTAACCACTTTTTCGCCGCCAATGCGGCCAAGCACGAGAATCATCTGCTCGCGCACCACCAGCGGCATACGGTCGAAATCGACGAGAATGCGATCGGCGATTCTGTCGCCCATGGTGGCGATGGCGCTGACTGCGGTGTTTCTGATGCGGTCGTCAGACAACTGCAACAACCGGTAAAATTCTTCATAAAGCAGTGGCGACTTCTCTTTTTCGGCCTTTTTCAGCAGAAGAATTCTGATCTTCTGATCGGTTTCGCGCGCCAGCCACTGGCGCAGAATACTGATGCGCTCGTCGGCACCGAACAGCGCAAGACCCTCGATCGCAATTTCCCTGACACGCGGGCGGGTATCTTCAAAAAAGCTCTGAAACATGCTGCGGTCTTCGATCAGCGGGCGGCTGACCAGTGCTTCGACGATGGACTGCCGCACTTCGGCATTGGCCGATTTGACCAGACGTCTGACGTGCGCACTGGCCCCTTCGTCTTTGAGGCGGGAAAGGGCAAGATTGGCCATCAGTGAAACCGCCCAGTTGTCGCTGCCGGCGAGCATTTTGAGAGAAGTGTGACGCTCGGCCGACGGATGGCGAACGAAGTAACCAACCGAGGTGGCCAGCAGATCGGGGTCACGGGTCTGTCCGAGAATCTCGTTCATCAGAGAAGCGACCCGGACATCATCATAGGCTGTGAGAAGTTCGAGCAGGCGGCGGCGAATGGCCGGCGGCTGATCGTTGCTGCAGGCTTTGATTACTACGTCGAGCGCTGCTGAAAAGTCAAAGTTTCCAAGTGCCTGATAAGCAGTTTCGGCCAGCTGAGCGTTATCAGAGCGGACAAACTCAACAATGTGCTTGACCGAAGCCGGGTTACCGATATGGCCGAGTGCCTTTACCACCTGATTGACGATTTCCTGATCGGGTGAAGACACCAGGTCCTTGAGATGCTCGGCATGCTGTTTGATGCCGAGAATGCCAAGCGCAGAAACTGAAAGCAGTTTCTCCTCACGGTTATTGCTTTTCAGACCATCTATTAATTCTTTGAAGCGGTTGTTTTCGGCTCCCGGCATGCTGATCTCTCCTGTGTTAATCTTCGGTTTCGGGGTCGTCGACTCTTTCTATGCGGGCTCCCAGTTTGCGAACACGGCCCACAAGATCCTCATAACCCCGGTCAATGTGAAATACCTGGCTGACTTCGGTGCGGCCTTCGGCCACCAGTCCGGCCAGTACCATGGCTGCGCCGGCGCGCAGGTCGGTAGCGGAGACCGGAGCACCTTTAAGCGATTCGACTCCATGCACGACAGCGGTGCGATCGTGAATAGTGATGCTTGCGCCCATGCGTGCCAGTTCTGAGACATGCATGAAACGATTTTCGAAAATAGTCTCGGTAATCGACGAAGTGCCGTTGGCCACACACATCGCCGCCATCAGCTGTGCCTGCAGATCGGTAGCAAAGCCCGGAAAAGGCAGGGTCTTTATCTCGACCGCCTTAAGGCGCGATGGCGCGTTAACGCTGATCGAGGTTTCGTCATAGTTCAGCTCGACGCCCATTTCGCGCAGTTTGTTGAACAACGCATGCAGATGGCCGGGGTCGCAGTTTTCGACTCTGACGTTACCGCCGGTCATGGCACCCATAATAGCAAAAGTGCCAGCTTCGATGCGGTCGGGCATGACCCGGTAGCGGCCGCCACCGAGCTTTTCGACGCCTTCGATGGTTATCGTCGGGCTGCCGGCTCCGGTTATTTTTGCGCCCATGACATTGAGAAAATTGGCAAGATCGACGATTTCTGGCTCCTGGGCTGAGTTTTCGATCTGGGTTACGCCCTCAGCGAGAGTGGCAGCCATCATCAGATTTTCGGTCGCGCCGACTGAAGGAAAATCAAGCAGAATACGGTTACCGCGCAATTTTTCCGCCACTGCCACAGCGCAGCCGCCTTCAATGGAAACGGTAGCGCCAAGTGCTTCGAAACCTTTGAGATGAATATTTACCGGGCGCACACCGATGGCACAACCACCAGGAAGCGGCACCCGCGCCTTTTTGAGACGGGCCAGCAGCGGGCCCATGACGAAAAAGCTGGCACGCATGCTTTTGACCAGCTCGTAAGGAGCTTCGTCGTTGATCTGCCCTGAAGCATCGAATCTGTAAACGTTGTTGCCGGCATTTTCGACGTTGGCGCCGAGAGCCTGCAGTACGCGATCCATGGTATTAACGTCGTTGAGCGCCGGAACATTGGAAAGTTCTACCGGTTCGGTGCTCAGAATAACCCCGGCCATTATCGGCAGCGCCGCATTTTTGGCGCCGCTGACCTTTATACTGCCCGACAACCTGTTGCCGCCTTCGATGATGATCTTTGCCATGAATCAGCCTATTTCTAACCTTTCGAGCGTTATCTTCGCTTCTTTGAGCATTTCAAGAGAGAGTTCGTCAGGGTAATCACCAAGAAAAACCACACGCTTGATACCTGCATTGATCAGCATCTTGGCGCAGGTCACGCAGGGCTGGTGAGTGCAGTAGCAATCGCCGCCTTTCAATGATACACCAAAAGCTGCCGCCTGAAGTATAGCATTTTGTTCGGCATGCAGACCGCGGCAGAGTTCCTGTCTCTCGCCGGATGGAATCTTTCTCGCTTCGCGCAGACAACCACCAGGAAGCTGGAAGCAATGTGCGACATTGTTGGGTGCGCCATTATACCCGGTTGCCAGCAACCGGTTATCTCTGACGATAACGGCGCCAACCTGACGGCGCAGGCAGGTAGAGCGTTGAGCCACCAGCTGCGCAATGCGCAGAAAGTAGGTATCCCAGTCAGGGCGTTCGGAAATGTGATCGGGCATGTTATTTTGTGCCATACAGTCTGTCTCCCGCATCACCAAGGCCTGGCAGTATATAACCCTTTTCATTCAGCCCCTTGTCGAGAGCGCAGGTGAATATGTCGACGTCAGGGTGGGCTTTTTGCAGGCAGGCGACGCCTTCGGGGCAGGAAACCACGCAAAGAAACCTGATGTGCGAGGCGCCTTTTCCCTTTACCAGTTCTATGGCATGAGCGACTGAGCCGCCTGTTGCCAGCATCGGGTCGACGACAAAGACTTCCATGTCAGCGATTTTTTCGGGAAGTTTGCAGTAATAATCAACCGGCTGCAGGCTGTCATGATCGCGATAAAGGCCGATATGCCCGACTTTTGCCATTGGCATGAAGCTCAGCAGACCATCGACCATGCCGAGCCCGGCCCGCAGAATCGGAACGATCGCGAGTTTTTCGGTAGAAATCATTTCGGCATCAGCCTGCATCAGCGGGGTTTCGCAGGTTTTCTTTTCGACCGGAATGCTGCGGGTTGCTTCGTATGCCAGCATCATCGAGAGTTCCTGCATCAGCTGCCGGAAAAGTTGTACGTCAGTGTGTTTCGAGCGCAACAAAGTGATTTTGTGTTTGACCAGAGGGTGATCGAGGATTATGAGTTTTCCCATCAATGCTTCTGCCTTTCGCAGGGTATCTCGATCTTTTCGACGCGGGCCTGATGACGGCCACCTTCGAAAGAAGCCGAGAAGAACTTTTCGAGAATATCGAGTGCGAGAGCCTCGCCAACCAGGCGACCGCCCATGACCAGCACGTTGGCATCGTTGTGCTGCCGCGCCAGTGTCGCTTCAAGAGAACTATGGCACAGAGCCGCGCGAATACCGGCATGACGGTTGGCGGCAATCGAGATGCCGATGCCGGAGCCACAGGTTAAAATCCCCATGCTGCAAGGTTCGGCCTGTATTTTTTCGGCAACGGCATGGGCATAATCGGGGTAATCACAGGAGTTCTGCGAGTCGGTACCAAGATCGACGATTTCGTGCCCAAGCTCTTTGAGTCTTTTGATCAGCGTCTGTTTAAGAAGAAAACCGCCATGATCCGAGCCTGCATATACTTTCATGCGTCTTCGTCTCCTGTATATATCTTAGTCTTCTGCATAGTGCATAATACACAGGTAGAGATCAAGTTTCAACCGCAGAAATCAATAGCGGGCAATCTCATTGACAACTGCAAGAATGATTGCATAACAGCAAAAACAAAATTTATAGCTTTCACTCGGGCTCTCGGCGGGATCTCAACGCTCCAGCGATTCGCCTCATCAACTTCTCGATTACTGGAGCCTTTGAGTCAAAAGTGCTCGGCTCACAAGCTTACGCTTTTGAGATGCCCGCCTACGCCCTTTGTTTAAAATTGCTCACAATTAAAGAAAATTGCTACTGATCAATAGCCGCTTTCGTAACGTTGGGTCATCTGGTCGTAGGCGGCCAGCTTGGCTTCGAGTTTGCTGTCTTCGACGCCGTATCTGAAGCGACCGGTGTCGTCGGGGTAGGCTTTCAGGTAAAATTCAAGCCAGAATTCCTGGCGCTCGTGGTTGTATTCGGCGCGGGCTTCCCAGCAGTGCAGATCGCGGGTAATGCCTATGGTCAGAGGGCTGAACTTGTGAGTGAGGTGATTGAAGTTGCCTGAGGTCGATACCTGCCAGAGAGGCCGTATCGTCGCAGTGTAATTGAACGAGGTGTTAGTTATCTGCTTGTAGTTATGCGGGTAAGTCAGGCTGGTATCGAACGACCAGAGATTGGTCGACAGGCGGTAACGCATATTCATATTGCCCGGCACCAGCTTCGTCAGATCCATTTTTGTGAGGGAAACGTCGTCCGGAACGTAGTCGCGCCGCAGAAAGAATTCCCAGGTGCGGTAGGCATCTGTCTTCGACCGCCGCGAATAATCCCAGTATACCTGTTCCAGCCGGCTTCTTACGCGATTATAATTGAAGTTGACCGGGTTGAGGGTCCAGGAGTTTTCGGAAAAGCGCAGGCGTGTCGAAAACACGTCAGTGCTGGTGAACGAGTCGAATTGAAATGGTGATTTACCTTTTGAAGTCGAGACATTGTAGTTGAATTCCATGTTCGCCACCTTCGAAAACTTGTGGTTGGCGCGTACCATGGTCGAGCCATTCTCTCGCTCGATTCCGCCGGTATAGTAGTTTTTCTGAAAATTGTAAGATGGTGTCAGATCGAAGCGTTCGTGCACCTGCACTGTCGGCACGGTAAAGTTGAACCTGAAATCTTTCTTTTCGGTATTCTTTTTGTCGCTGAGATTGCCTTCTTCATATTTGCCGTACATCCCGGAAAAATTAACGGTCAGAGGTACGCCTGGCGTTGTATAGGCCGGAAAGCTGAAATTTACCTCGGGCAACCGGTTGAGAACCTGGTAACCTTTGTCCAGATCATATTTGTCACCGTCGAGATCAAAAAACTTGTTGGCAGTTACCGACACGTTCATGAAACTGAACACCGGTCGATAACTCATCTGAACCGTCATATCCTGGTTTTCTGCCTGTCCATCATACTGATCACCGCTGTAGTTTATGCTGGTATTTACAGTTTCGCCGTTGGAAAAGCGATGATTGTGGGTCAGATTGACCTGAGTGTTCTTGTGGCCGCGCTTGCTCTCATCGAGATGATACAGATATATCGAACCATTGCTGGCGTCGCTGATGCTCCAGGTGCCGTTAAAGCCAAATCCGCTGCCACGTTTTTCAAACAGATCGGCATTGAAACGTCCTGAAACCGAAGTGTTGATAACCAGATCAGTCGAGAGCTTGAAATAAATACCATCGATCTGCGACATGCCCTGCCGGGTATTGAAAAACTTTTCGCTCTTCTTAAAGACGGTGTGATCGCGGCCTCTCCGGTAAAGGGTTTTGCCTTTCCACTTCAGTCGCAGGTTTTCCATGGTCATTGATTTTTCGGGATAGCTGTCGATGACATCTGCGGTAATTCGATAATGCGGGTGTTCGAAATCGTCGCAGGTAGTCTGCATGACCTGTTTGGCAATACTGTGCCGTGGGCTTACATAAACCTCCTTCGCGCTGAAAAAATTGCGGTTCTTGATGATCTGGGCATCACGCATCCAGCCTTCGCCCTTCAGCATGTTGTAAACGAGAAAGTCACCTTTGGTCTGGTCGTAACCCTTCCAGAAATCAACGTTTCCCTGGGCAAAAATATCTTGAGTTTTTGTATTGGCCTGAATGTTCTCGGCGCTGATCTTCATATCCTGATAGGAAATGAACGCCTTGCCCTTGGTCACCACCTGCTCAGCTTTGGTGCGGTATTCGAGATAGTCGCCCTGAATGGTGATCGGAAACTTCTGGGTATCCATCGAAGGCACATCAAATGCGCATGCAGAAAAACTTTCGCTCCAAAATAGCGAAATAAGCATAATAACAGGCAGGATTCGGTAGATTTGTCTGCTGTTAAAGCACAATTTATAGTTTTCCCGCATTATGTTTCGCAGAAAGCTGGTTTTCCACTTCCTGCATCTCTAGTATCGACTCTCAGGCATCCCACATTGAGATTTTTTTGCGCGCGCAGACAGAGACTGATTTACAGACCTGTAACCGATTTGAAGATTCAGCCGAGGATGGTCTGGTGGAGGGCTTCGAGGGCAGGTTTTACCTGGCTCTTTTCGACTGCGAAACTCAGTCTGATGCCGTCGTGTTGTTCGATCATCGGCGTAACTGAATTGAGGCCGGCGGCAAAACTGGCGGCCAGTTCAGGGTTATTGCGCAATCCGCAGCCAACAAGGCTGATGGTGGAAAGATTGGCGTAGCAGTCGACTTCTTCGGCGCCGAGTCGGTGCGCCTGTTCCCAGCAGAAGGGAAGCGCGGCAAACGAGTCGGCACGGCGAAACCCGATTCGCAGGCTGCCGGCCATCTGATTATAGGGCTTCCATTGCATCATGACCGGAGTAAAAGGCTGCTCCTGCAGCTCCCGCATAAACTCGGCGTCGGGTTGCGTCAACCCGTGAATTCGCGTATAAACCAGGCGATTGTCGCAGGTGATGCTTTTTACCGGTATCTGATCGTCACCATCAGGGCCGACCACGCTGCCTTCGGCCTGAGAAAAGCTCGAACGCACATGAATGCGGATCTCGCAGTCTCTGGCACTTGAAACCGCCCTCGGGTGAAGAATTCCGTTACCGAATGCCGCAAGTGTCAGCATTTCTTCATAGTCAAGATGCCATACCTTGCGGGCATCGGGGATTATACGGGGATCTGCCGTATAAATCCCGTCTTCATCGGTATACTTTTCGCAGACCTTCTGGCCGAGCTCGCGCGCCAGAATGACGGCAGTCAGATCGGAACCGCCGCGGCCAAGTGTAGTCAGATCACCATCGGCGGTGATACCCTGAAAGCCGGCAACCACAGCCACACTGCCCGGTTCGAGAAAACGCGCCAGATTGTTGCGGCGACCGATCTGAACGATGTTGTAATCGTCGCCCTGCAGCTCAGAGAGAAGATGCAGATTGAAAGCGTTGTACGAACGCGCGCGTATACCCAGTCGAGCCAATGCGCTGGCCATCAGCGAAGCACTGACCATCTCGCCGGTGGCCATGACATTATCGAGTTCACGACGGTCTGGCACCGGAGTGACTTTGTTCATCAATTCTATCAAATCATCGGTAGTATCGCCCATTGCCGAAACGACTACAACCATGCGGTTGCCACGGGCAGCACGGGCGGCAATGCGCTCGGCAACTCTTGTGATGCGCTCAACCGAGCCCATCGATGAACCGCCGAACTTCTGAATCAGAACATCGCCGTTGGCAAACATCGATCAGTCCCGCCTGAGAAAACGGAAACAGGCACGAAAACCAGCAAGTTTGACCTGTTTACCAATCTGCGTCAGCACTGTATCGATGATGCCGCGTCTGGTTTTTCCGGTAATTATTACCAGATTTTGTCGCGATGAATCAGCGGTTTCACGTGAAACCGCAACCGCCGGCTGATGGATTTTTTCGATATCAATACCGGCCTGGTTGAACATCTGCAGAATGGTCGCCAGCGTGTCGTTCATGTTGATCATGCTGAAACGCAGGTAAAAACTGTCTAAAAAATCTTCGACTTCTCTGTTGTAAAGGCTGATATCCTGGCGTGGCGCATTGTACACTTCAAGATCATTGAGCAGCGCGCGAACCTGACTTTCATAGCTTGTGCCCGGCGCCGAATAGACATGCGCGCCGCCTGATTCAGTTTTCAGGTATATGATTTCTGAACCGGCACGTGCCTGAGCCAGCAGATAAGCCGATGGAATCATGCAGGGTTCGACGGCGGCGCGCACCTGACCATTATCAATCTGTGCGAGTCCGAGTAATCTGATAGAATATCCGAGCTCACGGGCGATTTCAACATCATGCTCGGAAAGAGTGCTTATTCCAGAGGTTTTTACAGCCTCCGGCCTGATCATCAGTCCGTATATCGAAGCAATCTGCAGAACCAGACGATTGCGGGTCACGATTCCATGCAGGTTCTGACTGGGGTTGCCGGTAGCAATATTTTCCCATTGTGCTTCGTGAATGGCTTCTTCCAGACTTTTTCCGGTTGATTCCATGCGGTTAAGCACATAACCGGCAACCGAATCGTTCTGTACCAGAAGTTTGTCAGGTTTGCCAACTGCGCCGTCAACAGCGGCAATACGCAGAAATGCAAAAGTTCCACCGGTTGCTGCACTGAAAAAAGTATTCTGAGACCCGCCGGTCAGCAGGCGATTTATCGCCAGCTCGGCATCGGTAGTGATAACCTTTTCCGGCAGGCGCTTCAGATTGCCGTTTCCCGCAAAATGAATTCCAGTATCAACAGCCGCAAGAAAGTCGTCTGAGCCAAAAGCGACCCATGGCTTATCGACGTTTTCGCGACCAAGTACCGGAATACGCAAAAGATCCTCACGACCCAGGCCGGTGAGGATCTTCTGCAGTTCAGCCTGCCAGTGCGGCAGATTGATGAAGCCGACAGCCTGCATCAGCCGTGAACTCCTTCGCCGCTGGCGTTTTCGACTGCTTCCATAAAAGCTTCAGAAAGTGTCGGGTGCGGGTGAATCATCATGCCAAAAGCGTGGCTGTCGATGGCGAACTGCGACATCATCGTGGCTTCATTGATGATGTTGCTGGCTTCGGGGCCCCAGATTACGGCACCAAGCAGTTTGCCGTCTGGTGAGAGCAGTGTCTTTATCTGACCATCACCTTCGCCGGCAGTCAAGGCCTTGCCGTTGGCCGAAAACATGCTGCGCCCGGTTTTGTATTCGATCTGGCGCTCTTTAAGCTGCTCTTCGCTGAAGCCAACCCAGGCAATCTCTGGGTGCGTGTAAACACATGAAGGAACCAGCGAATAATCGGCCGCCACTTTTTCTCCCTGCCACTTTGCGGCAAGAATCATGGCGTCATAACTGGCTTTGTGGGCAAGCATCGGGCCCTTTACCGCATCACCGATCGCGTAGACATCGGGCTCTGATGTCATAAAATTATCGTCGATTTTGATGAATCCCTTGTCGGTTTCGAGCTGCAGGTCTGAACCCTGCATGAAACTCATGTTTACACGACGGCCGACAGCGATCAGAACCTTGTCAAATTCGCGTTCGCTGCCGTCAATTGTCGCGACAGCACGACCGCCCTTTTCGACAAGCGATTCGACTTTTTTGCCAACGAGAATTTCGAGGCCGGCTTTTTTGAAGACCGGCAGAAGCCTTTTGGCAGTGGCATTGTCGAGGCCCGGCAGTATCTGCGGCATCATTTCTACGATACAGACTTTGCTGCCAAATTCGGCAAATACCTGACCAAGTTCTATGCCAATGACGCCGCCGCCGACGACGAGAAGGCTCTCAGGAACCTTTTCGGCATTGAGCGCTTCGTTGCTTGTCCAGAAAATTTCGCGGTTGGCCGGAAAAACTCCAGGAGCGGCCGGCACAGAACCCACAGCCAGGCAGACTTTTTTTGCCTGAATTTCGCTGACAGAACCGTCTTCTGCGCTGGTAATCCTGATTACTTTGTTTCTGCAAAGCTGGCCACGGCCATTGAAAATCTTGACGCCACTCTTTTCGAGCAGCTTGATTATGCCCTGCCGCAGCTGCTGGGTGATGCGGCTTTTGCGTTCCTGCACCTTCTGCCAGTCAAAACCGGCGCCGGTGCAGCTTAAACCAAATTCAGCCGCATTTTTGAGCAAATGATAGCTGCGCGAAGAAGCCAGCAGAGCCTTGGTCGGAATACAACCCCAGTTCAAACAAGTGCCGCCGAATTCAGAGCTGCTGTCGACAATGGCAACCTGCCAGCCTTTACGGGCCATGCGAACAGCCAGCGGGTATCCGCCCGGGCCACCACCAAGAATTACCAGGTCGAAATTCTGCATATCATTTCCTTGTAACTTGTAACATGATGCGAGCATGTTCTTAATTCTACAGTCCGCTCATTCGCGTTCAGACGCATGAGCGGTAAATTCTGTTCAGCTGCGTATTCAATAAAGTACGCGTTATCTGCAATCGATGATCAGTCGCCGATATGAAAGAGAACCGCGCCTTTTTCTACGGGTTTGCCGTTTTCAAGCAGTATTTTTACAACCTTGCCAGCCTTATCAGCCTTGATTTCGTTCATCATCTTCATGGCTTCGACGATGCAGACTGTTTGACCGACGGTTATGCTGTCGCCTTCCTTGCAGAACGGCTCAGAAGTTGGCGATGGAGCGCGATAAAAAGTGCCAGCCATGGGTGAAAGAATCTTGTGGTGCTTTGTTTCAGCTTCAACAGGCTTTGCGGAAGCCGGAGCTTTTGCGCTATTGTTTGCCGGTGCTGCAGGAGTTTCCAAAGCTGAAATTGATGGCATATATGCCGGCATTACCGGCGCATGAACGGTATGCATCTGCACGTTGCCATGTTTCTTGAGCTTCAATTTCATCTGGGAAGTTTCGAGATCTATTTCTGCCAGCTTGTTCTCACCCATGAAACGGATGATTTCGACAACCTGGTCAACGACCTGGCCTTCTGAGTTCGGGACTGTCCGGGTTTTTGCCATTTTACTACCTCTTTCTGGAGTCGCCGAAGTATACCAGACATCAGAGAGCAGGGTCAACAGTCGAACAAATGTCAGCGACTCTCGGTCAAAATAAACAGCACATTCTGCGCGAGCCGCTCGTTGCCCTGCGAAGCTTCAGCGAAGCAGGGTCAGGCGCAGTCGCAGAATCCATGATTTTAGCGCTTTTCTGGATCCTGCTACTGCGCTTCGTTCCGTGCAGGATGACAATTGTATCGCGCAAACATCTCTGACGATAAGATTGCAGCGCCTGGCTGGCGCTTTTCTTGCCGTGATGGCAAAAGACTGTCGATGTTTTCGAGGGTGGTATGATAGAACGATTGCTGTGTACATGAGTGCTTTCTGATGGTTTGCTTTTGTTGAGGTTTGTTTGCGAATGTCCAGTTTTGCACATTGTCTTTTATTTTATTGTACAATTCAATTTAAAGAAGATAGTCATAATATTATTAGGAGCGGTGGATATTGTGGAAAAGCATGGTGATAGTTTTGTGATGCGATCTGGTCGGTGTGGATAAACCTGTTGGCAGTTGATCAGGGTTTTCTACTGTTTGTCAACATCCGCCAACGTTTGAGTTTATCCACAGATTATCCACAGTTTTTCCACATGGTTTTCCAGATCATTATCAGATCATTGGTATTAAAAAACCTTGCGGATAAGGCTTTTGTCTGCTATGATTCAAACATCCCAGCCAATTGAAAAAATCTGTTTTTACCCCGGTAGATTTTTTGTCGGTTTTTGAGATTGGTGTTGTACATAGTTATGAAGAGGTTGATGTACATTATGTCGTCTATAGAAACGCTCTGGTCAAAGATTACAGATGAGATCAAGTCAAATGAGAGCGACAAATTCGCCAAAATGTTCTTGAGTTACGTTACTCCTTCTGCCATTGAAGGCGACGAGTTCGTAATGGAAGCGGCGAATGGCTTCTGTCGGGATTACGTAGAACAGCGCTATTCAAAGCTGATCTGTCGAATCCTGAGTAATCAGCAGCCAGCTCTCAAATATAAACTGGTAACTCGCGCCGGAAAAGCCGGGCATCCTGGCGCAGAAAGCAGAATTACCCAGCCGGTTCTTCCTGCAATTGTCAGTGAAACCACTGTCGAGAAAGCGGTAAAGCCAGTTCCAGGTAAGTATGACGGCATGTTCAACAGCAAGTATACCTTTGATTCATTTGTTGTCGGCAAAAGCAATCAATTTGCCTATGCTGTGTGTCAGTCTGTAACTCGCAACCCGGGCAATCTGCATAATCCTGTGTTTATTTATGGCGCTTCCGGCCTTGGGAAAACACATCTGATGCAGGCCATAGGGCAGGAACTCCTCAAAATCAATCCTAAAACACGCATCGCTTATGTTACTTCTGAAGCTTTTACGAATGAGTTCATCGACTCACTCAAAGACAAGAAGGCCGAAGCCTTTCGGGCCAAGTATCGCAAGATAGATCTGTTGCTGATCGACGATGTTCAATTTTTTGCCGGCAAGGAACAGACCCAGGAAGAATTCTTTCACACGTTCAATGAACTGTTTCAACAGCGCAAACAGATTGTTCTAACCTCAGACTCTCCGCCTGACAAGATACAGCGTCTGGAAGATCGCCTGGCTTCGCGTTTTGCCATGGGAGTGGTCGTAGATGTTCAGCAACCCGATCTCGAGATGCGGGCGGCCATTCTCAAGAAGTTCGCCAGCAAGTCGATGGTCGAAGTGCCTGACGACGTCATCATGTATCTCGCTCAGGGTGTCGTATCACATGTGCGGGCTCTCGAAGGCGCATTCAACAGTGTTCTGGCCTTTGCCGGCATCATGAACAAGCCAATCAGCAAAGATCTTGTTGACCAGGTTCTCAAAGACCTGTTGCGCGAGAATTCTGGTGGCAAGATCAGCATTCCCTGGATTCAAAAGCGGGTTGCCGAATTTTACGACATCAGTGAAGACGAATTGACCGGAAAAAGGCGTTCGCAGAACCTGGTGCTGCCAAGACAGGTGGCGATGCGTCTGTGCCAGATGTTTACCGATGCTTCGCTTAACCAGATCGGTGAGCGCTTTGGCGGTCGCGACCACACGACCGTCATGCATGCCTGCGACAAGGTCAACAAGAAGCTCAAGCAGGAAAAAGATTTCTGCGACGAATTCGAACGGGTTAAACGCTTCGTCGACCCGGATAAACAGTAATAGAATCAAACAAAACCTGTTCTTAAATCAACGTAGGGGTTCAGCGCGCTGGACCCCTACGATTCATTTGTTTTCAGAATGTTGTTAGAGATTCTATCACTTGCGGGAACATATTTTGATCTGCAGCGAAAACCCTTGTATTTATGCAGGTTTGCCGACGGCTGCTCAGATAGTGCTGGGGCTTGTTTCAAGGGCGCCGTGTGCGCCGGTGTAAGCCTTTTCCCATGCAGCTTTTAGCCAAAAATATCTGGCCGTAGAACTTGAAAAAAATTCCATTTTAATGTAATATGATAGACCCCCTTCCGGGGGAGACGTATGAATTCTGATCACAGGTTATGTGAATTTTTTGCAGCCACCTTTAGTAAGTATCTGCCAACAGGGGCGAGTGTAATGGAAAACAGGAAGCAGTCGATACGCGGTAAGCTTGGCGTGACGAAACCGGCAGGTTTTACGCTGGTGAAAGCGCTGCAGGATTTACGCGAGAAGAATCGCAAGGCCTGTGACACCAGCAACCGATACTTTCTTGGTGCCCGCGAAATGATGGTTCTTGGCCGTCTGATCAACTCCTGGAAGGATGTCGTCGGGCTGCAGCTTGCTCATAAAACCTGTCCGACGCGCCTGATAAAAGGGTGCCTGTATCTCAATGTCTCTGACAGCCAGTGGATGCAGACACTGCTTTTTCTCAAGGCTCCGATTATCGAGAAGCTGAACCAGCTTTTTCCCGACATGAAAATTCATGACATTATTGGTCGGCCTGGTGAAATTTCCGAGGCGGTTGAGGAGTTGCTGGCTGATGCCGACTGGCCCGACTGGCAGCAGGAACAGACGCATCATCTGCCAACCGATGATGCCGAACTGGCCGGCCTGCTGGAACGTTGCCAGCGCAAGCTGGATGCACGTCTGCGCGGTCTGCGCCAACGTGGTTTTGAGCTGTGCCGTAGCTGTGAGGCCACGGTTACCGATTCACCAGACGGTATCTGCGCAGTCTGCGTCTTTGCCTCGCGCGAACGAAACCGGGCCGAAGTAAGAGCCCTGGTAAGAGAAATGCCCTGGCTGACGCTTGAAGAAGTTCATGAATTTGAAGCTCAACTTACTGACATAGAGTTTTCGGCTTTAAAGCTCGAACTGCTCGAAGATACGCTGGCTTTTGTAAAAGAGCTGGCAAACGAGCTGCTCGGCGAGTTCAGTGAGGTTACCCACCACCAGATGAGAAAAGAAATGGTTCGGGCGGTCATGCTTTACACCGGCTGCATGCCCGATGAAGTAGATCTCGATCAGCTTCATCCTGAGCAGATTCCCGACCCCAGCTGGCCTGTCTACCTAAACCTGGAAGCATCAGGAGAACAACAATGTTAATTCATATCGGCCAGAATGAATTTGTCGATTTCAAAAAGTGTGAAATGATCATCAATCTGTTCACGGTTGATGAAGAGACCCGCAAACGAGTTCTGGCGGCATTGCCCGAGCCAGAGAAAGACTGTGAATATCGCGCTGCCATCAGAACGACTGATGGCAAGTGGATAGGATCTTCTCTTTCGCCAGAGGCTCTGGCACAACGCGGAATCTGTCACCCATTCAATGACGCGCCTTATCTCAAGGCCGAATGGAAAGTCAGTTCGCAGTACCGTTATTGAGCAAAACCAAGGAGTTACGCAATGACAGAACGAGAAAACCCTGTTACCATGCAGCAGGAAGCTTCGGATGCCGAAGACATGATTCCGAACACTCACCATACCAACGGCAATGGTAGCAGTGAAGAGTATTCGGCCCGCAACATAAAAGTACTGGAAGGGCTGGAGGCTGTTCGCAAGCGTCCGGGCATGTATATTGGTGGCACCGGTTCTGCCGGTCTGCATCACCTGGTCTGGGAACTCGTCGACAACAGCATCGACGAAGTTCTGGCCGGTCATGCCACTACCATTCACGTAAACATGCATGACGACGGCTCGGTATCGGTTCTCGACGATGGCCGTGGTATTCCGGTCGATATTCACGAAGCGACTGGCAAATCCGCTCTCGAAGTCATTCTTACTGTATTGCATTCAGGCGGTAAATTTGACAAGAACAGCTACAAATACAGTGGTGGTCTGCATGGCGTTGGTATTTCGGTAGTTAACGCCCTGTCTGAATGGCTTGAAGTAACGGTCTGGCGCGATGGCGGCGTTTTTCAGCAGTCGTTCCGGCGTGGTGTCGCAGTTTCTGAAATGACCACCAGCGAGGGCGCCGACCGCACCGGCACCAAGATCCGCTTCAAACCTGATGCCGAGATCTTCGAATCGATCGAATACAATTTTGACATTCTCTCGAAGCGCCTGCGCGAAATGGCGTTTCTGAATGCCGGCGTCAAAATCATTCTACGGCAGAAAGCCGAGCAGAAATGCCACCTGTTCGAATATACCGGCGGCATTTCAAGCTTCGTCGACTTTCTGAATGAGACCAAGAATCCGCTGTTCAAAGAAGTCGTCGCTTTCAACCGTGAAAAGGACGGCGTTGTCGTCGATGTTGCAATGTCCTATAACGATGGTTATGCAGAGCAGTTCTACGCTTTCGTCAACAATATCAACACCATCGATGGCGGCACTCACGTGCTTGGTTACCGGTCGGCACTTACCAAGGTTTTCAACCGCTATCTCAAGGAAAACCCCGATCTGCTTGGCAAAGAAAAAGGCAAGCAGAGCGAAATCAAGCTGGCAACCGAAGATACCCGCGAAGGTCTAATCGGTGTGCTTTCGATCAGGGTTCCCGAACCTCAGTTCGAAGGCCAGACCAAGGCCAAACTTGGTAACCCCGAAGTGCGCGCTATCGTCGATCAGGTGGTAACTGACGTGCTCTACGACTATTTCGAGCAGAACCCGCTGGTTGCCCGTCCGGTCATGGATAAAATCCTGACTTCGATGAAGGCCCGCATCGCTGCCCAGAAAGCCCGTGAACTGACCAGACGTAAAACCGCTCTCGAAGGTGGCTCGCTTCCCGGCAAGCTGGCCGATTGTTCCGAACGTGACCCCGCCCACAGCGAACTGTTCATCGTCGAAGGTAACTCCGCCGGTGGTTCTGCCAAACAGGGTCGTGACCGCCGCACTCAGGCGATTCTGCCGTTGCGCGGCAAGATTCTCAACGTCGAGAAGACCCGTCTCGAGCGCGTTATTTCGAGCGAAACCATTCAGGATCTCATCAATGCTATCGGCACCAACATTGGCAAAGAAGACTTCGATATCAACAAGGCACGCTATCACAAACTGGTAATCATGACCGATGCCGATGTCGACGGCGCCCACATTCGAACTCTGCTGCTGACCTTCTTTTTCAGATATATGCCTGAACTGATCGAAAAGGGTTATCTCTATGTCGCGCAGCCGCCGCTTTACAAAATCAAAAAGGGCAAGGTCGAAAAGTATGCCTACTCTGATGAAGAAAAAGACAAGATCGTCGAAGAAGAATTCGGCGGTGGCGACAAGGTAACCATGCAGCGTTACAAAGGTCTCGGTGAAATGAATCCTGAGCAGCTGTGGGAAACCACGATGAACCCGGATACACGTATTCTCAAGAAGGTGCGTGCCGATGACGAAACCGAAGCCGACCGCATTTTTTCGGTGCTGATGGGCGACAAGGTCGAGCCGCGCCGCAACTTTATCACGCAATACGCCAAACAGGTCAAGAACCTGGATATTTAATAAGGGGTCAGAAGAATGGATACAACGAATGATGGAAATGTTCCTGTAGAGGAAAATGGCGGAATCAGCATTCCTCCCCCGCCTCCGCCCCCCTCGGGAATCAAGTTCATAAATATCGAAGACGATATGAAGGCTTCGTATATCGATTATGCGATGAGCGTAATCGTTGGTCGCGCCCTGCCCGACGTGCGCGATGGTCTTAAACCGGTGCATCGTCGCGTTCTTTACGCGATGTTCGACCAGAACATCACCAGCAAACGGCCTTTCGTCAAATCGGCAAGAACCGTCGGTGAAGTTCTTGGTAAGTATCACCCGCACGGTGATTCGGCTGTTTACGACACTCTTGTTCGTATGGCCCAGGATTTCAGCCTGCGTTACCCGCTCATTCAGGGGCACGGCAACTTTGGTTCGGTTGATGGTGATGAAGCGGCGGCGATGCGTTATACTGAAGCCCGTCTGCACGCCCTCGCCGAAGAACTGCTCAAAGACCTCGAAATGGAAACGGTCGACTGGATGCCGAACTTCGATGGTTCGCTCAACGAGCCGATCGTTCTGCCCAGCAAGTTTCCGAATCTTCTTGTCAACGGATCGTCAGGTATCGCCGTCGGTATGGCCACCAACATGCCTTCGCACAATCTCGTCGAAGTCGTCAATGGCCTGGTTCAACTGATCGACAACCCGGAATTGACTATCGACGAGCTGATGACTTATATCCCCGGCCCGGATTTTCCGACCGGCGGCATAATCATGGGCACAGATGGCATCGAATCGGCCTTTAAAACTGGCCGTGGCTCGGTCGTCGTGCGTTCTGTCGTCGAAATCGAAGATTACGGCAAGGGCCGCGACCGTATCGTCGTTAAAGAACTTCCTTACCAGGTCAACAAGGCGAGACTGGTCAAGTCGATTGCCGATCTGATCAAGGAAAAGAAGATCGACGGCATCACTGACCTGCGCGACGAGTCGAGCCGCGAAGGTATGCGCGTCTGCATCGAACTGCGCAAGGGTGTCAACACCGATGTAATTCTTAACCAGCTCTACAAACACACACAGATGCAGTCATCATTCGGCGTAATCAACCTGGTGCTGGTCGATAACCGACCACTGGTGCTCAATCTCAAGCAGATGATGGAATACTACATCGATCACTGCCGCGAGATCATCAGACGCCGCACTGTTTTTCAGCTGCGCAAGGCCGAAGAAAAGGCCCATATCCTTGAAGGTTTGACTATCGCTCTCGACAACCTCGATGCGGTCATTCAGCTGATCAAAGAAGCCAAAGACCCGATCGAAGCTAAACAGGGCCTGATGGATACCTTCATGCTCTCAGAAAAGCAGGCGCAGGCGATTCTCGAAATGCGACTGCAGAGACTTACCGGCCTCGAACGCGACAAGATCATCGCTGAATATCACGAAACCCTGGCTCTGATTCAGAAGCTCAAAGGCATTCTCGAATCAGATATCAAGGTTCGCGAAATTATCAAAGAAGAACTCGTCGACATTCGTGACCGCTTCGGCGATGCCCGCCGCACCCAGATCACCAGAACGACCGCTGAGCGCCTCGATCTCGAAGATCTCATGCAGGAAGAAGACATCATCATCACCATGACCCGCAATGGTTATGTCAAGCGCATGTCACCCGACGTGTTCAGGCAGATCGGCCGTGGCAGCAAGGGCAGTAACGTCATGGGTGTCAAAGAAGACGACGTCGTCGAGCACATGTTCCTGGCGACGACCCATTCGTTTTTGATGGTGTTCACTTCAATCGGTAAAGTGCATTGGATCAAGGGTCACCAGATTCCCGAAGGCGGCCGCACCGCCAGTGGCCGCGCGATGGTCAACCTGCTGCAGCTCGAAGAAAACGAAAGTCTCACGGCGATTCTGCCGGTCAAGACCTTTGACAGCACGCGCCGCCTGTTCATGGTAACGCGCCGCGGTGTCTGCAAGATGGTCATGCTCTCGGCCTTCTCGCGCCCGACCGCACGCGGTATCATCGCTCTCAAACTTGATGAAGGCGACGAACTCGTCAGTGTCAAGACTATCTTTGGCGGCGAACAGGTGGTAATTGCCACTCGCAATGGCTATGCCATCAGGTTCGGCGAAAACGAAGTCAGGGTAATGGGCCGTGTATCGCGAGGTGTCAAGGCAATCACCTTCAGAGACAAGAACGACGAAGTAATCGGTATGGAAGTCTTCAGCCGCCAGCGCGAAGAAGGCGAAGCAGCTGCCTCCGCCGACACGGTTCCAGCCGAAGCGGCCGCGGCTGTTGAAATCGATGACAGCATCGATGAAGCTGAAGTTGTCGAAGAAGCCGTCGATGACGTCGTTGACGAAAACGCTCCGATACCCGAAGATAACGGGCGTTACGAAGGCAAACTGCTGACCGTATCAGCTATGGGCTTCGGTAAGCAGACCGACATCAACAGCTACCGTGTCACTCATCGTGGTGGCAAGGGCGTGATCAACCTCAAGATCATGGAAAAAACCGGCGAAGTTCTCGCGATCAAACGCATGTTCGAGAGCGATGAGCTGATGGTCGTCACCACCAATGGCAAAGTGGTCAGACTTAACGTCGATTCGATCAGAAATACCGGGCGCGCGGCGTCTGGCGTCAAGCTGATCACTCTCGACGGTGATGATCGGCTGATCTCGGTAGTAAGAATTCCGGCCCGCGAAGAAAAGGCCAACTAGAATGCCCGGTCAGGGGTTGTTTCGCATGAAGCAGCCCCTGACTTTTACATGTTTATGGGAGCCCGTGCGCGATGAGTGAAGAAAAGGTCGCGGTCAAACGCAAACGAGTCAGATTTTCGACCGAGATAATGTTCATTCTCTCGGTGGTGTTTTGTGTGGCCCTTTCGGTGATTTACCTGGTTCGCTACAACAATATCCGTAATCTGTTGCAGCGCGAGGCTGAACTGCGCGATCGCATCGAGTCGCTTGAACGCGAAAACCGCCATCTCAAGCAGAACCTCGACACTCTTTCGACGCCAGAAGGAATCGAAAGACTGGCGCGTGAGCGTCTTGGCCTGGTTAAGCCCGAAGAACTGGTAATTTACACGATCAACGAGAAAAATGAGCCGGTAAATCCGCCTCCCCCGGAAAGTGAAACACCGGCTGCGGCAGAAGGTTTCGACAGGTAGGCAAGTTTGTTGCCCAGACCGGCGGCAAAAAAACGTTGATTTTACTTTGTACCTGTGTTACAATCAAAAGCGCACTGGAGGAATGGCCGAGTGGTCGAAGGCGGCGGTCTTGAAAACCGTTGACCGAAAGGTCCGTGGGTTCGAATCCTACTTCCTCCGAAGCATATTGGAGAGATGGGTGAGTGGCTTAAACCAACAGTTTGCTAAACTGTCGTACTGGGTAACTGGTACCGGGGGTTCAAATCCCCCTCTCTCCGAGGTGAATCTGCACCCGTAGCTCAGTTTGGATAGAGCACCAGATTGCGGATCTGGTGGCCAGAGGTTCGAGTCCTCTCGGGTGCGTTTATTTTTGGAGACCGAAACATTTTCTCACACCAGAATGGTTTGATAAAATGTTTTTGTCGTCCTTGAATTACTGGAAAGGTGGCCGAGTTGGCTTAAGGCGCACGCTTGGAAAGCGTGTGTAGGCTAACACCTACCGCGGGTTCGAATCCCGCCCTTTCCGATGTCGTGCTAGGTGGAGGGCTAGGGGTCCTCTATCAACCGCAAATCCCCTTAAGGTGGACTGAACCCCTGCCAGCGGGCAAGATTGGTGGTAACGGCCTGTTCTAGAAGCATTGAAGGATGGGTTCCACACGGCGAAAGTCCGTGAACTCCGCCAGGACCGGAAGGTAGCAACGGTAAACGACCGCTTTCGGGTGATGTGGCAGCGCCTGTCCGGAGCCTATAGTTCAGAATACGTGCCATTGACCTCTGTTCAAGGGCAGGTGCACGACCTTAAAAAAACCCGTTTTGGCGGGTCTTTTTTTTTCCCGAAATTCGCGGCCAGAATAGGCGGGTTAGCTGGATTCATTCGATTTGTTGCCGGGAGCGTGGTATTGAATTTGGCGGGCAATACTGTTAAGCTTAAGCCTGTCGAAAAGACAAGTTTGACTGGAGAAATCAGCATGTCAGATCCCGTCCGCCAGAATCTTTACCGCAAATATCGCCCACAACGCTTCAGCGAACTTTCCGGACAGGAACACATATCGCGCACTATTCAGGCGGCTGTGGCCAGCGACCGTATTTCGCATGCCTACATGTTTTCCGGGCCACGTGGCACTGGCAAGACCTCGGCTGCGCGCCTGCTTGCCAAGATTCTCAACTGTCTCAACCTCGAAAAGGGAAACAGCGGTCTTCCTGATTGCTGCAGGGTCTGCGATAACTGTCGACGTATCGAAGACATGAATTTCATGGATATCATCGAAATCGACGCGGCCAGTAATAACGGTGTCGAAGATATCAGGCAGATGCGCGAGAAGGTCAAGTATCGCCCGGCCGAGGGTAAATACAAGATCTACATCATCGACGAAGTTCACATGCTTTCCGGATCGGCTTTCAATGCGTTTCTCAAGACACTCGAAGAACCGCCCCCGAACGTGATCTTCGTTCTTGCCACCACCGATCCGCAAAAAGTGCCGGCAACCATCATTTCGCGTTGTCAGTGTTTTGATTTTCATTCGGTATCGCGGCGCACCATACAGGCGCGCCTCGAAGAGATCGTCAGACTCGAAAGTGCCGAAGGGGCTTTTCCTGCCTTCGAAAACGAAGCCCTGGCAATGATCGCTGAATGCGCGCAGGGCGGCTTCAGAGACGGCTTGAGTCTGCTCGATCAGATTGCCTCATCGACCTCCGAGCAGCCGGTCAAGCTCGATCATGTTCTCAAGCTTACCCGCCGCCTCAGCTACACAACGCTCAAAGAGATTACCGACGCCATTTTTGCGCATGATCTCGGCCGGGTTGTCAAACTTCTCAACGAACTCTATTCTCTTGGCTACGAGCCGCTGACCATCGGCCGCGACCTGCTTGAATACCTGCGCCGCTGCATGATTCTCAAAATCGACAGCGACGCCAACCAGCAGCTCGATCTGCCGGTCGAACAGGCCAGCGAAATCTGCAGGCAGGTTGCTGCACTCGAAGTAAGATATATCATTGGCGCAGTCTCTCGTGTCGAACGCGCCCTGCTGAACATTCGCAGCTCATTTCAGGCGCGTGTTTTACTTGAATCTGAGCTGATCAGACTTGGTCTCGGTGATGAAATTTTCGCCAGCGAAGCCATGGAAAAGCGCATAGAACAGCTCGAACAGAAAGTGGCGGCGTTGCGCAAAATCGCCGCCAGACCTGCTGTCAGCATGGCTCCACGCGATGTCGCGCCAGCCGCACCTTCGCCTGCTCCTGCCCGCCCGGTGCTGACTTCTGTTCCGCCACGTTCGCCGGTATCCCCTTTACCGGAAAATGTCGTTCCCATGAGCAGCAGACAGGTGACTGACCCGGTTATCGATTTCCGAAACGCAGTTGGTCGGCGCTCGAATGTTTGTCAGGCTCTGCTGGTCAATGCCAGAATCAAAAAGCCCGAGAACGGAACTTTGACTATCTTTCTTGAGCAGGCGTTTGCCGCCGGCAAACTCAAGGAAAGCAAAAACATCGCTCTGTTAGTCGAAGCCGCCAGAGAAGTTTTTGGAAACGTCGATCAGGTCAAGATTCAGGTGCCAGGCAACGGCAGCGATGATGCCCCACCACCGCCACGCGAAAGTCATCGCGAACAGATTGCCCGACTTGACGAGCAAGCACGCCAGAAAGTACTGCAGAAACCCTCAATTGCAGACGCAGTCGACACTTTTGGCGGAGATATCGTAGATATCGAAGAATAGTTATCAAAAAACTGATATTAAAAGAAAAAAATCGCAGGCTTCTGCGATTTTTTTTGTTGCTGCATTCACCAAAAAAATTCTAAAAGCATTTATACGACAGGTTTTGCGCGCTGGTGTATGCGAACCAGGATTGTACACAGCAATTCCGTGGAAAATGTGGAAAACCATGGGGAAAAGCTTGGGAAGCGAACTCTCTGTTGTGGAAAAATAAAACAGCTACCCTCTTGACAAAGACTGTTTATAAGCTTTTCGAGAGGGCCTGAAAAAATTTTCAGCAAAAAGTCTTGCAAATCGAAAATTTTTTCATGTCAAGATTGTGTACATGAATTTTTACAACGACTACCCGTTTACATAATTTTGTGTACACAGTGTTATGTAAACACAGACCGAAATACCAGAAGCCATTGTTTGCGTCTGTGTACACAGGTTTTTAAAACTTTTATCGGATTGTCGAGTATTCTTATCGGAGTGACTCAAGAGTTTATTGACGATTCTCTTTCGACAAATTTTCACTTCTGTGCTGTATCGAAATTGTCAGATTTTGGTTACAATCAGTAGTATGTGGCGACTTATCGCTGAACACTTGTAATGAACCGGGCATAACATAAGTCCGTTGAAGCAGGGGGTGCCATTGTGCAGAAAAAAGTATCAGGTCTGTTGATTTTGTTGATGGTAGTTGCAGGATTGTTTTTGAGCAGTGACCGGGCAATGGCTGATACCAGGTTTGATTTTTACTATCAGCGTATCGAAAAAGTTGTTGAGATCAACAATCCTGAGCCCAAAGGCTGGTGGGAAAAGACCAAGTCTTTTGTCAAATCAGGTATTAACGCGGTCAAACGCACCTGGGAAAGCGCTGTAACCCGCAACTACAACCTGGGCGAAGGGTCTAAACGCTGGTATTCAGGCGAAGACCATAACATTGCTTATGATGTGCAGCGTGTCAAGGTTAAAAGCGAAGCTCACCTTCTTGAACTGATGGGCGTGAAGGATGAAAGCAAGCTTACCGACGGACAGAAGGCGCTGCTTGCGGTCTATCGCCATTCGACCTCAGATAACATCAAAGACCGCATGAAATACAGTTATCGTAACAGTATCAACATCATTCTGTCTGATACCACGGGCTTCGATGATCCGGGAAAGTACCCCAATGTAACCGACGATTTCTGGCCATATTCCAGCGGCGCGACCATTCAGATGTCGAGCGGGCGCTATAACTGGCCCGGTTCCGAAAGTTCGGCCCGCTCTACTTTTGTGCATGAGTTTGCCCACTCATTCGACCGCACTATCAAGGAATTCATCAAACCATACGGCAAAGATGGCTCACATTTCGCCAATGAACTGACGAGACCGCGCACCGCTTTCGTCGAAGGCTGGGCCCAGTTCAACGAAATGCTCGATTCAGCCGACAAAGTGCGTCAGATGAACAATACAGTAGACCTGATCAAGATCGAAGACAAAAAGAAAGCCGGTGATTACACCAACGTTGAACCAGATACCCTCAGCGGAACTCAGCTGCTGTCTGTAGAAGGCATCAACGCTATCATTCTGCACCGTATCGCCACTGAAGTTCCGGGTGGTAAGGATAAGGTCTTCAAAGCCTTCACTTCGACAAGCTGGAAGCTTTTTCGTGATCTGAGCACCATTACAAAGCAGCTGTGCCGGCAGAATCCTGACGATATTGCTGCCATTGCCCGAATAGTCGATGAACGCACTCTCGGTAAACTGTCTGACAAGGAATTCATCAAGTATATCGGCAGCTCAGACGCCGCCAGAGAATTTCTCAAGAACCGCAAAAAAGCGACTGAAGACGCGGTCGAAGCATCTGCCGGCACCGTCGAAGCCAGCGGCAAGCCTCTCGATATCGAAGTTAAAACCGATGGCTCGAGCCCGTTTGGCGTAAAATAGGCATTTAACCGCCCCCACAGAAGAGAAGCCGCAAGGCTTCTCTTTTTTATGTCTAATTTGTTTCAGGCAGGTCAACCAGGGTTTGTGGTAATCTGTATGCAATGAATCGACGCGCAACTGTCACTCTGGTTCTGATCTCTGTTGTTATGGTGTTCTGGCGAAGTTCTGCCGGAGCAGCAGATGTGTATGCTCTTTTTAACTATGCAGACAGATCAGATGTGCATCTGGTTCATTCGATGCATGGCCCGGCCAACCCTTATGGGCAGCTGTTTTCGGCGCCCCCTGCCAGCAATTTCTACATCGATGAACATGGTCGCTTCAGGCTCATTCATGTAAAGCGATCTGGCAGTTTTAAACAGGATCAGCGACGTCTCTACCGGCAGGTGTTCGACGGATTGCCGGTTCTGGCTGATGTCGGTTGGCAGGGTTATGGACAGCATCAGGATCAGCGTGATCTTATCATCGCGGGGCATTCAGGTCGACCGGTGTTTCGCAGTCGTGGCGCTCCCTTCAGCCCCGGGCCAGGATTTATGGTAAGTCAGTCTATTGCTTTATCGGCTCTGACCAACGGCGAAACCGATATCCGGCCAGATAAAAACTGGTATGAAATTCCGAACGCCAGCTGGTATCAGAGCTGGTTTTCATCTGTTGATGGGCAGCACAGTTCATACATGATTTTTTATGACTGCTGGGAACAGCAGGATATTATGATCTATGATGCAATCTGGAGCGGATTTCCTGTTGAAAAATCCGATGAGCGGCTGATTGGCAACGCCAGAGATTATCGCCTGAATCGGAGCAGACTCGATGGGGCCATGGAAATTTTGCCAGAAAATCCGAAATCGGAAGTTGTAGTCAATCTCGATGCCGGAGTTGCACTGTGCAGGAATCAGGATGCTGGTGGCCAGTCTGTAAGTGCCATATACAGCTGGTATGATGATGCCGCCGGAACAGTTTCTGCCGCCGACTGGACGCCGGAGATTCAGACGGTTTTTGAATCGCGGCATCAGAAGATACGGTTTCCTGTGATGCATGACGCGAATCGAATGATCGTTATGGGCACCGACATTTTGCACGCGTGGTTACACGCTGGCGGTTTACAGCATACCGTCAGTGAGTGCACCTTTTGTCTGGCTCTGCCATTGGACGACAGGTCAGCCGCGTTCTTCATCTATTCCGCTCCCGACAATTCTCTATACCGGTTCTACATAGACCGCGACGATGTCGTTGATTACAGGCGTGCATCAAGACTTACTCCGGCTTTTGTTCCGGTCGCCATGACGGCTGATCATGAGGGTAATCTGCTGCTCGGAAGTTTTTCGGCCTGGCCGCCCGAGATGAGCGAAAGCGAAGATCTGCTGATGTCAGTTGAAGCTGTGGAACTGCTGCCGGCACCCTCTGATGCGACGACAACCAGAGGTAATATGCTGCTGGCGCAGCAGTTTTATTTCAATGTATATCGTCTGACGCCTGCCGGCAGCGAGCCGGTATGGCTTGGTCGTATTGATGTAGGCCGTCACTTGTATCAGTGCGGGTTTGTGATTGCCGAGAGGCCTCTGGCTCTGACCAGCGATGTTCGCGAACTGCTCAGGCTTGCCCGTCTGCCCGGTAATCAGCTCAGTGCTCCCAAAAAACTCGATGAAAGCACATACCCCGGGCAGTTTGTCATGCCCGGTCAGGTATTTATGGCGTTAGCGCGCTGAATTTTTCAGGAAAATTCCCTGATCAGTTCTTCGAGTTCAGGGTCATCAAACTGTTCGTCAGCGCTTTCCTTGATCAGATACACCAGCTTTTTCATCTCAAGGTCGCTGAACTGGCCCTTGCCCTTGTGCGTAATTTTCTCGGCTTCTTCCTGCAAAAGCTTTTTGATGAATTTTTCCCGGGTCGTGCGGTCGGCCACGACCTGGTATATCTTCTCAGCCAGCACTTCGGGTGACACCATGCGATAGGTGCCGTCTTTCACCTGACGCGCAATCTCTTCAAGCCTCTGCATATGCATTAACTGCTGTTGCTGCAGAATCTTGAGGTTGTTCTCGGCCGGTGTTCTGTGTGCAGAAGTTCCGTCGATCTTTTCTCCGCCGCCGGTCTTGTCTTTCAAGGCTTCATCGAAGCCGGTTTTTTTATCGACAGACTCTTTGGCCTTGGGTTTGGTCGTTATTATTATTCTTTTCCCAGGTCCATGAATGGAATCAACCATGATTAGCTCCCTTGTAACTTCCTTGTTAAAAAGGCATATTTTTCCCTTATCCCAATTTATTTATCGTCAACTTTGCCAAAAAAGTTTATAGCAATGCCGAAAAAATCTTTCTCACCCGTACCTGGCATTCTGCCGATAATCCTTGTAGATAATGAATTTCTGGAGGCAAGTCGTGTTGTATCGAAAATGGTTGTCTGTTGCAGTTCTGTACGTGTCGATTCTGTTAATTCCGTCCGGCGCCCTGTTCGCAGCGATCGATCATTCAAGTCTATTTGCCAGCGGGGAAAAGGCTTTCGCAGCCAGCAATTTCAGCGTTGCCGCCGAGAACTTCGCGGCTGCCCTCAAATATTCGCCGTCAGACCTGCGCACCAGATTCCGCTATGGCCAGGCGCTGTTTTCGCTGAACCGTTTCGCTGAGAGCCACAGTCAGTTTCAGGCGGTTCTGCAGAACTCTCCAAACAACATTATTGCCAGAGTCTATCTGGCTGAGAATCTGGTGCAGCTCAACCGTCATGATGATGCCAGAAGCCATCTCGAATGGATACTCAAAGTGCAGCCCGGTCACGCACGTGCCCGTGAGATTCTCGATTCGATAAATGGCCTGACGACAGCAAAACCCGCTCAGGCTATGCCCGAAAAAATGCCGACAGACAGCGCTCCATTGCCGGTGAAAAATACAGCAAAGGCCAGCTCACAGATTGAGCTTACCCCGTATATCGCACCCTCTGGCGAAAAAACCCGGCCGCAGCCAAAAAAAGTCGTTGCACAAAATGCCAAAGAGACGGCCAGCATACCTGCTGCCAGTAAAGTTACCGATTTTTCATTCGAAAAGTTTCTTGCTGACACCCAGAATTCTTTTCTTGTCAGCCTCGAGCTCGTCAGGTTCAATCTCGAGAATGGCGACCTCAACGCTGCAGCTGTCAGTCTCGAACAGGCCACCCGACTCTCACGCAACACTTCCGACAGTCGGCGCTTTCTTGAACTCCAGATTCTCTCAAGCATGCTTCACATCTACCGCCGAGACTTTTCCGCTTTCGGCAAAAATCTGGTAAAGCTCAAATCAGCTCTTGGTGACAAATCCTATCAGTCATTCCTTAACATCTACAACGAAGGCGCGGCAATAACCGACCCGGTCGACCAGGCCCGTCTTGCTGCCGGAATTGCCATGGGTGCCGGCCACCATGCCGTGGCTGCCCGCCTGCTGCTCGAAGTGTTCGTTAAAAAGCCCGAGGACATGCTGACTGCCCACCTGCTGGCCGATGCTCAGCTGCAGAGCCTGGACTATAAAAATGCCGAAAACACGCTGGTGCATATTGCCCGAAACCATACAGACAATGCTGAAGCACACTTCAATCTGGCCCGCTTTTATCTGACCGTATTCTATCAGCCTGAACTTGCCAGGCGCTATGCCGTACATGCTGCATCTCTCAAACCCGGCGATGCCCGTATCGAAATTCTGCTCGGTCTGGCGGATTACGCTGAGGGAAAAGTCGATGCCGGCATTGCGAGAATGCGAAAGCTTCTGCCGGTCGTTGAAGATGAGTCGATGAAGGCCATCTGCCAGCAGATTATCAATGACGGCAACAAGGTCGATGCCACCGGCCGGCCGGTTGACTTCATCAGCATGCTGGCTCTGCCTGGCGCGCCGCATGCTCCGTTCGACAGTTTCCGCCTGGTCGGCGAAGATGCTCTGCGTCGCGGTTCTTTTTTGACGGCTATGAAGTATTTCGCAAATGCGCGTGACTACGCTGAAATCGGCAGAACTTATCTTGGTATCGCGTCGGCTCTAGCCAGCAGCGGCGAAACCGAAATTGCCGCAGTAGCCGCCGGCTATGGTCTCGCGGCGCTGGATGCAGAGCTGCAACAGAACCCGGCAAATGGCCGCGCCAGTCTTTATGCCGCTCTCTATCACTTCGAACGTAACGATATGGCAGCTGCCAGACAGGCGTTAAACCGTGGTCTTTCCGGAAAATGCGATGCAGTTACCAGAAAACGCCTGACTACATTACTCAGCAGTATCGATTCCTGATCAGAAACAGATCTTCAAAGCTGCCCGGCTCGATGTACAGCCGGGCAGTTTTCTTTTTGCAGGAAAGTTGCATTTTATATAAGTTTTTGGGTTGCAATTTACTCAACTTTCTCATTATAATCTGCAGTTAAGATTCCAGATTTCCGGAGGATTCCAGATAATGGCCAAAACGATACTAGTGGCTGAAGACTCCTTGATGTTGCGAAAGGTCGCGTGCTTTCCGCTCGAAAAAGCGGGCTATAAAGTACTTGAGGCCAACAATGGCATCGAGGCGATCGAAGCAATGTCAAAGAATGAAGTAGACATCATCATAACCGACCTCAACATGCCGGGTATGGATGGTTTCGAACTCATCACCCAGGTCAAGGAAAACGACAAATTCAAACACATACCCATCATTATTCTCACTACCGAAGGCAAAAAAGAGATGGTCATGAAGGGGCTCACCCTCGGCGCCAATTCATTTCTGCAGAAGCCAATCAAACCGGATCTGATGCTTCAGGAAGTAGAAAGACTCCTTGGCAAATCTTCAGGCAAGGGAGGCTGAAACCATGACAAGTTCGACCGTATTACTTGAACAGCTCAGAAATTCAGATCCTGCGCAGCGCCGCAAGGCAGTTCGCGAACTGACCAGGTTTCCCGAAGAAAAGCCAGTAGTCGAAGCGCTTTGCGAAGCTCTCGGCGACCCCAATAAGGGTGTTCAGAACATAACCATTGAGGCGCTCGCTTCAATGCGCCATGAAAACACTGTCTATGGTCTTATTCCGGTAGTCAAAAGCTCTGATTTGAATACCAGAAACGCCGGCATGACGATTCTGCGCAACCTTGGGCCCATGGCTATTCCGCCACTCGTTGAAGCTCTCGGTGCCTCTGAAGATGTCGACGAAATCATTCAGATTCTCGTTATTCTCGGCGATATCAAATCACCGCTGGCTACCGATCATGTCATCAAGTTCATCAATCACGACGATGATAACGTTAAAACTACCGCTGTCGAGTCTCTTGGCAAGATCCAGGATCCCAAAGCCGTCGACATGCTCATGGAAACCTACAAGACCTCTGATATTCTCAAATATTCAGTCGTCGAAGCACTTGGCAATATCGCGGTAGAAAAGGCGCTGCCGGTAGTTCTCGGCGCCCTCGAATCGGCAGACATACTTGAGTATTTCACTGCCATCGGCGCTCTCGGATCGATGGAATCGGTCGAAGGTATCGCCCCCCTGTTCGCCAAGCTGCTCAAGGAAGAAGACAGCGGAACCCGCCGTCTGATCTTCAAATCCCTTGCTCAGATCGAAGAAGCCAATCCAGGCTCACTCAAGAAACTCGATCAGGCATCGGTCAAGCCGATTCTGCTGGCACTCATGGAGAACCAGGATGCCGCTGAATATCGCTATATGGTGCGGGTTGCCGCTTCGTTTGGTGAAGAAGCATATGCCGCCGCACTGATGAGCGCTCTCGAAAGCAGTGACAGTGACATCGCCGACATCGCGTTCGAAGGTATCATGCGCATTGGTAAAAAAGCCGTCAGATGCGCGCTCGATCGCGTTGGCCGCGTTGAACCGCCGGTTGCCGTAAGAATTTTCAATTTCCTGACAAAATGTCCTGCCAGCGAAGTGCCAGGAGCGACTTCACTGTTCGCTCAACATCACGATGACTCAGTCAGACAGGCTTTTGCTCTGACACTGGGCGCCAATCCTTCCGATCAGTCGTTCAGCACACTCAAAACCATGCTCGACGACGCCGACGAAATCGTGCGCCGCAATGTCGTTGCCGGTATCGCCAGAATGCTTGATTACGATGGCGCCCTCACCGCGCTGATCAACAAGTTCAAGGATATCAACGGTCACGTCAGGCGCGAAGCCTGTCTGGCCATGGCCAACTCAACTTCGAGCCAGCTCGTCGAGCCTCTGTTCAATGTTGTAATGACCGAACCCTACGGCGACGTTCGCGAAGCTGCAGCTTCAGTTCTTGCCCGCCGCAAAGATCCGGCCATTACCAAAAGACTGCTCGAAATGCTCGAAAGCGACAACTCACGTATCCGCGAAACTATTTCGCGCACCATCTGGCAGTGCGGCTCAACCCTCGCCGTCGACTCGCTTATTCAGAAGCTCAATGACAAAGAATGGCGTGTTGCAGTTAACTCATGCTTTTCACTCGAAAACATGAAAGACCTCAAGTCGATCTTTCCGCTCAAAGAACTGCTCAAAAACGGCGACTGGCAGATCAGAATCGCGGCCCTCTCGGCCCTGCGCTCATTCAAGAGCAAAGAACTCAAGCAGTTCTTCGTTCCGTTGCTGGCCGACGAAAATCCGCAGGTTGCCAAACTGGCAGTAGTAGCTCTCAGTGAACTCGCCGATAAATCTCTCGACCTCGATCTTCAGAAGCATATCAAGCATCAGCGCTGGGAAGTCCGCTACCAGATCGTCAAGGCCCTCGGTGCCATCAAAAGTCAGAGCAGCGTCAGCTCGCTCATTCAGATGGTCGAAAAAGACGAAAGCAATGCTGTGCGCGTACGCGCTATTCTGGCTCTGGCCAAAATCGGTGACAAGTCTGCGGCTGCCACAGTCGCCAAAGCTCTTGACAGCTCAGATCAGAACCTCGTCATCGCCGCCATCAAATACATCAAGGACAACGGCGCCAATGGCGTCAATGGCCTCGAAGACAAGCTAAAAGACATCTTCCTGCGCGACGCCTGGATCCGCAATTACTTCATTCAGACCGCTGCCCAGAACAGTTCCGAGCTCATCGAGAAGGTGCTCAAATCAGTTGTCGCACCTCGCCAGGTCAGACTGATCGACCGGCTCAAGGCTATTCCCGTCGACGATAAAGGCATCAATACCGAAGAAGCCCTGATTTTGCGCGATATCATCGCCGAGAAGTGCGGTGTCGAAATCAACGACAAAAAGCAGCTCGAGCAGAAGCTCGGTCGCAACCTTGGCCGCTTCTTCTTCACCTCCTGGATCGAATATTACCATAACCTTCGCTATGGCGCCGAAGAAGGCAGCGACCTGCTCGTCAGCCTCTACGATTCGATCACCAATCCGGCAACCGAATTCTTTGGTGAAGCGGCACAGAGCAAGGTGCTGGTTTCGACGATCATACCCGACCTTATCGAAACCCGGGTTAAAGAAGGCGCCGACACCATTCGCGTTCTCTGCTGTGGCACTTCGTTCGGCCCTGAAGCCTATTCGACCGCAATGAGCGTGCTCGAAGACGTGCATTCTGACAAGGCCCGCGTTACTGTGACCGGTATCGATGTTTCGCACATCTGTCTCAATACCGCTAAACGCGGGATTTACAAACGCGAAATGTTCCGCCAGGTCGACCAGAAGTATATCGACCTTTACTTCGAAGATGACCGCGGCGACCTGCGCGTCAAAGACGAAGTGAAAAACCTCGTCGAATTCAAGTTCACCAATACCGTGAACCCCGAAGCGATGGAACAGCTGGGCGAATTCGATGTGGTCATCTGCCGCAATCTGTTCTCCGACTTCTCACAGAAGGCAAAAGAACGTATGGCCGAGAACATCTACAATATTCTCGTGCCCGGCGGCGTTCTGCTGATCGCCGGTAAAGAGACTCTCTACAACGTAACCAAGGCTTTCCGCCTGCAGACCTACGAAAAGGTAGTCGCTTACCGCAAGCTCTGATAAAGAGTTTTCAACAGAGAGGCCCGCAAATTGCCGCGGGCCTCTTTTTTTTATCCTGTATTTGTGGTACGGTTTATCGACCTGTCAGGTTATAGCAATAAAAGCTGAACCATACCCGGGCAAGTTATTCGTGCTCGTGCTCAGCGAAGCGGTGCTCGTAATTGAAAAACAAAATCGATTACGATTACGCGCACGAGCATGGCAGCTGTTCGGGCCTTTCGATCTTAAATGAGCAAGATTTTAATTTCGTGATACCGGGTATCGATCATTTTGAAGTGCTATAACGGCCTGTTGTGCAGTTGCCGGTTAACTGACATTCTTGATTAGCGGGAGATATACACATGCTGCGACGAAAATTTGTTGTTCTGATTCTTGTACTGACTGGTGCCGTATTCTTTACCGGCTGTTTTGGTGGTGATTCTGATGATAAAGGGACAACGCTGCCAGCTTCTTATATCACTCTCACAGGCACTTTGACCGCGCCGGAAAAGATCGAGTCGTCGCTGATCGGCAGCAGCCTCAGCAATGTCGACAGCGAAGTGCGTAACCGTTATAAAACAGCGGTTGTTTCTGTTAATGGTAGTCCGATAAGTACTTTTGAGATTCTTAGTGAGGCCTCTGGTTCTGAATGGCCGATTAAAATCCAGAATGTGCCAGAGTCTTCTGTCGGAACTTACGAAGTAGCTGTTGTGGTTGGTCATATAACCCTGCGCGCCAAAGTGCGCGACAGCGAAAAGGCACAGTTCGACATCAATCTTGAAACTACTGCTGCTGCCATGCTGGCAGATGTCACAGCTTTCGAACCGCACCAGTTACAGACAACCTATCTGGCCTTCGTTAATACGCTCAAGAACGCTCTGGCCGCATCAGCACAAAAGACAGCTACCGATCTGACAGTCGGCAGCATAGTCAATGACGCCAGCGTTCAGACAGTCATGACCACCCAGAAAGGCTTTCTCGAATCGATAGCCGATCTCACGACCACGGCAAAATTCGCCTACCTGCAGCGAGAAAACGACCTCGATGGCGATGGTAAAATAGACCTGTATGTTGAGACGAACAGTACCAATGAAACCGTTCGTTTTTACACAGCGCTGTCAAAAGATACATCCAAGTTTGAAGATGTCACCAGCCTCGATGCCTACTCAGACGCTGCCCTGATTGCCGACTTTGCTGATCCGGCACAACTTGGCCAGGGGAGATATTTTTTGCCGGGTGAGAATAAGACCATTCTCGGACTATATTTCAAAAAGTCAGCAACAGGCGATAAGTATCTTAAAATGTACGTTCATCGTGTAGATCTTGCTGAAGGCGTTCTCTCCGGCGTTCTCGTCGAATACAGTTTTGTAACCGCCAACTCAACTGCTATCAGCAAAGGTCAGAAAGTCATCATGCTTAACGGAACGCCCCTGGTTGATGGCGCGGTTTATGCCACCGATTTTTTGACGGATTCAGAAGAGCCAGCAGGTATGCTTAGCTTTATTGACTCTGCTAAAGGTCTGGGCAATGCTGAAGACAGTCTGATGGTGGTGGCTATAGTTGGCCAACCTGATATCGAAAACGTCACGATTGCACCCGCATGGCCTGCTGGTGGCGATTATGAGTTCAATACAACCAGGGCTCTTGAAAGTATTGCAAAAAGCCAGCTCGAAGTCGGCGATGCCTTTGCCGCATATTTTGCGACCACAAAGCATTATGCCCTGTTCAAAATCAACTCGATCGCCGCAGATCGCATCATCGTCGATTACATAGTCAACGCCAGCGAAGACGAACGCCGCTTCAAATGAGGCAGGTTGACCTTTTTGAGCTGGTACTGATATGTTAGCCTTATGAACAAAGCCAGATTTTACGAGCAGACCG
>Ga0116143_10000978_pt1 | contig 36277 bp, 36 predicted proteins | sample AD_UKC034_MetaG_FD_89745 | JGI IMG/M metagenome (GOLD analysis project Ga0116143, IMG submission 89745) | Active sludge microbial communities of municipal wastewater-treating anaerobic digesters from USA - AD_UKC034_MetaG | ecosystem: Engineered > Bioreactor > Anaerobic > Digestate | place: USA... | reverse complement strand
TTCGGGCATGAAGAGGCGGTTAAATCAAAATTGAAGAAACAGGATATAATCTTTGAGATTATTGGTGACGATTGCCTTGCATTACGCAATGCTTCAAAAGTGGATGCCTTACTATTGATCAATAAAGAGGCGGTGATACAGGATTATAGTTCACAGAAAGTGGGAGAATTATTGCGTAAAATAGAAGTTAAACATCAGTTGTCAGTCTGGGATTGCTGTGCAGCCAGTGGTGGCAAATCGATTATGGTAAAAGATATCCTGGGCAATATTGATCTTACCGTTTCTGATGTGCGGGAGTCAATCCTGGCAAATCTGAGAAAACGTTTTAGTGAAGCGGGAATCAATAAGTATAAAAGCTTTGCAGCAGATTTAACCAAACCGGTTCTTCCCTTTTTACAGCAGCAGTTTGATCTGATCATTGCGGATGTTCCATGCAGCGGCAGTGGTACCTGGAGCCGTACTCCCGAACAGTTATATTATTTCGATCCTGTTAAAACAGAGGAGTATAGTATGTTGCAACATAAAATTATCGATACGGTAACAAAGCAGCTAAAACCCGGGGGTTACTTGTTATATATTACCTGTTCGGTATTCAAAAAGGAGAATGAACAGCAGGTTTCTTACATTAAGGAAAAATGGGGTCTTGCAGAAACAGAAACCAGTGTGCTGCCTGGCTACAATGAAAAGGCTGATACTATGTTTGCTTCCCTGCTACGTAAACCTTTATAATTTTATTAATTCAGCTGTTCCGATATTCTTTTGCCCGTCAAGAACAGTGATATAGTAGTTGCCAGCAGACAATCGGCTAATCGATAATTCAATTGTTTTCTTACCACTAAGTTTTGAGTCTTTGAGTTGCATAACAAGGCTGCCTTTGGCATCATATACCAAAACCGGCATGTTTGGAACCGCATAAGGAGTTTCTACAACAAGTGTAACTATGCTGCTGCTGACAGGGTTTGGCTGAACCATTACCAGTACTTTATTAGGATCAGGGTTGCCGGTTCCGGTAGTAAAACATCCTGCACTGATAACTACTTCTGCTGTGTCGATATATACGGCGGTAAAGTTTGCAGCACTTGTATCCACAATTTGCCTGATACGGTAAGAGATCGTACCGGCATTTACATTTACCAGCGGGTTGTTAAATACATAACTTCTGTTTGCCACTATGGTTCCCGCCTGAGGATTTACATCACCCACTTTAGTGTAAACTGTTTCTCCCGGAGCTTTTCTTTCAATCTCATATTTCATAGTGGCCACATCTTTGCTGCTCCAGTTCACAGTAGCATTGCAGGCATTGGCACTGGCACTTGATGTAGCATATTCAGTCAGCAGGTTGGTAAATGCCAGTCTCATATCCGGAATACCATAACCTATCCTGTCATCAGGCGTAGTGAATTTGCTTCCTGCATTTTTTAAAGCTTGGATGATCTTCATATTATTATACTCAGGAAAGCCCTGCCAGAGGCAGGTTCCAAGTCCCGCCATATTGGGACAGGCAAAGGAAGTTCCGTTTGCAGTGCCAACCGTATTGCTACTGGTTTGCACCAATGCTGCTACACCTATTGATGCCACGTCCGGTTTTACCTGGCCGTCAGCAGATGGGCCAAAGCTGGAAAAATTTCCCACCACACCGGATGTATTTACTGCACCCACTGCTACCACACTATCACCGTCAGAAGGAGTAACGAGGTAATGCCATGCATTACCTCCTTCATTGCCGGCAGAATTAAAAACGATCAATCCTTTTTTGGCAGCCAGGTCAGCACCGGTAACAGCCATGGTAGTATTGCCATCCATATTGCTGTAAGTATAATTGAATACAGCATTATCAAAATCGTAATAACCGAGTGATGAAGAAATAATATCTGATCCGGCACTGTCAGCTCTTTCAGCACCGCAGACCCAGTTGTGTTCTTCGATCGGGTATTCTGTGGCTACCTCTTCTGTTCTGAATAAATGAAAACTGGCTTTCGGGGCTTTACCTACAAATTGTCCCGGTATATTGGCTGCAATAGTAGAGAGGCATTGCATACCATGCGGATGATCGTCTGTAACGGTAGCGTTGAGGGATACAAAATCCCAGGTGCTCACTATCTGGCTGTTGGTATTGGCACTGTCAAATGCCTTTAAAGAGGTATAATTAAAAAAACCACCATCCAAAATAGCAATATGCATGCCTTGCCCTCTTAATCCAATATTATGTAGGAACTCACCATTGTGCAGGTGAATCTCATTAAAAGAACTTGTCCCATAGTTGAAAAAATCACCAGTAAGCTGTTCTGTTCGCTCTTCTTGTGCAGGAAGCGGAGTGATAGTTTCTTCAATAATAAATTTATTCCTGACGGGCCCGGGTTCATCACCGGTGTTTCTGGCAGCCAGACCGCCAACACTTTTTACAAAAGGAAATGCATTAATCGCAGTAATGGCATTTGCATCGGAGGTTTGAATGGAAACAGCATTCAGCCATTTGGATACATTTAGTATAGTAACGTTTGGCACATTTCCAATCTGGGCAACATAAGAAGGCGTAACAGGCAGATCGGTACTGTCTATGGCTATGCCATAACGGGTGCGACGATCAATAGCTCTTTGTGACAAATAATTGGCGGGTGCAGCGAGAGTGAAAGGATTATTTCCCTTGTCTTTAAGTTTTACAATATAACGGGTAAACTGTGCCTGTGATTCAGTAACAAAAGTCAGGGCAACTACAAACGGGAGTAAAAGTTTCTTCATGGTATACCGGCATTTTTAGCCAAACTCAAATTTACACAATACCGCCCACTTAGTTATGATCCACCATCCACATGGTAATACCAAAACCGGTTTTGTAGGGTCCGCCTGAACCACCAGGGTTGGGCTGGTATTCCCAAAGTTCATATTCCCGGTATACCAGTCCTATGTTCTTTGAATATCTTTCTACTGATCTTGATTTGGCTGCATAAGCAGAAGGAGTGGTAATGGGTACGTTGAACGCTTCATCCACCTGTTCAATTGTGTACACATTCGTATAATTAATTCCACGGTGACTGAAAGAGGAAGCATCACCATCAAAATAAAAATCCCAGTCTTCCATACTGTCATCGTTGCTGAAATTGTATACGGGACCATAAGGATCAGCGGGCAGGTATTTATTTCCCTTCCAACTGTACCCGTTACGGATGGGCAAATGCATTTTAATGAACCGAAGATTGTCTTCAACCAGTTCTACCTGGTCGGCCAGCGGGGTAATGAAATAAGTACCGGCAGGTTGCCAGGGTTGTGTGCCGGTGGTGTCACTCAGGAAACGGTACACCCTGTAACCGGGACGGCCAAGGTTATCGGTGATAAGTGTATCAATTAAATGCTTTACCTGGTATTTATGAATTTCCGTATCTCTTCCAAAATTGGTGAACACCAATGAATCTATACGGTATGTAATATATTTTTTAGCCGTCAACGGAATATAATCAGCCAGGGCCTCAGAGGCAAATTCTTCTTTTTCGTTACAGGAAAATAAAGTAGTGGAGAAAATGGCCAGTAAACTGAACCGGAAAAATGTAAAAATTCTCATAAGTGGTTTTTCTGCGTTTACGGATACAAATTTGACGGTTAAAACTACAAACAAAAAGCGGGGAAACATAATCTCCCCGTTTAAAAACGTATTTTTTCAGGCTTTATTGCCTGATTTCAAACGAGTTCGCCTCTCTGTATGATCCCGCCTCCGATCACATCATCCCCCTCATAAAACACAGCACTCTGACCGGGGGCGATACCTTTTGCATTTTCGTAAAAACGTACTTTCATTGTTCCATTCTCCGGGTAAATGTTAGATAAACTGCCCTTGTCTTTGTAACGGATCTTGGTTACTGCCTCCATACCGGGAGTAATGCTTTCGTACTTGATCATATTCAGCTTAGCTACTACCATTTCATTTTGCTCCAGGTCGTCTTCATCACCCAGCATCACGGTATTATTGTCCGGGTCTATCTTTGTTACAAACACCGGTTTACCCAATGCTATATCCAATCCTTTGCGTTGGCCGATGGTATAGAAAGGATAGCCTTTATGCTGCCCCAGTATATTGCCTTTTTTATCAATGAAATTGCCGCCTGCCACTCTTTCTTCCAGGCCTTCTACTCTTCTTTTTAAAAAACCACGGTAATCATTATCTGGTACAAAGCAGATTTCGTAGCTCTCATGTTTTTTGGCCAGTTCAGGATAGCCATAATCAAAAGCCATTTGCCGGATCTCCGTTTTGCGGTAAGGCCCCAAGGGTAATAAGGTTCTGCTTAAAAGGTCTTGTTGCAGACCCCACAGTACATAACTCTGATCTTTGGTATCATCAATGGCTTTGCTTACTACATAGCGGCCATTATCATGCTGTCTTATTTTGGCATAGTGACCGGTAGCAATATACTCGCAGCCCAGTGCGTCAGCTCTTTTTAATAAAGCCCGCCATTTGATATGCGTATTGCAAAGCACACAGGGATTGGGAGTACGGCCTGCCAGGTATTCATCCACGAAATTCTCGATCACAAAATCACCAAACTCTTCCCTGATGTCTAGAATATAGTGGGCAAACCCATGCTCTACTGCAGCCTGCCGGGCATCATTGAAGGAATCCAGGTTACAGCAGCCGGTTTCTTTTTTGCTGCCGCCCGCTGCAGCATAGTCCCATGTTTTCATGGTGATGCCCACTACTTCATAGCCCTGCTCATGCAGCATCAGCGCCGTTACGGTACTGTCAATACCGCCACTCATTGCCACCAAAACTTTCCCTTTTTTACTCATATTGCCTCATTCCCGAAAGGGAGTATTAATAGTTTAAAAAAATTGCAAGCTGCAAAGATACGCCGGATTTTCGGGCGAAGATTTTCGAGAATGGGTAAAATCTTATAGGGCTATTGTTAGGCTCAATGTCGTATACCGGAGCCGATTCTTTTTTTAACGGAGGAGGATGCTAGCCATTGGTTTTAAAGAATGCCACCTCTGCCCGATAACTTATTATGTGATTGAGAAATTGATTGCTGTGAAGAAAGGAGTAATGTTTATTTACGAGGAGCTAACTCAACTTTCAGGGGATGCTGTGAGACTCGCCTGGGAAGAGGGGGTGTTCTGATTTCATTCTAAACTTTGTCCAAAAGTCAGCAAATTATTGTCCGGGTCAAGTAAAGAAAATTCCTTTTGTCTCCAGGGCTTTATTGCTAATTGCCCGTTGGGATGTATGCTTGTTCCCTTGTCCAGCAGTGATTGATAAAACTTATCAATGTCATTAGTTCTGATGTAAACTTGTCCATAGTTTTCTTTTGGGTCAAGTGCTTTGAACTCAAAAAAATGAACCTGGATATTGTCTTTTTGCAGCATCAGGTAACCATCAAAGTCAGCAATGCCCAATTCCTGAAAGCCTAACCTGTTTATGTAAAAATCCTTTGTTGCAGCTTTATCCCGCATTGGTAATTTAGGATGAATATCTGTAAGCATAGTTGTTGAATTGATATTTGCTTTTTATGTCATTTTTTCTTTTGCTGCTGTTGCGGTTTTTTGTAAAGCTTCATAACCAGCACAACTATGAACAAGAAAAATAAAATTATTTTACCATCAGTTCATCCCATGCGGCCCCAAGCGGCCGCTGTATACCATCGCCTTTCCATTCATCACTGCCGGGTATGGCCGTAGCTTTTAAAAACTCTTCTTTGGTCTTACCGGCCTTTATTTCTGCTTCGGTAAATTGTAGCACATTGCCCAGGTAGTCACGGAACTTATTCAGGTCATCGGTTGTTCCGGTTGCTTTATAACCTGCCGCTGCATGGCCAAATACATATATGGTTTGCTTATCAAACTTATTCAGTGCTTTGTTTAATACTTCTATCCAGCTTTTTATGTTGGCACCGGCGCCGCGGTCTACATAAGGATGACGGCGGTTAAATAACAGGTCGCCGCAATGCACAATATTAGCATGTTCAAAATGAATAAAACTGTCTCCGTTAGTATGGCCGGCACCAAAATGATACAGGCATATTTTTTCCTTTCCCACTTTCTGGCACCAGGTATTCGTATAGGTTTGGTCGGGATAGAGTTGTTTGTCTTCGCTTTTATTCTGTTTGGCTGATCTTTCCTGGTTGATCTTTGAGTTTTCATGCGCCAGCACATGTTCCACTATTCCCTTAAAGGCAATATTGCCGCCGCTATGATCGCCATGGTGGTGTGTATTGATCAGCAGTTTGAATGGCTTTTCACTTTTCTTTTTTAGTTCATCGATCAGGTGTTTACTCTGGTCAGGAAACTGTGAGTCAACCACCACTATTCCTTTTTTGGAAAGCAGGAAGGCAATCGTTCCTCCTCTTTCTTCAAAGATGCCAATATCATTGCGCAGCATGGTGATCTTCCAGGGATCTTCAAAGAGAGCAGCCAAAAGATTTTGCCGGGTAAATGTTAATGCGCCCAGTGTAAGAGCTGTATTTTGGATAAATGAACGGCGATGCATACGACAGTTTATAGTTTAAAAGTTTAAAATTGTTCAAATCTGAATAACATGGCGAAACTCAAATTGTTTTAGTGAATGTAAGTAATAAAGTGGTTGTAATAATTAGCTTTCCGCCCGTAGCAGGGACTTAATATTCGAACTTCCGCAATCCCGGCGCTTTAAACCAGGTAATGATAACGACCAGTAAGGTCATGAAGCCTCCAAATACTACTGAAGGTACTGTGCCCATAATTGTGGCAGCTACGCCGCTTTCAAACTGGCCCAGTTCATTGGATGAATTGATGAAGATGGAATTCACGGAAGAAACACGGCCCCGCATTTCATCCGGCACAAACAACTGTACTACGGTGCCGCGGATGATAACACTAACTCCATCGAACAAACCACCGGCAAATAAGGCTATAAAACTTAACCAGAAATTTTGTGATATAGCGAAGACAAGTATGCAAAGCCCAAAACCTGCCACCACATATAGTAATGTTCTTCCCTGTTTCTTTTTCAACGGGTGAGTGGTGAGCCAGGCTATGGCGACAAAATTGCCTAAATAGGTAGCCGCTACCAGCCAGCCCAGACCCTGCGGACCCACATGCAGAATATCACTGGCAAATACAGGCAACAATGCAATGGCGCCACCAAACAATACAGCAAACATATCAAGGCTCATGGCACCTAACAATGCTTTCTGATGAAAGACAAAACGCAACCCTTCTTTCACGCCATCCCATGTTTTACTGCTGCCCTGCCAGCTGACGGGTTTTGGTTTTATCTTTTGAAACAGGAAAAATGAAATGGCGATCAGTACACAAACCGGGGTAAAAGCGATAGTAATATTGGTATAACCCATTAATAATCCTGCAACAGCAGGGCCTGCTACAGCAGCAATGAGCCATACCATACTATTGATAGAAACGGCTTTTACCAATGATTCCTGCGGGATTAGTTGTGCTAAAAAAGCGTTGAATGCAGAGCCTGCGAAAGCCCGAACAGCACCAGTGCAGAATACCAATGTATAAATGCTCCATTCAATTAATGGTCTTGAATAGTTATCCTGCATCCATTGAGACGTAACGATCAGTAAGCCCAGCATGATGAAAAAATACACCGCAATGCAAATGCTGATGAGTTTATGTTTATTGCTTCTGTCCACTTTTACCCCGGCAGGTAAAGCCAGGAGGATGGCGGGGATCACTTCGGATAATCCTAAAAAACCAAGGGCCAGTTTACTGCCTGTTATTTCATATAATCTCCAGCCTAATAATACCGGTGTCATTCTAAGTCCGGCTATAAATAAAATCCGTGCAATGATGAACCAGGTAAATTCTTTATTGATGACCGGTATGGGAATGAGTTTCGTCATGGGAGTGAAATAAAATGCTGGCCATCCTCATACTCTTTTTCCAATGCATCATAAATAGTTTGCAGATGTTTTTCATTGCCTAAAAAATCGGCGTTGCTGGTGTCAACGAATAATGTTTTTACATTGTGTTGTTTGATATAGTGGGTATATGTTTCCTGGAGATTAAATAAATAATCATCGGGTATATTTTGTTCGTATGAACGGTTACGCTTCTTGATGTTTGACTGTAGCTTGGAAACAGGTGCATGCAGATAGATCAGGATATCTGGTTGTACCAGTTGCTGATGGATGATCTCAAACAGCCGCTGGTAAAGCCTGAACTCATCATCCGGCAGGGTAACTTTTGAGAACAACAGGCATTTGGTAAAAAGATAATCGGAGATGGTCACACTCTGGAAGAGATCTTTTTGTTGTATCAGTTCTTTCAACTGTTTATATCGTTCTGCCATAAAAAACAGCTCTACCGGGAAGGCATACTGTTTGGGATTCTCATAGAATTTGGGCAAAAAAGGGTTGTCGGCAAATTCTTCCAGTATCAGCCGGGCATTATAATGCTTGCTGAGCAAATGAGCCAGCGTGGTTTTCCCGGCACCAATATTCCCTTCTATAGTAATGAAATGATAGTTCATGTAGTCAAGAGTAAAAGTCAACGAGCAATTGCAGGTTGCAAAATAATCCAAATGCAATGGCGCAAAAGTATGCGACAAAAGATTGTGGAAAAAATCAGGAATACTTTCTTACTTCCAGCTCATCTTTACATTCATCCAGCAATTCAGCTATTGTTTTATATAATACCGGGTGAATGATACCCGGAGCTATTTCAGCAAGTGGCAACAAAGCAAACCGCCTGTTCTGCATTTCAGGATGCGGCAGTTTCAAAAACTGGTAGTTGTGTTTTTCATTGTTGAAGAGCAAAATATCAATATCAATCAGCCTGGGGCCATATTTTTCTTCTCTTATCCTTCCCATCAGTTTTTCTATTTTAAGTATTCTGCGTATCAGCTGTCTGGCATTCAGCATTGTTTCAATAATCAGTGCCTGGTTCAGAAAAGCAGGCTGATCGGTGTTACCCCAGGCAGCGGTTTCATATAATGAGGAAGCCGCAATGATAGTACCACACTGGGCCGTAATAAAATCTCTTGCAGTGGCCAGGTTTTCTTTCCTGTTGCCGAGGTTGCCACCCGTAAGTAAATAAGCTGTGTTCATAAGCGGTTCAAATATCTTTATTTTCAGCATTGACACGGTAATTAAATACATTTGCCCACCAATTAAAAGCTAAATGGCACAATCATATAGTCAGGCCAGGGCATTATGGGCAATCACAAGGGCCAGTTTCAAAGCCATATTTGCCAACCCCAGCGCAATCATATTCAGTATACTTTTCCCCATCATTTTTGTAATGATCTTCGGAGCTTTTGGAAGCGGGGGCGGGGTAAGTTACCGTATTGCCATAACGCCGGACAGTGATACCAGTTCAGAATTTTATTATGGATTAAAGCAGGCAGGCGTTATCAGGATCATTCATTACAATGACTCAGCTTTATTGAATAAAGATCTTCAGCGGGGAAAATTAACAGCCATACTTACGATAATAAGTACCGGCGACTCCACTAAAAAACCGGGAACAGTAATCAGGGTAAGATCCACTACAGCCAGCGCCAATACGATCGGCTCTTTTTTGCCGGTACTGGATTACATAAAGCTGAAGATAGAAGTAGCCAATGCCGGTATTGAGCAGGAAGATATTGCTGTAGAAGAACCTGAGATCAGGGAAGTGAGGAAATACCGCCAGATAGATTTTATTCTTCCCGGTCAGCTGGGATTTTCTATTTTGTTTTCCACGCTGTTTGGTGTAGCATTTACCTTTTTCGGCTTGCGGGAGCAGCTGGTATTAAAAAGATTTTATGCTTCGCCGGTGAATAAGTTAAGTATCCTGCTCGGTATAGGAATGAGCCGCTTATTCTTTCAGCTGCTGAGTGTGGTAGTCCTGATCTTATTTGGTCATTTTGTTATGGACTTTACTTTACAAAACGGCATTTCAACCTTTTTTGAGATCATACTGATGACCATCATTATGCTTTTTCTTTTAATGGGTGTGGGCCTGATATTCAGCAGTATTGCCAAGACAGATACTTCTATTCCTTTACTGATCAATCTTTTTGGGTTTCCCCAGATGATGTTATCCGGTACTTTTTTCCCGATTGAAGTATTTCCAAAGTGGTTACAGGAAATATGCCGTATCCTGCCGCTGACACAATACAATGATGCCGTCAGGAAAATATCCTTTGAAGGACTCAGTATCTTTAACTGCTGGAAAGAGATAGGCATATTAGGTGTCTGGATGATAATCATCTATGTCATTGCTGCAAGAGTACTGAAATGGGAATAAGAACAACAATTAATTGAATGTATGCGGGTAGTAAAACTGGCCATCATAAGTTTCATCTTTTTTTTCCTGCTTATTACAGGTATTTCTCTCTTAATTCCGTCTCATGTACGTATTTCAAAAGCAACAGATATAAATGCCAGTAAGGATTCAGTGCTGTTGCAGATAAATAATGCGGCTAACTGGAAGAACTGGTACCCCGGTGCAGATACACTGGAGCTATTGCAGATTGAAGGAGTAGTGAAAGGAATTATTACAGGTGAGTTACAGGGAATAATAATTACTTCAGCCAATGATAGTACAGTTACAGCAGGTAATACTGGCCAGCGGTCCGGCAGAGGGGAGATGGGCTGGAACATTATCCGGTCTGGCAGCAAAGGCCCTGTTACAGTACAATGGTATATGGACTTTCATTTTCGCTGGTATCCCTGGGAGAAATTCTCAAGCCTGTTACTGGAGAAGCGGTATGGTGTGGTTATGGAACAGGGGTTGGATAAGCTGAAGAAGTTCCTTGAAAGGTAACCCGGCGTTCATAGAATCTCACTAACTTCAATTTTCAAAAAATTAAGTGTATGAAAAAAATATTATTACTCGTAGCGGTATTTGCTGTGTTCAATAGCTACTCTCAGGAAAAATCCCGGAAAAGTCCTCATGATACGGTAAGCTCTGGTGTAACAACCGTTACATATGGCAGGCCTTATAAAAACAACCGGGAGATATTTGGTGGCCTCGAAAAATTTGGTAAGGTATGGCGGGTAGGTGCCGATGAAGCAACTACCATCAGTTTTTCAAAAGATGTAAAATTTGGTGGTGAAGGGATCAAAGCCGGTACGTATACATTATTTGCTATTCCTGAAGCCAAAGAATGGACCATTATTCTTAATTCTCAACCGGGGCAATGGGGTGCATACGGATACGAAAAGAACAAAGACAAAGATGTGGCCAAATTTAAGGTGCCTGTAAACAAGCTCAGTAATGTGGTGGAGCAACTCACTATTCGCTTTGCCAGTGATGGGGCATTGATCATTGAATGGGATACTACACAAGTGAGTATTTCACTCAGTTATTAGGTACCAATTTTTTGATAAACAGTTCATGCAGGGTATGCCTAATTAAGAGGGGAAACAAATTTTTCCCATACTGACATTCGGGATACCCTCTCTGTTTTCTCCCATTTGATCATTTCCTCCGGCCACACATTCGTTGGCCAATAAAGCAAACAGTACTGCTTCTTTGGCATCTGGATTCATATCCAGGTCATTGGTGGTAAAAACAGGAAAAGCAGGTAACAGGATTTTTATATTTTTCATGAGTAAGGGGTTGTGCATCCCTCCTCCGCTTACATAAATCGAATACTTTAATGCCGGATCTGTTGTCCTGGTAATAGCATCCGTGATCATATCAGCAGAGAATCTGTTAAGGGTAGCCATAATATCGGCATCACTCAATGATTCTGTTGCAGATACCTGCTGGGCATTTCGCAGGTAAATCATATTGAATAACTCCGGCCCGATCGTTTTAGGAAAGCTTTTACTAAAAAATGAATGTTGTTTTAAAGCGGCTAGTAATTTTTCATTGATGGTTCCCTGCATTGCCAATGAAGAGTTTTCATCAAAATATTTACCCGGATACCTGTGTTGTATAAATGAATCCATAATAGTATTACCCGGCCCCACATCAGTACTGAAAACTTTGGCAGCATCCATATCACCCGGTAAGAAAGTAAAATTGGCAATACCTCCTATGTTAAGCATGATCCTGTTTTCCCCTGGATTGGAAAAAATAAGATAGTCTCCATATACTGCCAGGGGAGCACCTTCTCCGCCTGCTGCTATATGTTTTTGCCGGAAATCGCAGATAGTAATGATGCCGGTGGCTACAGCAATATGATCTCCGTCACCGATCTGCAGGGTTGCATTAGGGTATTCTTCAAAGCCATGTAAAAAGCGGGGAGCATGATAGATCGTCTGGCCATGACTTGCAACCAGGTCAATACTTTCCTTTTTTATGCCCCAATTTTGAAGACAGTCATTGATGATGGCAGCATGCTGCAGGCCAACCCACTCATTAAGTATACATACCTTTTCAAGGTCAGCATCATGTCTTGAAAAAATAGATTTCAATTCTTCTTTGAATATATTGTTATAAGGAACACTGGTAAATTTTTCAATTGTAACAGCCGTGTTCCTGCCACTACCATTGACTCGGCAAAGTGCTATATCCAGTCCGTCGAAAGATGTTCCGCTCATCAGGCCAATGATCAGTCTTTCTTTTTTTCCGGCGATGGTATACAGTTTCTCAATGTTCTTGTTCATGTATGTGAAGTTAGTTTGACGGTTTGTGCCTGAAAAATTTTTATTAGGCCCGATTTTAACTGCATCCCTTTTGTTTACCGTTGCGTCAATCAGTAACTTTAAAGAAATTATGTTGAACATGGTAAGGATAAAAGGAGTAATAGTTTTTGTGTCACTGCTTTTTGGGGTAATAATAGCTGATGCACAGGTACGGGTTGGCGATACAGTGTTTTATGCCAGGGATAGTGTGATTGAACTGGAGCCGGATCCCACCACTATTTTTTTTCAACAAGGGGAAAAAACAAAAACTCCCAAAAACATAGTACTTATAACCAAAGAAAGAAAAACAATAACACTGGCTAATTTTTTTAAAACCCTGGTAGCCGATGAAACTGATTCTCCGTTGTATTCCGATCATGCTTTTGCCGACCTGGATAAGGATGGAAAGAAAGAATTGCTGATTTCCAATTTCACCGGTGGTGCTCATTGCTGTGATGAGATCTACATTTTTAAAAATATTGGTACGAATAAATACCAGCATGTCGCCAAACTCTTTGCCGGTAATACCATTATTACAAAGGAAAATGAATTTATTTATGATTTTCATGAACAGCTGGGGTATTTCTTTACCTGTTTTGCCTGTGGTTATACAGATACCACAGATGGAGCGCCGGTTGAAATAAGCAGTATTTTACTCAGGTATAACAAAGGAAAGATCACAGTCGTTCCGGGTGACCAGGAGCTGAAAAGCATAATTAATGATAACCTGGGTAAACTGGGAGAGCAGCCCTATGAAAAGCTGGATGATGACCTGGCTCATGATGATGGCCTGCGGAAAGAAATTGTTCTCAACCTGGCGGTATATTATTATTCTTATGGTAAAAACCTTGTTGAAACTCAACGATTATTCAATAAATATTATAAGCATCCTGACGCTAAAAAGATTTGGACCGCTTTTGCCAAACAACTGCAACAGATAAGGAGTGATAACGACTTCTGATCAGTTACCGGAAATGAATTTGAGGTTTCGCTGAATGCCCTTCCATTTTGTCCGCCTCAGCGGGGAGTGCCTGAATATTGTTTTAAAACTTTCTTCTGTCATCATTTCCCATTCTTTTGTTGCCAGGTTTAGTATTTCAGGGATGGGGGAGAATGAAGTTTCACTATGTGGTTTGCTGAAGCGGTTCCATGGACAAACATCCTGGCAGGTATCACAACCAAACATCCAGCCATCAAATTTTCCTTTCATTTCATCAGGTATCAGCATATCCTTCAACTCAATAGTGAAATACGAAATACACTTACTGCCATCAATTACTTTATCGGGCAATATCGCTTCGGTTGGACAAGCATCAATACATTTGGTACAGGTACCGCAATAATCCCTGGCCCATGGATCATCATAAACAAATTCTTTATCGGTAATAAGGGTAGCGATAAAATAGAAGGATCCGCTTTGTTTAGTGATCAGGTTTCCATTCTTGCCTATCCAGCCCAGGCCGCTTTTCTGCGCCCATGTTCTTTCCAGCACAGGGGCAGAATCAACAAAGCCCCTTCCATGTATTTCTCCGATCTCTTCCTGCATCAGTGCTATTAATTGGTTCAATTTCACTCTTATTACTTCATGATAATCCTGCCCGTAAGCATACTTTGATATACCGGGGGCCTCCGGCTGCTGACCCTGCGAAGGATAATAATTTAATAATAAAGTAATGACTGACCGGGCACCCGGAACCAGTTTGGCAGGATCGATACGCAGGTCAAAATGATTTTCCATGTACTGCATGCTCCCATGCATTCCTTTCTGCAGCCATTTTTCCAGCCGGGCCGCATCTTCATCCAGTTTATGGGCCCTGGCGATACCGCAAAAGCCAAAGCCCAGCCTGGCAGCTGTTTTTTTGACAAAATGGGTATGTTTATGCAACAAGTTCAGGGGTAATTAATGTCTTTTTAACCGAATTGATTCTATTGTCGCTTGTATCATTGACAAGTTTGGATTTTTTGCGTAAAATTGAGCTTTGTTGAACGAATTTAACCACATTTAACCATCACTATGAGTTCAAAATTGCCCCTGCTTATCTCCGGGCTATTCCTTGCCTGCTTAACCCTTACTGCACAGGAGAAGTCTACAGTAAAATTTGGGAATGTTACTGAAAAGGATTTTGCAACAAAAGTATACCCGATTGACAGTAATGCCAATGCAGTAGTGATTGCTGATATAGGGCATAGCACCATTGAAGGAAATACCAAAGGCTGGTTTTCCCTGGTGTATAAACACTACAAACGGGTGCATATACTAAATAAGAACGGCTATGATGTTGCCAACATCTCTATTTCATTGTATGCAGATGGCAATGCGGAAGAGGAACTGAATAAACTAAAAGCGGTGACCTATAACCTGGAGAATGGAAAAGTGGTAGAAACAAAACTGGATGTAAAATCATCTGTGTTTAAGGATAAGATCAGCAAGAACAGGGTAGTTAAGAAATTCACTTTCCCCAATGTAAAAGAAGGCTCCATTATTGAGTATGAGTATACCATTACATCTGATTTTTTGCAAAATCTTCAGCCATGGGAGTTCCAGGGTGCTTATCCCCGCTTGTGGAGTGAGTACAACCTTTCATTACCTGAGTTTTTAGGATATGTTTTTCTGACCCAGGGATATAAGAGATATGATATCAACGACAAAAAGTCTCATATGGAAGGTTTCACCATCATCGACAGCCGGGATGTTGGTGCATCAGAAAGATACCGGTTTAATGCAAATGTCGCAGACAACCGTTGGGTAATTAAGAATGTGCCGGCACTTAAAGAAGAAAGTTTTACTTCTACCATTGATAATCATATAGCCAAGATCGAATTTCAATTGTCAGAGTACAGGCAACCACTAACTTACCGGAACATCATGGGGTCATGGCCCAAACTGGCCAATGACCTCATGGAAGCTGAATTTTTTGGAAAACCGGTGACAAAAGACAATGGCTGGCTGAAAGATGTTGTAAAGCCACTTACAGAAGGTGTGACCGGAAACAAAAGCAAAGCGCAAAAGATATATAATTACGTCAGGGATAACTTTACCTGTACAGATCATAGCGACCTTTTTGTTGACCAGACACTTAAGAATCTGCTCAAATCGAAAAGTGGAACAGTTTCTGAAATAAACCTGCTTCTCACTGCTATGCTCAAGTATGCTGACATAGATGCAGACCCTGTTATTTTGAGTACCCGTTCTAATGGGATGACATATGCAATGTATCCTCTCATCACGCAGTACAATTATGTAATAGCAAGGGCCGTGGTCGATGGGAAAGCCATTTACCTCGATGCCAGCGAACCCCGGCTGGGGTTTGGCCATCTGCCGGTACGTTGTTATAACGGCCATGCCAGGATAATTAATAAAGCAGCAGAACCAATTGAATTGTTAAGCGACTCTTTAATGGAACGGAAAACTACCACTGTTTTTGTTATCAATGACGACAAGGGGAATATAGTGGGCAGTATGATCCAAACACCCGGCTATTATGAATCACTCAGTTTGAGGGACCGTATCAAAGAAAAGGGTAAGGATCAACTGGTGACTGATATTAAAAAAGCATTTGGCCACGAGATGATCGTAAGCAACTTCGTTGTTGATTCACTGGACAAGTATGAAGAAGTGCTGGGAATAAAATATGATTTTGATTTTACCGAAGAAAAAGAAGATATCATTTACCTGAACCCGATGTTTGGGGAGGGGCATAAGGAAAATCCATTTAAATCTGCTGAGCGGTCCTATCCCGTGGAAATGCCGTATGGATTTGATGAGACCTATACCCTGCAAATGGATATCCCGACCGGGTATGTGGTGGATGAATTGCCCCAGTCAATGGTGGTGAAACTGAATGAAGAAAATGAAGGCATGTTTGAATACCGGGTTTCACAATCCGGCAGCGGCATATCTTTCCGTTCCCGCATCCGTATCAGCCGTGCCTATTTTCTGCCGGAGGAATATGAAATGCTCCGGGAGTTTTTTAATCTCGTGGTGAAAAAGCAGGCCGAACAGATCGTATTTAAAAAGAAAAAATAGTTCATGATAAAAAAGATCATTGCTGGTTGTTGTTTTGTTGTAGCGACATTAGCGGTTGCTGCAGGTGATGGAGAGTATGCGGTTTCGAAGATACCAGCTGCCTTACTGAAAGATGCCAATGCCGTAAAGCGGATGGAGAAAATAAGCTTTGAGATTGTGAATACAGGGGAAGCTATCCTGCGTAAAAAATATGCCATCACTATACTGAATGAGAATGGCGACAGGCAGGCGGGGTTTGTAGAGTACTATGACAAACTGCATGAGATAAAAAATATCGAGGGTATATTGTACAGTGCAGAAGGTAAAGAATTAAAAAAACTTAAGAATAAGCAGATCATTGATGCTACCGGCTCGGATGATAATAACCTGATTGACGATAACCGCCGGAAATTTCATCATTTTTTTCATAAGACCTATCCCTATACTGTACAGTATGAAGTGGAAATAAAGTATAATGGCACATTGTTTTTCCCTGTATGGCTGCCAAGAGAAGATGAAGAGTATTCAGTGCAGCAGAGCAGTATCAGTATCATCAGCGATGCTTCTTACACCGTCCGCTACCGGGTAAATAATTATTCCGGGGATCCTGTTGTTACCACCGACAAAAATGATAAGATCCTTACCTGGGAGATAAAAGACCTTCCTGCTATTAAGGATGAATATGCCTCTCCCAACTGGTTTGATATTAATACAGCTATCTTTTTTGGTCCTACAGAATTTGAAATCGAGAAGTATAAAGGCAATATGCAAACCTGGCAGGACTTTGGCAAGTTTGTACATGCCCTGCGCCAGGGAAAAGATAATTTGCCTGCTAATATCAAACAGACCGTTCACCAGCTGGCAGATAATATTGCTGACCCTAAGGGAAAGATCGCAAAGTTGTATGAATACATGCAGCAGAATACCCGCTATATCAGTATCCAGTTAGGAATCGGGGGCTGGCAACCTTTTGATGCCACTTATGTGGCCACCAAAGCTTATGGTGATTGCAAAGCGCTGACCAACTACATGTACAGCCTCTTAAAGGAAGCGGGGATCAACTCGTATTATACACTGGTAAGGGCGGGACGAAATGCAAAGAAGATAATGGCAGATTTTCCTTCCAGCCAGTTTAACCATGTTATACTTTGTGTGCCATTACAAAAAGATACCGTGTGGCTGGAATGTACCAGTCAGACAATGCCTGCCGGTTACCTTGGTGATTTTACCTGCGACAGGTATGTATTGCTGGTGGATGAGAATGGTGGTAAACTTGTTCGGACACCTAAATACGGTATGAACGAGAACCTGCAGGTGCGGCATGTAAAAGCAGTATTGGATGAAGACGCCACTTTGCAGCTTACCTCAGAAACAACTTATGGCGGATTGCAGCAGGACCAGTATCATGGCCTCATCAATGGTCTTTCAAAGGACAAAGTGAAAGAGTACCTGCATGAACAACTTGATTTTGCTACTTACGATGTAAACAGTTTTGATTATAAAGAAACAAAATCAACCATGCCCGCCGTGGAAGAAAAGCTGGATATTACAGTAAGCAATTATGCCACCATTACCGGTAAACGTCTTTTTATCGTTCCTAACACGATGACAAGAACCTATCGCCGGCTGACACCGGATGAGAACAGGAAGTATGACCTGGAACTGAGTTTCGAATACAAAGATGTTGATACAGTAGAGATTACCCTGCCGGCCGGCTATACCGCTGAATCAATACCGCAGGATGTGTCGCTTACCAGCCAGTTTGGAAAATATAATTGTTCAGTGAAACTGGATGGTAACAAACTGAGGTATTACCGGAGCATTGAGCACTATGGCGGCACTTATCCAGCAAAAGATTATGCAGCACTGGTGAAGTTTTACGATGCCATGTATAAAGCAGACCGTAACAAAGTGGTGCTGGTTAAAAATGAACAGACAAAAGGCTTTTGATTTTATTTACAGGAGGAAGTGATCTGTTCGTCGATCACTTTTTTGATCTGCAGGTGTGCATCCGCCCTTTCTTCGCCCAGCAGGTTCTTAACAAATACAAGGTAAGCATAGCCCCGGCAATAATCGATCATCGGCCAGGTACCAAATAATCCCGGGCTGGCCAGCACAGTAGCAACGCCATTCTTTTCTTCGATGGCCCAGCTTCCGGATGTATAATTGAAACCGGCAGCGGATTTGGGAGCATATTTTATTTGTTCCGGTTTGTTCTGCACTTTCATCATTTCATTCACCGAGTTTTCACTGAGTATCTGTACCCCGTTATATTTTCCTTTATTCAATAGCATCACCAGGAATTTCATGTAATCTTCTGCTGTTGATTTGGCACCGCCGGAGGGATTGACCGGGCCGCCATCCAAATTGGTAAAAGTGGTCTTCCGCATACCCAGCGGGTATAACAATTTGGTGCGGATAAGCACATCGAATTTTCTTTTGCTCACTACCTCCAGCACCCGGCCGGCAATATTCAACCCGATATTGCCATACCAGAAATCGGTTCCGGTATTAGCCCTGATTTCACGGGCAGCAAATCCGTTCACTTCTTCTTCCAGCGAAGCAAACTTTCTGCGTTCCAGTAATCGCTTTACCAGTTTGCCATCATCTTCAATTCCCGTCATGTGGCTGAGGCAATGCCGTATGGTGATATAACCTTTAAAATATTTATCAAACTCAGGAATATATTTCGCCACCTTATCATCCAGTGATAGTTTTCCTTCATCCACGAACTGCATCACCAGTGCTGCGGTCAGCCATTTGCTGCAACTGGCAATCGGTGCCTGTGTCTTGCTGTTGAATTGTCCCATTTCTTTTTTGTACACCAGTGAATCTCCTTTCCAGATCATCGCCACCATGTCCTGGCCCAGCAGTTTTTGTTTGGCCTCCAGTTCTTTATCCAGTGGCGACCAGTCGTATTGTGAAAAGACAGGCTGAAAGAATAGCAGGAAAACCGCTACGGATATGACTTTCATGCAGATAGAATTAACTTTATATGACATTGTAACGGTATTTACGGGGTTGGATAAGTATTTGTTACTGTCCACTGTCAACGGTCCACCGACCACTGTTGTTCACTTGTATTGCTGTGGACTATCAACTGTGGTCTGTCGGCTTTAAAATTAATCAATATGAACTTAGGAAATTTTACCATAAAAGCAGCCGAGGCCTTTCAGCAAGCTCAGCAAATTGCTTTCAACGCACAAAGCCCGAATATTGAGACCGAGCATATCTTAAAAGCGTTGCTCGATCAGCCCGATTCGCCGGTGGATTATTTATTGAAGAAAAACAATGTGACCGTAAACCTGGTGGAAAGCAAACTTGATGAACTTATCAGCAAGCTGCCCAAAGCTTCCGGTGATGCGGCTCAACAGATCAGCCGTGATGCCAATACTGTGGTACTGCGGGCCGGAGCTGCACTTAAACAGTTCGGTGATGAATTCGTTACACCGGAGCATATCCTGTTGGCGATTGTGCAGGGCAATGATGCAGCAGCCAAATTGCTGAAGAATGCAGGGCTTTCTGAGAATGGTCTTGTTACCGCCATCAAAGAATTACGCAAAGGCGAAAAGATCACTTCACAAACACAATCACAGGAATTCAATGCGCTGAATAAATATGCCAAGAATTTAAACGAACTGGCAAGACAGGGCAAACTAGATCCCGTTATCGGCCGTGATGAAGAGATCAGAAGAACACTGCATATCCTTTCCCGCCGTACAAAGAACAACCCGATATTGGTGGGTGAACCGGGTGTGGGTAAAACAGCCATTGCCGAAGGCATTGCACACCGTATTGTTAATGGCGATGTACCCGAAAATTTAAAAAGCAAGATCATCTATGCACTCGACATGGGATTGCTCATTGCCGGCGCAAAATATAAAGGGGAGTTTGAAGAACGTTTGAAAGCCGTGGTGAAAGAAGTAAGCACCAGCGACGGCGAAATAATCTTATTCATTGATGAGATACACACACTGGTTGGTGCAGGTGGCGGTGAAGGCGCCATGGATGCGGCCAATATTCTGAAACCTGCACTGGCCAAGGGTGATCTCCGTGCTGTGGGTGCCACTACACTGAACGAATACCAGAAATTTTTTGAGAAGGATAAAGCACTGGAACGCCGTTTCCAGAAAGTGATGATTGATGAACCTTCGGTGGAAGATGCCATTTCTATTTTGCGGGGATTGAAAGACCGCTACGAAACACACCACCATGTCCGCATCAAAGACGAAGCTATTATTGCAGCGGTGGAATTATCCAGCCGTTACATTACCGATCGTTTTTTACCGGATAAAGCGATTGACTTAATTGATGAAAGTGCTGCTAAGCTTCGCCTGGAAATGAACTCCATGCCCGAAGAACTGGATACGCTGGAAAGACAGATTCGTCAACTGGAAATAGAAAGAGAAGCGATCAAGAGAGAGAACGATGAAGTGAAACTGAAAGAACTCAATACCGAGATCGCCAACCTGGCGGTGACAAGAGATACACTGAAAGCAAAATGGAAAGAAGAAAAAGAAGTGGTGGAGAAAATTCAGAACGGAAAAGCGGAGATAGAAAATTTAAAACAACAGGCTGAAAGGTCAGAACGGGAAGGCGATTACGGCAAAGTAGCCGAAATACGGTACGGAAAAATAAAAGAACAGGAAACACTAATTAACCAATTAACCAGTCAACTAATTAACTCAACAGAAAAACGATTACTGAAAGAAGAAGTCGACGCCGAAGACATTGCCGAAAGCATTGCCAAGGCTACCGGTATTCCTGTGCAAAAAATGCTGCAAAGCGACAGGGAAAAACTCCTGCACCTCGAAGAGCATTTGCATGAAAGGGTGGTGGGACAGGAAGAAGCCATCACCGCCGTGGCCGATGCGATACGCAGAAGCCGTGCCGGTTTGCAGGATCCGAAAAAACCTATTGGTTCTTTCATCTTCCTCGGCACAACAGGTGTGGGTAAAACAGAACTGGCCAAGGCCCTTGCCGAATATTTGTTTGATGATGAAAGTATGATGACCCGCATCGACATGAGTGAGTACCAGGAAAAACATACCGTATCAAGATTAGTAGGTGCACCTCCCGGTTATGTGGGCTATGATGAAGGCGGTCAGTTAACAGAAGCCGTTCGGCGTAAACCATACAGTGTGGTATTGCTGGATGAAATAGAAAAAGCACACCCGGATGTTTGGAATGTACTCCTGCAGGTACTGGATGATGGCCGCCTGACCGATAACAAGGGCCGGGTGGTGAATTTCAAAAACACCATCATCATCATGACCAGCAATATCGGCAGCCACCTCATCATGGATGCGTTTGAGAAAGTAACAGAGAAGAATATTGCTGAGGCTACCGAAAAAGCAAAGCTGGAAGTAATGAACCTGCTGCGCCAGACCATACGGCCGGAGTTTCTCAACCGGGTGGATGAGATCATCATGTTCCAGCCATTGCTGAAAAAAGAAATAGCGGGTATTGTCAAAATACAGCTGAACAACCTGAAAAAGCTGGTAGCCGACAGCGGCATACAATTACAGTTCAGTGATTATGCGCTGGAGTTTCTCGCCGAGCAGGGCTTTGACCCGCAGTTTGGTGCAAGGCCACTGAAGCGGCTGATACAAAAGGAAATTGTAAACCAGTTATCGAAAAGAATACTGGCCGGTGATATTGATAAAACAAAACCGGTACTGGTGGATGTTTTTGATGGAGTGGTGGTATTTAGGAACGAAACACCGGAGAAAGTAAAATAAGCAGCCCCGTCAGGTCGCAATTTATAATCTAAAATATTGATTGATTTAATATTTTTCAATATCATACTCGGGGGGGCTCCTAAATCCCCGAGTTAATCTCCAGCCGGCATCTAGTTTTTCTTTGGCATTTTTACCAATATATGCTCCTTGCTTTTTTTTAAAATCCTTTTTAAGGCAGTTTAAAAAGACATTGAATATTTCAACACCAGTTCCACTATCAGAAATAGTGCTGATAGATCCTTGGATAATTGCATCTTTACCAGCCAATTCTCCTCCCGGGGAAAAAATAATTGTATCCTTATTCTTTAATTGATCAATTCCATACTTTATACCTCCCTTAGATTGAGGAATTTCTCTGACAATAATTTCTTTATCAGCATTATAAACCAAAATCCTTTTACACTCAATATCATTATCAGCATCTGCTATACCCAAATTGGGAAAATCTGCTAATGAGTTGTAGGGCTTAGTTTCATCTAAGGTCCTTAATCCAGCCAAGTTATATTTATATCTATTTTCTTTTTCCAATGAACTAGTAAAATTGTATATATCCTTCTGGCTTGCATAAAAAAAGGCCTCTTTTCCCATTTAAATTTGCTTTTTAATTGATAAAAACTTGGCATCAGGGTTTGCACTTGCAGGCATTTGTGATTTTATCCGAGTTGCATTGGTTGATTCCCTAATGGTTATTTTACCACTTCGTTTATAAGTGTCAACGGTGTTTAAGCCGTTGTTGGTTTTCATCTGTTAACCTAATAGTAGTTTTAAGTTTCCGCATCAATCATATGTACTTTATCAGGCTCACCTGTATAAATAAAGAGTTCTGGTATATCGTCCACCGTTGGCACTGGTTAAATCCCAGAAAAGGGTCATTTTGGTTGTGGACAAATATAAAATGGAACACTCGTAATTATAATTTCCGAAACTTATTAATGAAATTCTTCCATTTGGTAAAATCTGGTAAGGAGCATTATCAGAATTGTTATTTTCATACATATATACCCTGCCATCATCCCTGAAATCATAATAATCAGCAGGAACACCAATATAAACACCAGGGTTGGGGTAAAGTCCATTAGGGTAATTAAAATTATTGTTGGTTACGGAATCCTTGATCACACCCCATCTTGTTTTAATCATACTTGTTGTATCAGAAAATGTCCTGTATGAACAGGTGAAAACAAATTCTGTGAATGAACCATCTTCCGCAGTTATTTTATACGTCACTGGCGCTGAAAAATTCTGTGGGGTCTTATTGGCAGGTGAAATGGATTTGCCGGAAAAATTAATAGTAGGAACCAGGCCGTTCATTGAAATATTGGAAGGGAACTTAACGGTTAATGAATTTCCACTAATAGAACCTGAAATATTTTCATTTAAACCAGGATTGTCCGCAGCTTTGAATTCGACCCCATTTAGTTTCTTTTCCGATGATAAAGGTAGATTGGGGGCGGAGTTATCATTTTTAGAGCAACTGATCAATGCACAAAAAAAATAACTCATTGAGATAGCTAAAAAATATTTTATCCGCCTATTATCCATAATAAATGCTTTATGTATGAAGTTAATAAAAATTTATCGCCACACAAGTTTCAGGTAACCTTGCTGTACTAATCACTATTCATCTCGATCCCATTATCAAATTTCTCCTTACATTGTTATACCAAAAGCCAACCGATATGTCAGCCTTCAACCGCAGAAATTTTCTTAAAGTATCCGGCATTGCCGTATTACCTGCTTTTCTTCCACAAGCAGCTATCGCAACAGGAAAGAAAGAAGAGTATGCAGATGAACCCATCATCAAGTTCTTTTATGATGGCGAAGATTTCAATCCTGCGCAGTACATCGCTGAACTGCAAAAGATCAACAGCAAAGAAGCCATCAAAAGAGATTTCTACCTGGAGGGTGGGGCAGTGGCAGCTATGGAAAAGAAATTTGAAGAAATAACCGGAAAGGAAAAAGCCGCCTGCCTGCCCACCGGCACCATGGCCAACCAGCTGGCTATTGCGGTACTCAGCGGGAATAACACCAAAGTATTTGTACAGGATAACAGTCATGTGTACCGGGATGAAGCAGATGCAGCACAATCTGTGCATAAAAAACGATTGATGCCACTGGCGATGGGAAAAACTTACTTCACTGCAGAAGAATTAAAGAATGCCATAGCAGGATTGAAAGAGCAGGAAGTATTTTCCAGCGGCATCGGCGCTGTGTCAATTGAAAACCCGGTACGCAGAACAGAAGGAAGAATGGTTCCCATTGAAGAGATCAGGAAGATCAGTGAGTATTGCCGCAGCAATAATATTCCCCTTCACCTTGATGGCGCAAGGATCTATATGGCCGCTGCCTGGTCCGGTGTCAGTGTAAAGGAGTATGCTTCTTATTTCGACACAGTGTATATCTCTCTCTACAAATACCTGGGCGGTGCCAATGGCGCTGTGCTCTGCGGCAGCAAATCGGTAATGGATAAAATACCGCATCTGATCAAGATACATGGAGGTACTGTTTTCAGTAACTGGTTCACTGCAGCCATGGTACTCAGCAGGCTGGAAGGGATTGAAAACAGGCTGAAGCAGGCCATAAAACAATCAGAAGAAATTTTTTCCGGGCTTAATAAGATTCCGGGTTTACAGGTTTCAGCACTCGATGGCGGCACAAACATTTATGCACTGGAGATGGGTAAAACAATAGATGGTAATAAACTGCAGCAGCGACTGAATAAAGAGTTTAACATCCGCATCATACCGCCGGGCAATAAAAGCAGGATTACACTCACAGTAAATGAAACGATACTATATAAAGACGCTGCTTATATCATCAGCGCATTTAAAAGCTGTGCAGGCTGATTTCCGGTCGTAATAAATTTTCGTCCTGTACAAGGGTCTTGATGATATACAACAACTTCAGAAAAGAAAGAAGATATAAAAGAAGGCTGTACAGTTTAGCCGGCTTAAAATCTCCAGCCCACTGAAATGCCGGGATAGAAAGCTGCATTGTTGTATTTAGAGATAAAAGGTGTGTAATTCACCCTCCACATTAGGCCATATTTTGTATGGTGCCGGTATCCAACAGAAGGAATATAAGCTGGTGTATAAGGATTTTCATTAGTTAGATTATTTCTTTTTGCACCCATATATTCTCTGTCAGAAAGTGTAATACCGAAGCCAGCTTCAAAGAAAGATTTATGATTACCAAAGTCAATTAAGTATTTAACACCAGATACTATGGAAGGCTTATTACCTGAAAGAGGGCTTATACCAACAAATAAACCAAGTCCGGGCTTTGCACCTATTTGTCGTTCATAATTAACAGACAATATACCAAGCCCATTACCACCTATTTCGCCATATAGCGTAGTTTTTTTAAATGATTGTTGAGCTGTTAATTGAGTGGTTATTGAAACGGTGAGAGCAAAAAATAATAGCTTTCTCATAACAAGTGGTTTAAAATGGGGGGAGATGATTCTAACGAAATAGGCTTCTGGTTTATTGTACCAGCTTTCTTCGAAGCCGGGGCTCCACAAGGACCCGGAGTAAGTTATCAGCTTCTACCTGCTCAGTTGTATCTGGTATGAAAACTGCTGGTCAAATGGAACTGTGGCTTTCTCCGGTTTTTGTATAAGAAAACGGTTCCGGATGGATTGTTCCCGTATTGTTCCCCTGAGCCGCTCATCATCATCAAATAAAAACTCATTGACAAAATCAAGGTAGCCATCTGCCCATACATGCACATGGATATGTGCGGGCAGGTCGCTTCGTGGATATCCCGATGGTTTTATAGTATGCAGTTCAAATTTTCCGTTTACATCCGTTCTCACATAACCAAACAGTCTTGCATGACGCATATCGCCTTCATTGCCTCCCACATGAGGATTGCCGGCAGCATACCAGCCTCTGGCGTCGGTCTGGTACAGATAGATCAGCGCACCTGCTACAGGCTGCCCTTCTTTGTCAGAGACTGTTCCCAGCACTTTTATTTTCCTGCCGGGTTCATCGGCAGTAGTTATCTGCAATACACCGGTGCTGCAATTATTTTTTATTAATTCCCTGAAATCCGTTTCAGGATGAACCGGCAGGTAGCGTTTGTCGGTCAGTACAGAAGATACTGTAGCTGTTTTGTTTTTTAGTTTATCAGCTGCTTCTTTGATAAGCGAAGCATTATCGGTTGATTGTGCGGGCAGGTATGACCAGCTGCCCATCAATAGCAGGGGAAGTAAAATTCTTTTCATGACTGTAGTTTGTGCATACAGTAAGTTAGATTCATTTCCTGCAACCGCCACACAATTATATATGAATGGGGAAAGTTGGATTATGGTTGGTGAAAAGTACTGTTTTGGCTCTGTCAGCAGTTTTTCCATGCCGGGTCTTCGCAGGGCACGGTCCATGAAAATTCAATATATATCCTGAGGTCAGTATAACAAGCAAGGGGGTAATTATATAGAAGGTACATACTATGCCCGTTTGATCAACATCCTTAACAGGAACCCACAAGAAATTACAATTGAGAGCAGCTCCCTGGGCAATATGGAAATAAGGAATTAACCACCGATCATATCTTTTTGCAGATACAATGCTTCTGATTTTTCCATATTCGTTACCTTAATGCAAAATTGCGCTATGTACATCCACCCGCATACCATCGAAAATAAAATTGGAGAAAAACTTTGTTTCATCCGGTTGATAAAAGAAGACGGTGTTGACAAACTGGAAGTGGAGAACTGGGTGCAGCCTGGTGCCGGCCCGCTTATGCATGTGCATTGGAAGCAGGATGAAAGTCTTACTGTGATAACCGGAAAAATTGGTACGCAAATTCCTGGTGAAGAGCCAAAGTATTACGGTCCGGGAGAGACTATTACTTTTTACCGGGGCACCTGGCACCGGTTCTGGAATGCTGGCAATGAGGTATTGAATTGTAAAGGCTGGATAAAACCAGCAGATAATATAGAATATTATCTGACGGAAATTTACAAGGCGATAGATGCGGGTAAAAATCACCGGCCTGAACAAACAGCCGCAGCTTTTTTAATGACCCGCTATAAATCTGAATTTGATGTGGGCGGCATACCCGGGTTTGTAAAGAAAGTCATTATACCGCTGCAGTATTTTATTGATAAAATATCCGGCGCCCATAAACGATTTAAAGATGCTCCGCAACCGGTTAAATGAAATTTTTCTTACCTGCTGAATCTGTAAGGGCAGTTTTTTTGCATAAATAGTAAGCCCAAAAAGTTGGAGTTGATTATTACCAGCGGGCTACTCAACGATTCGCACAGGTAAGTACTCTTTATTGCTTTTACAAAAAAGAAATTTAATTCTTTATTACTATATTTAATCGTTGTGCAAAGGATAGAGTAAATTCAAAAATAGATTATTTAATCAACCGGTTTTGTCGTTCAATCTTAATTCAGTATGCAGCAAGTGATATTGAAAAATAAGCTATCAGAAGAGAGGTTTCATTTGTTTTTTGGAATAACCTGCCTGTTGTTGCTTATCCTCGCCTATTTGTCGCATCTTGATTTTGTGCCGTTAAATGCTGATCATGATGAAGCAAGGCGTGCCCTTGTTGCCGGCGAAATGATATTTTCAGGTGACTATCTTACGCCTACATTAAATGGGGAAATTTATCTTAATAAACCACCACTCTATAACTGGTTAATAATAGTCTATTTTAAGCTCTTTGGGAATTATTCCATGTTTGCATTCCGGTTGCCTGTTATCGTGGCCACTATTGGTATGGGTATCACTGTATATCATTTTACTAAAAAGTATTTATCTGCTTCTGTGGCTTTTTTTACAGCTTTTGCTTTTATGACTAACGGGAGGATCATGATTTATGATTCAATTGTAGGATTGATCGACACCACTTTTTCCTGGATTGTTTACATAAGTTTCTTTTTGATCTACCATTATGGAGAGAAGAAAAAATATTATCATTTATTTCTGCTTACCTACCTGATAGCTGCAGCAGGTTTCCTGATGAAGGGATTTCCTGCCCTGGTTTTTCAGGCACTAAGCCTGCTTGCTTACTTTATATGGAAAAGAAAATTCAATGTGTTGTTTCACCCGGCACATTTTGCTGGAATTTTATTATTGGTAGTGATAACAGGCTCATATTACCTTGCCTATTTATCGGTAAATGATATTGCCTTGCTGGATGTATTTGGAAACCTGATGCAGGAAAGTTCCAAGAGGACATTCATGGAACATAAAACAAGGATAGCTATTTTTCATCTATTTACATTTCCCCTTACTTTTTTATACCATTTTGCTCCCTGGACATTATTTGTTGTTGCTTTTTTTCAAAAAGGTTTGTGGCAGAAACTAAAGCAGAATGATTTCGTTTATTATTCTTTCGTTGTTTTAGTGGTAAACATCATAATCTACTGGATTTCACCAAAGATTCATCCCCGGTATCTTTTCATGTTTCTGCCACTTTTCTATTTGATTTGTTTTTATCTTTTCTTTGACACTTTAGATAACCATTCGTGGCAGCATAAAGTAGTAAGTGTAATATTATTTGTTGCTTGTTTTGCCTTGCTCCTTACTTTTCTTATTCTTCCTTTTTTAAAATTAAATATAGAAACAAGCCAGCCGGTTCTCAAATCACTGGTACTGGTTTTATTGTTTGCATTGGTTGTTTGGGCTATGTTCAGGATGAAGCAATACAGGTATTATTTTTTTATCCTGGCTATAATTTTTTTCCGATTTGGGTTTAACTGGTTTGTCATAGAATCAAGGGGAAAGAGATATACCGAATCTAAGTCCGTTACGGAGCAAATTGTATCGAAAACGAAGGGCCACGATCTTTTCATTCTACGAAATGCAGAGACAGGAAATTTTGATGGCAAAAGTTTCCAGATTATGATAGGCAGAAAGGAGATACTGAAATTTGCAGACTCAATCCGTTTTGATGCCTTTTACATCATCGATAAACACCAGGCTCAAGGGAAAAAAATTGAGAAGTTCATGAGCTTCAACAATTTTTATCCAGACACTCTAATGCTTGTAAAATTTCTTCCGGAATAGCATAATTGGCAAGATTCGTATAAAGACCTTGTCCTATTCAACAACTACCGGAGTAAAGAGAAAATAAACGTAGCTAGACCCTCACTTTGTCAGTGATGTTTTCTGCCGTAAGCAGCTTTTTTAACTTTCTGCGTTCTTATTGGTCATAGCTGTTCAACCGGCATTCATGCAGAAACTTATCCTGCTTCCCAAAGCAGTTGAGATGGTATCATGCACACCAGGCTTGCGGTTTTTATTCTCATTTCAGTTATTGACAACAGTCATAGAAACAGGTTGATTAGCTGTTATATATTTATGCTATACAAGTTTTATGCAAAAGAAACCAAAGGGGCTTAATGCCGAATGGCATCAGCAGCATCCTATGCCGAAGAATCCCACATTGCAACAACGTATTGACTGGCACCTGGCCCATCAGAAGAATTGCGGTTGCCATCCTGGGTTGCCAGAGAAACTGAAAGAACAAATGAGGAAATTGAAAATAAAAATACCAGCGGGCTTATAAATAGCAAGGCTGTAAAATTTATCTGACTTGCTTTAGAAACCTGTTCCGGCCATTTACTTTACTGTCACTTGTATCACATGATCAATCGTTTCCTGTGCGGGGTACTCATGATATATAAAAACCCCTTCTGTGACCTTAGTCCATTTTAGCTTTTTATTGCTCCCCATTATTTCAACGGACGAAATAGTTTCATTGAATCCCGGGAGCAGAATAAAATTGTTAGCCGGAGGGTGCAGCAAATGGAGAAATACCTGTTTATCGTTTCTGGTGGCTATCCCCCATGGTTGGGGCGGCATCAGTTTGCCACGGGTATTGTAAATAGCAGTACCATATTGTTGCAACCATACACCTGCCGCCTGTAATGTGTCGGTAAATTCTTTTTGTATTTCCCCATTAGGCATCGGCCCCACATTCAATAGTAAATTGGCATTGCGACCAGCAGTGTTTACCAGTAAATGGATCACCTGCTTCACTGTTTTATAATTTCTGTCGGTCACATTATAGCCCCAGGAATCATTCATGGTCTCGCAGGTTTCTAATGGCAGTGCATCGGAGGGTTGCTGAAAACTCAGCCCCGATTTATTTTCTCCCGGCAGATCTTTTTCAAACATCTGGAAATCTTCTCCTGCAACGGGGTCAAGATGATGGTTGTTGCCGATCATACAAGCTGGTTGCAACTGGTGAATGAGACTATAGAGTTCTTCATATTTCCAGTCAATTCGGGAAGTCCTGTCGGCATGCCCCTCGGGATTGGTTTGGTCCCAGTGACCATCGAACCAGATACTCATGACAGGGCCATAGTTAGTAAGCAATTCAGTTAATTGATTTTTCATGAACTGCAGGTAACTTGCATAGTTGCTTTTCCCTGTTCTTCCACTGTACTGACCGGTACGGCCGGTTTCGAAAGGATAATCATTGCGATACCAGTCAAGGGTAGAGTAGTAGAGGCCCAGTTTGATATTATGTTTCCTGCAGGCTTCAGCCAGTTGCTTCAGTGCATCTTTGCCATATGGAGTGTTTGTGATCTTCCAGTCTGAGTATTTAGTATCCCAGTTGGAAAAGCCATCATGGTGCCGGGTAATGAAGACGATATATTTCATGCCGGCTTTCTTTGCTGTGAGCACCCATTTTTCTGCATCGAAATCAACAGGATTAAAGACCCTGTTATAACGACGGTAATCTTCCACTTTGATCCGCCGGTTATTCATTACCCATTCTCCGTTGCCCAGTACACTGCTCAGTCCCCAGTGGATAAACAGCCCATATTTATCATCCTGGAATGTTTTACGGGCTGCTAAATTTTCTGTACTGGGTTTATAGGATTCCTGTGCCGGTGCAAACAAATGGAAGAATAACAGGAGAGCTGGTAGTGTCTTTTTCATATTCGTTGTTTAAACTGAAAAGTGTTGCTGTATAGTTTTTTAATTTTGTCAAACAGGCTGGTTTTGCTATACAAAATTTCCCTGATTTTTATTTGATTCCAATGCTTTCAGTTCGATATTTTCTAACGTATTTTTTTCAGCTCCTTTTTTGGCTATCAGCAGCAATGCTCTTGCCAATACATCAGACCAGATGATCTTATCAGGAGCCAGTAATTGTACCAACGGAAAAAAAGGGTAAGCCAGCTTATAGGCCAAAGGGGCTCTTTTATTTTTTTGCCTGGGTCTTACAGCATCCGGGCGGGCAATGAAGATGTGCTGCAGCCCGGATTGTAACAATAAATTCTCGGCTTTCCCTTTGATGCGTTTGAAGAGAGTGCGGCTTTTTTCAGTGCGGTCACTGCCATCACCGCTTACAAAAATAAATTTAACTCCCGGCTTAATTTGGGCACAATACCGGGCACAGGCTTCCAGGTATCCGCAGGTTATCTCCTCGTATTGTTTTTTACTTACCTGGGTTTGTGAAATACCAAGACACCAGATAACGGCATCAGCTTTGGCAAAATACCTGCCTGCGGAAGCATAATCCAGGAAATCTTTATGTATTACCGTGGTAATTTTAGGATGCGCTATCTCCGGCTGATTACGTATCAACAGGATCAGTTGATCAATTTCATTATCAATGAGGGCCTGTCTTACCACTTCGGCTCCTATAAGGCCGGTGGCGCCGGTAATAAGTATTTTCATGCGCCTACATTTATTTCTGCCTGATAAAGTTATAAACCTTTGAGGCTTGATAGGACAGGGAGGGTGTTTTATCCGAAACAGCCAGTTATTAACTGTATGAGCTTTCAGAAAAAAATTTTCCCACAATTATTCCTGCTCCATTCAAATAATTGTTAATAAGTTCATCTTTGCAGCAATCTATTTTCCGATAATTTTAAAATATGCAAGACCATTACAGCCTACTCCATACCATCTACGAAATCGTAAAAAATGATCCGCAGCCTGAACGCTACTCCTGCAGGCCCCGTGAGCTCATACTCAGAAGGATGCAGGAATGGTCAGACATTCAGCAGCAACTACAATTACTGGAGCTGGAACAATTGGTAGTGACTGAACAACAGGAGACACTGGTTATACGCATTACCACAGCCGGACTTGAGAAGGTAAAAGAGCATAACAGCCTTGTGAAGGACTGATATATCCTGATAAAACTCACTTATTTTGTTGATAAGGCTCAGCAGATCACATAAAGGGCAAGGATAGTTTTACAGGACTTTCTTTTGTCTTCTATGAAAAGTACATGCCACATTATATTACCGGTATTCTTATTCATCACAATTATCATAGCAGGATGTAAGAATCATTCTGCCAGCAGTCTCATTAGCCCTGTTACTCCTGCGCCAGCATCTTTGCAAAAGCTGATGGATGGAAACAGCAGGTTTGCTCATTGGCAACCAATACATCCGGATGAAAGCAGGCAACGGGTGATAGAGATATCAACAGCACAGCATCCCTTTGCAGTAGTGATTGCCTGTTCTGATTCAAGGGTGTCTCCAGAATTGATCTTTGACCAGGGACTTGGCGATCTTTTTGTTATTCGCACTGCTGGAAACCTGATTGGCGGACTGGAAATAGGCAGTGTGGAATATGCGGTTGAACACCTCGGTGTTGATCTGATTGTTGTGCTTGGTCACCAGCAATGCGGGGCTGTAAAAGCTTTTGTGGGAGGAGGGGAAGTGCATGGACATATCAAAGACATTATTGATAGCCTGAAAAACGAAAAAGAGATCAGTAATGTTTCAATAAGTGATAAAGATCGCCTTGATGATTGTATCAGGGCAAATATATTGCACGGCATACATCAACTTAAAGAACAGTCTTCTATTATTAAAGAAAAGCTTGACAGTAAACAGCTGCAGATAAAGGCCTGCTATTACGATCTCGAAAAAGGTATCGTAAGTATTGTAAAAGAATGATTCTTGCTACTATCTTACCGGGAAGCATTTACGGTTTCGGGAACTGCTGTCCCGGAAGAGTCTGCGTTTAAAGGTTCTTTGTATTTTGCCAGGTACGCTGATACAGCATTGATATGAGCTTTTGTTTCAGCTTTTGTCATCGTAACAAGACTACCATGCCCCTCAAAATGGTAATGAACACTGATGAATTTCTTAACATGTTTCCTCGTTTCGGCAGGAAGGTATTGTTGTAATACCCAGAAATCACGGCTCCTCGATTTTTTAATTGCAGAAAGTACCCTGGCCGGGCCACTATTGTAAGCGGCCAGCGTTAATAACCAGTCATCAAATATGCCATGCAGGTAAATAAGACATTTTGCAGCAGCCACCGTGCTTTTATAATTATTTTTTCGTTCATCATTCTTCCCGGATACTTTCAGCCCAAAACTTTTTGCTGCTACCGGCATCAATTGCCATAGTCCGGCAGCACCTGCTGAAGATACAATCCGGTTATCCAGTTTTGATTCTACAACAGCCAGGTATTTTAATTCAACAGGTATTTCGTATTGCTGGAAAATATTTTCTATCAGCTCAAATGATGATGCACTTTTGGTTTTTATTTTATCATAATAAAAACCATTTTCTTTCAGGTGGCTGGTTACAAAATCAGAGGCTTGTTCATTCAATTGTATCCTGGGTGCACTGGTCAAATCTTTTTCATCCAGTTCATCAAGACAGATACAAAGGCCCTTTTCATCAAAAATATGTTTACCTGAAAATACAGAGTCCTGAATAGCTTGTTTGCATATTATTGCAGTATCACCTGACACAGCAATGTATTTATTGCCGGAAGCAGCTGCCATCAGCATGAAGCTGGTAATAATAAATCCTGCCTTATGTAATTTTGTTTTTAACATGATACATGTTTTAATGAGCAAATATGCAGGTATTGGATTTTCAGAAAGAATTCAATTGTTTCATTGAATCCGCATGTGATAATGTTCTGTATTTAGGTATTACCTGTTTTTCATGTATACAGAACCGGTTGCTGTATTAATTCGAAAGCTGCGCAAAGGTAACCCTGAAATACAGCAGTATCGGGCATTTCAGGCTGTAGTTATCCACTGACAGAGATAAACAGGTGAGAGTCAGTAAAGAATTTTGTTAAAACTGAAAATTCGTCAGTAGAAGAGAAAAAATACGATGATTGAGTATCAATGGGAATGTATATTAAAAAAAGATGCGGTTCAGCTGAACCGCATCTTTTAGTGTTGTAAATGGAAATTGTGATTATAACTGATTCACTTTTACTTCTTCAACATTACGGGTGCTGCTATTGATAGCATACACGACTGATTTTTTAGTTTTCCTGCTGGTAACCTGGAACTGGATACTGTAATCGCCCAATTCCTCTATAGCCAGCATGAATCTTTTTGTGAAACTTTCGGCTTTGATGTTTTCCATGTGCAGTGAATTACCAAATTCATCTTTAATGTTGATGGTAAAGTCATCCTGCGTACCATTGCCAGCTACAAAAAGCTGGAACACGGGGTTGTTCTGCACTTTCCCCACATACTTGATCTCAATTGGTAATACTGGATTTTTTTCATTTGCCATTGCAGGTGCCATAGCTGTTGAAAATACAGTCATAAATGCAATAGCGATAAGTCGGTTGTTCATGAAGATCTTTTTCATAATTATAATTTTTAGGTTAATAAACGTTGTTAAATACAAACTTGATGGGTCGCAATCTGTTTAGCAAGCAGTAAGTCAGGGGCAAACGATAGGGCAAGTAGAAGTTAGTATATCCGGATTCTTTATCTGTCAGCAATATGATATTGCTTTGATGATGTAAAAGTATAGGGGTGTTTCTAAGCCTGCAAACCAAGTTCCTGTTAATTTGCGCATAGCCAAGATAATATGCTATGGCATAATCATTTTATAATCAGCGGCTTAGTTTTCAGTTTTTAAAAGATACCCAAGGACTTTTTAGGATATGGCTTTAAGCTGGTACACCAAATTTGACAAAATAGCACTCGCCAATTTCCAGCAATGATTAATTTGATAAGCATATTTTTTGTTGTAATTAATTGTTTATCAATACTCTATACAACTGTTAGCAAATTAATGTTAGGTGGATTTGGCAGGGTACAAAAAAATATTATCTTCAACCGATTCAGCATAATGACTGATTGGCGTAAGTGCCTTTCTTTCAACCAAATGGCGGGAAATTTGTTAATATAGTTCAGGTCAATAAAACCTGATTAAGAAAAAGGAGATAATAATGGCATTTAAAAAAGATGATGTAATAATTATTGAACCACGGGAAATTTTTGTAGGTAAAAAAGATGCCCCGGTAACTTTAATGGAGTTTGGAGAATATGAAAGTGAAGAGTGTGCTAAAGTAAATGAGGTCGTTAAGCAGTTACTTGAAGAGTATGAGGGAAAGATAAGATTTCAGTTTCGTCATTTCCCGCTTACACTTATTCACCAGCGTAGTTTGAAGGCCAGTGAATCGGCTGTAGCAGCTGCCCAGGAAGGCAAGTTCTGGGAGATGCACAATGTGTTATTCAGCAACAGAAGAAATCTTGGTACCACCAGTTTAAAGCTGCATAGCAAAGAAGCTGGTATTAAGAATAAAAAATTTCTGGATGACCTGGTGAATGGAGTTTATGGCTGGCAGGTGCAGGATGACCTGAAGGAAGGTATTAACAGGGGAGTAAAAGAATTGCCTGCTTTTTTTATTAATTATGTTCCCTTTGCCGGTAAGCCAACTTTTGCGAACCTGAGTGCAGCTATTGATTCAGCCCTTAAAAAGAGCAAAAGCAAAACACCAGTGAAAAAAGCAGCTGTTAAGCAAAAACAAAGAGCATAATACTTATTAATAATAGTTTAAAGTCCCGATTTGCACTACTGAAAAACGGGACTTTTTGTTGTAACTGCCTGTAAATAAAAAAGCCTTCCGGAAAATCCGGAAGGCTTTACAATTTTGTGTTGTTATTACCAACGATTGTTGGAGTATGCAGGTTTAGAAGACCTGGCAGGTCTTTCTTCCCTTGGCTTAGCCACACTTACTTTGATAGAACGACCATCAACAGTAGCACCGTCCAGTTCAGCA
>Ga0116143_10000976_pt1 | contig 36310 bp, 34 predicted proteins | sample AD_UKC034_MetaG_FD_89745 | JGI IMG/M metagenome (GOLD analysis project Ga0116143, IMG submission 89745) | Active sludge microbial communities of municipal wastewater-treating anaerobic digesters from USA - AD_UKC034_MetaG | ecosystem: Engineered > Bioreactor > Anaerobic > Digestate | place: USA... | reverse complement strand
TCCAACGAAAAATAAAAAGTCAATATGTATTTTTAAAAAAGTCTTGTATTCAATGTCTGTAAGTGTCATTCTGTGTCGTTTTTTAAACTTACTGCTAACGTTTCGGGGGTTAAAGAAGTGGCGGATTAGAAGCACACACTGTCAGCCCACGACAAATGTATGTAGAAAGCACTAATGTTTGATTAAGCACTGCACCCGCCATTTCTTTTAACCCCTTGTTATGTGCTGGTTTGCTGTCTGTCCGAAGCGGTGTCGTGTCAAGTTTGCAGGCACTTTGTCCGAAGGGATTTAGATTAGAAGCAGTGTCTGACGGGTTAGCACTAAGCCCGTGGGTGGGAGAAAAAAAAAATAAAAAAAAGAAGGGTGGGAAAAAATTCTTCTTGGGTGGCAGAAAAAAATACTCTCTTGCAAGCTTTGGTTTGTGCGGTTGCCTTGTGCGGCTTGCAAGAGTGTATTTTTTTTGTGCGGTTGCTGTCTTTATTTTTGCAGGTGACAGAATACTTTTTGCAGGTGCTAACTTTCTACTCGCAGGTGGTAACTTTCTGTCTGATGCCGCTAACTTTCTTTTTGCAGGTTTAAGTTGTCAAGTAGCAGGTGAATATTGCGGTTTGTCAGGTCGGAAAAGTCAAAATGCGAAAGGGAGTTTCGCCTTTGCAGGTCGGAACTCCCTTTGTGATGTCGTGAACTTACTGTCAGATGTTGTCAGGTTACGATTACTTCACTTTCTTAAACTCCAACTTGCTTACTTGTTTGAACTGTGGGCTTGTCGCACCGAAAACAGATTTCACATATTTCTTTACATCACCTGCAATGTCCACTAGTCCGCTTGTAGCTGCATACAAGATGCTGTTACGGGTAATCCGTGAGTTGCTGTAATTGGTGTATGCGTTTACAACTGCGGTATTAGTCGCCTTGAGGTTGCCAAGCAGGGTTTGCAGTGTTGAAATTTGCAGGTCGGTTTCGTTTGGTGTGTAAGTGGGTTCGCTGCTTACAAGGGTAATTAATTTGTCGAAGTTTTCAATTAAGCTGTCATAACTCTGTTGTGAAACAGAAATTGATTTGTCCTCTGGTGTAGGGGTCGGTATTGGTGGTAGTGGTGGGACAGGTGGTGTTGGCGGTTTTGTTTTGTCGCCACTACGCTTGCCCTGAATTTTGTTGTTGATGGTTTTTGCATCTTTCACCAACTTGTCAGTTGCATCTGTTGCGTCCAATGCGTTTACGATTTTGGTGCAAAGTTTTTTAAGCGGGTCAAATGCTGATTGCCTTGCATTGGTTGCATTGGTGAAAGCGGTTTTAGAACTGTTTACGCCTGTAATGCTGCCTTGTGCATTTGTTCGTAAAGTGTTTAGTGAAGCAATTTGAATTGCTGCTTTTGAGGGGTTGTAGCTTGCACCGTAACCAGTGCAGAATGAGATTAGGTCTTCAAAGTTGGCTACATTCTTTGCATGACCTGTTTCGGATGTTGATGCCATGATATGTAAAGTTTAAAAGTTTAAGAAAAGTGGCGTAAAAAACTGCCACGAATGTAAAGATTTTGTTTATAATTTTAAAATTTTGACTGCTCCTTTGGCAACGATAATGAAAACGATTGTGCCTATTATGAGGTCAGGATATTTTGAGTTTGAGAGATACACTAATCCCCCTGCCATAATTACCCCTATGTTAGCAATTACATCGTTGCTTGTGAAAATCATGCTTGCCTGCATGTGTGCTTCTTTGCTTTTTGATTTCTGCAAGAGATAAAGAGAGATTGAATTACCGATAAGGGCAAACGCTGAAATAATAATCATGCTTTGGTAAGCTGGTATTTCGTCAATGCCCAGGAAACGTCTGATTACTTCTGCTAAACCCATTATGGCTAATGTCATTTGAAAAATGCCTCCTGCTTTGGCAATATTCTTTTTTCGTGTCATTGTGCCGCCAACTGCAAAAAGTGCAAGTCCGTAAACGATACTGTCTGCAAGCATATCCAAACTGTCGGCTACAAGCCCCATTGAATTGGCAATGAAGCCGGTTACTATTTCAATGAGGAAAAAGCCGAAGTTGATGAAGAAAACAATCCACAGAAGTTTTTGCTGTTGTTGGTGGTCATCAGCCGGTGCAATATCGTCTGCGGTAACAGATGAAAGAATTGTTGTGTCAAATTTTAAGCTGTCGAGCCGTTGAAAAATCTGGTCGTAACTGTCGGAATGTAAAACGGTTAACTGTCGGTTTGCAATGTCAAAGTCCAGCGATTTAATGTTTGTCAAGCCATCAAGTTTCATCCTGATTATTTGTTCTTCGGACGGGCAGTCCATTTTATTGATTTGAAAAATGGTTTTATTCATTTGACTATATTTTTATGTGTTTCTATATGATGTTGAAGTTGTGCTTTCAGAGTTTCAAGATATTGTTTCAAATCATCGGTGCAGATTGTTTGCTCTTTTGTTTCACAAATAGTGATTGGCGTTTCATCCAAATATTTGTAGAGTTCAGGATATTTGGTTTCTATTTCGGTTGTAAGCAGGGTAATTTCCTGCATGAGTTGATTGAGTGCTTTCATTTCTTGAATTGATTTTTAACTTTTACCTGTTTTTGAGATTTTGAAAAATGAAAGCACTGCCCAACACAATGTGCATTGAGCAATGCTTTAAGAGGTGCGTTTTTTAACTGCCTTTTTTGTGCTCAAACGCTTCACACTCGGGATGCTCTTTGCAGTCTTCGGCTTTAGGGCATTTTTCGTGTGCTTCGCATTTGGGATGTTCAGGACAGTTTTCCGCTTTGGGACAATTTTTCGCATGGTCTTCGCAAGCGGTTAAATCGAGTTTGCTGCTGCTGTTACCGCAGGCAGTAAAGATTAAGCTGCCAAGCAGCATCATCGGGAAAATTAACTTTTTCATTTTTTTGATTTTTAATTGTGAATTGAATTGTTGTTTATTGAATTGAAAATTATTTACTCTTTTATTGTCCGCAAGCATCCATTTGTCCGCTTGTTTTGCTTTTTGATAAGAGGTAAAATGCTCCTTTTGTAATTATGGTTGCATCTTCGGGCACATCATCAATAAAACTTACTTCGGTGTAACCTAAATTGCTTACTCCTTTTTTTACTTCTTTCATGGTAAAGTAGAACGCTTCTTCGCTTTGAACTTCTTTACATTTTTCGTGTGCTTCACAGTCGGGGTGTTTTTTGCATTCTTCTTTAAGCGGACTGTGTTCGTGCTGTTCGCAATCGGGATGCTCGGGGCAATTTTCGGAAGGGGCACAAAATTCGTGTGCCGCACATAAAGGATGTTTTGTGCATCCTGTCATTTTATTACGAACGAAAATGAACTCTTTTCCATCCGTTGTAAATACCGCTTCGCTTGGAACGACCGTGGTTTTATTTTCGCCAATGTCAATAAAGGCACTTACATACATGCCCGGAATTAGTTCGTGGTTTTCGTTTTTAATGATGGCATGAACGCTGATGGCTTTTGAATTATCTTCAAATGATTTGTTGATACCGAAAATTTCTCCTTCAATTGATTTACCATCATGTTCGCCCTGATGTTCGGGCATGTTGGTGATTACGAAATGTATTTTTTGCCCGACTTTTACTTTGAAAATATCTTTTTCATACACGAGCAAATCGCAATGTATCTTGCTATTGTCAATGATTTCAAACAGCATTTTGTTGGGTTCGGCATACGCACCAGTGTTGGCGTTTATTCGCCCGATGTAACCGCTAATGGGTGCGGTTAGCACCATAGAAGAAGAAATATTTCCCTTTGCAAGTTCATTCAGATTTACTGAAAGTATTTTCAATTGGCTTTCAAGTGAATTTAATTTTGCTTTTCCTGAATTGTATTCGCTTTCGGCTTTCTGAAAAATTTTGCCTGTCCCTGCATTTTGCTCATGCAATTCTTTTTGCCGAAGAAATTCCTGTTCGAGAAAAGAGAAATTGCTTTTTGCAGTGATGTATTCCTCCTGCAATTTGATAAAATCGGGATGTTCAAGAACTGCAAGTGTTTGTCCTTTTTGAACTTTGCTGCCTTCCAACACTGCGATTGATTTTACAACTGCTCCGATAAAAGTAGAAACCTCCGCTTTATTTTGTGGCGGCACTTCCAAATGTCCGCTTGCTTTAATGGATGTTTTGATGTTCTGCTTTTCAATTTTACCGAGTTTGATGTCCACCGCTTCAAATTGTTCTTTTGTGAGTTCAACAAATGTTACCAATTCTTCTTTCGGAATTTCGGCTGGTTTGTTTTCCTCTGTTTTATTGCTGTTGCAAGCTGTGATTGTTAATACACTGAGCATTGCTATAAATATGTTTCTCATTTTTATAATTATTTGTTGATGATGAAATTGATGTTGATGATGGATTGATTGATTTGAATGATGGATTGCAGGTAGTTTAACTGCACATCGGTTGCTGTTTGTAATGCCTGTAAATATTCAATGTAACCTATGTCGCCACTTTTAAACCCAACTTTTGCCGTGCTGATTATTATTTCGGCATTGGGCAAAGCCGTTGATTTGTAATAATTGTATTGCGACAAATTCTGGTTGTATTGCTGAAAGGCGTTTTGCAACTGGTTTTGTAAAATCAGTTTTCCGTTGTCGGCTTCTTTTTGAAGTGCCTGTGTTTTATAGTCAAGCGATTTGATTTTTGAAGCATTGCTGAAAAAGGTTAGCGGAACGCTAATCCCGACATTCAAGCCCTGAAAGCGTTTGCTTTGGTCGAAGTAAACATCTGCACCGTTTATTGTTTGTGTTCCGATTAAAGATTGGTTGAAATAACCCACATTAAAATCGGGCAGCGTTGAAGCGGTTTCTACTTTTTTGTTTTTCTCTGCAATTACGGCTTGCTGATACAAAACTTTTAAAGCAGCGTTGTTGGCAATCATTGATGTGTCTAATGAGTTGCTTAATACAAGCGGTTGGAAGTTTCCGGTATTGTCAATGGTAAATTCTTCGCTTGTATTCATCAGCGTTTTCAGGGAATTGTAAGCAGTTGCATATTCGGTTTGATTTTGTTGAACTAAAAGCGAAAGCTGCCCCCGCTTGGTTTCGGCTGTGGTTTTCTCCAACAAATTTGTTTCACCTGTTTTGTATCGCAAGGCAGAAGCAGTTACAAAATCGTTATACAAACTGTCTAAAGACTGCAACTGTATTTTTGCGTTTTGCAAATACAACAACTGATAAAACCAATACTGAACCTGTGCTTTTATTTCGTTGGCTGTTGCCTGTTGCTGAAATTGGCTGCCCTGCAATTCGGCTTTGTATAAATTTGATTTTGCAGAATAGTAAGTTGGGAATGGAATAGATTGATTGATTTGAAATGCCTTGTCCTGATTGATGCTGTTGTATTGCCCGAACTGAAAATTGACATTGGTTTTGGGCAATTCAAACACCGATTTTTTCAAGCTGACTGATGATTGCACATTGAGTTGCTGCGATTGTATTTCCAGATTATTTTTCAATGCCATGTTTATTGCATCGTCAACCGAAATTTGTTTTGCAGTTGGTGATTGAGCATTTGCGTTGCTCAAAGAAAATAGTGCGACAATTAAAACAACCGATACAACACTACCCTTGACTTTTCTTTTACCCGAAAATAAAATATAGAGTGCAGGCAAAACAATCAGTGTAAGTAGAGTGGCAGAAAGAAGTCCGCCAATAACAACTGTTGCCAATGGTTTTTGAACTTCTGCTCCTGCACTTGTAGAAAATGCCATAGGAAAAAATCCGAAGGCAGCTACTGCGGCAGTCATTATCACAGGTCGTAATCGGTGTTTTGTTCCTTCCCGCACCCGCTCATAAATATCTTCGATGCCTTCTTTTTTCAGAAAATTAAATTCGCCAATGAGAACAATTCCGTTCAGCACCGCCACACCGAACAAGGCAATGAAACCAACACCTGCCGAAATGCTGAAAGGCATATCCCGTAGCCACAATGCAAATATTCCACCGATTGCTGAAAGCGGAATGGCGGTGAAGATTAGAAGTGTTTGTGAGAATGAATTGAAAGTAAAAAACAACAGCAGCAGAATAAGCCCCAATGCAAGAGGCACTGAAATGGATAAACGCTGATTTGCTTCTTTGAGATTTTGAAACTGTCCGCCATAAGTGATATAGTAACCCGAAGGCAGTTTAAGATTTTTATCAAGTATGCTTTGAATTTCTTCCACCAAACTTTCTACATCCCTTCCCCGCACATTGAAACCAACAAACACCCTGCGTTTGCCGCCTTCTCTTGAAACCTGTGCAGGAGCATCAACAATTTTAATATCGGCTAACTGGCTTAAAGGAACTTTGCTACCCGAAGGAAGCGGAATGAAAAGATTTTCGATATTGAGTATGTCTTCACGCAAGTCACGCTTGAGGCGAACCACCATATCAAAACGCATTTCTCCTTCAAACACCACTCCAGCAACATTACCTGCAAAGGCAGTGCTTAATACTGTATTGACATCGGAAATGGTTAAACCATACTGTGCAATTTTATCGCGGTTGTATTCCACCAGTATCTGCGGTAAGCCAGTTGACTTTTCAATGGTGGGTTCTGTAACACCTTTTACAGGAGCGATTAATGCACCTACAATATTGGCTTGACGTGCAAGTTCATCCAAATCATCACCAAAAATTTTTATTGCCACATCCTGCCGTATGCCTGTCATAAGTTCGTTGAAACGCATTTGCATAGGTTGGGTAACTTCCACCCTGATGCCTGGAATGACAGTCAATGCTTCTTCCATTGCTTCCTGCATTTCTTCACGGGTTTCGGCACTTGTCCATTCTTCTTTTGGCTTCATTTGAACCATCATGTCCCCTCTTTCAATGGGCATAGGGTCGGTAGGAATTTCGGCACTGCCGATACGGGTAACGATTTGTCGTATCTCCGGAAATTTTTTCTTCAAAATCTTTTCGGCATGGCTGAATGTTTCAACCACTTTTGTAAGAGATGCTCCCTGCATCATGGTTATTTCAACTGTCAAATCGCCTTCCTCCAATGTGGGGATAAATTCGCCCCCCATATTGCTGAACATCCACATGCTAAAAAGAAAGAGTGTAAAAAATATAACCACCACCGATTTTTTAAACCGTAAAGTAAGGTTTAGCACTGGCGTATAAACTCGCTGAAAGAAATCCATTATCTTGTCGGAAATATTTCTTTTATGTTCTGTATTTCTGCTCAGGCACAAAGCCGACATCATGGGAACATAAGTGAGTGAAAGAATGAATGCTCCTAATATTGCGAATGCCACTGTTTGTGCCATCGGGATAAACATTTTGCCTTCGATGCCTGCCAATGCTAATATGGGCAAGTAAACAATCATGATAATGATTTCGCCAAAGGCGGCACTGGTTCTGATTTTTGAGGCAGCAGCAAATACTTCGTTATCCATTTCTTCCCTGCTTAGTTTTTTTACTCCTGCATGATGATGATGGCTCATGGAGATGCGATGCACAATTGCTTCAACGATTATCACCGCACCGTCCACAATCAAACCAAAATCAATAGCACCCAAACTCATGAGGTTTCCCGATACGCCAAACAAACGCATCATGCAAAGTGCAAAAAGCATTGCAAGCGGAATAACTGAAGCAACCACCAACCCTGCTCTTAAATTGCCAAGCAATAAAACAAGTATCAACACTACTATCAATCCACCTTCAAGCAAGTTCTTTTCAACCGTTCCCATAGCCCTTCCAACTAATTCAGAGCGGTCAATGAATGGCTCAATCACTACTCCTTCGGGAAGTGTTTTTTGTATCTGTGCAATCCGTTCTTTCACATTTTTACTTACCTCATTGAAATTTTCACCTTTGAGCATAAGCGTAATTCCTGCAACTGCTTCTCCTTCTCCGTTTCGGGTAATTGCACCATATCGGGTTGCACTTCCAAACTGCACCGTTGCCACATCACGGATAAGAACGGGTAAGCCGTCAATTGTTTTCACCACAATTCTTTCTATATCCTCAATGGATTTTACCTGCCCCATTCCTCTAATGAAATAGGCATTGTCTTGTTGTTCAATGTATGAACCACCTGTATTTTGATTATTGTTTTCAAGGGCTTCATAAATTTCCGAAATGGTCAGGTTCATTGCATTGAGCTTTTCATTGTCTAATGCAATTTCATATTGCTTTATATAGCCGCCCCATCCGCTTACTTCGGCTAAACCATGCACACCAGCCATTTGGCGTTTAATGACCCAATCCTGAATAGTGCGTAAATCGGTTGCCGAATATTTTTCTTCGTAGCCGGGCTTTGTATGCACTACATAATGATAAATTTCTCCCAACCCTGTTGTGATTGGAGCAAGTTGTGGTTCACCCATGCCTTTGGGAATTAGTGACTGCACATCTTTCAACTTTTCATTTACTTGCTGCCTTGCCCAGTAAACATCTGTTTTATCTTTAAAAACAATAGTGATTACCGAAAGTCCCGAACGGGAAATGGAACGCTTTTCGGTTACATCGGCAATGTTGCCTGTTGCCAATTCGATGGGTGCAGTGATGAACTGCTCTACTTCCTGTGCCCCTAATGAAGGGGCAAGGGTAATAACCTGCACTTGGTTATTACTTATGTCGGGCACTACATCAATAGGCAGATTGACGGCACTCCAAACACCTGTTATGATGAGTGCAAGGGTCATCAAGCCAATGATGAATTTATTTTTTATGCTGAATGCAATTATTTTGTCTAACATTTTTTAAATCAGTTTAATGAATGAATACATGGTTACTTGCTGTGCGTAAGCACTGCAAGTAGTTTTGTTTTGTTCTGCGACAGCAGAACATCAATAATTCATTAACTAATTTTTGGCGGTTGCCAGATGTTGCCTGAAAAGGCAGAAGAAAAATTTGCGGAGTAAAGAGCAAACTGTTTTGCGTTTGCAAAAAGATGTTCAGAAGTGAATTTGCTGAATTGCAGAACTACAAAACCATGACAGCAACTGCATTGGCAAAAAGGGCTGCAATTATCATTGTCCTGCTGATTTTGGTCGTGGGTATTGTCACATGAAGCGTTACAAGTTAAATGGTCTGCACTCAAATCTTTGCAGTTGTCTTTGTCGCTGCAATACATGCAAGACAAAGCCAAAATGTAAAAACTGAATATGAGTGTGAAAACTTTCATCGGGGCAAATGTAGGTAAATATCAGCGAAAATTTGCTACGAAGCGGAATAAAGCGTTGGCGATTGCACTCTTTTGACTTTGCCTTCGGGTGGGCTTGTGCGTTGGCAGGCAAAGGCAAATGTGTGCAATGTGCGTTGGCATAGAATTTTTTTGAGGGTGGGCTTTTTTTTAATTTTTTTTTGTGCGGTTGCCGTTAGAAGCGGTGTCGGTTGTTGTCCCAAGTTGTCCGAAAAAAGGTTGTTCAAAGTCGGTCAGATTGGAGTTAGCACGGTCGCCAATAAACTTGCACATAACGTTTTGGGGCTTGAAGAAGTGGCGGATTAGATGCACAAAACTGTCAGCCCATGACAAATGTATGTAAATGCGGTGATGTTTGATTAAGCACGTCACCCGCCATTTCTTTAAGCCCTTGTTACCGGATGCCCTTCTGTCTGTCAATGGTTGTGTCGTGTCGAGTTAGCACTAAACCGTCAAGGAAGGACGCTGGAATGGAAAGGGAAATTGTCGGGTTAGGGGGTGCGTGGGGTATTTTTATTTTTTAGAAGGGTGGGAGAAAAAAATTGAAGTTTTTATTTGGGCGGCAGAAAAAAATACTCTCTTAAAAAAAATGCCTCGCGGGTGGCTTGTAGCGTTTTTTAAGAGTGTATTTTTTTAGTGCGTTGCCTGTCTTTTGTTGTTCGTCATGGTAGATTTATTAATTGTCATGGTAGGTTTGAAAAGCGGATTACAAAAAGTATAAAACAGGAAGCAAGAGCTATAAATTGTCATGTCAACATTGTAGAGCGAAATGCGAAAAGTGTCGAGCGTATCGGTAACATTGTCAGACAGATTGCGAAAAGTGAAAAGAGGAACGGTAACTTTGTCAAGCGGATTGTGAGAAAATAAAAACCGCCTTGCAAGTTTGTAAATTGTCAAGGCGGCTTTACCTGAAGTTATGTGAGATTATTTTTTGCGGGGCTTAGTAAACTTGATTTTGCTCACTTGTTTATACTGTGGGCTTGTCGCTCCGAAAACGGACTTTACGTATTTTTTAACTTCCTGTGCAACGTCATACAAACCTGTTTTGGGTGCGTAAAGTATTTGGTTACGGGTAATACGCGCATTGCTGATAGATGTCGTGGCGTTGATAACTGCTGTGTTTGTAGTTTTTAAGTTGCCGTGAAAGGTAATTAGTGTTGCTGTCTGCAAGTCCACTTCGTTTGGAGCATAGGTAGGTTCGGTTGCTACCAACTGCCCTAATTTTTCAAAGTTCTCAATAATGCTGTCATAGCTCTGTTGTGAAACAGAAATCTGTTTGTCCTCTGCTGCGGTGTCGGGTGGTGTTGGCGGTGTTTCAGGTTTTGTGCCTTTGCCTTTACGCGCTCCCTGAACTTTCCTGTTCAAAGTTTTTGCATCCTTAATTAACTCGTCTGTCGCATCAGTGGCCTCTAAAGCATTTACCAGTCGGGTTGCTAATGGCTTTACAGGATTGAAAGCAATTTGCCGTGCATTGGTGGCATTGATGAATGCAGTGTTGGCTGAGTTTACATCCGCTACTGCATTTTCAGCATTTGTGCGGAGGGCGTTAAGAGAGGGTAATTGTATCGCAACTTTTGAAGGATTGTAAGTTGCACCGTAGCCGGTGCAGAAGGAAATCATGTCCTCAAAGTTGGCTACATTTTTTGCGTGTCCTGTTTCTGATGTTGATGCCATGGTGTTTGTTTTTGATGTGATTAAATATTTGTATTCAGAAATTCGCTTAGTGAAACATCAAGCACTTTTGCTATCCTATCTAAATAATTCATCGTAAAATTTTTTCTCCCTGCTTCAATGTTCCAAATATGTTGTCGGTCTGTTCCTAATAAATCAGCCAACTGTTCCAATGTGAGTTGTTTTTTCTCACGCACCTGCTTTATCTTTTTACCGATAATCTGTCTTGATTTATATGGAAAAGAACTATGCAAAGGAACTTGTATTAAGTGAAAAGTTTGTAAACCTTATAGCACTACAAAAAGAAAAGCCCCCGGTGGATGCCGAGGGCTTTTGCTGAACTGAAATATCAGTTCGCGTAAAAAGGTGCTGTCTAATGTTCATGCCTTTGTCCTGCTCCGCTTTTGAGAATAAATTCACTGCTGATTAAATATGCGCCTTCTGTAACCACTGTTTCACCTTCTTTCAAGCCCGATAAAATTTCAATCCAAAATTTATTTTCTGCGCCTGTTTCCACCATGCGTTGTTCAAAGGTGTTTTCGTGTGCCAATACCCAAACGGTTTTCATTTTCTCTAACAGCACGGCAGATTTCGGAACGGCTAAAACGGGTTTTGAATTTTGTTTAGGACTTACATACACCATCATGCCCGGAATGAGTTTGTTTTTGGAGTTGTCAACATTAAGGCGCAACAGTTGCACTTTGCGACCATTTTCCACGCTTGGATTGCTGAACACAAGGCGACCTGTGTAAATTTCATCGGGATAGGTTTCGGAAAAAACCTGAAAGGATTTGCTGCCGCTGATTTTTTCTATTTCGTTGGAGTAAACCTGTGCATCAATCCAAACCTGATTTAGTGCAGTTAGTTTGATTAGCAGTGTTCCTTCTTCTACATACGCTCCTTCTTTTACAAGAATTTCGGTAACATAACCTTCGGTCTGTGCATAAAAGGTAATTTGCTGTGAAGCGAATTTGTTTTTTTCTAACTCATCAATTTGGTTTTCTGCTAAACCCCAAAGCAGCAATTTGTTTTTGGATGCCGAAAGCATATCGTTCAGCAGTTTATTTTGAGCATTACCATTTTTTTTCTTTTCTGATAGGGCAAGAAATTCTTTTTCATCAGCAAAAAGTTGTTCGCTGTAAATGGCGTAAACAGGGTTTCCCTTTCTGATGTATTCGCCTGATGTTTTGATGTAGAGTTTATCTAATCTTCCTTTCACGCGGCTGCTGATGGTTGTTACCTGTTCTTCATCAATGGCAACTGTTCCCAAAATGGTTGAAGCAGAAAATATGTTTTGAAATTTTACGGTGTCGGTTTTAATTCCAGCTAATTGTTGCTGTTTTTTTTCAATGGTGATGAAATTGCCCGCTTGTTGTGCGTGTTCATTATTCTGTTTTTCAACCTTGATTAAAGACATATTGCACACGGGGCAAGAGCCGGGGCTATTGCTTCTTACGCTTGGGTGCATGGGGCAGGTGTAGTATGTTTCGCTATCATGCCCTGCGTGATTATCATTATTGCTTTTGCAACCTGCCAATGCAAAAAGAATAGTGATTAAAAGAAAAATTATTTTCTGCTTCATGTCAGTTTCCGTTTAAAAATGTTTCGCTGTCAGTTAATGCTCCAGCGTGTAAAGCAATTTCTTCATCAGGTGAAAGTCCGCTTACTATGGTTGAGGTTCCGTTACTCACTGCGCCTGTGACAACTTTCCGCAACACAAAAATTCCTGTTCCGTATTTAGTTGTTCCTGTTTTTACCCAAACAAAAGCATTCATGCCCGTGCGGTAAACTGCTGATGCAGGAATTTGAAAACCCGTTCTCGTTTCAAGCGGAAATTCAGCCGTAACGAGTGAGTTGAGTTTCAAAGCAGCTTTCGGATTGTATAATTCAACTCTTACCCTGACGAAGCGTTGTTGTTTTTCTTCAAATGTTTTTTCCATCAGTAAAATTTTTCCTGTGAGAATTTGAGCGGGAAATAATTCTGAAACGATATTGATTTGTTTGTTTGGCTGAACGGATGAATGATATTGAGAAGGCACGGAAATGATTGCCCAAACGGTTTTCAAATCGTTTACGCTGAAAAGTATCTCGCCTTTGTTGACATACATGCCTTCACGAATTTGCACACCTGCTGAACCCGATGTTTTAGCAACGGAAGTATTTGCCGTCATGCTCATGCTGCTCATAGATGTTTGCTGCGCTGCTTCTGAACCTGTATTGGTTTGCGTTTCGGAATTGAAAAGAATGTAGCCGCTTGCAGGGCTGTAAACAGCAATGTTTTGTGTGAATGTGCCTTTGTTTTCCAAAGCTGAAATTTGTTGTTCGGTAATTCCCAACAGTTTTAGTTTTTCGCGCGATTGTTCAATAAGTGTTTTTCCGGTTTCTGTTTTCAGCAGAAATAAATGTTGCTCCTGAATGGTGTTTAGTTCGGGGCTGTAGAGTTCCAATATTTTATCACCTTTATTCACGAACTGCAAATTGTATTTCACGAATAGTTTTTCAATTCTTCCGCCAAAACGTGCTGATACATTTTGATTTCGATTGCGGTCATAATCAATGAAGCCCTGTGCTTTTATGGATTGCGCTTCGCTTGCAGTTTGCAGTTTTACGGTTGCCTGACGGGATAAAACCTGTTTGTTGGGGGAAACCGTTTGCACTAATTCTTCTTCGACCAACTGCAATTTCATTTTACAAACCGGACAGTTGCCGGGTTGGGGATAGGTTTTTTCGCCTTCGCAACGCATGGAGCAGATATAATCGCCTTCGTCCTGAACATGATTTTCATGCCCTTGCTCGCTTTGTTTGTTATTGCACGATGAAAACACCGATACCAATAGCAAAAACAGCATGATGCTTATTTGACTAATTAATTTCCCTCTCGTATTCATATTCGGCTTCTAATTTTAAGATGTTGAACAAGCGGTCATACATTTCCAGTTTTTTCATCAGCAACATTTCCCACGCATCTAACAGCACAAACAGGTCGCCAGTGTTTTGTTTGAAGGCAAGTAAATTGGCTTGCATGTTGCTTTCGTAAGCGGGAATTATTTGCTGACTGTAATTTTGATACTGTCCGTTTTCGTAACGGAGCATCGTTAATTTTTCGGTGAACATTTTAGTTGCCATCAGTTGCATGGTTTGTTTTTCCAATTCCATTGACTGAATTTGAAAGCCCATAGATTTTACTTCGGACGAATACATTTTTGAAGACCAAGGCACAATAGGAATAGTCATCATTCCCATAATTGACCATTGGCTTGGCATACCCAACATTTGCATGTGTTGTGCGCGAACACCAAAGTCGGGACGGACACCGACTTTCATTACTTTCTGTTCCAATTTCATGGATTGGATATATTTTGTAAGGGCGGTGATGTCGCTGCGGTTGGTGATGTTGGTGGTATCGGTAGTTGCAAGTGAATAATTGCGAGGCTGAATGAGCGTGTCAATTTCAAATGGCGTATTTACATCGCGCACCATGAGAATGTTCAAGCCAATGTTGCTTTCGGCAATTAAACCTGAAAGCATGTATTGCATATTTTTCAATTCTGCTAAACGGGCTTTGGCTTTGTAAAGCGTTTGCAGTTGCGATTGGTTGCTGCTGAATTTTGCTTCGGCAGTGGTGAGCAAGAGGTTCAACAACTCTTCACTTTCGGAAACTGTTTTTTGTTTTTGCTGATTTACAAAACGGTTGTAGTAAAGGATTTTCGCTTCTCTGCGTAATTCGTTTTTTGTCCAGTTGCTTTTTGACTTCTCCACTTCGGCTAATGAGTTAATGTAATCGCGTTTGGCGTTCAGCTTTGTCTGGTTGGGTATCATTTGTTCAATAGAAAAAGCAATACCCGCCTGGTTCATGGGGTCGTTCTTTTCTTTCACCATTGAAAGGTTGTAGGGGAAACTCATGATGCCTGTGGAGAAAGTAGGCGGCATCCATGATTTTGCACCCTGCGCTTTTGCCTGCCATGATTGTATGTTTTGTTGATATTGCAGAATGGTGGGGTAATTAGTTTCAATGCGCTGAAGTAAAGTGTCTAATGAAATGTGTGAGGTGTCCTGTCCATAAATGCTGAATATGGCAAGACAAAAAATGTTGAGCAATACAATTCTTTTCTTCATGGCTTTAATCTTTGATTTCTAAAAATTCCACTTTGCCGTGTTTTCTTACTTCATATTCTTTCACCAACTGATATACCACCGGCAAAACGATTAAAACAAAAAGTGTAGAAGTAATCAGTCCGAACACGAAAGGAATAGTGATGGGTTTCATTACATCGCTTCCAACACCTGTAGCTAAGAGAATTGGCATCAATCCAATCATATCAGCCATTACAGTCATGAGTTTAGGACGGACACGCATTACTGCACCTGAGAAAACTGCTGTCTGAATTTCTTCCTGTGAAAGTTCTGCGCTTCCCTTTTTATCCACTGCATCGTGTATGGCTTCATTCATATAAACCAGCATCAACACGCCTGTTTCTACCGCAATGCCGAATAGGGCAATGAAACCTACGGCAACTGCCACCGAAAAATTCACTTCAAAAAAATACATGGAATACACACCACCGATTAAGGCAATTGGAATACTGGAAAGCACAATCACCATTTCTTTTGCGGAATGAAAAGTGAAATAGAGAACGAAGGCAATAATCAGCAGCGTAATGGGAATAATGATTTTCAAACGGCTTTCTGCTCGGACTTTACTTTCATACTGTCCGCTCCAGTTGATGAAGTAACCTTTTGGAAGATTTTTAAAATCGGCTTCAATTTTCTTTTTGGCATCGCTCACAACGCTGCCCATATCTCTGCCGCGCACATTAAACAAAACTGTTCCGCGCAACATGGCGTTCTCGGAACTAATCATTGGCGGACCTTCTGTAATTTCTAAATCAGCCACAGCCGAAAGTGGAATTACTCCGTAGCCCGATGTTTGAAGGGGTGTGCGTTTTATTTCTTCTATATCACTTCTGAAATCCTGCGCCAAGCGCATGGACACACTGAAACGCTGTCTGCCCTCTACGGTATTGGTTACGGGCATTCCACCTAAAGCCATTTCAATAAGCATGTTTACTTCTTCAACGGATAGATTGTATCGGGCAATTTCTTCGCGCTTAATTTTTACATCCAAATATTTGCCGCCTGTGAGTTGCTCCACATATAAATCAGCAAGCCCATCAATCCCCTGCAATGATTTTTCAATTTGTCTTGCAATGTTGTAAATGGTGTCTAATTCCTGTCCGTAAATTTTAATGCCGATGTCAGTCCGCACACCTGTTGAAAGCATATTGATACGGTTGATGATGGGCTGTGTCCAGCCGTTGGTAACTCCGGGGATTTGCACTTTCTCATTCAATTCAGTAATCAGTTTTTCGGTAGTCATGCCTTCGCGCCATTCTGATTTTGGCTTTAATAGAATAATGCTTTCAATCATGCTCATGGGTGCGTTGTCGGTAGCCGTATAAGCCCTTCCCGCTTTACCCAATACATTTTTCACTTCGGGAACGGACATAATTAGTTTGTCCTGCACCTGCAAAATTCGTTTGGCTTCGTTGTTGGATACATCAGGAAGTGTTACGGGCATGAATAACAATGAACCTTCATCCAAAGGCGGCATAAATTCAGAACCTAAACGCAACACAAAAGGAATACTTCCCAACACGATTAAAATAGAAATAGCAATGACTGTTTTTTTCCAACGCTGACAAAGGCGCAATACGGGGCTGTAAATTTTGATGAAGAAATTGGCAACAGGATTACGGCTTTCGGGAATGAGTTTACCCTTCATTAATGAACGAAGCAACATTGGCACGATGAACAACGCCACGATTGCAGAACCAATCATTGTAAATGTTTTTGTCCAAACTAATGGTGAAAACAATTTCTTTTCCTGACCCTCTAAAAACAGGATTGGTGCGAATGAAATGAGCGTTACCAAAATGGAAAAGAAAACGGCTCTTCCAACGGTGCGCGATGAGCGTTCAATAATTTTGATGCGCTCTTCTTCGCTTAGTTCTTTTGTATTTCCTATTCTTTGTTTTTCCATTAGTCGTCTGTTTTTAAAGCTGCTTTTACTAATCCTTTGTAAGCGTTTTCGGTCATTACAATTCCGGCATCTACCAAATCACCTATTGCCAAAGCAATTCCGCCTAACGACATAATGTTGAGTGATATGCCAAACAATTTCACCAACATAAAACCAATCAGCACCGATAGTGGAATAGTAACAATTGCCACTACTGCGCTTCGCACATGAAAGAGAAACAACAAAACGACAAGAGAAACGACAATAATTTCTTCAATCAATGCTTCTTTGAGTGTGGCAACAGCCGCTTCAATCAAATCGCTTCGGTCGTAAGCAACTTTAATTTTTACACCGGGGGGCAAACCTTTTTCTACATCACCTAATCTTTCTTTTACACGGTCAATTACTTCTTTGGCATTTTCGCCATAACGTGCAACCACTACACCACCTACTACTTCGCCTTCTCCGTTCTCATCCACAATGCCCAAACGTATATCGCTGCTCATTTGCACATCAGCCACATCTTTCAGTTTTATGGGAGTTGATTTGTAAGCGCCAACTGAAATTTCTTCTATGTCTTTAATATCCTTAATGTAGCCCAAACCTCTAAGCATATAACCCATGCGGTTCATTTCGTAAATGCTGCCACCCACATCGCGGTTGTTTGCTTTCAATGCGTTTGCCACATCCATTGCAGATATGCCGTAATAAACCAACTTGTGCGGATTGATACTGACCTGATATTGTTTTTGAAAACCACCGAAAGAGGCGACTTCGCTCACGCCTTCCACATTCTGCAAAGCGAATTTTACATACCAGTCCTGCACGGCACGCAGTTCGCCTAAATCGTAACCATCACCTTGCAAGGAATACCAAAACACATGACCTACTCCTGTTCCATCGGGACCAAGTGTTGGCGTTACGCCCTGCGGCAGTGCTTTTTGAGCAAAGTTCAATCGCTCCAACACACGGGTTCGCGCCCAATAGATTTCCGCATCGTCATTGAAAATGACGAAGATGAAACTCATGCCGAACATGGATGCGCCCCGAATGGCTTTTACATTGGGAATGCCCTGCAAGTTGGAAACCAAGGGATAGGTAATTTGGTCTTCCATGATTTGCGGATTGCGCCCCATCCATTCGGTGTAAACAATGACCTGATTTTCTGAAAGGTCGGGAATGGCATCCACAGGGGTGGTCATCACCGACCAAACGCCTCCTACGATAATCAGCAAAATGCCAATCCAAACAAAGAAGCGGTTGTGCGTTGACCATGAAATTATTTTTTCAATCATGAGTTTGCGAGGTTTGAACTGCTTTAGTGATTTGTGTGTGTGCTGTCATGTTCGTGATGCTCATGGTTTCCTTCTACTTTTTCCAAATCCATGTTGCACACAGGGCAAGAGCCGGGTTTGTCATACATTTTTTCGCCTTCACATTTCATGGGGCATTGATACATGACATGGGCGGTTTCTCCGGTTGTTGTGTTTTTGTTTTCGGAAGTTTTGCTTCCGCAGGAAGCGAAGAACATTACTGCTGTGAGTAATAGAACTGATGTTGTGATTTTTGTTTTCATTTTGTTTTTGTTTAGTGTTTGTGATTATTATGGTTTGTTTCTAAAAAATTTCCCTGTGCGCCAATGCCTTCAATGTGGACTAATTGCGCCCCATGATGCCCTGCAATGCTGACACATGCAGATGCGCCCAGCATAATCAGAGCCACAAGAATTTCAGACGATAGTTTTCTGTTCAGAAAAAAGTGAGAAATGATTTTAAATAACAGGGCTGTGCCACTTAGCCAAATAGTGAGCGAAGCGAAACGCTCGTGTTCTGATAAAACAAGGGCGGCATGTTCGGAAATAGTTTCAGTTGTGTGCGGATGAACATATTTACTCGCAACGATAGCTCCTGCAAAACCGAAGGCAAGTGTTATCAGCGCAACCCAACTCAACGGTTCGCGGAAAACAAACAACGATGCTGCTTGTAAAACAAAAGCCACTAACAGCAACACAATGGGGAAGTGAACCACCAAAGGATGGAGAGAAGGGAAATCGCTGAAAGAAGCGGTTGCTCCTTTTGCGTGATGTTCGTGCGAATGAGCAACAGGTTTTTCTACTTTATGCGCGGCTTCATGCTGATGCGCTTGTTCGGGTGCGGAAACAACCGTGTCCTGATTTTTCTTTTCGTGTTTTTCTTTGCCATGTGCTAATGCAGCAAAACTGAAAACGGATAAAAGAAATATGCTGATAATAATTTTCATTGTCTAAGGGGTTTGCGGTTTTGTTGCAGTGTAATAACTGTATGTTCCGATTTTGGTATTGATAAAATCTTCTTCTTCCACATCTTGAAATCCTGCATCGGAAATAAATTGAGGCATTAAGCCGTTTACATTGTCGTTGGTGGTTTTGAACCCGTCCAACAACTGCACGGCATAAAATGAAAAGCGCATCCATTTATTTTTTGCACCGCCCCAATCTCCAATTATGAGATTGCCGTTAGGTTTTGAAACACGATGAAGTTCTTTGAGGCAATGCAATTTTGTTATTGCATCTAACTGGTGAAAGACCAATGAACTGAATACTTTATCAAAAGAGTTGTCGGCAAAAGGCAAAGTATTTCCATCGTATAAATGAAGCGGCACTTCCAAATTGTGCTTTCGTAATTTGTATTCGGCAATGGATTTTATTTTCGGGTCAATATCCACACCCTGCGCTAATGCTTCGCGTTTTCGTTCCTTTAATAGAATGAGATTTTGAGCCGTGCCGAAACCAAACTCCAAAATACTTTCCCCCGAAACCGGGTTGACTAAATCAATCAGCTTGTTTCGGAATTTCTTTTCGGGCATGGTGATTTTTATGGTGAGGTCGTAATACTCACTCAGAAAATTGTAGCCAAGGGCGGGAATAAATTTTTGTTCGGTCATTTCTTGAATGTTAAATCATTTGTAAAAGCATGACTGCGCTCATGGCAATCATTAAAGCATCTTCAATAATGGTAACGGTGCTCATGGGTAAATTGAATACTGCACCCAAACAAGCGCACTGAATTTTCTTTTTGTTCAACACGCTTTGCAAAACGCCAATGATGCTTACTGTCATTACCAAAAAGGTTATGGCATTTGTAACAAGGGGATTGAAATTGATAAGGAAAGCAATACCTAAAGCCAATTCAGTGAAAGCATATACATAGCCCCACGCGGGAATACGCTTTGCAATTACATCATACATGGCGTAGCTTTCGGCAAAGCCCGAAAGGTTGAGCAGTTTGAAAAAAGAAAACGTAAGGAAGAACCCAGCCATAAAATGCTGCATGAATTGCATTAGCATAAAATGGTGGTTGCTGAATTGAATGAGTAGAGCAATAGTTGTGATGTAAGCAAAGATTAGCAGAATGGGTTTGTAGGTTTCCAACCAACTCTTTGCCTGTTCGGTTGCTTCGCTGTGATGTTCTGCCGTGATGTTGTAATTGCCTTTTTCAGCGATTGCTTTTTGCAGTTCGCTTAAAGCAATGTGTTTTGTCATGGTGATGGTGGCTGTGCCTTTGGCTTTTGATACTTCCGCACTTTCAATATCGGGTAATGAAAGCAAAGCAGATTTTACTTTGGCTTCGCAGTTGGCGCAGGTCATTCCTGTAATTTGATAGGTATGTGTCATGTTATTTTATTTTTAGTTTAACAATGGCACAAAGTTGCACCTGCATAACACCAAAGGCGTTATACAATTTTTGATTTGATTGGTATGATTTACAGTTCTTCAAGCGGGTTTCGTTTTTTCTCTTTCAGTTGTTTGTAATGCGATGGCGTTAGCCCTGTTACTTTTTTAAACTGCTTGCTTAAATGAGAAACGCTGCTGTAATTGAGTTGATATGAGATTTCACTCAAACTCATTTCATCATAAACAAGCAGTTCTTTTACTCTTTCAATTTTCTGTGCAATGAAATATTGCTCTATGGTTGTGCCTTCAACCTGTGTAAACAAGTTGGTGATGTAGGTGTAGTCGTGGTTTAGTTCCCTGCTCAAATAATCAGAGAGATTTATTTTGAGTTGGCTGTTTTTATTCTGCACCAAATCAACAATCAGATTTTTGATGCGCTCAATGACGATACTTCTTTTATCATCTAATAAAGCGAAACCAAATTTCTGCAAGGCAACATGAACATCCTGCCTTTGGTAGCCCTGCAAGTCGTCAGCAATTTCCACTTCGCCTAAATCAACTGCAAGCGGGTGAAGTCCAAGTTTCTCCAACTCAGACTTCACCACCATTTTGCAGCGGCTGCACACCATGTTTTTGATATAGAGCTTCATTGTTTTAAAGCAATGCCGTTTGGTTTTGTTCCTACTGGAATGGTTGTAGTTACTGCATGAGTGGCTACATCAATAACCGAAACTGTGTTTGCGCCCTGATTGGTAACATACGCTTTGCTGCCATCGGCAGTAAATGCAATGGCATGAGCATCTGCACCTGTGGTGATGTTGTTTTGCAAATTCCAATTTGTTCCGTCAAAAGTGTAGTAAGCAATTTTGCCATTGGTAGCATCAGAAACCCATAATTCACCATTGCTTGAATTGTAAGCAGTATAGCCGGGTTTGAAACCAAGATTGATAGTTGCTGTAACGCTCATGGAAGAAACGGTGATTTCGGAAATGGTTTGGCTTGTTTCATTGTCCACATACATTTTACCGTTGCTTGCTGTCCATGCGCCAACAGGGTCTTGACCGACCGTGAGTGTGGCATGTATCATTTTATTGTTGGCATCAATTAAAGAAACTGTGCCGTCCATTGTATTGCAAGCAAAAGCCATAGTGCCATCAAAAGAGAATGTTACTTCTGAAAGCCCTGCCCCAACATTGATTGTGTTTTTCAAAGTCCAGTCGGATGTGTTGTAAACCAACACCTGACTTTGCATTGTGTCCATTTGCCCTATCCAAAGTTCTGTTCCCGAAGGATTGAAAATAGCGTTGTGCGGCATTTTGTTCAGCGCAATTTCTTTGTCAATCATGCCTGTAACGGCATCAATGATTTGAACTTTCAAACCCGTTAGCGTTCCGCCATGTCCACCATGCCCACCGCTTAAATCGGTGCTGGTAATAGCTACCGCCAATTTTGTTTTGGCAGGGTTCAAATAAATATGGTGCGGATAGGTTGCGCCATTCAGGTCAATGGTTTCGGTAACTGTGTTGTCGGAAAGTTTGATTACCGAAATGTTGTTGGAACTGCCGTTTACAATGTAGGCAGCAGGGTAGTCAATGTTGAGCATGTCCATGTCGTGGTCGTTGCCATGTTCTTTCTTGCAAGAAGAAATGCTAACGATAAGAGCAAGAGCAGCGATAGCTGCTGTTGCAAAAATTGATTTTGTGAATTTCATTTTGATTGTTTTTGATTTAGAATAATGATTGAATTTGTCGGGCTGATAAAAGCACAACAAGCCGATACACTTGTTAAAGTGTCGGCTTAAAAGTCAAAACAGGAAAATCAAATGCGGTAAACGCAATGACGGATGTAAAGCGGATGCTTTAGGTCATTAGGGGGATGGTCGGCAGTTGAAAACTCGCTTAAAACCAACGGTTCCTGATAGCAGAAAGTAAAGTTTTCTACTAAAGCGGGTTGAACGGTAAATGTTTTAAAAACTTTGAGCGAATACTGATGTGCTTTTTGCTGTTCGCTTTTTAGTTTGAAGGTTTTTGTTTCGTCTTTGCAACAATTCTTCTTCATGGGCTTTTTGCCGCAAGGACATTTGTGTCCGAAGTCAAGAATTTTGAGCGAAACAGAAGTGATTTTACCGCCACAATGATGAGCCGATACTGTTACCCCAATAGCGGGTATCAGGTAAAGGAACATTAAAAGTATGATGGTAATTCTTTTCATTCAGTCGCTTAAACGTGATGCCAAAGATAATATTGTTTTATGATTGATTGTTCAATAACACCCCAAAAGTTTAATTGAACCACTACACTAAACAGAGCGTAGGCGGTTTGGCTCTTTTGACTTTGCCTTCGGGTTGGCTTGTGTGTAGGCAGGCAAAGGCAAATGTGCCAAACGTGCGAGGCATTAAAAACTTCAATTTTTTTTGCGCGTGGGGAAAAAATAAAAATACAGAAGGGTGGGCTTGTCGGTGATAAGGGTGTGTCGCAAAGTCGGAAAAGTTGTCTTGTCGCTATTTTAAAAAGTCGTCAGTTTGAAGTTAGACGGTCGTAAAATAGGGTTTCCGGTAACGTTTGCGGGCTTTGTGTCAGTTTGCCCTTGCACAAATGTTCAAATTATAGCAGAAAGTTAATAGGGCAAATTGCACAAAACCCGTGTTAGGCGATGCCCTTTCGAGAATTTAATTAGTAACAATTTAAAATAATAACACAATGACAGAACAAAAACTTATTGATGAAGGCTACAAAGACGGCAAAAAGTCTTTTGATTTTTATGTAAAAGAATTTGGAGAAAATTTCAAATTTGATAAAGTTCACAAAGCTATGACTGCACTTAATTGGTGTTGGTCATTTGGTAAAGATGAATTAGGTCAAGAACGAAAAGGTGTTCCAGATATTAATACATTAAAAAATAGAGCATATAGTCTTTTAAAACAGGCTTACGATGAAAATAAGCAAATTTCAACAGCTGGATTTTCTGCTGGTTGGGATAGTGGCGAACTTTACTTAGTGTTCAACTTGGAGGAGTGGTCGGCTTAGGGTTTCGCCTAACTTTTAAATACACGCACAAATGTGCTAAGTTTACCTCACATTTTCAACTATTTATTTAGAACATGGCTTTAAAAACTATTTACAGGTTTAAAGGTGTAAATGGGCTGTGGGCAGATGAGTTTGGCAATTTTTATTTCAATAACAAACCGGCTCACAAAGTTTATAACAATGGCAGCCTGGCTGTATTGTGCGGGCGCTCCAAACGCGGCATTATTAAATTACGAAAGCTCGCTTACAAACTTCAGCAAGAGGTGGATGACAGCCTCCCTTTTTAATCTGTTTTTGTTTTAAACTAAAATAAAAACAAAAAAAAACCGCATGTCATTAAACATGCGGTTTGCTTTATTAAAAAATATATGCTGTAATATTATCCGTTTACCGGCACCGGTTGTGCAACGGGGGGTGCAGGCGTAGCGGCTATTGGAGTCTCTGCAGGCACTTCTACCATTAGTGGCTCCAACTGCACGCGCATGGTTTTGCGCACACCGGGCTGCGTGGTAAATTTTATAAAGTAATCTGCAAAGCCATCGGCAGCTACTTTAAGGTTTTGTTCTACATCGGCTTTTACCTGCGTAATATCGGTTTCGCCCTGGCTGTTGGTGCTTTGCAGTTTATCGGTACCCACTATGCTTACCTGGGCGCCTATTATGGCATTGCCGGTATTTTTGTTTGTTACTTCTACCAGCAAACCGCTTGGTCCAACGGGGGCTATAAGGTCTGCCACGCGGCTATACACAAATTCGTTTTCTGTAATAGTTCCTTCAAATATTACCTGTCCATCCTGGCACACATCCATAATTAAGGTGTATAGTAAATTGTCGGCTTCTATTTTATCATTTGTTCCGGCTTGTGCTATCTGCTTGGCTTGGCTAAACTCCTGTTGCTTGGCGGCAAAGGCAGCTTGGGCAGCGTTAAACTGTGTTGGAAAAGTGGCAGGCATATTTTGGTTAGCCGCAAGCACAGCGTTATATTCTTCTATGTACAAACTGCCCTGGTTCATAAGCGCAATTACCGATGCCCAGTTTAACTGCTGCGCAGGCTCGTAATATTGCCAGCCGGCAGCACTGTAGTTAGCTCTGCGCTGGTCTTCGTTTGTAAATGCATGGCTGATGTAGCGCTTTAAAAGTTTCCATTTGTTAAGCGTATCGGCAAGCATTTCTACCATTTGAGCCCGTGCCTGCTCATGCGCCAGTGTGCGCGCTGCATCGTTAGGCATGTTTTGCGCTTTGGTTAGCTTGTCTCTTAAATCAACAATAAATTCAGGAGTGTAAGAGGCGCTAAATTCTGCAAAGCTTTCAAGTTTGCTTTCAAGGCTATCTATAATCATAGCAGCAATTAAGTAGAGTACTTCCTGCGATACTCCGTAGTTTTTCAATGTAGTGTTCATTTTTTTTGAGTTTAAAATTTTAAATGATATAGTTAATTAGTATTTATTATTTTATGTGTGGTACTGTATTTGTTTATCTTTGTTCTATATATAATGCTGTATACAAGTGTTTATACAGCATTTAAAAATATAAGGTTACGTTCTTTTAAAAAAAAGTGTAAAATATTTTTCAGGTGTATAAAGGAAATAGGTAGCCCCACCTCTGCCTGCCATTACTATTGTACTATTGCAGGTAAGCCTGCAGCCCAATCATCCCTTTATAGCCATGGAGTTAAAGTGTGCATATGCTTACATGCTGCCTAAAATTTAATTTTGTTTGCAACACTTCTTTATACCCTTTATGGTTAGGGTATAAGCACTTTAATCTATCAATTTACACAAATTTTTAACGGGCTCTTTTTTTCAATACCCAACCTCTCTCACAACTTCGGAACCAATTATCCTTAATTCTAAATTCTGTTTTTAGATTCTGAATTACACCTGCCATTTAGGCTGCGTAATACTTAAGTGTTTGATTTTGAGCAAAAACTACCTTCTATACCCAAACCCAATTTTATTATATAAACCTAAAATCTATTATACAGCAGTTAAAAACGGCTGTAATAAACCTCAATTTAATTGTTTACAATAGTAAAATGGTTAGCGTGCGGCTAAAACCAAAAAGGTAGCTTCCAAAAACAATTGCGCCCAACCAAAATTTATCTATCAGCAAACTAAAAGGAGAAATAATGCAACCCAAAACAATTATGTTGCTAACTTTTTGTCAGAAAAAACAGCAGCAGTATTTATTTAACCACCAAACCATAACCTCAACTCTAAAATGCTGAGCGCTCAACAAAAAAACTCCTGCCTAAGTTTAGGTACTAAAAACTCATAACTATTTTTTACTTTTGCGCACGAGGAGATTAACTGTCATTAATTACTACTTTTACTAAATGGATTTTATAACCAATAGCCGGGTTAATAATGTTGCTATTATAAAACTTAACAACCCTGCCAAGTTCAATAGTTTTAACCGGACTATGGCTTTAAATTTTCAGCAATCGTTAAAAGATGCTGCTGAAAACAGCCAGGTGCGCAGCATACTTATAGCTGCCGAGGGCAAAGCTTTTTGTGCCGGGCAGGATTTGGCTGAGGCTATTGACAAAAGCGGCCCCGGCATAGCAAAAATTGTAAACGAACATTACAACCCCATCATTACACTTATGAGGGAAATAGAAAAACCCATAGTGTGTGTGGTGCAGGGCGTGGCTGCCGGTGCAGGTGCTAATATTGCGCTGGCTGCCGATATGGTGGTGGCTGCAAAATCAGCAGCATTTATTCAGGCATTCAGCAAAATTGGGTTAATACCCGATAGTGGCGGCACTTTTATGCTTCCGCGTTTAATTGGTTTGCAAAAAGCCGCTGCTTTAATGATGCTGGGCGAAAAAATAATGGCGCACGATGCCTGCAATATGGGCATGATTTATAAGGTTTTTGAGGATGATAAAGCCTACGAAGAAGCACTTAGCATAGCCGTTGCACTTGCCGATATGCCTACCAAAGCCATTGCATTAACCAAGCGGTTGTTAAATCAATCTCTTACATCCGATTTGCACGATCAGCTTAATGCCGAAGCAAAAACACAGGTTGAAGCTGCACTTACCAATGACTACACCGAAGGCGTAAACGCTTTTTTAGAAAAACGTAAACCTGTTTTTAAAGGCAACTGATGGCGCACGAAAAACTAAATGTAGTGGTTGCCGGTGCCGGTGCTATGGGCACGGGCATAGCGCAGGTGGCTCTTTTAAATAATTGCCGCGTGGTGGTTTACGATTCTTACGATGCTGCTCTTCAAAAATCAGAACAGAAACTTTTTACCGACTTACACAAACTTTCAGAGAAAGGAAAGATAACTGCAGAGGTTGTTGAACAATGCAAAAAAAATATTTCGTTCAGCAACTCGCTCAACAGTGTTACCGGTGCCGGTTTGTTTATTGAAGCCATTATTGAAGATTTACAAACCAAACAAAATCTTTTTACAGATGTGGAGAGAATGGTTGATGATAACTGCATACTTGCCACCAACACATCATCACTCTCTGTAATTTCTATTGGCGCCAATTGCAAAAAGCAGGATAGGGTAGTGGGCTTGCATTTTTTTAACCCTGCAGCCATTATGCCTTTGGTAGAAATTGTTCCTTCATTAAATACCTCGCAGGCAGTTGTAGAAAAATGCAAATTGGTTATTGACTCGTTTAAAAAAATTGCTGTAATTGCAAAAGATACTCCGGGCTTTATAGTTAACCGCATAGCCCGCCCTTATTACGGTGAGGCTATACGTATTTACGAAGAAGGCGTGGCAAACTTTGCAACTATTGATTGGGCAATGAAAGAAAAAGGTGGTTTTAAAATGGGTCCTTTTGAACTGATGGACTTTATAGGAAACGATATTAACTATAAAGTAACCGAAACAGTTTTTGAGCAAATGTTTTACGACCAGCGTTACAAACCATCGCAAACACAAAAAAGATTATACGAAGGAAAATTATTTGGACGCAAAACCGGCAAAGGATATTTTAATTATGCTGATGGCGCAACAATGCCCGAGCCTTTAAAGAATGATAAAACGGCTGAAAAAATTTGTAACCGTATTTTATGCATGTTAATAAACGAATCGGCCGATGCTTTGTTATTAAACATAGCCACAAAGGAAGATATAGATTTAGCCATGACCAAAGGAGTAAATTACCCTAAAGGATTATTAAAGTGGTGTGACGAAATTGGAGCCGCAAACGTACTTGCAACACTTACCGAATTGTTTGAATGGTATGGCGAAGACCGCTACCGCCCATCACCTTTATTAAAAACAATGGCAAAGCAAAAAGCAACTTTTTACTGATATCTAAGTAGAAATGTTTTTAATTTTTTTTTTAACGAGGAGAGATAATGTCAGAGAATAAACCGGGGGAAAATAAGCCTGAAGTAAAAACAAAACTTCAGCAAATTACCGAAACCGTTACCAACGTGGTAAAAGTTTCGTCCGAAATGGGTATTGTGCACCGCATTGCCGATCACGATGATTTTGACGGCAGGTATGTATCCATTGGCGGACAAAAACTTTTATTCTTTGGCTCGTGCGGTTATCTCTCACTTGAAAAACATCCAGCCATTATACAAGCCGGAGTTGAAGCATTAATGAGGCATGGCTCGCAGTTTTCTTCTTCACGCGCTTATGTTTCTTCAAAATATTACGAAGAAGCCGAAGCTCTTCTTTCGCAAATGTATGGCGGAAAAAAAGTGTTGTTGTTTCAGTCGTTAACGCTTGGTCATATTTCTAACCTTCCGCTTTTGGTTGACGATAACGATGCCGTTGTAATTGACGAGCGTGCGCACGATAGCATACAATCAGCAGTAATGATGCTGAAGTTACGCCAGATAAAAACCGAAGTCATTAGGCACAACCGCATGGACAGGCTGGAAGACCAGGTTAAAATTTTAAAAAACGAGTATAAAAAAATCTGGTACCTGGCCGATGGTATGTACTCCATGCATGGCGATTTTGCTCCTGTTAAAGAACTCTGGCAATTGGCAGATCATTACGAGCAATTGCATTTATATATGGATGATATACATGGCATGAGCTGGACAGGACCGCACGGCACAGGCATGGTAATGGAAAAAGCGCCATTTTATCATCCCAAACTTTATTTCACCACCGGCTTAACCAAAGCGTTTGGCACTATGGGTGGCGTATTGGTTTACCCCGATGATGATAGCTATATGCGTGTGAAGAGTTGCGGCAAAGGATTTATTTTTTCTATTCAAATGCCGCCAAGCGCTGTGGCAAGCACAGTGGCTTCGTGCAAAATACATTTAAGTAAAGAAATTACAGTGATGCAAACATCACTCAAAGCAAAGATTGATTACTTTAATAAACGCGCTGTTGAATTAGGATTGCTGCTGATGCATATTGAGCAATCGCCCGTTTTTTTTATTGGAGTAGGAGAGGTTAACGTGGGTTACGATATGGTACTGCGTTTAAAGAAGTCAGGTTTCTTTATAAATATTGCAGTGTTTCCAGCAGTGCCATTTAACAAAACCGGTTTGCGTATTACTGTTTCCAATGCACTTTCAATTAATGATATTGAAGAGTTGCTTTTAACCATTACCGAAAACTTACCCGACTGTTTGCAAAAGCACGGCTCAAGTTTCGAAAAAATTAAAAAGATTTTCAGGCAAAAGGAATGATTTTTTAAAGGTAACAGTTTTACTTTCCTTCTATTTAGAGTTTGTGGCATTCTTTGATTTTATTTTTAAATGAGGCTGCCTCAAAAGTTATTTTCTCGTGTAGTTCCCCAAAATTCGCTGATACCAAAACATTGATGATCAAGCCCTGCGTACTCTGCGCCTCTGCGAGAAATTTTTAAAACACTCCTTTTAAGACATCCTCAACTCACTTACCGTCTTTATGTCTCCACAAATACATGCACGCATAAGTGCGGTATGGTTTCCAGTTTTCTGCTAATGCAAGCATCTTTTTCTCAAATTGCTTTTTGTCTTTGGCTTTTATCCCGTAAATATTTTTTATCGCAATTTGTATTCCTAAATCACCTGTCGAAAAAACATCTTCCTTGCCCAGGGCAAACATCATTATCATTTCGGCAGTCCATTTGCCCACGCCTTTTATGCGCGTTAAGTATTCAACCAGGTCGTTTTCCTGCATAGCGTTTAGTTTTTTAAAATCAAGCCCGCTGTCAATAGCAAACTGCGCCACGTTTTTTATATAAACTGCTTTGGCATTCGATAGCCCAATGCTTCTTAGCGTTTCATGCTCCATTTGCAAAAGCAACTCCGGTGTGGGTTTGCTGTTGTTAAACAATTTCAAAAAACGGCTTTCAATTACATCAGCCACCTTTACCGATAGTTGCTGCGACATGATAGAACTGCACAAAGCCATAAAAATATCTTTTCGCTTTTTTAATTTAAGCTCTCCATGCTTTGCAATAATGGGCTTTAGCTTTTTATCTTTTGAAAGATGACGGTGTGGCATACAATAAAATTTTAAGTTAATTAAAATGGATGTCTGTTCAGCCTCTAAAAGTAAATATTCAATTTTTAATGTTTATTTGCCTCAGTAAAATTACTCGCTGTTTTTATGACCAAAGTTTTTGTTACCGGCTGTTTTGATATGTTGCACAGTGGTCATGTGGCATTTTTATCAGAAGCAGCACAGTTTGGAAATTTGTTTGTTTGCATTGGAAGTGATGAAAATGTAAAAAATCTTAAGGGCAGATATCCGGTTACCAATCAGCATGAGCGCAAGTATATGCTTGAAGCACTGGCTTGTGTTCACAGGGTTTATATCAATTCAGGAAAAGGCATAATAGATTTTGAAAATGAGTTAAGGGAAGTTTCTCCCCATATTTTTATTGTAAATGAAGATGGGCACACTCCCGGCAAAGAAAAATTATGTGCCGAAAAAAGTATTGAGTATAAAGTTTTGCAACGCATACCGCATACGGGGTTACCTGCGCGCTCTACCACCACCCTCCGCACAGAGTGTACCATTCCGTTCAGGATTGATTTGGCTGGCGGCTGGTTAGATCAACCCTACGTTTCAACATACGCTCATGGCAATGTCCTTACCATTTCTATTGAACCTACTATTGAGTTTAACGACAGGAGCGGCATGTCCTCAAGCACCAGGCGCAAGGCAATTGAATTATGGAAAACAGACATTCCGATTGCAGAAAAGGAGCAACTTGCTAAAATTTTGTTCTCTTACGAAAATCCTCCGGGAACAGTGCAGGTTAGCGGATCTCAGGATAGTATTGGAATTGTTTTCCCGGGTTTAAACAGGCTGCATTACAACAATAATTATTGGCCCGATGAAATTGAAACCGTAACCGATGAAAATATTTTAAGCTGGCTTGAATCACATCTTTATCTCATTACGTTAGGTCCTCGTGTGTCTTCTTATAATGTGTTGGAGAATACACGTATTAATAAAAAAGACGCTGAGGCTTTGGCTCGTGCATCAGAAAAATGCTGGAATGCCATACTGGCTATGGATGCAACAAAATTTGGCGAAGCAACCAAAGAATCTTTTCAGGCGCAGGTAGCCATGTTCCCCAATATGGTTGATAATGAAATTTTAAAAACCATTCAGCAGTATTCCGATAAAACCCTTGGATGGAAATTGAGTGGTGCCGGAGGTGGTGGCTATTTAATTTTTGTTGGCGATAAGCCTTTGGAAAATGCACTGCAAATAAAAATACGGAGAGAAAATTTAAAAATGTAAGACGCTAATCTTGTCCTGATATATGAATATAAAAAAGGAAGAAAATAAATTCTTAATTCCGTTTATTTTAGTTACCAGCTTGTTTTTTTTATGGGCATTGGCACACAACTTAAACCCAATTCTCATTCCTCATCTTAAAAAAGCCTGCAACCTCACTGATTTGGAGAGCGCACTCATAGATTCATCTTTTTTTATTGCCTATTTTTTAATGGCATTGCCTGCTGGTATGTTCTTAAAAAAATATGGTTACAAAAACGGGATCATTCTTGGTTTACTGTTGTTTGCTACGGGCGCATTTTTATTTTACCCTGCTGCTTCGGTTTTATCATTTCCATTTTTTCTTACAGCGCTTTTTGTTATTGCCAGTGGTTTAACATTTTTAGAAACGGCCGCTAATCCTTACATAACTGTTTTAGGCAACCCTAAAACCGCTACGCAACGTCTTAACCTTGCTCAGTCTTTTAACGGACTTGGCGCATTTATCGCCCCACTCATTGGTGGCCTGTTTATTCTTTCGGGCAGGCATTTAACCGAATATGATTTGCAAACCATGACTGCTGAGCAAGTGCAGGCATTTAATATTGCCGAAGCGGCATCAGTTAAAATGCCATACATTTTTATTGGCGCTTTAGTGCTTTTGGTAGCGATAGTTTTCTCATTCATCAACCTGCCTGAAATAATTGATATTAACAGGGAATCATCAAGCGTTAAAAGTGTGCTTAAGCATAACCATTTAAGAGCAGGCATTGCAGCACAGTTTTTTTATGTGGGCGCACAGGTAGGAGTTGGCAGTTTTTTTATCAGGTTTTTAAACAGCGCTGCCTCAATTGATGAAAAGTCTGCTGCATATTACCTGTCCGTGGCTTTGCTTTTGTTTATGGCAGGCAGGTTTATTGGCACGCTTCTGATGCAATTTATAAGACCGCAAAAATTGCTTACAGCATACTCAGTTATAAACGTCATCTTGTTGTTGCCTGCAATCTTTTTTACAGGAATGATTTCGGTTTATACGTTAATGGCGGTGCAGTTTTTTATGTCAATAATGTTTCCAACTATTTTTTCGCTTAGCATTGCAAATACAGGTTCCGATGCCAAGTTGGGTTCATCATTAATTATAATGTCTATAGTAGGTGGTGCCATTATCCCGGTAATAATGGGATATGTTTCAGATGCAACCCAATCTATACAAACAGCTTATGTTGTACCCTTGCTCTGTTTTTTAGTGGTGGCATATTATGGTGCTGCAGGCAGCAGAATTAATCAAATACAAAATCAATAAATTAAATTTTAACATGCGGTATTGTTTAGCACTTGATTTAAAAAATGATGAAAAGCTTATTGCTGCATACGAGCAACATCACAAGCATGTGTGGGCAGAGGTTTTAAAAAGCATTAAAGATTCGGGAATTAATAACCTTGAAATTTACCGCACCGGCAACAGGCTTTTTATGATTATGGAAACCGATGCAAATTTTTCGTTTGACGGCAAGGCAGAGGCTGATGCTGCAAACCCAAAGGTGCAGGAATGGGAACAACTGATGTGGAACTACCAGCAGGCTTTACCTTTTGCCGAGCCGGGTGCAAAGTGGGTTTTGATGGAAAAAATATTTCAACTATAAAAACGTTTTTCTGTTTATTGTTTCAAATAGCACTTAAGGCCTGTTTACATCTTACTCCTGCTTTAACAATTACAAAACTTCAATATTGCTAACTTAGCGGCACAAACACTTTTTATGTTTAAAAAAATACTAATTGCCAATCGTGGCGAAATTGCTTTGCGTGTAATGCGCAGTGCAAAGGAAATGGGCATTAAAACCGTTGCCGTTTATTCCGATGCCGACCGCAAATCTCCACATGTAATGTTTGCCGATGAGGCTGTACACATTGGCGCATCGCCATCAAACCAAAGTTATTTGGTATTTGATAAAATTATTGATGCTGCCAAACAAACAGGTGCCGAGGCTATACACCCCGGTTATGGTTTTTTGAGTGAGAATGCAAACTTTTCGGAACATGTTAGTAAAAGCGGGTTGGTTTTTATAGGACCTACACCCGAAGCCATGCGCATAATGGGCAGCAAACTTGGAGCGAAAGATGCAGCTAAAAAATTTAACGTACCCATGGTGCCTGGTACCGATTATGCAATCTCTGATATACAGGAGGCAAAACAAATTGCAGTGGGCGTGGGTTTTCCGGTTTTAATTAAAGCGAGCGCTGGCGGTGGCGGCAAGGGTATGCGCATAGTTGAAAAGGCAGAGATGTTTGAAGAGAGTGTGGCATCAGCCATGCGCGAAGCCGAATCGGCTTTTGGCGATGGTTCGGTGTTTATTGAAAAGTATGTGGCATCTCCACGTCATATAGAAATACAGGTAATGGGCGATACGCATGGTAATATTGTTCATTTGTTTGAGCGCGAATGTTCTGTGCAGCGCAGGCATCAGAAGGTGATTGAAGAAGCGCCATCATCGGTACTTGATGATAAAACGCGTGAAGCAATGGGATACTGCGCAGTAATGGTGGCTAAAGCATGTAACTACACAAGTGCAGGCACAGTTGAGTTTTTGTTAGACGAGAACAATAACTTTTACTTTTTGGAAATGAACACACGCCTGCAGGTAGAACACCCGGTAACGGAAATGATTACAGGCATTGACCTGGTTAAAGAGCAAATACGTGTGGCTGCGGGGTTGCCATTAAGTTTTTCGCAAAAAGATTTAAGTATTAATGGTCATGCAGTAGAGGTGCGCGTATATGCCGAAGACCCTGCTAATAATTTTTTGCCAAGTGTGGGCACGCTAAGCAGTTATTTGCCTCCGCGCGGTGTAGGGGTAAGGGTTGATGACGGATATGAGCAGGGTATGGAGATACCGTTATTTTACGACCCTATGATTGCCAAGCTTATTACTTATGGCGATAGCCGCGAGCAAGCCATTAAACGCATGATACGCGCTATTGACGAATATACCATTGTGGGTTGCGAAACCACATTACCTTTTTGCAGGTTTGTGATGGAGCATAAGGCTTTTACAAGCGGAAAGTTTGATACACATTTTGTAAAGAAATATTTTACACCCGCTGTGTTAAACAGCAAGGATGCTGGTGAAGAATTAATTGCTGCGGTTATTGCATCAACATTGTTAAACAATAAAACAGAAGCTATAGATGTTAATGTTGATGCTGAAAAAAGCTTGTGGCGGCAAAACAGGTTAAAATAAAATGAACTTAACTGCTCCCCAACCCCTCTCCACAGGAGAGGGGTTAAAAGAAAAATTAATGGCAGATATTTTGACAACAAGTAATTTAATGAAAAATATTTTGTTTTTGGCAGCTATGCTTTTTGCCGGTGTACGTACTTCTGTTGCACAAGAGGAAGTGTATGGGCAACCCTGGACTGTTTATGAGGGCGATACTATTCAGTACTACTCTTTGCCAATGGTTGACATTGTTGATTACGTGAGTGCCAATGCAAAAAAAGAAGTGAGAGATTATTTAAAACTGAGGCGCAATGTTATTAAGGTATATCCGTATGCCAAGTTAGCTGCTGCAGAGCTAAAGTTTATTAACGACAGTATGGCTAACATACCCAACGAGCGTGCACGTAAAAAATTTGTGAAGAAGCGCGAAGATGAAATGAAAGCCAGGTTTGAAGCCGAGCTGAAAAAATTAACAATGACGCAGGGACGTATATTGATAAAGTTGATTGACCGCGAAACAGGCAACACATCTTATGCTTTGGTAAAAGAACTGCGCGGAAATTTATCGGCCTTTTTCTGGCAGGGACTTGCCAAGCTTTTTGGATCTAACCTTAAAACCGAGTTTGATGCTGAAGGCGAAGATGCCGCCATTGAACAAATTTGCAGAGCTATTGAGAGGGGGGAGTTGCAGGTGGTTAAAAAGTAGTTTATGTTAAAGCAGTCTTATTGTTTAATTATCAATAACTTATAAATTACCCCAACCCAAATAAACTTCCCTCCACAAACGCATTACTCCGGTTGCAAATATTTTTAAAATCGCAATCGTAAGGCGTGGTGCAATGCCCGCCCTGGGTTATGTATGGCATTCGCTTTTTGCTTAACATCTTTTTTGCTTCCTCAATTTTTTCCTCTACATAAGGCTTTTGCTCAATGCAAAAATCTTTTACGCTGTGGTGCGTAAACAATACCTGCACATCATCGGTACCTGCTTCCTTATAGTTGGGTATAAGGTGCGTAATAAAAAAATCTTCCAATTCGTAGCCCGATGCCGTTATCAAATAATACTGCAAAGCGGCATCGTTCAAATAGGTCTGGCTTATTTTTGTACTGCTCTTAACCTCATACGCGCTCAATTTTCCTTCGTGCTTAACCAAAATATCTACAGCCGCCATTACTTCGTTATGCGCAAAAGAGGCTTCGTAAATAACAGGCGTTTGCTTAAAAATTAAATCGCGCGTAAGTTTTATGCTGGGTTCATAATCATAAGGCTTGGCGGGGCTGGCATCTACACCGCCCGGAAAAAGCATGTGTGCCATCTTACCATATTCATGCCCGCGCGTAAAGCGCGCCTGCTGCTCTGCGCTAATGGGGTCGCGCTCTCGGTAATGAAACTTATAGAAGTACAACGATTTTAAACATTGCAAACTCCTTATATAACTTGATTTGCTAAGAGTGTATTTTGCCACAGGGCTAAAGTAGGAGTTGCGGGGAATAACATGACTCCAAACCGTTACTAAATAATAAAATACCTAAATTTAAACAATTTACTACTTTTACTTAACCCAAAATTAAATATCATGAAACACCTGCTTACCATCCTCCTTACAACGCTTACTATAACCACTGCTCTTGCCCAGGACTACCGCTGGGCGCATGGCTTTGGAGGACCCACTGGCGATAGCCAGGGCACCAGCATAGCTACCGATGCCAATGGTAATGTATATGTAGCAGGCACACATGCCGATACTATTGACTTTGACCCCGGACTTGATACAGTTAACATTGCCCCGGGTGGTTTTATAGCCAAGTACGATAGCACCGGTTTATTCCAATGGGCTGTGCGCACAGCCTACAACAGCTACAGCACCCTTAGCATTGCCGTAAATGCCACCGGGGTATATGCTACCGGTTGCTTTAACGGCACGTTTGATTTTGACCCATC
>Ga0116143_10000974_pt1 | contig 36337 bp, 37 predicted proteins | sample AD_UKC034_MetaG_FD_89745 | JGI IMG/M metagenome (GOLD analysis project Ga0116143, IMG submission 89745) | Active sludge microbial communities of municipal wastewater-treating anaerobic digesters from USA - AD_UKC034_MetaG | ecosystem: Engineered > Bioreactor > Anaerobic > Digestate | place: USA... | reverse complement strand
CCGATAGCAGTAGAAGATATACAAGCTATAGTAGCTAAGTTGAAATATAAGAACATAGGTATCCTGATCACCGACCATAACGTTACCGAAACACTTTCTATCTGCGACAGAGCCTACCTGCTGATCGAAGGGAAAATTTTTAAACATGGTACGGCTGAAGAACTGGCAGCTGATGACCAGGTGAGAAAACTATATCTTGGAAGAAATTTTGAACTGAAGAGAAAGGATTGGCTTCATGAAGAAGCAATAAATTCATTGGAAAAACAAAAAGAGGAATAAATTTCTTTATACCGGCTCTTTTATGCCACTCAAAGTAATAGCTTTTGATGCTGATGACACCTTGTGGGTGAATGAACCCTATTTCCGGGAGACGGAAGAGAAATTTTGTTCCTTGCTGGAAGATTATCTGCCACATCACAGCATCTCCCAGGAATTGTTTAAAACTGAAATGCAGAATCTTGCTTTATATGGTTATGGTGTAAAAGGATTTATGCTTTCTATGATCGAAACTGCTATGAGAGTTTCCAATAATACAGTTCCGCAAAGTATTATCGAAAAGGCAATTCAGTACGGAAAAGACCTGTTGGGAAAACCTATTGAGCTTCTGGATGGAATGGAAGAGGCGTTGCACCTGCTGAAAAAGAAATACCGGTTAGTAGTAGCTACAAAAGGCGACCTGCTTGACCAGGAGAGAAAACTCAAAAAATCAGGACTGGAGCATTATTTCCATCATATTGAGATCATGAGTGATAAGCAGGAAGCGGATTATGATAAATTGATCCGTCATCTTGATATAGATCCAGGAGAGTTTTTAATGATCGGTAATTCTCTCAAATCAGATGTCATGCCGGTGCTGGCTATAGGTGGCCATGCGGTGCACATTCCTTACCATATCACCTGGGCGCATGAAAAAACAGAACAAACAATTGAACACATTAATTTTCGCCGGGCAGAAACAATAAAAGATATCCTGCCCGATTTACTTTCCTGATTATTTCCATTTATTTTGTTGTTCTTTTCACTGTGTTATGGATTATCAAAAACTGCCAAAAATAGAATTACACCTTCACCTCGACTGCAGCCTTAGCTACAAAGTGGTGCAGCAGCTTGATCCTGCCATTACTTTTGAAGAATACCAGCAGTCTTTTATTGCTCCGCCCAGGTGTACAGACCTTGCTGATTATATTACCCGTGCAGTGAAGGGCTTTGAGCTGATGCAAACAAAAGAACAATTGCGGCTGGTTACATTAGATCTTTTTGATCAGCTGAAAGCTGATAATGTGATTTATGCAGAGATACGGTTTGCGCCGCTGTTGCATATTGCAAAAGGATTAACGCCAACAGAAGTAGTACAGGCAGTTAATGAGGCAGTTGCTGAAGGAATTCAACGAACAGGAGTACAGGCAGGTATTATTTTATGTACGCTACGGCATTATTATGAAGAGCAGAGCATGGAAACTGTTGAGCTGGTAAAACAATTTAAAGGAACTCATGTAGTGGCATTTGATATTGCCGGAGATGAAGCCGGCTTCCCTATTGACAGTCATGTGCAGGCATTTCAATTTGCCATTGAAAATAGTATTCCCTGCACAGCGCATGCCGGTGAAGCCAAAGGGCCTGAAAGTGTATGGGAAACGTTACAGCATTTTCATCCTTCCAGGATCGGCCATGGTGTAAGGAGTGCAGAAGATGAAAAATTGCTTGATTTTCTGAAAAATAAAAATATTCACCTGGAAGTTTGCCCTACCAGCAATATACAGACAAATATTTATGAGACCATCGGACAGCATGCGGCAGACAAAATTTACCGGCATGGTGTATCTATGAGTATCAATACTGATGCAAGAACAGTAACTCCCACCACTTTGTCCCGTGAATATTCAATACTGGAGGAAACATTTAACTGGAATAAGGAACATTATTTAAAGTGTAGTATGGAAGCAGTGACACATTGTTTCGCCGGCAACCAGTTAAAAGAAGAGTTGCGCAGTAAGATCAGGACTGCTTATGAACTCCTTTAAAAATTACTTTGAAAGGACGGATTCATTTTTTAGGGGCATTGCCTCAAATTATCTATTTTGCCAGCAACAATGAAGTTGCTAAGTCCTGCCATATCATCGCTTGCCCGTATGCGGCTTTGGCGAATCGAAGCCTGGAAAAATAATCCCCTGGATGCTCAACGTGAGGTACTGCAGGACCTGGTAACTTCTGCCCAATACACAGAGTTTGGAAGAAAGTATAATTTCTCCGGGCTTTTTAATGTGAAAGCATTCAAGGAAGCTATTCCCATTCATGAGTATGAGGATATAAAACCTTATATCGAACGTATCATGCAGGGGGAACAAAATATCTTATGGAATACTCCTATTTACTGGTTTGCAAAAAGCAGTGGTACCACCAGTGATAAGAGTAAATTTATTCCGATTAGTGAAGAAAGTCTGCAGGATGGACATTATAAAGCCTCAAAGGATGTACTCTCTCTGTATTATCAATACAACCCGGATTCAGAATTACTGACTGGAAAAGGATTAGTATTAGGCGGCAGTCATAACATTAATCCTATGAATAACGATGCACAATATGGCGATCTCAGTGCTGTATTGTTGCAGAATTCACCTTTCTGGGGTCACTGGCTTCGTACACCTGATCTTAGTGTGGCATTGATGGATGAATGGGAAAGTAAGATTGAAAAACTGGCAGAAAATACCATAAAGGAAAATGTGACTTCGATATCCGGTGTACCAACCTGGACACTGGTCCTGTTTAAAAGAATACTGGAAATAACAGGAAAAAAGAACATAAGTGAAGTGTGGCCTTCGTTAGAACTATACATGCATGGAGGTGTTTCCTTTACCCCTTATAAAGAGCAGTTCCAAAGACTAATCGGAAAGAATATCAATTACCTGGAGATGTATAATGCCAGCGAAGGTTTTTTTGCAGCACAGGATGTACCCGGGCAAGAAGGGATGTTGTTATTTACAGACCATGGTATTTTCATGGAGTTTATGCCGGTCAGTGAGTATGGAAAGAAAAAACCACAAACAATGGGGCTACAGGATGTGGAGATAGGTAAAAATTATGCCCTTGTTATCAGTACTAACGGCGGACTATGGAGATACCTTGTTGGTGATACAGTTCAATTCACCTGCCTGAAGCCTTACCGTGTGAAAGTATCTGGCCGGCTGAAGCATTACATTAATGCATTTGGAGAAGAAGTGATTGTTGATAATACTGATAAGGCTATTGCCATTGCATCTGAAAAAACAGGGGTTGTAGTGAATGATTATACTGCGGCGCCTGTTTATTTTTCTGCAAACTCCAACGGGGCCCATGAGTGGCTGATTGAATTTGAAAATGAACCTGCCAGCCTTGAGCAATTTGTTAAGGAGCTCGACACAGCGCTAAAAAGTATCAATAGCGATTATGAGGCCAAAAGACATAAAGACATTGCATTAGGATTACCGGTTGTGCATTCCCTGCGCAAAGGAATATTTGCGGAATGGTTACGCAGCAAGGGAAAACTGGGCGGGCAGCATAAAGTTCCCCGCCTGAGCAACGACAGAACATACCTGGAAGAAATTCTCTCTATCCGATAAGCTTTCATCTATGTACAAAAAACCGATTCTTTTTTTATTGCTGAATATATTTTTCGGCATTTTTTCATTTTCACAACAGCTCCTGAAACTGGTTGATCAGAAGATTCAATTAGAAGGAAATATTTCTTTTACTCTTAAGATACCTTCAGGATACAAAATTAGTGTTGCGGCAGAAGGATTGGATCGCCCCCGCTTCTTTGCTAAAAGCCCGGATGGGAGATTATTTGTTACTGATATGTATGATAAGACAGACAATAAAAAAGGTAAAATATTTATATTGGATGGCTGGGACAATAAAACAAAGCAGTTTACAAATGTTATCACTTATCTGAAAGATCTGCACAACCCCAACCAGGTCGGCTTTTACAGCAATGACATACAGTCTTTTATTTATATTGCAGAAACACACCAGTTAAGTTATTATCCCTACAACAATGGAGATAATAAACCATCGGGCACGGCAAAAGTCATTGTAACTTTTCCGGATTATGGGCTGAGCTACAAGTATGGCGGTTGGCATCTTACCAGGAGTTTTGCTTTTAGTAAAAATAAAATCTATGTCAGTGTAGGCAGCAGTTGCGACGCCTGTATAGAAAAAGAAGAGATAAGAGCTACCATCTCTGAAATGAACCCGCTTGATGGTAGCGAGAAGCAAATTATAGCCCGCGGCTTGCGAAATGCGGTTGGTCTGAAGTGGATCAACAATGAATTATGGGCTACAAATATGGGCAGAGATAACAGGGGCCCTGATAAGCCGGAAGAACAATTGATGAAAATTGAACGAAATGCATTCTATGGCTGGCCATATTATTACCAGTATAAGAAGCGGATTCTTGCCGATCCTGATTTTAAAGATTCTGTTCATCCTGTATGGGTAAAGCGGCCACCTATCAGTAAATGGGGTATTAAAGCTCATTCTGCACCTTTGGGGTTTGATTTTTTTAAGGGATTTAAAGACCCGGTACTCAATAATTCATTTGTCACTGCGCTGCATGGAAGCACCAGTGTATGGAGGCAGCGGGGTAATGCTGTAGTACAAATGTTGCCCAATGGTACTTACCGGGAAATAGTTACAGGATTCTTACAGGGAAAGACTGAGGATAAACGGTATGGTCGTCCCTGTGATGTAATACAATGGGATGACCGTTCCTTTTTTATCAGCGATGATAAAAAAGGGGTAATATTTTATGTCTGGAAAGAGAAATAAAAGATTTAAATAAACCCAATCAAAATACGATTTTTGCAATATGAAAATCAAAAGTTTAGAACTAAAGAACTTTAAGAGATTTACTGACTTAACTATTAAGGGCATTCCAGATAATGCAAGACTTGTATTACTTATTGGTAGTAATGGTAGCGGAAAAAGTAGTGTTTTTGATGCTTTTGAGTTTTTTTCCTCACAAAATGGCAAAACAAATAGGCCAACTCGCCTTAATTTCGAGAAGCAGAGTGGAATTCAACTAGAAGTTGCTCTCACTACACAAGAGTTTGGCAAAGAGGGTATTTTTTCTGGGAAGTGGCATCGTTCTGGCAAGCTTTCTAAAAATAGTTTTTATGGAAGAACAAGTTTTCGTCAAGTGCCAAGATTATCAAGAACCGGCTTAGGGACTTCGTTTAACATTGATGGTGATACAGACAGGCCAATTACATTTATTGATAGAGATGAGAGATTTGAGAACGACCTAGAACATATCTTTGCAAAGCTTTTAAAAGAGTATTTCGTAGATAGAAATAAGTCCGAAATCATTGATAAGGTTATTAACCCAATAAACACAGCTTTCAGTAATATTTTTGGAAATGAGCCTTCTACAAAGCTCAAACTACTTGAAGTAATACCGCCATTAGAAGGTAAGCTAGCTAAAATAACTTTTCAAAAAGGGGGGTCTGAATTTCATTATCATTATTTGAGCGCCGGTGAGAAAGAAGTCTTTAATGTCTTAATAAATCTTGTCGCTCGAAAGGAATATTTTCAAGAAGCAATATATTTTTTTGATGAAATTGACCTTCATTTAAACACAAAACTTCAATATAATTTCCTTAAAGAAATTGTAGAAAACTGGATCCCTGAGGACTCTCAGTTTTGGACAGCCTCTCATTCTTTAGGATTTATTCAGTATGCTACTGATTATAAAAATGGATGTATTATTGACTTTGATGATTTAGACTTTGACAAAACACAGATATTAACACCAAAACCTAAAGAGTCCTTAGAGGTTTTTGAGATAGCTGTATCTAAAGCCTTTATAGATCAGGTTGTGCAGGGTAGAAAAATTATTTTCTCTGAGAATACAGATACACCATTTTACAACGACTTGAATATCCCCAATACCCTTTTCTTTGTTGCTATTGATAAAATGGACGTATTCCATAAAGCCAAAAATCACAAACAATTCGGGCTTGTTGACCGGGATTATCTTTCTGATGAGGAGGTTCAAGAACTAAAAAAAGTTTACCCTAATTTGTTTGTGCTGCCTTATTATTCCTTTGAAAACCTTCTCTTTCACCCTGAAAATCTTGAAGAACATTATCATAGTGCCGGAAAAGCATTTGATAAAACAGCATATGCTCAAAAAATTACAGATATAAAAAATAATGAACGGGATTACCTCGCCGCTGGAATTATTCAGGCAAGAGCCGGGTATCCTTTTTACAAAGAAAATGAGAAAGCCAAGAAACTAAAAGAATTTAAAGATGGTTACAAAGGTGTTATAGAATTACTCAGAAGCGACGACTTTGAAACATTCTATAAAGTATTCCCCGCCAAAGACTATGGAAAAGAACTGCCGGAGAGACAAGGCCTTTCTACATCTGTACTTAGTAAAACAAAATGGTTCAGGGAACAAATTGAAAACTGCTTAAATTAGTTATATGAAATTACTCGAAGGAAAAATTGCTATTGTAACTGGTGCTGCCCGTGGAATAGGAGAAGGTATTGCTATAAAGTTTGCCGAGCAGGGAGCTAATGTGGCATTTACATATGTGAGTGACAGCAGTGCAGAGAAAGCCGCCTCGCTGGAGGCGAGGCTGACTGGCCTTGGTATTCATGCCAGGGCATATAAAAGTAATGCCGGTGATTTTGCACAATGTGAAACCTTTGTAAATGATGTGCTGAAAGAATTTGGCACCGTTGATATATGTGTAAACAATGCAGGCATATCCAAAGATAATCTCCTGCTCCGCATGACGCCGGAGCAATGGAGTGAGGTGATACAGGTGAACCTGAACAGTGTATTTTATATGACCAAGCAGGTTATCCGCCCGATGATGAAGGCCAAATCCGGTTCTATCATCAATATGAGTTCTATTATTGGTGAGATTGGTAATGCAGGGCAGAGCAGCTATGCAGCCAGCAAAGCCGGTATTATCGGCTTTACTAAATCAGTAGCAAAAGAACTCGGTAGCAGGAATATCCGATGCAATGCTATTGCTCCCGGTTTTGTGGAAACAGATATGACCAGTTATTTAAAAGAAGGAGAAGCTGCTGATAAATATAAAGCCGGGATACCACTGGGAAAATTTGCCACAGCTGAAGATATTGCGAATGCAACATTGTTTTTAGCTTCTGATATGTCATCTTATATCACCGGGCAAACGTTGAGTGTTTGCGGGGGATTAAACATTTGATGTAATTTGAAAATAGAAATCATAAAAGGAGATATTACCAAAGCTGCTGTTGATGCGATTGTGAATGCTGCAAATAGCTCACTTTTAGGTGGAGGGGGTGTGGATGGGGCTATTCACAGAGCTGGTGGACCTGCCATTTTGGAAGACTGCAGAAAAATTATCGCAAAACAGGGGGGATGTAAAACCGGGGAAGCTGTTATTACCACTGCTGGTAAGCTTCCATCAAAGTATGTGATTCATACTGTTGGCCCGGTTTGGAACGGAGGTCAGCATGGTGAAGATAAAAAACTTGCTTCTTGTTATTTTAATTCTCTTACACTTGCTGTTGAGCATAGTTGTAGGTCAATAGCTTTTCCCAACATAAGTACCGGGATATATGGTTTCCCAAAAGAAAAAGCAGCAGTTATTGCAATTGAAACAATAATAAGTTTTTTGAATAATAATAGTTTTATAAAAAAAGTTTTACTTGTTTGTTTTGATGAGGAAAATCATGCTCTTGTAAAAAGAGAACTTGAAAGACTCAGTCCTGTAGTTTGATATTTCTCTTTTTAATGTAGGCATGCCACAAAATCATAGCTGCGATCGTCCGGTAAGGCCGCCAGGGTGCTGCTATTTCCAGCATCTCTTCTTTTGAAATATGCGGATGCAATTGCTTTACCTCTTTCAAACTATTAACCAAAGCAATATCCCCTAAAGGAAAAAGATCGGTTCGCTGGAGGGCATGCATGAGGTACACATCCACTGTCCAGTGGCCGATGCCTTTTAGTTTTATCAATTCATTTCTTACTTCTTCATCAGGGAGTGAGGAAAGTTTCTTCAGGTTAATCTTCTTTGATTGTACTGCTTCAGCCAATCCTCTTGCATAGCCTGTCTTTTGCCGTGTAAAATAACAGGACCTCATTTCTTCGTCTGTAAGTTGAAGCAATTTGGCAGGAGTTACATACCCGATCTTTTCTTTCAGCTTCTTAAAAGCAGCATAGGCAGAAGCCAGTGAAACCTGTTGCTCGAGAATAGTAAGAATTAACGTTTGGAAAGTAGCCGGCCTTGTCCACATAGGCGGATAGCCATACTGTTTTATTATTCCCTTGAGCTCCCTGTCTTTCCGGGATAGTTTATCACAAATAGAATGAAAATTGGAGGAATCGAATTGCTGCACTATTTCTTCTTGAAAGTTTCAATGGCATTTTTGGTAAACTCACTCAGTACTAATTTTCCGCTGATAGCGGCTCTTTCGATTAACAATTTATCCCAATGTTCAGTTTCCTTCCAGAATACTTTTTTCATTTCGGCCATTGCTTCCGGGCTTGAATTGACAAGCAGATAGCCAAGCCTGTTTATAGCCTCATCCATTTCTTCTGTTGTAGCGTACAGTTCAGCAAATAATCCCTTGTTTCTTGCCCATTCGGCACTGCGCCAGCGGGTGGCATCAATGGCCAGTTGTGAAAATGCAGAAGTGCCGATCTTTCTCTCTACCGCAGGGCCTACAACAAACGGCCCGATGCCAACAGCCAATTCACTCAATTTTACTTCTGCCGCTTCTGTGGCTATCGCATAATCAACAGCAGCAGCTAAACCAACACCACCACCCACACATTTACCATGAATACGACCGATGATCAGTTTAGGGCAAATCCGTATCGCATTTATTACATGGGCAAAACCACTGAAAAATTGCAAACCTTCTTCCTTATTCTTTATAGCTGCCAGTTCATCAAATGAAGCACCGGCACAAAATGCCTTTTCTCCTGCGCTGCGAATTATGATAAGTTTAGTGTCAGTATCATTACCAGCAGCATGAACTGACTGTGCCAGTTCTTCTAATATTTTGCCTGGCAAAGAATTGCTTTGCGGATGAAAAAACTCAATAATTGTAATGCCTTTATGAAATTCACTTTTAACATATGCGGTTGTCATAATCCATACATTTAATCTGTTATTGTAACTTTTTCGCTACCATTGTCAGTATTGTCGCTACTCCTGTTATTTCATTTGTTTCATCTAAAAATTCTACCAGCCATTTCACAATGCCTTTATCAATATCATCACCTCTTTTAAAATCTTCGGGTTTTTCGATCACCCGTTTATCATTGGGTAGTTTTTCTTTGCAGGTAAAGCGGATATATACTTCTGCACCGGGGTAAACAGGCTTGGTAAAGCGTAATTCATCTATGCCATAATTTAACAGAACCGGATTCTTTTCATAACTATCCACAAATAACCCGGCAGCAACACTCATGATAAAATAACCATGAGCTACCTGCTGTTCAAACATAGTTCCGGTAAAATCAGTTGTTTTAATATGCGCATAAAAATGATCTCCGCTCAGATCTGCAAAACGATCAATGTCCTCTGAAGTGATCACTCTTTTATCTGTAATGATCTGGTCGCCTATCTGCAGTTCTTCAAAATATTTTTTGAAAGGATGTTTACCGGGTTCTTTACCCTTTGCATTAGGTTGATATACATTGGTGATGGCGGTAATGGTGGTTGGGGATCCCTGTAAAGCGGTGCGTTGCAGGTAATGTTTTACACCACGAAGACCACCCATTTCTTCGCCGCCACCAGCACGACCGGGACCACCATGTACTAATAAAGGCAATGGTGATCCATGACCTGTACTTTCCCTGGCACATTCATCATTTAATACGAGTATCCTGCCATGATGTGTGGCTGCTCCCACTACATACTGTCTTGCTTCTTTGTAATCGGCAGTAACGATAGTACTTACCAGGCTGCCTTTGCCCAGTTTACTCAACGCAATTGCATCCTCCATGTTTTTGTATGGCATGATAGTACTAACTGGTCCGAAAGCTTCCACTTCATGCGAAGGATTTGTTGTATAGCCTGTCACTGAAGCCCACGGCAAAGCATTCATCAGTAAAACAGGAGATATAAATGCCCCTTTTTTTGGATCAGCATCTATTACTTCCACACTGTCTAATGAGCCATAAACAATTTGGGAAGCGGCCAATAGCTTTTGCACTTGTTCTTTTACTTCAGTACGTTGTTTTTGTCCCGCCAGGCTCCCCATCCTTACTGCTGAATTTAACGGGTTGCCAATAGTGGTTTGTGATAAGGAAGTGGAAATAGCTTTCCATATATCTTCCATTTTGTTTTCAGGAACAAATATTCTGCGGATACCGGTACAACGCTGGCCGGCTTTCAATGTCATTTCTTTTCTTATCTCTTTAATAAAAATATCCCACTCCGGTTTATCAGGAGTTACGTCTTCCCCGAGAACAATACAGTTAAGACTATCTGCCTCCATGTTGAATGGCACATTATTATCCAATATAGCCGGAGTTTTTTTCAACATCAAACCGGTAGAAGCACTTCCGGTGAATGTTATCACATCCTGTGAAGTAACATGATCCAGCAGATCTCCTGTACTCCCACAGATCAATTGTAGGGATCCTACCGGTAAAATTCCGGAAGCAATGATCTCTTTTACCACCGCTTCTGTTAAATAGGAAGTGACAGTGGCGGGCTTTACAATCGCAGGAACCCCTGCCAGCAGGTTTACTGCAATTTTTTCCAGCATACCCCATACGGGAAAATTAAAAGCATTGATATGTAACGCCACACCCTCTTTCGGAACAAGAATATGTGTTCCCATGAAAGTATTATTCTTACTAAGGTTGTGGCTTTCACCGTCAATACAGAAAGTTTCATCAGGAAACTTTCGGCGTAACGATGCATTGGCAAAAAGATTTCCGATACCGCCTTCAATATCCACCCAGCTATCAGCTTTGGTGGCACCTGTCTGGTAGCTGATGGTATAGAATTTTTCAAGATGATTCCGCAGATGCAGAGCCAGTGCTTTAAGCATATTTCCCCGTTGGTGAAAGGTCATTTTTCGAAGGGCCGGGTTGCCAACCGTTCTGCCGTACTCGATAATACTTTTAAAATCCATGCCTTTGGTGCTGGCAGCAGCTACAGCCTCACCTGTCACCGCATTATACAATAGCTGACCATCTCCATCACCTGTTATCCATTTGCCGGTAATATAGTTCTCCAGTTTGAGCATAAAGCAATCATTATTACAATAGCGAAATTACCTGAAATGTGAAAACAGGTAAAGAATGATTTTTATCATAGATACTGAAATACACTGCTTTTACCTTTGCGGTCTAAAAAATCAGTATATGAAAAAAATGGTATTGTTTGTATCTGTCTTAACTGCATTATTCTTTGCTAAGCCAGCTCAGGCTCAGGAAAAGGCAAAATGGAATGAAAAAGAGGCTTTTCATGAAATTATGAGCAAGACCTTTCACCCGGCTGAGGAAGGAAAGCTGGAACCCATAAAAAGTCGTAGCGTTGAAATGGTGGAAAAAGCTATTGCCTGGAAAAATTCAACTGCACCGGCCGGATATGATAAGACGGCGATTCAAAAAAGTCTTGGAAAACTGGTTAAAGGCGCCAAAAAACTGGACAAATTAGTAAAGAAAAATGCTTCTGATAGTGATATAAAAGGGCAATTAACGGAACTTCACACCCTGTTCCACGAGATAACTGAAAAATGTGAACATTAAAAAATTAACGATCATGATAAAAAGGATTATTCTTCCTGTAATGGTATTGGCATTGATGATTGCCTGTAATAATGAAAAATCACATGAGGGCCATGGACCTAAAAAAGAGGCTCCTAAGAATGGAGCAGACAGTCTTTACAATGATGTGATGGCGGGACATGATGAAGTAATGCCGAAAATGGGGAAAATAAGAGGCGCTCAAAAGGAAGCTCAACAAATGCTTGACTCTATAGCCAGACTGCCTTTAAAAGCGCAGGCTGCAGCAGCTGAATTGAAGTCAAAACTGGAATCTCTGATCAATGACCTGAACTATGCAGATTTTGCTATGGATAAATGGATGGTTGAATTTAATATGGATTCTGCAAAAGATAATTTAGAACAGCGGGTGAAATACCTGGCAGAAGAAAAGCTGAAAGTAACCAAAGTAAAAGAAGCCATCCTGGGTGGATTAGCAAGAGCTGATTCTTTATTGAAAAAAAAGTAGTTAAACAGTAACTGGTTCAACCCCAAACTGCCTCAGGTGATGCAATGCATGTTTGTAGAGTAACTGTACGTTTTGTTCGAAATTCAGGTCGCCAAAAAAGGGATTTCGTATGATCATTGCAGGATTCTTTTCATAGGCTTCAAAAAAATAGATCAACTCCTGTTGCAGGGCGCCAATGGCGCCCTGCACTGTTTTATATCGAAGTGGGGCTGGCTCTTCACCCATTAGCGGGTTTTTAGTATTTTCCTTAAAAGGTTTTTCGCTCATCATAAACTCTCTCATTCTGTCAAGTTGTTCCGGGGGAGTAATGATAGTCTCTATTTTTAGCCGACCATTTGCATTTCTGACTGCATCACCACCGTAATGTTCTATCATTTGCTGTACACTCATCTTGCCCCAGCGGGAAGGAGTGGCCGGGTCCAACCTCTGTAAAAGGGTAATTAATTTAGTCCGGAGGAAATTCTCTTTTTCTAAACTCATCAGTTGTGCTTTGAATCAACCAATTTACAAAGTTTTAAACACATCACTATACTATATGGCGCCATAGTTTTTCTTAAATTGCATCAATGGCCAGCAAGCTCCGACTTTTCACCAAGCGGTTTTTTATCTATTCCAATGTTGTGGTGGCATTCTTTTTTTTGCTTTCCTGCCTGGTACCTTTACTGAATCCTCAAAAATGGTGGTTTATTTCTTTTCTTGGCCTGGCATTTCCTTTTTTATTGCTGTTGGTACTATTTTTTTTATTCGGCTGGCTCATGATCTTAAAACCAAAGCAAGCACTGATCTCATTTGTGACCCTGCTCCTGGGTATTAAAAGTATATTGGTTTTTTTAGCTTTTCATACGCCAAAAACATTTAATTACAACAGGGAACCCGGATCGATACGGGTGGTAAGCTGGAATGTAGCCAGGTTTATTGAATTAAAACGTAATACTAACAAGGGAAGTGCGATGAGGCTTAAAATGCTTGATCTTTTAAAGCAACAGGATGCAGATGTGCTTTGCTTGCAGGAATTCCATACTTCTACCAACCCGGCGTATTACAATAATATCGAAACTGTTCAGCAGGAGCTGGGATATCCTTACTATTATTTTTCTTTTGATGAAGATGGAGATAATCATTATTACAGCTCTATTATCTTTTCCCGTTTTCCAATAATAGACAGCGGCCGTATCCGTTATCCCCGACCCACCCTGCCGGATGTGTTGCTGCATGCAGATATAAAAGTCAACGGGGATACCATACGTTTTTATACCACCCATCTGCAATCGCTCCAGTTCAGTAAAAACGATTATGAGAGAATTGAAAAAATAAAGACAGCAGAAGATAGCTTACTAAGTAATTCAAAAGGTATTTTATCTAAACTGAAAAGGGGAATTACTAACCGGAGCATACAAGCGGATATAGTACATGAAGTAATCGGTAACAGTCCGCATCCTTTACTTTTTTGTGCTGACCTGAATGATGTGCCCAATTCATATACGTACTCTACCGTAAAGGGCAATATGCAGGATGCTTTTTTGAAGAAAGGGACCGGGATAGGAAGAACTTTTACAGGCCTTTCGCCTACACTGCGCATCGACTATATTTTTGCGGACCATAATTTTTCCGTTAAACAGTTCAAACGGGTTACCAAAAAATATTCAGATCATTTCATGCTGGTGGCTGATGTAGAGTTGAAAAAGTAGAAAGAAAAACATATCTTTATCTGCAATGAATTACTATTTTATCGATACTTGCTGTTGCTGTCCTTCCCGGGATAAGTAATTTATCCGGCCCGGTGCGGGCCTTATAATCAAACTATTTTAATCATCTTTGCGGTGTTTCAGAACGGGACAATTATTTTCAATAGGATAAGCGCCGACATAATATATTGATCATGAGTCAGCTTAAGGTATATAATTCAATAACAAGGCAAAAAGAGGTTTTCAAATCCATTACTCCCGGTCATGTGGGGATGTATGTGTGCGGCCCCACCGTGAGCGGTGAAAGCCACCTGGGGCATGCAAGGCCTTACATAACATTTGATGTGATCTATCGTTATCTCACCTTTTTGGGTAATAAAGTCCGGTATGTTCGCAACATTACAGATGCCGGTCATTTTGAAGAAGAAGGAAGAGAAGCAGAGGATAAGATTTCAAAAAAAGCGGTACTGGAGAAGCTGGAACCCATGGAGCTGGTGCAGAAATACACCAACTTGTTCCATTGGGCCATGGCACAGTTTAATACTATACCACCTTCTATTGAGCCTACAGCCACCGGCCACATTGTAGAGCAGATTGAAATGATTAAAAAGATCATAGAGGCTGGCTATGCTTATGAAGTAAATGGTTCTGTTTATTTCGATGTAAAAAAATATGCTGCTTCTCATAAATATGGTAAACTAAGCGGTAGGATAATCGAAGACCTGCTGGAAACAACCAGGGAACTGGAAGGGCAGGAGGAAAAAAGAGATACAGCTGATTTTGCTTTATGGAAAAATGCAGCACCTGAGCATATAATGCGCTGGCAAAGCCCCTGGGGAGCAGGTTTCCCCGGCTGGCATATTGAGTGCTCGGCTATGGCCACCAAATACCTGGGGGCACAGTTTGATATTCATGGCGGTGGTATGGATCTCTTGTTTCCGCATCATGAAAGTGAAATAGCTCAAAGTACTATCTGTAATCATACTGCACCGGTTCGTTACTGGATTCATAATAATATGATCACCATTAACGGCCGTAAAATGGGGAAAAGCTATAACAATGTGATAAAGCTTACTGAGTTGTTCAGCGGGGATCATCCATTGCTGGAGAAAGCTTTTCACCCGATGACAATTCGCTTTTTTATTCTGCAAACACATTACAGGAGTACATTGGATTTTAGTAATGAGGCCCTGCTGGCATCAGAGAAAGGGTTGAAAAGATTGTGGGATGCCTATGAAAACCTTGGTAAATTAAAACAGGAAGATTCACTGCAGGAAGCAAGTGATGCCGGACTGGAGTCTAAAGTAAAAAAGCTGGTTGAGGAGTTTGATGAATTTATGAATGATGACTTCAGTACTGCAAAAGTACTGGCTAATATGTTTGAGATCGTTCCGGTGATCAACTCTATGAAGGATAAAACAATTCCGGTATCCGCCTTGTCGAAGCAGACATTTGGGTTACTGCAACGCAACTTTAAAATATGGGTAGAAGATATTTTTGGCCTTAAATCCGTAAACGAAGCAGATAACTCAAAACTACAGGGTGTAATGCAATTGCTGATTGATATCCGTAAGGAAGCAAAAGGGAAAAAAGATTTTGTTACATCTGATAAAATCAGAAACCAGCTTGCACAGTTAGGAATCATCCTGAAGGATGAAAAGGGTGGTGATATGAGTTGGAATATAGACTAAATTTGAAATATGAATTTTAAGGACGAATTTAAAAATGCAATCACAAGATTATATCCTAATGGATTGGAATGGGATTTGGTAGGAGTTCTTACAAAAAGTTCAAAAGTTTATACTTTATCCTATGACTCTAAGATTTTGTCAGGTATTTTTGAAATTTTATGTGAACCTGTAATTATTGAAATAGCAGAACAGAACGGATACGAACTGTTCAAAGGGGTGCAAAATCAATATCCGGAATTTACGTTATTTGATCCGGCAAAGCCCAATTCGAAAATTGCTGTCGATATCAAGTCGACCTATCGGCAAAAATTAAAGAATGGTAATGTCAAACCTTTTGCATTTACATTAGGCTCTTACCGGTCATATCTTCAGGATCCTTCTGGTAAAAAAGGAATTTTATTTCCTTATAGTGATTACAGCGAACATTGGGTTATAGGCTTCCTTTATGACAGAAATCTTAAGTTAAAGAATATTGAAATAAGGAGTATTATTGAGGCTGCACAGTTAGAAGCTCCGTATAGCAACATTGAATTTTTTGTCCAGCATAAACATTCAATAGCAGGGAAGGTAAAAGGGAGCGGAAATACGACTAATATCAGTTCAATAAAAAGTTGCAATATCGAAGATTTTAGTGAAGGTAGAGGGCCTTTTAAAACGAAGGAGGAGTTTGAAAACTTCTGGAAAAATTTTTAAATTTAACTAATGAGTTTTTTGCCTAGAAATATTACAAAAATTGATGTGCCGCCAATTAAATGCCAGGGTATAAAAACAAAACTGGTAAAATTCATTTCACAAAACATTCAATGGGACGGCAACGGGAGATGGATAGAACCATTCCTGGGCTCCGGAGTTGTTGCATTTAATATAAGACCCGATACGGCCTTGCTTGCTGATACCAACAGCCATATCATTAATTTTTACAAGGGCATCCAGAAAGGTGAAATAAACAAGCATTCTGTCAGAGAAGTCCTTGAAAAAATGGGTGAACAGCTGTCTAAAGGTGGGGTTGATTATTACTATGAAGTACGGAACAGATTTAACAAATCAGCAGATTCATTTGATTTTCTTTTTTTGAACCGGTCTTGTTTTAATGGCCTGATGCGGTTTAATGGTAAAGGAAACTTTAATGTTCCTTTTGGGCATAAGCCGCAACGGTTCTCAAAGGCCTATGTTACAAAGATTGTCAACCAGGTAAATGCTATTGCAGAAATAATAAGAGACAGGAATTGGAAATTTATTGTTTCAGATTGGGAGGAAACGCTGACACTGGCACAATTTGGTGATTTCGTTTATTTAGACCCACCTTATATTGGCAGGCATGCCGACTATTTTAATACATGGGATAATGATAATGCAATAAAATTATCTGAAATAGCTGCAGCCCTCCCGTGTGAGTATGCATTATCTATGTGGTTAGAAAACCAATATAGAAGAAATACACATGTAGATGAACATTGGCACGATACAAAGCTGGTTACTTTTGATCACTTTTATCATATCGGATCCACAGAATCGTTAAGAAATTCTATAACTGAAGCTCTGCTGCTTAAAATCCCAACAGGAAGCAGAGTGGAAGCGGTATAATTCCTAAATCGAAGATTTTAGCTGTTTCCCCTAAACAAACTCACTCTTTTAAATTTACCATTCACTCCCGGCTAAGGACGATTCACTCCCGGCTTCTCACCCCTTACAACTGCTCTGTGTTATTATAGTTAAACAAAAAAATTTAACTATGGAACTCAAAAAAATCATTCGTCAATCTGTATTTGCAATAGCATTGACAATACCCGTCCTTTTCACCAGTTGTGATAAGGATGATGATCCTGCTGTTACCAACAATATAACAGATGTAGTGGTGGCTAACGCAAATTTCACTACCCTGGAAGCGGCTGTTATAAAGGCCAACCTGCAGGCAACTTTAAGCGGAGCAGGGCCATTTACCGTTTTTGCTCCTGACGATGCTGCATTTACAGCTTCAGGCATTACATCTGCTGTATTGAACACTCTAACCCCAGCACAAGTGTCAAATATCCTTTTGTATCATACACTGGGAGCCAAGGTAACAGCTGCCGATGTGCCTGCCGGGCCTAATGCAAAAGTGACTACGGCCAGCGGAGATTCTGTTTTTGTAACAAAGAATGCCAGCGGTGTATATATAAACGGTATTAAAGTAAATACAGCCGATGTAAGTGCTGATAATGGGGTAATTCATGTGATAGGTCGTGTCTTAACACCACCAGCCGGAAATATTGTAGAGACAGCAGTAGCCGGAGGACTTGATTCATTGGTAAAAGCTGTGACCCGTGCCACAACTGCTCCCGGTGGTGATCCAACACTGGCAGGAACATTGAGCAGCGCTACCTTAACCGTATTCGCCCCAACCAATGCCGCTTTTACTCAGCTGTTAGGAGCATTATCCTTAACAGATATAAACCAGATTCCTATTGGCACATTACTCGCTGTACTCCGCTATCATGTAGTGGGTGGAAGAGCCTTCTCTTCCGATCTGGCTAACGGTAATCTCGCTATGCTGGCGGGTGGTAATACTACCATTAACCTGACCAATGGTACCGGGGGTGGCCCAACTGTTACAGGTAATGGTAATGCCGGTAACAGGTCAAATATTACGGCTACGAACATTGTGTGCCGGAATGGTGTTGTACACCTGATTGACAGGGTTTTGTTGCCATAACTAATCTTCTGTCCATACTCTGCTATGAAAAATCAAAATCTGCCCTGTTTCCGGCGTAGTGTAACAGGGCAGATTTAATAAAGTAAGAATATGTTCAGCCATCGCTACCGATACCTGTTCATTGTGCTGTTATCGCTGTATACTTTTATGAATACAGTATTGTGCAGTGTATATTATTATTTCAAAATTGATATTGAGTGGTATTATGCATTGTTGACCATTCTTACTGTTACATTCCTTACCTGGGAAGGAAACAGGATGATCAAACCCTGGTTCAAAAAGAAATTTCTTACTCCCAAAACCAAGATCCGCTTCCTTGGTTTTTTCTTTCTGGCTGGAAACATTGTTGCAGTTATTGCTGCCTGCATTGCCGTTTTTTTATTTGGGAGTATCATACATGAGTATACCTGGGAGCAAAATCTAAATCCGCTCAAACTAAATATTATATATGGTAGCCTGATCAATCTATTCTTGCACTTGCTCAATGCCATTCTTTTCTTTTTCAGGGAATACCGCCGGCACTGGAAGGAAGCAGAGGAACTGCGTCAAAGCAGTACACAGGCGCAGATTCAGTTGGTGAAAAGCCAGATTAATCCTCATTTTTTATTCAATAACCTGAATGTATTGTCAGGTATGGTTATAAAAGATAACCCTGAGGCAAACCAGTTTATTGAAGAATTCTCTAAAGTTTATCGCTATATCTTAAACAACCAGGAAAAAGAGATAGTGGAATTGAGATCAGAACTCGAATTTATTCAACCCTATATTTTTTTATTACAAAAAAGATTTGATAATGGGTTGACAGTAAAAGTAAATATCCCGGATCATTATAAGAGCTGGCATATAGTGCCCGCAGCTCTGCAAATGCTTATCGAAAATGCTATTAAACACAATGTGGTTAGCCGGAGCAAACCCTTACATATTGATATCTATACCAATGGAAATCAAACCTTAGTGATAAAGAATAACCTGCAGCCAAGAATGATGGTAGAGGCTTCTACCCGCATTGGTCTTCAAAATATCCGTAAAAGATATGAACTCATCAGCGGCAGAGATGTTATTGTGAAAAAGACAGACCAGGAATTTGAAGTGGTACTGCCCTTATTACAGTTAAACTAACGGTTATGAAAGTGATCATTGTGGAAGATGAAAAGCTGGCCGCAGAAAGACTGAAGACCCTCTTATATACTTTCGATCCTTCCATAGAGTTGATGGCATGCCTGGAAAGTATAGAAGATACAGTCAATTTCCTGAAATATCACAGCCATCCTGATCTGTTGTTACTAGATATTCATTTGTCCGACGGCCACAGTTTTGAAATATTCAAACAAGTAAATTATAACAGGCCTGTCATATTTACAACTGCCTATGATGAGTATGCACTGGATGCATTTAAGATGCTGAGTATTGATTATATACTGAAACCTGTTACCCTTGAAGCATTGGCAGCTGCATTGAATAAATTCAAATCAATGGCTGTTTCCTTTTCTGCCACCGACCTTAACAAAATGGAGGTCGGGTTACAGGGGCAGCGGTTCAAAAAGAGATTTCTTGGTAAAGTGGGGCAACGTCTTTTTTTTATTGAGACTGCTGATGTAGCTTTTTTCCAGGCAGATAATAAAATCGTTTATCTCGCTGACAAGGAAGGTAACCGCTATGTGGTTGACCATACTATGGAGCGGCTGGAAGAACAATTGGACCCAAGGCAATTTTTCAGGCTCAACAGAAAGTTCATTATTAACAGTAATGCCATACAACAAGTAAAACCATATTTTAATAATCGCTTGAAATTAACCGTGAAAGGGTCTTCTCAGCCGGATGAAATGGTGATTAGCCGTGAACGGGTAGCTGATTTTAAATTATGGGCAGAAGTCTGAAGTAAAAAATGCTGTCACAGCTCTTAATGCAACGGATACTATTTATCTTAGTTCATGCATTATATATCCCACTTATCTAAAGATAAAAAATTAAAGAAACTGGTTGAAAGCGGTACTCCACACCGACTGAAAAAGCGGAAGAATATCTGCACTTACCTCTGCGCTTCTATTATGAGCCAGCAACTAAGCACCAAGGTAGCTGATGTTATCTATAAGCGATTTCTCAGTATATATAATGGAAAGGAACCAACCCCCAGGCAGATCATCGATACACCATTTGAGCAACTAAGAGGTATCGGCCTCAGCAATGCTAAAGTGAATTATGTAAAGAATGTCGCTCAGTTTGAAACAGATTTTGGAATGGATTCAAAAAAACTGCAAAAAATGGATAATGAAGAAGTGATCGCCTATCTTACCCAGATAAAAGGGGTGGGTCGGTGGACAACAGAAATGTTGCTCATGTTTGCCCTAGGCAGGGAGGATGTGTTTGCGGTTGATGATCTGGGTATACAAAACGCTATGATCAGCCTGTATAAACTTGATAATAGTGATAAAAAGAAATTAAAAGAGGACTTATTACGTATTTCTCAAAAATGGAGCCCTTACCGTACATATGCCTGCCTGCATTTATGGCGCTGGAAAGATAATACCCCTGCTCCCAAAAGACCAAAAGAAAAAATAAAGTAGTTTCACTACTAAAATTAATACAGATGCAGAGACTGTTTATTTCAGTTATTATTATCTCACTGCTGTCGTTTTGCTCTGTTACACCTGCTAAAAATGACTGGGTGTCTTTATTTAACGGAACATCTCTTGATGGATGGAAAGTCGGGACTAATGCCAATACTTTTTCTGTAGAGAACGGAACCATTGTAGTGAATGGTAATGTGGCCCATTTATTTTATGACGGTCCGGTACAACAGCATTCGTTCAAAAACTTTGAATTCAAAGCGGATGTGTTGACCATGTCAGGATCTAACTCAGGCATTTATTTTCATACACAATACCAGGAAAGTGGCTGGCCGCAGAAAGGATATGAAGCACAGGTAAATAATTCGCATACCGACTGGCGGCGCACCGGCAGCCTCTATGCTATAGAGGATGTAAAAGAAGTATATGTGAAAGATGGGGAATGGTTTACAGAACATATTATTGTAAATGGTCAAAGCATTACCATAAAGATCAATGATAAAACGGTGGTTGAGTACACTGAGCCGGAAAATGTACAGCGGCCGGAAGGGATGAAAGGACGGTTGCTTTCCGCAGGTACTTTTGCCCTGCAGGGGCATGATCCGAAAAGTAAAGTCTTATACAAAAATATTATGGTGAAGCCGCTGCCTTAACAGATCGTAATGGCTGAAGTAGTTGGTTTTCTTCCAATAAAGCCGGTTGTCTATTTCTTTTCATAATTAATGATAACTACAAGGTCTTCTGTACCTGTTTGTTTTAGCCCATGCCAATTGCCGGGTAAAGTAAGTATACCATCTCCCGCCTGAACAGAAATAAGCCGGTCATTAATTGTCATTTCTCCTGTGCCACTGGCTATGTAATATATTTCTTCTTCTTTCTGTAAGTGATATCCAATGGCTGCACCGGGGTGCAGTATCCGTTTGGTAAACTGCAGCCGGGAATTATTTGCAGTTGTAAAGAACCGGTGAGCAATGCTATTGCCACCACCTTTGTGAGGGCCGGGTTCATTTACAGCAATATCTTTCTCATGCTCCAGGACATACCCTGCTTGTTGTTGCTGCTCAGCAGAAACGGAGGAAACAATTATCCCGGATAAAAAGAACAGAATGGCAACAGGGATAAGGATAGAATTTTTTTTCATACTCTGTATTTTTATCAGACTTGCAAATAAAGATGATCAGGAAGGTATTCGTTTAATATCCGCCCCAAGCTTTTTCAATCGGCCATCAATATCCTGGTAGCCTCTGTCTATCTGTTCAATGTTCTGAATAATACTTTTTCCTTCAGCACTCAAAGCAGCAATTAATAAGGCTACACCGGCACGGATGTCCGGTGAACTCATTATAATGCCACGCAGCATTTGTTCTCTTTCTAAACCGATTACTACTGCCCGGTGCGGATCACAAAGTACAATCCTTGCGCCCATATCAATCAGTTTGTCTACAAAGAATAAACGGCTTTCAAACATTTTCTGGTGTATGAGCACTGAACCTTTGGCCTGTATTGCCGTAACCAGGATAATACTTAATAAGTCTGGTGTAAAACCCGGCCATGGATGATCGTAAATGGTCATTACAGAGCCGTCTAAAAAAGTTTGTATCTCATAACTTTCTTGTGAGGGAATATGAATATCATCTCCATTAATATTCAATTGTATGCCCAGTTGCCTGAATTTTTCAGGGATGACACCCAATTGATCTACACCAGCCCCCCTGATAGTAATATCACTTTGCGTCATGGCGGCTAAACCAATGAAAGAACCCACTTCGATCATATCGGGCATCATGCGATGTTCAGTACCGCCGAGATAACTTACTCCATCTATATGGAGCATATTACTTCCGATGCCACTGATCTTTGCGCCCATCCTGTTGAGCATTTTGCAGAGTTGCTGGATATAAGGTTCACAGGCAGCATTGTAAATAATAGTAATGCCTTTTGCCATAACGGCGGCCATAACAATATTCGCAGTACCTGTAACAGAAGGTTCATCAAGTAACAGGTTTGTTCCTTTCAGGTTAGCTGCATCCAGGTGAAAGAAACCATCATCAGCATGATAGGTAAAAGAAGCACCGAGTTTTTCAAAGCCTGTGATATGTGTATCTAATCTTCTCCTTCCTATTTTATCACCACCGGGTTTTGGTATAAAGGCTTTTCTGAATCTTGATAACATCGGCCCGGCCAGCATTACAGAGCCGCGGAGTTTACCACTTTTGTTTTTATATGCTTCACTGTGGAGGTAATCAATATTTACATCGTCAGCCTGGAATATGCAGGTGTCACGGCTGGTTCTTTCAATTTTTACATTCATCTCGCCCAGCAATTCGATCAGAAGATTCACATCAATGATATCTGGTATATTAGTAATGGTGATTTTTTCTGGTGTTAATAGCACAGCACTGATAATTTGCAAAGCTTCGTTTTTGGCGCCTTGGGGTATGATCTCTCCTTGCAATTTTTTGCCACCTCTTACTTCAAAAGAATGCATATTGGAAATTGGTTAATTGTGGATTAGTTAATCGGAAAATATTCCCACTGCAAAGTAACTGCAAAGAGAAACTGCGAACCAATAAAAAAATGGCTGATCAGCAAACCAATCAACCATTGAACTATTTAAACAACTTGTCTTTAGTACCGTTTCTTCTTGAAACCCCCGCCACCCCGATTATCACGGCCATCATTTCTGCGCTGGCCACCACCCCGCTGCTGAAATTTTCCGCCGCCACCTCTTTTTCCATATCCCCCACGATTATCTCTTCCTTCCTGCTGGGGACGGAATGCTTTTACAAATGGAGTGTTGGTAAAGGTTAACTGGCCGTTGGTAATGGATGATAGTTCACTTTGTATAGCATCATCATGTACTATTTCTTTGTGCCAGTTGTTATAAGCCAGTTTCATGTAATAGGCGACAGCATTTGCGAAACCTAATTTCTTTTCGGGATTTTCTTCCTGTAGTGCTTTATTGATGATCACTTCCAGGTTTTTACCCAGGTGCGAAAACTTAGGATATCTTTTGGGGTAAGGGATAGGGTCAGGCTTAGCCTTTAAAGTTTCCCTGGTTGGAATCGGGTAAGGAGATTTTACATCCAGTGTAAAATCGGAGATAAGAAACAGGTGATCCCATAGTTTATGCCTGAAATCTTCTACATTTTTCAGGTGTGGGTTCAGAAAACCCATCAGTTCAATAACTGCCTGTGCATTTCGCTGGCGTCGTTCAGGGTCCTCAATCGTCATGGTATGTTCTACCATCTTCTGCACATGACGGCCATACTCTCTCATTGTCAGGTGATTCCTTGTGGTGTTATATTCCATGTTATCTATATCCATTGGAACAAATGTAGAGAAAGATGTTTGAAGTAAGAAGTTTGCCGGGGGGGTTAAAAAAGAAAGGGGCCCCGAACCAAGGCCCCTTTTACAAGCCACCATCCTCTTCCACCTAAGAGGTCATTTAATGAAAAGTTGATTGACACCGGATAGTTGGCTCGTTACGTCTGTAAGCCTCAACCAATAAACACCGCTTTGTAACGTGGCAACCTGGTGATAAGAAGTGCCTGATACCACAATCTCTTTCTGCATCACCTTTTGTCCCTGCACATTGAATATTTCCAGCATCATTTTTCCGCCCTCATTATTATCAAATTTGATACCAACAATTCCATTTGAAGGATTGGGGCTGATAATAAATTTGGGAGTTAATGAGTTTTTAAGAGTTACCTGTTTCACGTCGCTAAACCGTGTGTAACCATTAGCATATACCTGTTTTACCCTAAAAAAGAATTCTCCGCTTTCATCTTGTCTTGTTGTATATGTAAAATCATACATATCATTGACAGAGGCATTTTTGGGTACTGTTCCCACAGAGGAGAAATGAATTCCGTCCTGGCTTATTTGGGGCTCATAATGATAAGAATATCCCGGATCGTTAAAGCCAGCCCAATTTAATTTTGCCTTATTATCAGCAGCCTTGGTTACCATAAAATTTCGCAGGTTTAATGGTAATATATAGCCAGGGCAGGTACAATATTCAAATTCAAACCTTACAATGGCCGAAGTAGCAACTGTACTGTTATAGTTGCCCCCCGTACAGGTTACATTCGTAAAAGCTGTGATACTATAATTATAAGTGATGCTATCATGCCCATAAAACTGGAAAAGTGAATCAAGATTAGTAATTGTCTGACAAACCGTTACTGCATTCAGCAGGGTATCTTTTGAGATAGCTACAAAGTCAGGGCCTGAACCTATGCCTAATATACCATCAGAGGGACCAAGATTGTAAGGCCCGTAATGATGGTTAATACTATTGGTTAATGGAGATGATAAACCCGGGCCAGTTACCTGGTCTGTTCTTATATAATAAACATCGGCTGTTTGTGATGATGCAGAATTATTTTCTACACTCACAGAGTCAACCACTCCGGTGATAGAAATACAAACTCTTAAACAGGTTACCATGCCCGCCATCGGATCGGCCTGAGGCACTTTTATCTGCAATATATTAATGCCGGGGGGAGTATTTATTGTTGTATCAAATAATGTACTGCCGGGAGGGAATCCATACGGACATTGCGCATACGTAGTAGTGAGATTCAGCAACTGCATCGTAACAAAAAGAGAAAAAACAATAAAAAATTTGGAGTAAATGTATTTCATAGGTTTGTGTTTTGGTTTCTACTTAGCTTGTAAGCTCCATAAAAGTAAATAAGAAGCTATCAGCAGTCAATTGTAGTAATGCCCTATTTTAGTTCCGGTATTTAATGAATATCCACAGAAAATATTCCTGTATTATACTACATAATGTACAGGAGAAAATGGAAAGAAAAATAACCGGGATCTTCAAAGGTTTTTACTAAAAAGGAAAGAGTTTTTCACAACCGTACTGAAGTTTATTTACGTTGAAATAAAACGACCAGCAGTTACCTTTGCCATTACTCATGCGGATAGCTGTAAATACAAGATTTTTATTGAAAGATTACCTGGAAGGGTATGGGTATTTTCTATATGAAACCTTTCGCCGGATAACGGAAAAATACCCGGAGCATGAGTTTATTTTCCTGTTTGACAGGCCATTTGATCCAAGGTTTGTTTTTCAAAAGAATGTAACACCGGTTGTAGCCGGTCCGGCCGCCCGGCATCCCATATTATGGAAATTCTGGTACGACGTTAAAGTGCCATCTCTGCTAAAAAAATATAAAGCCGATGTATTTGTTTCCTGCGATGGTTTTTGCTCCTTAAATACAAGTTTACCGCAATGCCTGGTAGTTCATGATCTTGCTTTTCTTCATTATCCGGAGGCGATTAAAAAATCTCATTTGCTTTTTTACAAAAAGTATACTCCAAAATTTTTGAACAAAGCAAAATCAGTTGTAACGGTATCTGATTTTTCAAAAAATGATATTATCCGCCAGTATGGAATGATAAGCAAACAGGTGGATGTGGTATATAGTGCAGCGAAAGAAATTTTTCATCCTCTTACCGATGCAGAAAAACAGGAAGTAAAAAACAAATACACAGATGGGAAAGAGTATTTTGTTTATACAGGATCCATTCACCCCAGGAAAAATTTAGTGAACTTATTGAAAGCATTTTCTGTATTCAAAAAACGTCAGCAATCTGGAATGAAATTAGTGCTTGCCGGACGGCTTGCCTGGAAGTATGAGATTTTCATTGATAATCTGAAGTCCTATAAGTACCGCGATGATGTAGTTGTAACAGGATATCTGCCAGAAGCAGAACTGGTTGGTATTACTGGTGCTGCATATGCCATGGTATATGCGTCCTTATTTGAAGGCTTTGGTGTGCCGGTACTGGAAGCTATGAAATGCCAGGTACCGGTCATTACTTCTGCCGGCTCTGCTATGCAGGAAATGTCCAAATACGCTGCATTATATGCCAATGCAAATAGCTATACAGATATTGCTGATAAAATGATGTTATTATACAAGGATGAGAATTTGCGCAGTGAACTTATTGGTAAAAGTAAAACGATAGCAGACGAGTATAGTTGGGAAAGAACGGCCGCATTACTCTGGCAGGCTATTCAGAAAGCAGTCGGTTGATTTCTTTTACCTTTGCAGCCTTAACTATAACTATGAATAAATCAACGATTACTATTGATGTGCATACTGATAATAACAGAATACCTGACTCTATTGCCTGGAGTGCAACAGATACCAGCATAGAAAATGCACAAAAGGCAAAAGCAATGATGATTTCTTTCTGGGATGGTGCTGAAAAAGCAGCACTGCGCATAGACTTATGGACAAAAGATATGATGGTGGATGAAATGGCCGATTTCTTTTACCAGACCCTGATGACTATGGCTGATACATATGGCCGTGCCACTAAATATGCGGACCAGGTGGAGGAAATGAAAAACTTTGCAAGGGGATTTTATGAGAAATTCCGGGAAAGACAATTAAAAGAAAACAAAGCTTAAATCATATTATCATGAGCTTAGAGCAAAAAGTAATGACTGAACTGAAAGCCGCCATGCTGGCTAAAGATGAAGCTGCATTAAGAAGCCTCAGGGCTATTAAGGCTGCAATATTATTGGCGAAAACTTCTGAGGGTGCGGGTGGAGAACTGAAAGAAGAGGATGAAATAAAAATGTTGCAGAAGATGGTGAAGCAGCGCAAAGATTCACTGGAAATATTTCAACAACAAAACCGCCCTGAACTTGCTAAAAAAGAAGAAGAGGAGATCGCAGTCATTGAAAATTTTTTGCCGAAACAATTATCTGCAGATGAAATAAAAGCAGTGCTGACAAAGATTATTGCTGAAACAGGTGCGACATCTCCTGCAGAGATGGGTAAGGTAATGGGAGCTGCCACCAGGGAATTGGCGGGTAAAGCAGATGGTAAAACTATATCTGGGTTGGTAAAAGAATTATTGGTGAAAAAATAATGACTTTAATGCTTTATTTACAAATTGCCTGCACTATTTGCAAATCTGAAACGTTTCATATTGAATGATTCTTGATCTCCTCTTGGCAGTTGTTATCATATTAGCCGTTATTAAAGGATTTCAACGGGGGCTGATAATAGGTGTATTTTCATTCGTGGCGGTTATTATAGGGCTTGCTGCTGCTATCAAACTCTCAATAGTAGTGGCTGGCTATGTCGGTGAAGCAGTGCATGTGTCTGACGAATGGTTACCTGTTATTTCTTTTGCTCTCGTTTTTATTGCCGTGGTGCTGTTGATTCGTCTTGGTGCCAACGCTATTGAAAGAACTGTTGAAATAGTAATGCTGGGATGGGTAAACAGGCTTGGCGGAATACTCCTGTATGCGGCAATATATATCGTTGTTTTCAGCGTTTTACTTTTTTATGCGGAACAGGTAGATCTTATCAGGCCTGAAACGATTGAGAAATCCCTTACGTATTCTTTTGTTCAGCCCTGGGGGCCAAAAGTCATTGATAGTATAGGCACAATTATTCCCCTTTTTAAGGGTATGTTCAGTGACTTAGAGCTGTTTTTTGAGAATGTTTCTAAGAAAATTTCCATTTTCTGATCATTTCTTGCCGGCTTTTTCTATTACCATATATGGGGGTTTTATTTAATTATTGATAAATGCCGCCTGATGGTATTTGAAACATGTGATTAAAACAAGGCAGTTGCCCCTATATTTGCCGTAATCAGCCTTCTTTTGTGCGTTAATCAGCTGATTTTTTGCGCTAAATCGACTATTTTAGCAACCAGAGTTAAAGCTTAGATTGACTGCCCATGGAGTACGAAATCAAACTACAGGATAAGTTCAGGTTTATCGAGGAAGGTAACGGGGAACCGTTAGTGCTTTTGCATGGCCTGTTTGGGGCGTTGAGTAATTTTCAAAGCCTGATAGAATATTTTCGTCATCACAATAAAGTAGTGGTTCCCATACTACCACTGCTTGACATGGATATACTGCATACATCTGTGGGGGGGTTAGCCAAGTTTGTACATAAATTTTTAGAAGCCAGAGATTTAGAGAGAGTGCATCTGTTGGGTAATTCATTGGGTGGTCATGTGGCACTTGTTCACACACTTAAACATCCGGAACGGATAAAATCCCTCATCCTGACAGGCAGTTCTGGCTTATTTGAAAATGGAATGGGTGACAGTTACCCTAAACGTGGCGACTACGAATACATTAAGAAAAAAACAGAACTAACATTTTACGATCCGAATACTGCTACCAAAGAACTGGTAGATGAAGTGTATAGCATCACCAATAACAGGTTAAAGGCGATCAAGATTATTGCACTGGCAAAAAGTGCTATTAGAAATAATCTTGGTGAGGAGCTAAACCAGATAAAACAGCCCACCTTATTGGTATGGGGAAATAACGATACCATCACACCACCATTTGTGGCAAGAGAATTTAATAAGCTGATTCCTAATAGCGAATTATACTTTGTAGACAAGTGCGGTCATGCCCCTATGATGGAAGTGCCTGATGAATTCAATGCTATACTGCACAAATTTTTGAAAAAACTAAATGAGCCTGCAACAGTCGCCTGATTGTTATTGTCTTGTTTGAAAATAATAAAGCCGCTATCCATGTTAACCAGAGAACTTGAATCTCAATCACTCCCTCACCTGCACCTTACTGACAAGGTGTACCAGGCTTTGCAACTAATGAATGATAACCATGTTACCCATCTTCCTATTGTTGATGGCGATAAATATGCGGGACTTATCAGTGAAGATGATCTGTTGCAGGCCGAAAATGATAATGCTGAACTTAACACACTGCAACAATCCTTTGCCAATTCATCAGTAAAAGGGGAGGAGCATTTTTTGAAAGCTGTTCAGGTGGCTGCTGAAAACGGATTAAGTGTGGTGCCGGTTATTGGGGAGGATAATGAACTGATAGGTACAGTTGCATACAATGATCTGTTAAAGCATGCATCAGAGTTTATGAGCCTGAACGAACCAGGCGGCCTCATTGTACTTGAGGTAGAAAGTAACCAGTACTCTTTTAATGAGATCAGCAAACTGGTGGAAACGAATGATGCCCAGATAACCCAGTTGAATACAACTAACGATGCTGAAACGGGGCTAATGCAAGTTACTATACGTATCAACAAGCCTGAGGTTTCAGATATTGTAGCTACATTTCAACGATACGAATACAATGTAAAATACTTTTTTGGAGAAGAGCTGTATACTAATGAATTACGGAGCAACTACGACAACCTGATGAATTATCTGAAGATATAAACACATTTCCCGTATTTTACATAGGACAAAATTCCTGATAACTTAGAATTTTACAGAACCTGTTAATGATACGGGGAAAAAAATATTGTTTTGGGCTTTTGGCTGCATTGTTCAGTTGCTGTACAGTTACAGCGCAGTTGCCAGATGATCAGGCAGTGGTTGCGGATACTTCTCTTTCTGCACCCGTCTCAAAATTCATTATTGGTGAAATTGATGTTTCAGGTAACAGGAAGACAAAAACCAGTATTATACTCCGTGAAATTCCTTTTAATACAGGTGAAGAATACTTACTGCAGGATCTTGTCAAAAAGTTTGAGGATGCCAGGAGGCAATTAATGAATACAGCGCTATTTCATTCAGTGGTTGTAGCCGCTAAAAGCTTTGAAGGGAATACGATCGCTATTACAGTAAATGTAAGAGAACGTTGGTACCTGTTTCCTGTTCCTTATCTTAAACCAGTTGACAGAAATCTGAATCAATGGATAGTGGAACAAAAGGCCAGCCTGAGCAGGGTAAATTATGGGGCAAAAGTTTTGTATAATAATGCTACCGGCAGAAATGATAAATTCAGATTATGGCTTATAGGTGGTTATACGAAGCAGGTTTCGTTCAATTATGACCGGTTGTACATTGACAAGGCAATGAAGTGGGGAATGAAGATTGGTTTTTTAGCTGGTAAAAACCGGGAGGTAAATTATAATACCATAAATGATAAGCAGGTTTTTTTAAAGGATAGTGACCGTTATGTCAGAAGTTTTGTAAATAGCTATGCCGAACTTACTTATCGCAGAGCCATAAAAACAAGGCATAGTATTGGAGTGGGATATTATGCGGAAAAAGTATTAGATACTATCGTGGCTTTAAACCCCAGTTATTTCAAGTCGGGTCGTAAGAGCATTAGTTTCCCGGAATTGTATTACAACATGACTTTTTATGATGTTGATTATATTCCATATCCTACAAGGGGATATGCTGCATACTTTTCAATTAGCAAAAGAGGCTTCGATAAGGCCAGTAATGTATGGCAGTTTCATGCAAAAGGTTTTGGAAGCTGGTACATATCTCCCAAAACATTTGTAAGCCTTCAGGCTTATGGAGGTATAAAACTTCCGTTCAACCAGCCATATTTCAATCAACGTTTTTTAGGCTATGGAGATGTTTTTATGCAGGGCTATGAATACTATGTGGTTGATGGGGTGGCCGGAGGATTCCTGAAAACAACACTGGGTCGTGAGGTATTGAATTTTAGCATCCGGATACCTCCACGTAAAGGAAAAGAAGCCGAACGTATCCCGGTACGTATTTTCGGAAAAATATATGGAAACAGCGGTTATGTTTATAACCCCGAACCCGGAGAAAATAACCTGAGTAACAAGCTGCTTAATTCAGCCGGAATTGGAATCGACATTCTAACCTTTTATGATGTAACATTCAGGTTTGAGTACTCCTTTAATCAGTTAGGACAAAACGGGTTATATTTACACCGAAAGACTATTTTCTAAATGAAAGCAGCTATTTACAGCAGGGTTTTTGAAGATGAGCATAAGCAGGAAGTGCAGCTTTTTTTTGATGAACTCCAAACCCAAAAGATCGAACCAGTTATTTTTCACCAATTTTTTGAGCAGATAAAAAGTGAGATAACCTTGCCGGCGGACACTAAAACATTTTCTCTTTATGAAGACCTGACTGAAGAGATAGAGTTTATCATCAGCCTTGGCGGTGATGGGACACTGTTGGATACAGTAACATTGGTAAGAGATAAAAAGATATCGGTGATGGGTATCAATTTTGGCAGGTTGGGTTTTCTTGCCAGTATTGGCCGGGATGAGGTGAAAACAGCTGTAAAAGCAATTGCCAAACGTACTTATGTTCAGGATGCAAGGACATTAATTCATATAGATGCTGATATTCCTCTTTTTGGTAATGTACCCTATGCTTTAAATGAATTTTCTATCCACAAGAGAGATGTGGCTTCGATGATCAAAATTCATACATACCTGAATGGGGAATTTTTGAATACATATTGGGCAGATGGCCTTATTGTAGCTACTCCTACCGGGTCTACCGGCTACTCTTTGAGCTGTAATGGTCCAATTGTTTTCCCCGACTCTGGCAGTTTTGTTATCACCCCCGTTGCTCCCCATAATCTTAATGTTCGTCCAATTGTGGTACCCGATTCAAATATAATTTCCTTTGAGGTAGAAAGCCGGGCTGATCATATCATTTGCGCTCTTGATTCCCGGAGAGAAATCGTTCATAAAAATGTAACACTGGCCGTGAAAAAAGAGAGTTTCGAGATGAATCTCGTCCGGTTGAGTGAGAATAATTTCTTACAAACCCTCCGTAATAAGCTTACCTGGGGCCTTGATAAACGTAACTAAAACACATACCAGATAACAAGAAAATAGCTATTTTTAGCGTTCTATTAATTCCGACCACATTTTTAGTTATGAAGAAGTTGTTCTTAGCCGCCGTTTTGCTTTTTTTTGTTGTCTTTGCAGGCAACCATATTAGTGCCCAGAATGCTGTTGTGCAGGAGGGGGAATTTGGTATTGGACTTGGAGCCGGCCATTATTTTGGGGATTTGAACACCAAGGCAAAACTCAACAGAGCCAAATTAGCCGCTTCAGCTTTTTTCCGTAAAAATTTTGGTAATTATATCGCTGCAAGAGTAGGAGTATCCTTTGCACAATTAGGTTATTCGGATATTTACAATTCCCATAATAAATACATGTCCAGCCGTAACCTGAGCTTTAACAGCAAGGTATGGGAGCTTACCTTACAGGGTGATTTTAATTTCTTCCGTTTTATGCCGGGAGAACCACAATATAATTTCACCCCTTATATCACCTTCGGGGCCGGTGTTTTTAGTTATGATCCCTATGCCTATTTGCGAGGCGAAAAGGTTTTCCTCAGGCCTTTGGGCACCGAGGGGCAGGGAAGCAGTCTTTATCCGGATCGTAAACAATATAGCTCAATGGGTATCTGTATTCCATTTGGCGGTGGTATTAAGTATTCTCTTAACGAAAGGGTGAATATCGCTTTTGAAGTCCTGCACCGGTTTACAAATACTGATTATCTTGATGATGTAAGTAAAACTTATGTTGACCCAGCTGCATTCCCGGCTAATCCTGATGGCAGCCAGTCCAATGCTGCGTTATTAAGCGACAGGTCTTACGAAGTTGGAACTCCTATTGGCATTCCGGGACGTCAGCGTGGTAATAGTAAACAAAAGGATCAATTTGTAACAGCCATGTTCCATGTTACTTTCAACCTGCAGTCATATAAATGTCCAACCGCTAATTAAGATCTTCTTTTTGGGTTAGTAGCGTAATTTCAGGAAAACTTATCTTTAAGGGTAATTAAACCAGGCTTGTCTTCACCTGTCTGTGTAATAACCTTATTGTTTAATATTTTAAAACAACCATTATGCGCCTTACTATGATGCTCTTCAGCCTGCTGACACTTTCCCTGCTTAGTTTTAATAAAGCAGAAACAAAATTCACTACTGCCGGTGACTGGTTTTTTCTGGAGGATAAAAATGTAGGATTTGGTGTTGATCATGATGTTATCCATTTTGGAAACTGGAAGGATGATGTTCGCCAGATCAAATTAAAGGTTACCGATGGGCCCTTGAAAATGTACAATATGAAAATCCATTTTGATAATGGAGGTGTACAGGAAGTAACGCTTAGAAATCGTTTTGCGCAGGGTAGTGAAAGTCGTGTTATTGACCTTGATGGAGGGCTCAGGCACCTCAGCAAGATTGAATTTTGGTACGAAACAAAAGGATTTGCGAGAGGTAAAGCAAGAATAACTGTCTGGGGAAGAAATTAATAATTGATGTGCTTCCGGTACTAGCCGGGATCAAATGCCCGTAAATGCTAAGTTTCGGGCATTTTTTATTAGTTCAAATAACCGGAATCCGAAAATTGGCAATACCTTTGTGCCCCCTGTTTAAAGGGGGTTTTTTATGTCCAATTTGCTGGAAAAGATCGATAAGAACCGCCTTCCCAGGCATATTGCCATCATTATGGATGGGAATGGCAGATGGGCTAAAGAAAAAGGCGAAGACAGGCTCTTTGGACATTTTCATGGTGTTGAGAGTGTTAGAAACATAGTGGAAGGTTGCGCAGAGCTGGGAGTAGAATATCTTACTCTATATGCTTTTTCAACAGAAAATTGGGACAGACCAGAGTATGAAGTGGTAGGACTTATGGAACTCCTGGTCAGTACTATCAGGAAGGAAGTCGATAGCCTCGACAAGAATAATATCCGGTTGCATGTGATCGGAGATATGAGTATGCTGCCGGATTATGCACAGAAAGAACTGAATGAAGCACTGGAGATAACAAAAGACAATACCGGTCTGAACCTGATAATGGCACTAAGTTATAGTGGCAGATGGGAATTACTGAATGCAGTCAAAAATATTGCCTGGGAAGTGAAGCAGGGCAGGCTGAGTGTGGAAGAAATCGATCAGGATACATTACAACGGTTCCTTTGTACCAGTGGTTTTCCAGATCCTGAGCTGATGATAAGAACCAGCGGTGAGTACCGGATTAGCAATTTTCTTTTGTACCAGTTAGCATATGCAGAATTGTATTTCACAAATGTCCGCTGGCCCGATTTCAGGAAAGACAATTTATACGAGGCTATATGGGATTATCAAAACAGGGAAAGACGCTTTGGAAAAACCAGCGAACAACTGGCAGAAACATAAGGAAGTTCTAAGTTGTGAAATCGGAATGAAATCTGTCTAATTCAGGGTTTCTTTAACAAAGACTTTCGATATTAACCTTTAATTTGCCGCCGGATCAAAATGGCGGTATTTTTTATAAACCGCAGAAAATAAACTAATTAAGCCCCGCGAAGGTGGGATAAGTCAGACCAGAACAATAAAACATGCAACGATTTTTACAAAGGCTTGGCGGTATTTTAATGGCTGCATTTATGCTTTCTTTTACAGCATCAGCACAAGAAGTACCCGATACTACAAAGCCGACATCAATAGATCCAAAGCTTATCGATTGGCAGAATGCCCGCATTGCTAAAGAATACACCATTGCTGCTGTCAACATCACCGGTATCCGTTTCCTGGATACTTCCATTGTTTACTCGATTGCTGATTTGCAACCTGGTGATAAGTTCGTACACCCGGGTGCTGATGTTTTTGGTAAGGCCATTAATAATCTTTGGAGACAAAAACTTTTTTCGAATGTTCAGATTTATGTAACAAAGATCGATGGCGATAAAGTGTGGCTTGAAATAAATGTACAGGAACGTCCAAAGCTGGGTAATTATAAATTCGTTGGCATTAAAAAGTCAGAAGAGGAAGACATACTAGGTAAAGTAACATTAACCAAACAAACAATTATTACCGAAAATACCCGGAGGGAGCTGACTGAAAAGATCACCAATCATTTTGCAGAAAAAGGATTTCGCAATGTAAAAGTGAGAATTGAAGCAAAAACCGATACTTCGTTTGTAAATTCCGATTTGCTGATTATCTATGTAGACAAGGGGAGTAAAGTTCGCATCAACGAGGTTGGTTTTTATGGTAATGAGAATATAGAAGACCTGAAGCTGAAAAAGCAGATGAAAGGAACCAAGGAAATGAGTAAGCTTACTCTCTATCCTGATGAAACAAAAAGTCCATACGGGGAGAATAAACCTTTTTCTTTTAATCAATACATGCGGGATTGGGGTTTCCTTTCACTGAGCAAAACTAAAATGTTACTTGATCCCTACTTCCGTTTCAAGTTATTCAGTGGAGCAAAGTTTGACGATAAGAAGTTTGAAGAAGATAAGGACAAGGTGCTTGATTATTATAATTCGATGGGATATCGTGACGCACAAATTGTTGCAGATACCCAGTACAGCACCGAAGGCGGGAACCTGAATGTTGATCTGAAAATAAATGAAGGCCGCAGATATTATTTTGGCAATATTGTTTGGAAAGGAAATGCAAAATATTCTGACTCATTGTTGAATGTGATTCTTGGAATTAATAAGGGCGATGTTTATAATGTCGCTATTTTAAACAAAAGATTAGGTAAGGAAGCAGCACAGGAAGGTGGGGATATCAGCGGTTTGTATATGGATGACGGGTATCTTTTCTTCCGGGCAGAGCCAATAGAAACGGCTGTTTATAACGATACTATTGATTATGAAATAAGGATCATGGAAGGGCCGCAGGCAAGGATCAAGAATGTAACTATTGCGGGCAATGAAAAAACGAAGGACTACGTAATACGCCGTG
>Ga0116143_10000973_pt1 | contig 36344 bp, 36 predicted proteins | sample AD_UKC034_MetaG_FD_89745 | JGI IMG/M metagenome (GOLD analysis project Ga0116143, IMG submission 89745) | Active sludge microbial communities of municipal wastewater-treating anaerobic digesters from USA - AD_UKC034_MetaG | ecosystem: Engineered > Bioreactor > Anaerobic > Digestate | place: USA... | reverse complement strand
TTGGCCATGCTGGTGGTGTGGGTCGTCGATGCCACGGTTCGTGGGTTTAAAAGGCTGGTTTCCCGGAAACGGGGTGCGAAGATAGATCCTTCTTCCGGAAAACCAACACACCGGTGTGGACGACGCGCATCCTTCCAGGTCGGGTGGCGGGCTCAGACCACCTGCGACACCAACAGGACGGGATGCTCCGCGCTCCCCCCCATGCTCACCACCATGGACGAGGCCGGCCCAGGTCCAGGCTCCCGAATCCAGGGTGACCGTTGAAAGACGACCAGTTGATCGGCGGCCTCCAGGCCATCCACCTCCACACCTTGCACCAATACCAGTCCTCCTGCCTTGCGCGCCAGAACGCAGACGCCCCTTCTTCCCGGACTAAGCTCATCCAGCGTGCGTGCCACCCCCGAGTATGCGGCTTCGCAGGCCAGCACCGGCAGCCCCCCGACAGCTCCCTCGAGGTCGTTGCGGATCATCGCGGCAACGACCTCGGACATGCCCGGCAAGCAATGACCAGCCTGGTAAAGCAGGATATCGTTCATCACCACGGTGCCATGGAGGATCGCTGCTTCACGGATGATCTTCTCGTGCGGATGGGCGTCACCGGTGCGCACTGCGAGAGCGAAGAGCGCATGGTCCTCACCCAGGCCACGCAACATATGACCGAGCTCATTCCCCGACCGGCGTGCCATCTCGATGAAGCCCACCCCGGCCCCACGACCTTCGGATGGGACCTGGAGCATGCGCATGGAAAGGTCCTTGAGCGCCATCTGGTCCATCCCGCGGATGGCCTCCAGTTGACGCGCGAGGGCATCCACGCGCCACCTCGCCACCCCGTTGATGGCCACCAGGTCCTGTCCGGACGGGTTCGCCCGGCAGCAGAAGAAACTGCGTCCTTCGCCGCTGTCGATGTGCGGCGGGAGGTCGGCCCGGTGGCGGATGATGTTCTGATAGGCCTCCACGAGAAGAAAGGCCGACCGTTTCCGATGGATGGAGGCACCACTCATGGCCGCGATCATCCGGTCGCTCAGGTCCAGCAAGCGTGCTGTCAGGTCATCGCCGAAGTGACCGCTGTATCCGAAAACGAACCGGTCGTTCCTGAACGCTTGAAGAAGTGCCTGCGCCGTGACCGAGCAGGAAGCCGTTCCACTTTCGATCGTCCCTTGTTCCCCGCCCTCGACTGGATCCATTCCCCGTTCATCTGGTGTTCACCGATAGATGTGGATCCCTAGGGGGAGAGCCAGTGTTCACTGGAGGATCCTGCACGAAGGAAACAAAAGGTCGGCAGATGACCGCAACACGACCCGCCCGCCCGGACGCGAATGCACGGGTTGCGCGGGTTCAAGGGATCACACCCAGCTCCCTGCCCACCTTCCCGAACGCGGCCAGCGCGTGATCGATGTGGGCATCGGTGTGGGCTGCGCTGAGCTGGACCCGGATGCGCGCCGTGTCCTTGGGCACCACTGGATAGAAGAAGCCGATGACGTAGATGCCCTCCTCCAGCAACCGATCGGCCATCACCTGGCTCATGCGCGCATCACCCAGCATCACCGGCACGATGGCGGCTCCGGCCCCACGCGTCTTGAAACCGAGGGCTTCGATCCCGGTGCGGAAACGATCAACGTTCGCCTCCAATCGATCGCGGAGTTCGGTCGTGCTGCTCAACAGGTCGATCACGCGGATGGAAGCACCCACGATGGAAGGTGCGAGCGAATTACTGAAGAGATAAGGACGGCTGCGTTGGCGCAACAATTCCACGATCTCCTTGCGGGCGCTGGTGTAGCCCCCCATAGCTCCGCCCAACGCCTTGCCCAGGGTGCCGGTGATGATATCCACCCTTCCGGTGACCCCGCAATGCTCCACACTGCCACGACCGGTCTTCCCGATGAAACCGGCGGCATGGCATTCGTCCACCATCACAAGGGCTTCATACTTGTCAGCCAGGTCGCAGACCCCCTTGAGGTCGGCCACGATGCCGTCCATGCTGAAGACACCGTCGGTGACGATGAGGATGTGGCGGGCGCCATCCTTGTGTGCGGTCTGGAGCTGTAGTTCCAGATCGGCCATGTCGTTGTTCGCATAGCGGTAGCGCATGGCCTTGCACAGGCGGTCCCCGTCAATGATGCTCGCATGGTTCAGCGAGTCGCTGATGATGGCGTCCAGCTCGGTCAGCAGTGGCTCGAACACACCTCCATTGGCATCGAAACAGGCCGCGTACAGGATGGTATCATCCAGGGAGTGGAACGCGGAGAGCTTCGCCTCGAGCTCCTTGTGGATGTCCTGGGTGCCGCAGATGAAGCGTACACTGCTCATCCCGTAGCCATGGGAATCGAGCGTGGCATGCGCGGCTCTGATCACCTCGGGGTGTGAGGACAGGCCGAGGTAATTGTTGGCGCAGAAGTTCAACACCTTCCGGCCGTTCACGGTGATCTCCGCGCCCTGCTCGCTGGTGATGATGCGTTCACGTTTGAAGAGGCCCGCCTCTTCGATGGACTTCAGTTCATTGCCCAGGTGCTCCTTGATGCTTCCGTACATGGAGGCAAAGGTGCGAAGCAGGAACGAGCCGTGGCCGCTGACCGGAGGACAACGCAAGGGGTGGGCTACAGCTTCCGGAAGTACCCGTTCGAATACTCGTTGGCGTATAGCAGCGACACCTTTTCCGGCTTGTCCCGGAAGAACTCGTCGGTTGCACGCTTCACGCCGGGTGACCTGTACCCACCGGGAAGTCCCTTGCGCTGGTAGATCGCCTCATCGTAGTACACCGCGATCATCCCGATGGCACCCGGGGCCATGCGCTCATAGAGGTGGGGCAGGACATGTTTCGTGGATTCGTAGAGGTCGCCATCGATCAGCGCGAAGCTGATGCGATCGGGCAGCTGGGATGGGATCGTAGCCTCGAACCAGCCCTTGTGCGTATGAGGCAGCTTCAGGCCGAGCGCATTGAACTTCTTCGTGAACAGCTCGAGGCCCGCCGCCATGTATCCCTTCTCGTATACGCCGTCCTTGCTGTCGTTCGCGGTCAGTTCGGGCAGGCCCTCGAAGCTGTCGTAGGCGTGCACCTGTTTCTCCGGGGCGAGTTCGGAGATCACCCGTTGCATGACGATGGTGCTGTCCCCCGCGTTGCAACCCACGTCCACCACATCGCCGGGCACTTTGTTGGCCACGGTCTGTTCCAGGAGGTGGAAGAGGTTCATCCGGGCCTCCACGTTGGCCATGTTCCCGGGTACCGGCGTCAGTTGCGCGCCTATCCGGAGCTTGCGCAGCAGCTTGTTGGTGAACCGCTGCCAGTCCTTCGGCGTGCGATGGTCCCAGTCGAAGGTGGTGGCGATGAAAGCGTTGTCCATAGGATCGTTGGATCAGGCCGCAGCCAGCTGTTGGTCACCCTGCTTCTTCCGCGAGGGGTTCCAGTCCGGGATCTTGGGGTCCGTCCAGGTGGGACGTGGTCCCAGGCCCATGTCCTTGGGACCGTATCGTATCACCACGAAAGCGGCGATGGCCACCTCCACCCACACGAAGACCATCACCCAACTGGGGTCCCCATCATGGGCTACGGGCAGGGCTGGCATGATGTAGAAGGCGATGTTGCTCACCAACTGCATGATCAGAAGGATCAATCCACTATGGGTCATGTTGTACACCCAACCCAGCAGGATGGCCAGGCCGATCATGCTGAGCAGGAAGAAGTACCAGGGGATGCCATCGGGAACGCCTTCGCCGAGAAGCAGCATGGGCAGGTACCACAGGCCCCAGATCACACCGGTGAGGGTGCATGAGACGAACGCACTGTACTTGTCCTGCAAACGGGTGGCGCAATATTTCATCCAGGTGGTCTCCTCCACCAGTGCGATACCGATGATGAAGGGCATGCCGAACAGGAGGTTGATGATGTGCATGCGCTCGCCGTTCGGTCCTTCGGAGAACATGGGCTGTGCGGCGCCTGGCCAGGGCAGCCAGCCGGCAAGATCAGCGATGGCCCAGCCGAGGTAGCAGAAAAGGAATTTCCAGGATGCGGCGAAAGCCCACCACTTACCCGGCACACGCCAGATGCGGTAGGCACCGAACAGCTTGTACAGACCTTGTTTACCTTCCAGGTAATAGGTGATCAGCACAGCGAACACCAAGGGCCAGAACACCCGGAAGCGGAAGATCATGTGGGCTTCAGGGGATTCATGCAGACGCTTGCCCTCAGGCATGAGCGATGCAGCTATAAGAACGATGCCGAATTGGATGGACAGCACGATCACGGCCAGTGTGAGAACGGGATAGCGGGAGATGAAGGATCGCATGGGATGTGATCGCCTGTTTACGTTCCGGGTCCGGAGCGACGAAATTGTGCTCGCGATGGCGTTCTACGCTCCTTCCGGATGAAAGTTCGTCAACATTGGGTCGGGGGATCCGCAGGCTCAGCCCTTGTCCACCACGCGTGGCACCTTGAAGTAGTCACTGTCCTTCACCGGTGCATTGGCCAGGGCCTCCTGCTTGGTGATCTCCACGGAGGCCACGTCCTCACGGAGCACGTCGGCCTCATCCGTCATGAAGATCAGGGGCTCCACTCCTTTCGTGTCCACCTCGTTCAGCTTCTCCACGAAGTCGAACACGCGTTGCATATCAGCGAGCAGGTTGGCCCGGGTCGCCGGGTCGCTCACGTCCAGGCGGGCCAGCTCCGCGATGCGGTCGAGTGTCTCTTCGGTGATCCTCATGTTCGAAGCAGCGGTTCTTCGATGGTGCGGTAGACGCGATCCCGCAAAGCTACCAGATCATCCATGGTGAGACCGGCCGTGGGGACGGCGTCGTGCAACACGGCGCGGGCGAGACCCGGCCTGGCGCGGCTCAAAAGCTCGGCCGGCTCTCCGAACAGCCGCCAATGATCCAGGAATGTGATCGGCACGATGGGCACCTGCTTCTCAATGGCCAGCCTGAACGCGCCATCCTTGAAGGGCTTCATGCGCGGGGTGTAGTTCGGGATGGTCCCTTCCGGGAAGAGCGCAAGGCTCACCCCACGGTCCAGGGTCTCTGCCGCCTTGCGAAAGGCTTTGGCGGCTTCGACACGATCCCCCCTGTTCACAGCGATGTTCATCCCCTTGAAGAAGATGTTGAACAGCGGCCAGCGTAGCAGTTCGTACTTGCCCATGAACAGGAAATAGGTCGGCACCACGTTGTACATCTGGATGATGTCCAGGTAGCTGCTGTGGTTGCAGCAGATGATATAGGGTGCAACCGGAAGCCTTCCCTTCCGTTCGACCCGAAGGGGGATGCCCAACGCACATTGCAGGAAGAAGGCCCATGCCCTTTTCAACCGGAAGGCACGCTGGTAACGATGCGGTCGGAAGAGCAGTACGCGGAATGGGATGTACAGCAGCACCAGGGAGCCGAAGAAGACAACCGCGAAGTAGAGCTTGTAGAGCCAGCGCAACGGCAGGAAGAGCCACTTGAGCACGACCGAGCGCCGGTCCTCGCCTGGGACAACGCGTGTACGTTCGGTGATCGTGGCTTCAGCTCCGGCCATGGAAAGGGGGGCGAATTTACTCGCGAGGAGGCCGCCCGGCGGGAGGAGCGGGTCCGGCTAACTTCGCGGCCCCATGGCACGCATCCTCACCGGCATCCAGAGCACCGGGGTCCCGCACCTCGGCAACATACTGGGAGCCATCGCGCCGGCCATCGCCCTGAGCCGCGACGACCGGAACGAATCCTACCTCTTCATCGCCGACCTCCACAGCCTCACGCAGATCAAGGATCCGGCGGTGCTGCGCGAGAACACCTATGGCGTGGCGGCGGCCTGGCTGGCTTGCGGACTGGACCCTGCCCGCACCGTGTTCTACCGCCAGAGCGATGTGCCCATGGTGACTGAGCTGACCTGGTATCTGAGCTGCTTCTTCCCGTATTCCAGACTGGCCCTGGCACACAGCTTCAAGGACAAGGCCGATCGGCTCGAGGACGTCAATGGGGGGCTCTTCGTCTACCCCATGCTCATGGCTGCGGACATCCTGCTCTACGATGTACACCAGGTACCGGTGGGCAAGGACCAGTTGCAACACCTGGAGATGGCTCGGGATGTGGCCGAGCGCTTCAACCATCACATGGGCGAGACCTTCGTGGTACCCACGGCAAGGGTGGACCAGGAGGTGATGATCGTACCGGGCACGGATGGCGAGAAGATGAGCAAGAGCCGGGGGAACACGATCCAGCTCTTCGCACCGGAGAAGGAATTGAAGCAGCAGGTGATGGGCATCGTTACCGACAGCACCCCGCTGGAGTCACCGAAGGACCCGGACAAGGACAAGATCTTCGCCATCTACAAGCTGGTGGCACCACCGGAAGCCGCGCAGCGCATGCGCGAGAACTACGAGCGCGGTGGGTACGGTTACGGACACGCCAAGAAGGAGCTACTCTCAGCCCTGCTCGACGGCTATTCCACACAGCGCGCCCGGTTCGCTGAGCTCATGGCTGATCGCGGGGAGCTGGACGCGCAGTTGCGTATCGGTGCTGAAAAGGCCACGGCGGTGGCCACCGCGGTCCTTGATCGGGTGCGGGCACGCCTGGGCTATGGCCCGGCATGAGGCAAGGCGCCTACATTTGGCGTCCATTCTCCCTGCTCCTATGGATAATCCGTTCCTCGTCTTCGCACACAGCCTCATCCGCTACGGAGTGCTCATTACCGTGGCCTGGGCGGGGCTGGCGCATCTCCGTGGGCTCCTATTCAAACGGCCGATACTGACGTATGAGCGTGCGCTGTCCATCGTGGCGATGGTCCTCAGCCATGTTCAACTGGTGATCGGGCTCATCCTCTACCTGATGAACTTCAAGCTTTACGCGATGATGCAGGGTCCGGAGGGCCGCTTTTGGAAGATGGAGCACATCGGGACCATGGTCATCGCCATCGCCCTCGTCACGATCGGTCGCTCCACGGCCAAACGTGCGCAGGATGAACAAGTGAAGCAGAAGCGCATCGCCATCTTCTACCTCATCGCCCTGGCATTGATGCTCTGGGCCATACCCTGGCCGTTCACCGAGCTTGGTCATGGTCGTTCCTGGCTATGAGACGTTCGTTCATCCTTCCCTGGGGCATCGCCCTGCTCATGCTCGCCTGCGGCAGCGCGAGTGGAACAGGTGAGGACCGCATGGCCGTGAAGGGTTCACCCGGCAAGGCCGTCTTCAACATGAACTGCACCCTGTGCCACGGCCGGGATGGGAAGGCTGGCCTCAATGGTGCGAAGGACCTGACCGTATCCACGTTGACGGCAGAGGAGATGATGGCCATCGTCAAGAACGGGAAGGGGGCCATGGCTCCGTACAAGCAGGTGCTTTCCGCCAAGGAGATCGAGGCGGTGGTGGCCTACATCCGCACGTTGGGCGGTGCGAAATGATCGACCCGGCGGAACTCAGGAACAAGGCGGAGAGCGCCGTCCTGATCGGCTTGATCACCGACCAGCAGGATGCGGACCAGGTGAAGGAGTACCTGGACGAATTGGAGTTCCTGGCCACCACGGCGGACATCAGCACCTTGAAGCGTTTCACCCAGAAGCTGCACAAGCCTGACGGCCGCACCTATATCGGCAGCGGCAAGCTTGCCGAGGTGAGATCCTGGATGCAGGAGAACGGCGCTGATTCGGTCATCTTCGACGATGAACTGACCCCGGCCCAACAGCGCAACCTGGAGAAGGAGCTGGGCACACCGGTCCTGGACAGGCCCCGGCTGATCCTGGACATCTTCGCACGACGGGCGCGCACCGCCCATGCCAAGACGCAAGTGGAACTCGCCCAGTACGAGTACATGCTCCCCCGCCTTACCAAGCTCTGGACCCACTTGGAGCGCCAGCGCGGAGGTACCGGCACACGTGGTGGAGCGGGTGAGAAGGAGATCGAGACCGACAGACGGTTGATCCGCGACCGCATCGCCCTGTTGAAGGGACAGCTCAAACAGATCGACAAGCAGATGGCCACCCAACGCGGCAACCGCGGCAAGCTGGTGCGCGTGGCGGTGGTGGGTTACACCAACGTGGGCAAGAGCACGCTCATGACGTTGATGAGCAAGACAGAGGTGTTCGCGGAGAACAAGCTCTTCGCCACCTTGGACACCACCGTGCGCAAGATCGTACTGGGCAACCTGCCCTTCCTGATGAGCGATACGGTGGGCTTCATCCGCAAGCTGCCCACGCAGCTCATCGAGAGCTTCAAGAGCACGCTTGATGAGACCCGTGAGGCGGACCTGTTGCTGCACGTGGTTGACATCAGCCATCACAACTTCGAGGAACAATACGAGACCGTACGCCAGACGCTGAATGAGATCGGCGCAGGGGGCAAGCCGGTGATCCTTGTCTTCAATAAGATCGATGCGTACCGCCCGGCGGAGCACGACCCGGATGACCTGGCGCCGAAACGTGAGGACCAATATTCCCTGGAGGAACTGAAGGCCACCTGGATGGCAAGGATGAACGGCGAGGACGTCATCTTCATCAGTGCGGCGGAGCGTATCAACATCGATGGCTTGCGCAAACTCCTCTATGAACGGGTGAAGGCCATTCACACAGCGCGTTATCCGTACGAGAGCGACCTGTTGTTCAAGGACAGCTACGAGGAGGAATGAGCGCGGACCTGAACGGATCCCGTTGGTCCGTGCGTTAGGAGCATCGGATGGCGGCGAAACGAAGACCGGCGAAGAAGAAAGGAGCCAGGTCCCGGCAAGGGGTCCCATGGGGAAGGCTATTGCTGACGCTGCTTGCGCTCATGTTGGTCGCCTTCTTCGGCTTGATGCAGCTGGTCCGCAGCGGGATCTTCGGCGACCTGCCAACGGAAGAGGAGCTTTCCTCCATCCAGCATGAGCAGGCGACGCTGGTACTGGACAGGGACGGGGAGCTCATTGGCAAACTGTTCGCCGAGGACAGGACCAACGTGACCTACAAGGACCTTCCGAAGCATCTGGTGAACGCACTGGTCGCCACGGAGGATGCCCGTTTCTTCAGTCACCAGGGAGTGGACGGGCGCAGCTACATCCGGGTCTTCTTCCGCACACTGCTTGGCCGCGATCGGAGCGGTGGCGGGGGTAGCACCATCTCCCAGCAGATCATCAAGAACCTCTACGGGCGCGAACGTCATGGGCTGCTCACCATACCGGTGAACAAGATGAAGGAGGCGCTCGTGGCACAACGCCTGGAGCGGGTGTTGAAGAAGGAGGATGTGCTCCTGCTCTACCTGAACTCCGTTCCCTTCGGGGAGAACACCTTCGGTGTGGAGGCGGCCGCACAACGCTACTTCGGGAAATCGGCGCGCAAGCTGCTGGTGCAGGAAAGCGCTGTGCTCGTGGGCATGCTGAAGGCCAACACGAAGTACAACCCACGATTGCATCCACAGGATTCGAAAGGCCGGCGCGACCAGGTCTTCGAACAGATGCTCAAGCACGGCGACCTGGATCGACGCATGGTGGACAGTTTACGAGCCCTGCCGCTCACCTTGAACTACACAGGTGGCGACGCCCTGGACATCCATGGTTATTTCGTGAAGCACGTTGAACGGGAAGCACGGTCCATCCTCAAGGGCCTGGCCAAAGCCGGTGGCGGGGACTACGACATCCGCAAGGACGGCCTGCGGATCACCACCACCCTGGACGCGGATCTGCAACGCATGGCCCACATCGCGGTGCACCAGCACCTGACCACCATGCAACCGAAGCTGGATGCTGAACTGCGTGCGGTCAAGGCACGCACCCGCTGGGAAAAGGGCATGGCGAAGCGGGGGGGTGCGCGCTGGCGAAGCAAGGAACGCATCGTATGTGAGGTGTACGACCACCAGGCGCGGCGCATCGATACGCTCAGCTACCGCGACAGCCTCTGGCACTATCACAAGCTGCTGAACGGTGCCGTGCTGATGATGGAGCCTGGCAGCGGAGCGGTGCGCGTGTGGGTGGGTGGCAATGACCACCGTTACCTCCCCTATGACCTGGTGACCGCACGGCGGCCCATTGCGAGTACGATCAAACCGGTGGTGTATGCCGCCGCCTTGGAGCGTGGCCTCGATCCCTGCACCTACCTGGACAACGACCGGAAGACCTACACGGAATTCGATGACTGGGCACCGGACAACTTCGACAAGGACACCACGGGTGGCCAGGTGGCCATGTGGTACGCCCTTGCCAGGAGCATGAACCGACCCACCGTGGACCTCTACTTCCGGACCGGTACGGACACCCTTGCCCGCACGATGGCGGCGCTCGGGCTCCCGACCTCGGAAGTGGACAAGCCCGCCATGGCACTTGGCGCTGTCGACATCGCCTTGCGTGAGATCGTTCCGGCCTTTGGTGCGTTCGCTCAACAAGGAAGGATCACGGTGCCACAGTTCATCACTCGTATCACCGACGCCCAAGGCCGTGAATTGTACCGCGCCAGGGAGCCGAAGTCCACACGGGCCCTTTCGCCGGATGTCGCCGCAGACATCACGGCCATGTTGCAGCGGGCGGTGGATCAGGGTACGGGAGCGGCGTTGCGGTCACGCTTCGGTATCAAAGCTCCACTTGCGGGGAAGACCGGGACCTCGCAGGATTATGGAGATGCCTGGTTCGTCGCGTACACACCGGGACTCGTCATCGGTACCTGGGTGGGCGCGTTCGACCCATCGGTGCATTTCCGCAGCGCCAACGGCACGGGGGGACAACTGGCCCTGCCGATCGCCGGCAAGGTGCTCGCGCGGATCGAACGCGCACCCGACCTTCGGAAGCGCTACCTCCTCCCCTTTTCCTGGCCGGCTGATCACGAGCCCGACCTGGACTGCGAACCACAGCGGTATCCGGACTTCCTCGAACGCTTGATCCAGGAGGCATTCGGGCGTCCGGAGCGAAAGGAGGGGGATCAGGATGATCCCGAACGGCGCAACATCTTCGATCGGTTGTTCAAGAAGCGCGACTGACAGGTTCCAGGATCCGTTCGGACAGGCCATCACGCAGCGCCATGAACGGGCGCTCCCAATAGCGGTAGACCACTGCCGCGAGGGCGATGCTGATGATCCAATACCCCGCGTACAGGATCAGGCTCACCGCAAGCGACCGACCGGGCATCAACTCGAGATAGAGCGAACGAACCGGCATGTGCACAAGGTAGAGCGCATAGGATATCCGGCTCAGGAAAGTGATGAAGGTTCCCCAGCGTCCAACCTTGTGCCAGCCTGCCATGAAGGGTAGCATGAGCGCCATACCGGAGCCGGAAAGCACGAGGAACAGGGTGCCCATGTACAGCAGGTTGTTCTCTCCGCGCAGGAGGATGGCGATGGCAAGCAACAGTGCGCCGAGCACGAACAGTTCCACACGGCGTGTGGAGAAGATCTTCGGCACGTGGAATACGAGCCAGGCCACCAGCACGCCGTAGCCGATCGTATCGAAGCGGAGCACCACGATCTTCCGGACGAGCAGGTCGAGCATGAACGGCGTACCGACCCCGTCCATCGCAGGATAGCGCAACAGGATGGGGACCATGATCATGATCCCGGTGCAGACGAGGAAGCCCCACTTCGGTGACCGCCTCCAGGCAAGCACTACGAGCAACAGCGGGAACAGGAGGTAGAACCACTCCTCCACCGCCAATGACCATGACTCCCAGAAGAAGAGGTCCAGCGGGATGATGAAGTTCTGCAGGAAGACGAAGTAAGCCAAGGTGTTCACGTTCAACAAGCCCATGGACCAGCCCAGGTGCACCATGCCGATGTTGATCAGCAGGAAGAGGTAGTAGTTGGGCAGGGTGCGCAACCAGCGTCGTTGCCAGAAGTCCAGCAGGCGACGCCACCAGGGCACCTCGGTCGCATGGGACATCCGGATAAGAATGTTGCCGATGAGGAAGCCGCTGAGTACGAAGAAGAGGTCGACACCGTCCATGGCGGAGGCGCCGGGGTTCCGTGGCCAGTGCGCGTCCAGCAGGTCGTCGGCATGGGAATAGACCACGATCACCGCAGCGAGGGCGCGCACGAGGTCGAGCCCGAAGATCCGCGGGTGTGTTCCGGAGGACATCGCGGTGAATGTAGCCGCCTCAGCCGAAGGCCTGCATGTCGCAGAGCTTGCGGTATTGCCCACCGGCATCGTACAACTGCTGGTGTGTACCACGCTCCATGATACGGCCTTGTTGCATCACACAGATCTCGTCGCAATGCTGGATCGTGCTCAACCGGTGGGCGATCACCAGGCTAGTTCGACCTTCCAGCATCTTGAAGAGCGCCTCCTGCACCAGGCGTTCGCTTTCGGTGTCCAGCGCGCTCGTGGCCTCGTCGAGGATGAGGATGGGTGGGTTCTTCAGTACCGCACGCGCGATGGCGAGCCGTTGTTTCTGCCCACCGCTCAGCCTGTTCCCGCCATCGCCGATGTTGGTCTGGTAGCCCTCCTCCAGCTGCTCAATGAAGCCGTGCGCGTTGGCGATGCGCGCTGCACGCTCGATATCGGCCTGTGCAACGCCCGGCGTGCCGAAGGCGATGTTGTTGGCCACCGTGTCGTTGAAGAGGATGCTGTCCTGCGTCACGATGCCCATCAAGGCCCTGATGTCATTGATCCGCAGATCGCGCAGGTCGTTGCCATCGAGCAGGACCCGCCCTTCCGTCACGTCGAAGAAGCGGGGCAACAGACCGGCGAGGGTGGTCTTGCCGCTGCCGCTCGTTCCCACCAGGGCCACGCTCTTCCCCTTCGGGATGGTCAGTTCGATATCCTGCAGCACCGCCCTGCGCTCATGATCTGTCCCCGATCGGGGTGGTGCTTCGTACGCGAAGGTCACCCCCTGGAATTCGACGCGGTCGTTGAACGCGTTGATGGACATGGCATCCGGACGTTCCTTCACCGTATTCTCCACCGCGAGCAGATCGAAGAGCCGCTGGCCGCTCGCCGATCCCCGCACGATCGCCGAATAGCCCTGCGAGAAGCCCTTGATCGGCGGTAGCAGCTGGGAGAAGATGATGATGAAGCCGAGGAAGCTGTCGCCGGTTAGCGTGGGCTCGGCACCGAGCACATAGGAACCGCCCAGGTAGGCGATCGTGGCCATCACGGCCGCACCCAATGTCTCGCTCAGCGGAGAGGCGATATCCTGCCGGTTCAACATCGCGATGCTGCTCCGGGTGAGCATCTCGTTCTCACGTGCGAACCGCCTGCGCATATCCCCTTCGCCGTTGAAGGCCTTGATCACCCGGATGCCGGTCAGGGTCTCCTCCACTCGTGCCAGCAGGTCGGCGTTCTTCTCCTGGACGCGGGTGCTCTTGCGCTTCAGGCTCTTGCTGATGCGCCCGATGAGCAAGCCACTGATCGGAAGCAACAGCAAGGCGATCAAGGTGAGCTGCGGAGCGATCGTGATCATGGTGCCCAGGAAGAGCAGGATGGCGATCGGTTCGCGGAAGACCATCTCGATATAGAACATCACGCTGTACTCCATCACGTGCATGTCGCTGGTGATCAGCGCGAGCAGGTCACCCTTGCGCTCGCCACTGTGGTAGCGCAGTGGAAGCTCCAGCATCTTGTCGTAAACCGCAGCACGGATATCCCGCACGATGTAGTTGCGGAAGTTGCAGATGGCCACCACGGCGAGGTAGCGGAACAGGTTCTTGAAGAGGAAGATCACCACCACGGCGATGCTGATGGTGAGCAACGCCCCCATCTCGCCGTTCTGCTCGATCAGGCGGGTAAGGCCCCAGTTGAACGTGCCTTCGAGGCCCTCGCGGGTCCAGAGCTCCGTGGGGCGCACGAGTACCGGTTTCACCTGCCCCAGCAGCAGCCGCAGGAAGGGGATGAACAGCAGCAGCGAGATCAGGTGGAAGACCGTGGCCAGCAGGTTGAAGACCACATTGAGCACCGCATAACGCCGGTAGGCCCTGCCATAGCGGAGAATGCGGAAGAAGTTGCGCATCGGAGGGCGAAGGTAGGTGCGTGGAATTTCATCCCCCTACCTTCGCTGCCCGATGGATAGCGTAAGACAGAACAAGGTGAACAGCCTGCTGCAGAAGGAGCTGGCCGGCATCTTCCTCACCGAAGGCCGGAACTTCCTGCCCGGCGGCCTCATCACCGTATCGGCCGTGCGGGTAAGCCCCGACCTCGGCATCGCCAAGGTCTTCCTTAGCCTGTTCCCGGTGAAGGACAAGCAGGCCGTGATGGACGTGATCAAGACCCAGTCGCACCGGCTGCGCGGGCAGTTAGGCACGCGCATCGGCAAACAGATGCGCGTGGTGCCCGAACTGCTGTTCTACGTGGACGATTCGCTGGACCGGGCGGAGGAGATCGACAAACTATTGAAAGGGGCGTGATCGGTGTGTGAACAACTGGAACATCCGTGAATGGCACCCGTAGCGTCGACCCTGTCATCCCGGCCATGAGCCGGGAGGGTCGACCAATGATACCAGATCAGTAGTATGCAATACGATCCCGTGAAACGCCGGTTAGGCGTGGTATTCAACCGCACGCCGTTCCTGCGCAAGCTGTTCTACAAGCTGCTGGACCTGCTGCTGCTGCGCTGCTGGCACATCCAGCGCGAACTGCGGAAGTGGATCGGCGAACGCCAGGCTTCCGGCCGTCCTGTGCAGGCCATCTACGATGCCGGTGCGGGCTTCGGGCAGTACACCTACTGGCTCAGCGGCAAACTGCCACAGGCCAGCATCACCGCCATCGACGTGAAGGATGAACAGGTGGCCGACTGCAATGCCTTCTTCCAACGCATCGGCCGTCCGCAGGTGAAGTTCGAGGTGGGCGACGTGACCAAGTTCCAGCGGCCCGGCGCCTTCGACCTGGTGGTGTGCGTGGACGTGATGGAGCACATCCTTGAAGATGAAGCCGCCCTGCGTTGTTACAGCACATCGCTGAAGGAAGGTGGTATGCTCATCATCAGCACGCCGAGCGATCAGGGCGGCAGCGACGTGCATGAACAGGGCGAGGGTTCCTTCATCGAGGAACACGTGCGCGACGGTTACAACATCGACGACATCCGCACGAAGTGCCTGCGCAACGGCTTCAGCAAAGTGGAAGCGCGATACAGCTATGGCGCGCCCGGCAAGATCAGCTGGAAACTCAGCATGAAGTGGCCGCTGCTGATGCTTCAGGCCAGCAAGCTGTTCTTCATCGTGCTGCCGTTCTACTACCTGATCGCCTATCCCATCGCCTTTGTGCTGAACATGGCCGATGTGCGGATGATGCACAAGACCGGGACGGGGTTGGTGGTGAAGGCGTGGAGGTGAGGGCCTGTGCTACCGGCCGCAAGCCAAGGAGCGGCTTGTCCCATATAGTTCGGCTTCCTAACTTTGTTCCCTCGCAACCCCTGCCCATGCTCCGCCCCCTCATCCTCACTACCGCCCTGCTGGTCGCATCGGCAGGCCAAGCCCAGCAACGCATCATGACCGACACCAAGAATACCATGGAAGTGGCCGTATGGGACACCTACGTACCCCGCAAGGACGGCCGGGTGATGCACTTCGACATCATCGCCCCCAGCAGTATGCGCGATACGGCCGTGATCCACGGCTACGGCCGCGCCTACCTGGCCACCAAGGGCGAGGCGGGCCAGCCCCTCACCGCGAAGGAGTGCCGCTTCTGCCACGTGCGCGCCCTGCAACCGAGGTGGGAGAAGGACATCCGTGAACAGGGGTACTTCGTGCTGGAGATGGAGCATTGCGAGTGAAGGCGCGCAGAGGCACCCCGGATCCCTTCAACGCTCCTCGTACATCCCGTTCCGCTCATCGATGATCGGCTCTCCGGCAGCCGCAGCCGCATCCAGGAAGTCGCGTATCTCGCGCAGCCGGTACGACTCCGCACCCGTGGTGGTGTATGGTGGTATCGCGAAGTTCAGCGACCAGGCCAGGAGCAGCAGCGCCGCAGCCCGCTTCTGTCCCACGCGTTCGCCCAGCACCACTACGCCGATGACCATGAAGGGGAATGCCCAGCAGACCATGCGGGTGGTATCCCATGCGATGAACAGGCTGAGGCAGACCGTGGCCGTGAGGAACAGTACCCACTGGAGGTGCTTGTCGCGCAGCCCGCCCATGACCAATAGCACGGCCAGCAACACCCAGTGAAGGCGGAAGACCGCAAAAGTGCCCGCAGCCGTAGCCAACAGGCCCACCTCGCGGCAGGCGAGCAGGTTCCGTGGGCTGAAATAGAACGCCACGGACAGCAGGGTGTCATCATGCTGGGCCACCCACCAGCGGTAACCGGCGTAGGGCAGCAACAGCCCCGCTAGCACGGCCACCCGCTTTAGAACAGGCCGCCAGTCGGTGGCCGCAGATGTCGAGGCCAGCAGCCAGGCGGGCACTAAGAAGATCGCGACCTCGTGTGCGGTCAGTGCCAGCGCCATGCACAGGCACGATGGGAACGTGCGCCGGATGTGCGTGAAGGCCATGCCGATCAAGAAGTAACTGACCGCATCCACGAAGCCGGGGGCCACCAGCGAGTGCAGCGTGACCGACGAGAACGCCACGGCCAGCATGCCCGCGAACGCCAGGAGTGAGGAGGCCCCGGCCCTTCGGAGCCACACATTCACCATGGCCAGGAAGCCGAGCAGGAACAGCCAGGGGACCCAGATAAAGAGCGGGCCGCGCAGGTGCAGCAGCCAGCCGATGAGGGGGGCGAGGATCCGGTTTCGGACCAAACTGGGCGTTCCAAGATCGAACGGGGCCATGGACAGGTAGCCATACTCTTCGCCATAATGCTGCATCCGAAAACCACCCTTCACATGAACGAATGCGATCAGGAGCAGGAGCAGCGCGATGATGAGCGAACCCATCCACCCGCCCACCCGTGCGTACCAACGTTCCAGCAGCGCGTCAGCGGCATCCATGGCTGCGGCGGTGCGACGCATGAATGGTCCGGTGCCGACGCTCACAGCCCATCGGCAATCGGCGTGCATCACAACGAGGAGGGTGAGCGCAGCCAATAGGAACGCGAGCGGCAGCACGATCCGAAGAACGATCTGGATGTCCATGGCAGCAACGGCATCCTTCATCACCGGCATGAAGGATCATGCGAGGATACGGAAAGGCATGGATCCGACTGTGCAGCAGGGCAGGGCATCGTATCCGAGGTATCGTCAGGGCATCCCTTGGAAAGCGGATCTTCGTACCCGCGACCATGGGCACATGAACACATGCGCACATGGTCACATGGGCACCCGCCATGAACCTCCCGCTCCTCTTCGCCCGCCGCTACCTCTTCGCGCGCCGCAACACGGCGGGGCGGAGTACCAACGCCATCAATATCATCACGGCCATCAGCATCGTGGTGATCGCGGTGGTGACGGCGGCGATGGTGGTGGTGTTGAGCACGCTGAACGGGATCTCGGACCTGGTGGATTCCATCTACAGCCCGTTCGATCAGGACATCACCATCACCGCTGCGGAGGGCAAGACCTTCGAGCGCGGATCGGTGGACCTTGACCACATCCTCGCACAGCCGGGCGTGCGCAACACGAGCTGGGTGATCGAGGAGAACGTGCTGCTGCGCAGCGGTGACCAGCGGCGGGTGGCCACCATGAAGGGCGTGGAGCCGCAGTACCTGCACATGAGCCGGATGCAGCAGTACATGTACAGCGGCAAGCCCACGTTCACGGGCCTCTCCGGCCCCGCCGTGCTGCTGGGCATCGGCCTGAAGGTGGACCTCGGTGTGCCGCTGGACGATGGTGTGTTCCAAGCCCTGGAGATCAGTGCGCCGATCCGCGGCCGCAAACTGAGCAAGTACCAGCAGCGGGCCTTCGAGACGGTGGCCATGGCCGTGCGCGGGGCGTTCACCATCAACCTCGATTTCGATTCGAAGTACATGCTGGTGCCGCTGAACACCGCTGCGGAACTACTGAATTACGACAGTGCGGTAACGGCGCTGGAGATCGAGCTGGACGACAAGAAGCAGATGGACCGCGTGGCCGATGGGCTGCGCGCGCAGCTCGGTCCGGCATTCACCGTGAAGACGCGCCACCAGAAGAATGCGCTGATGTACCAGACCAACGCGAGCGAGAAGCTCTTCACGTTCGTGGTGCTCAGTTTCATCGGCCTCATCGGTGCGTTCAACATCATCGCCTCGCTCACCATGATGATGATCGAGAAGCGCCGCGACATGGGCACGCTCGCCGCCATGGGTGCCACCCCGGCGATGATCCGGCGCATCTTCTTCCATGAAGGACTGCTGATCGTCGTGGTCGGGGTCATCATCGGGCTGTTGCTCGGACTGGGCATCTGCCTGGCGCAGGAGCACTTCGGCTTCGTTCAGCTCAGCGATTCGGTCGTGGAAGCCTATCCCGTGAACGTCCTTGGAACCGACCTGGTGTTGATCGCGCTCATGGTCCTGGCCATTGGTCTTGTGGCGGCTTGGATCCCGCTACGGGCGCTCAGCAAGCGCTTCCTGGAAAGCGCGAAGACGACCACCGGACCTTAGCCGGTGCAGTTCAGGCCACCGAAGCCAGTTCGTAGGTCGCTTTTACTTCGTCCAGGATCTCTTCCAGGATCGCGGGTTCCCGTTCCGTGCAGAGGCGGAGGCGAACATCCTTCACGTTCGGGAGACCCTTCAGGTAATTGCCATAATGCCTGCGCATCTCCACCACCCCTTCCCAAGGGCCCTTCCAAGCCAGGGAACTGCGGAGGTGTTCACGTGCCGCTTCCACGCGGTCGGTTATCGAAGGCTGCGGCAGGCGCTGGCCGGAGCGGATGAAGTGCTTGATCTCGTTGAATATGAACGGATGGCCGATGGTCGCACGTCCGATCATCACGCCGTCCACACCATAGCGGTCCCGATACTCCACGGCCTTCTCCGGTGAATCGATATCGCCGTTACCGAAGATGGGTATGCGGATGCGTGGATTGTTCTTGACCTCACCGATCAAGGTCCAATCAGCAGGTCCTTTGTAGAGCTGGGCCCTCGTACGTCCATGGATGCTCAATGCCTTGATCCCCACATCCTGCAGGCGCTCTGCCACTTCCATGATGTTCTTGGTCGCCTCGTTCCAGCCCAGGCGCGTCTTCACAGTGACCGGCAACTTAACCGCCTTCACCACCTTCTCCGTCAAGCGCACCATCTTGTCCACATCCTGAAGCAGGCAGGCCCCGGCACCCTTGCTAACCACCTTGTGTACCGGGCAGCCGTAGTTGATATCGATGAGGTCCGGCCGCGCTGCTTCGGCGATGCGCGCAGCCTCCTCCATGGCATCCTCGCTACCGCCGAAGAGCTGGATACCGATGGGACGCTCCGCCTCGAAGATGTCCAGTTTCTTGAGGCCCTTGACGGCCTGGCGGATGAGCCCCTCACTGCTGATGAACTCGGTGAACATCAGGTCGGCTCCATGCTTCTTGCACAAGGCCCGGAAAGGCGGATCGCTCACATCTTCCATGGGTGCGAGCAGGAGTGGGAACTCCGGGAGTTCGATGGGACCTATCCGGACCATGGCGAAAGGCTCGCAAAGGTAGGCAAGTGGGTCGCAGGCGTTGGGAAGCGGCGCCTTTCGCTATTTTCGCGGCCCCACTGGAGAGATGGCCGAGTGGTTTAAGGCGCACGCCTGGAAAGTGTGTTTACCTGAAAGGGTAACGGGGGTTCGAATCCCTCTCTCTCCGCCGACCAGAAGCCGCTGCAAAGCGGCTTCATTCGTTTCCGAATGAGCCAAGCGAAGCTTGGGCGAAATGAAGGAACGGATGAAGGTGATCGCGAAGCGATAGGCTTCTGGTCGAAACCCTCCCCCAATGGGAAAGCCCGTCTCGGGCAATCCCTCTCTCTCCGCCGACCAGAAGCCGCTGCAAAGCGGCTTCATTCGTTTGCGAATGAGCCAAGCGAAGCTTGGGCGAAATGAAGGAACGGATGAAGGTGATCGCGAAGCGATAGGCTTCTGGTCGAAGCCCTCCCCGAAAGGGAAAGCCCGTTCCTAGCGATCCTACTCCCGGTGATCCCCGCATCAGGAATATTGCCGTTCAACCGCTGACCTCTCCACACAAAGAGGTTCCGAAAGCACGCGCCAAAGCAGGGCCATCCAGTCCTTCCCCTAACAGGAACATCAGCTTCGCCACAGCCGCCTCCACGGTCATATCCCCACCGCTCAGCACCCCGAGTTCCACAAAGGCCTGGCTTGTCACATAACGTCCTTGTTCAACCCGGCCACCGAAGCATTGGGTCACGTTCACCACGGTGATGCCCCGCTCCCTGGCGGTTCGCAGTGCCTCAATGAACCCACTATCCGTAGGACCATTGCCGCTCCCGAAGGTGGTCAGCACCACGGCTCGCAGGCCCGGTGTGGCCAGCGCATGGCGCACCCATTCCGCACGGATGCCCGGGAACAACCGCAGAACGCCAACGTTATCGTCCATCCGGTCATGCACCTTCAAGCCAGTGGTCCGGTGGGTGAGTATCGCAGCGAGGTCATACTTGAGGTGAACACCCGCCTCGGCCAGCCGCGGATGGTTCGGTGATCGGAAGGCCTCGAACCGCTCGGCATGCACCTTGACCGTGCGATTGCCCCGATACAGGCTGTACTCGAAATACACGGCCACCTCCGGTACCACGGCGCGACCGTGCTGATCACAAGCTGCTGCCACTTCGATCGCGGTGATGAGATTCTCCTTCGCATCGGTCCGGATGGTGCCGATTGGAAGTTGCGAGCCTGTGAGGACCACCGGCTTGTTCAAGCCTTCCAGCAGGAAGCTGAGCGCGCTGGCAGTGTAGGCCATCGTGTCGCTACCGTGCAGCACGACGAATCCATCATATGCGTCGTAGTGTTCACCGATGATCCGTGCGATACGCACCCAGTCCGCGGGTCGCATGTCGCTGCTGTCGATCGGCTGGTCGAAGGACACTGCGCCGAGACGCACCTTCATCCGGTCGAGCTCGGGGACCTGCTCCTCCAGGTGGGAAAGGTCCATGGGGTGCAGGGCGCCGCTCCGTGGGTCGGCGACCATGCCGATGGTCCCGCCGGTGTAAATGATCAGGACGGAGCGCTGGTTCATCGGCGGAAGAGGCGTTCTGCGTTGGTGGTGGTGATCGAGGCGATCTCGGCCACGGTGCGCCCGGTGGCCAGGGCGAGCTTCTCCGCAATGTGCGGGATGTAGGCGCTCTCGTTGCGCTTGCCGCGGAACGGTACCGGAGCGAGATAGGGTGCGTCGGTCTCCAACACGCATTGCTCCGCACCGACCACCTGCATCGTCTCGTACAGGCCTCCCCTCGGGTAGGTGATCACCCCTCCGATGCCCAGCATGAAGCCGTCCAATGCGATGATGCGTCGCGCTTCTTCCGGAGAACCCGTGAAGCAGTGGAACACGCCGCGAAGGTCGTCCCCGTTCTCCTCCTCCACCACGGCGATCGTCTCGGCGAAGCTGTTCCGACAGTGGATCACGACCGGCAGGTCCAATTCCTTCGCCCAGCGCACCTGCTGACGGAAGGCCTCCTGCTGCTGGGTGATCCAGGTCTTGTCCCAGTAGAGGTCGATGCCGACCTCCCCCACCCCACAATAACGTCCGGTCCGAAGAAGACGCTCCACCTCATCCAACGCCTCATCGTTCACCTCCCCGACGGAACATGGGTGAAGACCCATCATGGCGAAGCAAGTGGCGGGATGAGCGGCCGCCATGGCATCCATGCCTTCGATGCTTCCATGGTCCACGTTCGGCAGGAAGAACTTCGTGACCCCCACATCGACCGCGCGTGCCAACATGGCCTCACGGTCGCCCGCGAACTGCTGGTGGTAGAGGTGGGCGTGGGTATCGATGAACACATCGGCGAAGATACCGGAGGGAACATGTGCCCATGCGGGTATTCGATCAAGTGGCCATGAAGACGATCGCCGCACGCATCCTCGGCTACTTTTGGGCGCGGCCATGAGCAGCAGTGGGGGTCCATGTCCACATGCCCTCATGGTCACATGCACGCATGAAGGTCCTCGTCCTCCGTTTCTCGTCCATCGGCGACATCGTGCTCACGAGCCCGGTACTGCGGTGTGTGAAGCAGCAACTGCAAGGAGCGGAAGTGCACGTGGCGACCAAGGCCGTTTTCGCCGATCTGGTGCGCTTCAACCCGCACGTGGACAAGGTGCATGAGCTGAAGGACGACCTCGGCGAGCTGATCCGTTCGTTGAAGAAGGAAGGCTTCGATGCCGTTGTCGACCTCCACCATAACCTGCGCACCACACGGGTCAAAAGGGCACTGGGCGTTCGTTCGAGCAGCTTCCCGAAACTGAACATCGAGAAGTGGTTGATGGTGAACTTCAAACTGGACCGTCTGCCGAAGGAGCACATCGTGGACCGCTACTTCCGTGCGGTGGAGGACCTGGGTGTCCACAACGACATGGCCGGGCTGGATCTCTTCGTTCCACCCGAACGCGAGATCGATATGCGAGCCCTGCCCGAAGCGCATCGACAGGGCTACACCGCGCTGGCCATCGGCGCTGCTCATGCCACCAAACGGCTTCCACCCCATAAGCTCATCGAACTCGCCCGATCGGTCGCAGGGCCGGTGATATTGATCGGAGGCAAGGAGGATCAGGAGGTTGCACGGAGCATCGCCTCGACCGTTGGCGGCAGGGTGTTCGATGCCACAGGACGGTACGACATCCTGGGCAGCGCCTCCCTGATCAGGCAGGCATCACGCGTGATCGCACACGACAGCGGCGCCATGCACATCGCAGCGGCCTTCAAGCGGCCCGTGATGAGCATTTGGGGGAACACCATCCCGGAATTCGGCATGGGCCCTTACATGCCGACCCATCCTCAACGTGCAAGGGTCGCACAGGTGGAACTCCCATGCCGACCCTGCTCCAAGATCGGTTACGAACGTTGCCCTGAGGGCCATTTCCGGTGCATGGAGGATCAGGATCTCAATGCCATCGCGACCTTCGCCGCCGAATGAGCTGGGACATCTTCATCCAGGACCTGCCGGACGTCCCGTCGATCAACGATGTCCCGGCCTCCCATCGACCACGTCCGATCGGAGATCGGACTGGCATCATCCGGAAGATCAAGGAAGCCGTACCGTTCGCCGAGGAACAGGACCAGGACTGGCTCTTCATCCGGCAGCCCGGCTACGACCTCAGCCTGCAGTTGCACATGGAGGACCGGGACACGGTGCGCTACATCGTGGCTCATGTGCACGGAGGCGATCAGAGCGCGGTGTGCGTAGCCGCCATCCTGCGTGCGCTGGACCTTCGCGCACACGACACGGAGACCGGCGAGCTCTTCGACGGCAACAGCCTGGACGAGAGCCTTTAGGACTTGTTATCGGCGAAGAGCGCTTTCAGCTCATTCGCATCCTCGGCCTTCATCTTGCCGCTCAGGATCAGCCGTAGCTGGCGCCGTCTCAAGGCTCCATCGTAGCGCCGTTGCTCCTCGTCGTTCTGCGGGATGACATCAGGAACCGTGCAGGAACGGCCGGCTTGGTCGATCGCGACGAAGGTGTAGATGGCGCTGGTCACCATGATCTTCTCGCCGGTCTGCTGGTCCTCCACCCATACATCCGCCCACACCTCCATGCTCGTGCTGAATCCGCGGCTCACATGGCTCTTGATCGTGACGAAGTCGCCCAATTTGATCGGCCGATCGAATCCGACGTGGTTGACGGCCACTGTGACCGCCAGCCGTTTACAATGACGGTGCGCACTGATCGCGCAGTTGATATCGAGCCACTTGAGCAATTGCCCCCCGAAAAGATTGCCCAGGGTATTGGTGTCATTGGGTAGCACGAGGTGGGTGGTCTCCGCGTAGCTTTCAGTCGTGGGTCGTGGGGCTCGGATCATCGCGGCGCGAAGGTAGAGCGCCGACCACCGCTACCTTTGGTCGAAGACCATGGAACCGACCACCACGGAGATCCCTGCCCTATTGAAGGCCCTACATCTGTTCGCCCTGGTGGTCTTCTTCGCCGGCACCTTCCACATCGTCCGCTTGTTCGTGGCGCATCGAACGGCCATGGCCAAATGGGAACCCGACCGGAAGATCCTCCTCGACCAGTTCTGTGTGTTGGAACGTCGTGCCCTCTATTACACGAACTGGCCGGCCCTGATCGCCTTCCTGATCATGGGAGGATGGGTCCTCTACCTGCGACCCGCTCTGCTGAAGGAGCCGTTCATGCACATCCTGATGGGCTACATGGCACTGGTGTTCGCGTACCACCTTTCCGTCCACCGGCTTCAACGCCGGCTTCAACGCGGCGAAGTGAAGTGGTCCGCATGGCTCATCGGGTTGTGGGGCCAAGGGGCCACGCTCCTGCTCTTCATACTGATCGTCCTGCTCATCTTCCGTGATCACATGGGTTGGATATGGGGTTCGGCCGGCCTGCTCATCGTCGGCGCCGTTGTGATGCTCGTGGGCAGCCGGCTGCGGAGTTCCACCCCGGGTACGCCAAAGGATGCTTGAACCAGGCACGATAGCCCCAGCCTTCGAACTCCCTGACCAGAACGGAGAGATGGTCTCACTGAGCGACCTGCTTGGTAGGAGCCATGTGGTGCTCTTCTTCTACCCGAAGGACAACACGATGGTGTGCACCCTGGAGGTGTGCGCCTTCCGCGATGCGCACGATGAGCTCCTTGAAGAGGATGCGGTGGTGCTAGGGATCAGCAGTGACCCGGTGGATTCGCACCTCCACTTCGCAGAGCGTTGGAGACTGCCGTACCGCCTGCTGGCCGACAAGGACAGCATGGTACGCAAGGCCTATGACATCCCGAAGACCTTCGGATTGTTCCCCGGCCGGGTGACCTATGTCATCGACAAGCAAGGCATCATCCGCACGGCATTGAACGACCCCTTGCGGGCCTCCCACCATGTTCGTTCGGCGCTACGGACGTTGAAGGCTCAGCGCACTTCGTAGAAGAGCACGCGGCCATCATCGGTGCCTACGAGCAACTGGTCTTCCCAAAGGAGCAGGGGGGCGCGGTGGTGTTGGTCCTTGTTCTCGGGAAAGCTCATGGTCCGCTGCACCTTCCCATCGGGTCCGATGAAGTCCACCTTGCCGTCCTTCACGGCACGCAGGGTCATTTCACCCACCTTCACCTCCTGCTGTTGATAGAAACGGTCGAAGGCTGAATTGGACATCTCCAGGCCCATCGCCTTCACCTGCCTGGGGTCGGGTATCCAGCGGTGCGGGGTGATCACCTTCTCCTGATGGCCATCGGCAGCGCTCCATACCGTACGCTTCCCGCTCGGACCGATCAATACCACGAATTCACCGTTGTCGTTGAAGCCCACATGGTACACCGCGGTGGCACCATCCTCCCCGTAGGCGAAGGCATGCAACTTCTTGCCGCTCTCGATCGCACACAGCACGGCACCGCTGTTGGTGCCTATCAGCACGCGGTCACCCTTCGGCGCGATGGCCAGCGCGGTGACCTCGGCCTTCCCCGCTTTGATGGTGCGTGAAGGCGTATCGGCAACGGTCTGTGCGAACACGGGAATGACGAGACCGGCCATGAGGACCGGCAGGAACGAACGCAGGATCATGATCAGGCTTCTTCCACGAGGTGATGTTGCTCCTTCAACCAGGCAAGGGCCTTCTCCTGGTCCGGGAACATCTGGATGGGGCGATGCGGCTTGTTGTGCCGAACGAAGACGTTGGCCGCGAGCTGGTGTCCGAAATCCCGCACCACGATGGCGTCAGCAGCGATGTAGCGGCAGGATGCTTCGGATGAGGCATGTGCACGCGCCTCACCGGTCATGGTGGTCCCTTCGCCCACGGAGACCATCAGCAGGGCCTTTCTTCCCTTCCGTTCCTGCTCGATGACCTCGAACATGGCCTGCACTTCTTCGGGCTGCACCAGGTGCTTGTCCTTGAAATGCGTGTGTACGATATCCCCATCCAGGAAGGCCACGGTACAGGCCTCAAGCTCCACGACATGCATCGTCTCCATCGTTTCGAGGTACGAAGTTACGACCTCATGGAGGCGGTCCGGTCACCGGTGTCCCTTAACGGACCAGTAACCAGGCCTGCCCGGTGCCTTCGCGCCGGATGGACGCCAGCAGGTCCAGGGCCTCCTGCTTATCGGCGAAACTCCCGAAGGCCACCGGATGCAATTCGCCATAGCGTGAGAGACGGCTGGCCTTGTATCCCTTGTCCTGCAATTCCTTCAACAATCGGTCGGCGTTCTCGGGTTGTGCGAAGCAGCCACCGATCACGTGGAAGCGCAGGCGCATGGCGGTGCGCGGTGCGATGGCCACCGCGGTGGTATCGGCCGGTGCGCTTCCCATGTCCACGGTGAGGGAGACGCTGTCGTTGTCGCTCAGGGGCATGGTATGCACGCCGAACACGTCCTCCGGCAATGAGAAGGACGCGGAATTCGCCTTCAACGATGGCACAGGGGTGGTGCCTGGTTCATAGGTCGCATCCGATCGAGGCCCGAGCGCCAGGTTACCATACCTGGTCATCCCGACGTAGGTTGCGGCCGCGCCACCGAGCAGCAACAAGGCCACGGCCGCCGCGGCGGACCAGGGGCGCTTGGACGCATGGACAGGCGCAGTGATCGCGGTCTCAGTTGCCATGGGGATCACCCGAGGCTCTTCCGTTCTCCGCACCACCGGGGTGGCCACCACCGGTGCAAGGCCGAAGGCTTCCTTCAGGAAGTTCGCCCGGTCATCCGGGTCGAACTGCAGGTTCCGTTGCTGGTCGCGATAGAAGATGCCGATGCGTGGCACTTCCAAACGACCATTCGCTTCCAACCGTGCCCGCCATTCGGCCACCTCCCTCTCGATCAGCGCGTTGGCAGCTGCGAATCCAATGTCATTACGCTCTGCGATGTGATCCGAGAGCAGGCCATCGTTCCGGAGCAGGTGGCGGTTGAATCCGACCTCTTTGCTCGGTGGATGGATCAACTGACGCACCTTGTCCAACCTGGCCGGTCGGTATTGCGCTAGGAAGCCTCCCCATCCGGGCACGATCACACAATCGTGCTCGAAGAGTAACAGATGTAGTTCCCTGGCGAGGCTCATGATACGGCGTGCAAGATAGCGGTGCCCGGATCAACGCTGACCAGCCACGAGACGCCTGGCCTCCTCCAGGTCGGCGGGGGTGTCCACACAGAACGAAGGGTGTTCCGTCAACCCGACCCGGACCCGGAAGCCGTTCTCCAACCACCGCAATTGCTCAAGGGATTCGGCCAGCTCCAAGAGGGACGGCGGCAACTGGACGATCCGGGCCAATACCTCGGTACGGTACGCATAGAGGCCGATGTGCTTCAAGTATCGGAACGCCTGATGGCGCTCCCCGCCTACATGGTTCCGAAGTACAGGGATGCAGGCTCGACTGAAGTACAAGGCATTCCCGTCGCGGTCGGTGGTGATCTTCACCTTGCCGGGATCGTCGAGATCGCTGTCATCGTTCACGAGATGGGCCAGGGTCGCCAGACCTCCGGACGCTGACGCCAGGGTCGAACAGAGCTCGTCGATCTGCGCGGGAACAAGGAAGGGCTCATCACCCTGGATGTTCACGACGGCATCGAAGCGATCCGCCCCGACCAGGGCAAGCGCCTCGTGACATCGGTCCGTCCCGCTCGGATGCTCCGTACCGGTCATCACGGCGCGACCTCCGGACGCCACCACGTGATCGAGGATGCGTCGATCATCAGTGGCAACCACGACCTCGCTCAAGGCACCGGCCTTGGATGCCTGCTCCAGCACACGCTGGATCATGGACTTTCCGCCGATCTCGGCCAACGGTTTGCCGGGAAGACGGCTGCTTGCGAAGCGAGCCGGTATCACCCCGAGGATACGTGCGCTCATGGGATCACAGGTTCAAACTGAGCTGCACCTGCATGCTCCGGGGCGCCTCTACCGAGAGCGGCCGCAAGGAATAGCTGCGATTGGTCAGGTTGTTCACGATGAACGCCGCACGAAGACCATTCGTGAGGTCCACTCCCACGCGGGCGTCCACGATCAGGTCGCCGGAGCGGTGCGCCTCCATCCACTCGCGCACCCCCGTCTCCAGCAGACCGTTGTCATCGAGGTCGATGAAGGCCTTGTCGATATTCCGGATATGGCTGTTGTAGCGCATACTTCCGCCCAGGAAGACCCGCTTGTACTGCGCCTGCATGTCGAACCGGAACAATTGCTGGATCCTGAACTTCAGGATATGGTCCGTGGTGTCGAAGCTCGAGTTGAGGTAGGTGCTCGGGGGGAAGGCACTGCCGGGGTTCGGAGAGGCCGCGTACTGTTCGGAGGGGGTGGTACTGATGGGAAGGGTCTGCGTATAGCCCATCAAGGTGGTGAGCTCCACCGCGCCGATGCTTCCCTTGCCAGCCATCTCGAACTCGTAGCCCGTCACACGCGCCCCGCCGGTGTTCACGCTCTTGAACCCATACGAGCTGAAGGTGGAACCGGGGGCCCAGTGCCCGAACGTGAACTCCACGAACTGCTCGAAGTCCTGCTGGAAGACAACCGCATCCACGTAGCCCATGAACCCGCCCACCTTGAAGCCCTGCTTCACCCCGCCTTCCAGGTTCCAGCTCTTCTCCGGCTTGAGGTCCGGGTTCGGATGGATGAACAGGGCACCCAAGCTTGTGGAAATGAAGCGTTCGCCGATGGTGGGGAAGCGGAAGCCCTGTCCGTAGCTCGCCCGCAGGTAGGTGGCGCGCAGGACCTGGTAGGTGGCACCGGCGCGGAACACCGGTTGTTCCGCCTCCAGACCGTCCACCTCGAATCGCTCGTAACGCACTCCAGCGCTCAAGGCCACCTTCTCGAACAGTTTCTTGTCCATCTGGAGGTAGGCGGCGGTGTTCAGCGCTTCGTTCGCGCCATCGCCATCCGCATTGCCCGCGTAGAGCTCGGCCGTGGAGCGCACCCTCCGCCAGAGCACACCGGCCGTGGCCACCGTCTCTCCAAAGAAGCGGAAACGCTGCTGCACCTGGTACTCCGCGTGCATGGTGGTATTGCTGTTGCCCTGGCCGTTGTCGTTGTCGAACTCCTGCCGGTGCATGCGCGTGCGCAGCGTGTGGCGCGTACCCTGTTGGGACAAGTAGTCGATGAAGGGATCCACGTAGTACTGGGTGCCACGCGTACGGGTCACGGTGCCGGGCTTGGGCCGGTAAAGTCCATCCGTGATGTCGTTCCAGATGAAGACGCTCGTGCTGCGGCTCTTCATGGCATTGGCATTGATGCCGTAGCTCAAGCCCTTCACCTTTCCGTTCCGCCAGCGCGTACCGATGTTGAAGCGCACACGGTTGTCGTACCCCCCCGGTCCGGTGCGCAGCGGATCGGCGGCGATGGTGTCCGGCGGAAGGGGCTCCGGCCCGATGTATCCGTTGTCCGAGAAGGCATTGCCCCCGAGCACCAGGTCGAATTTCCCGATGCGACGGGCGTGGCTGAAGCTGGCTCCGGAGAGGCCCGGGTTATTGTCTCCCCACCAGCGGGCCGATGCATTGGCCGGGGCGTCGTACAGGCCGGAGAAGACCGTGGCCTTCGTGCTCGGTGTCTCGCGCGGATAGGCGGTCCGCACGTTGATCACGCCGCTCAAGGCCGCACTGCCATAGAGCACACTGCTCGCACCCTTGATCACCTCCACCTGCTCCAGGTTCTCGATCGGCAGGAAGCTCCAGTTCGGCCTTCCGATGTCGCCGCTCAGGATCGGCACGCCATCCACCAGCACCTGCACACGGCTGCCAGCACCATAGCTGAACCCGCTGCCGGCGCGGATCTGCGGCTCCTCGTCCACGATCACCACACCGGGCACCTGATCCAGGGCATCGCTCAGCGAAACGATGTTCTTGTTGCGGATGAGGTCCGGCTTGATCACGCTCAACGACTGCGTCACTTCCCCAACGCGCTGCTCGAACTTGCCTGCGCTGATCACCACCATGTCCAGCTGCATGGCCGATGGGCTCATCCGCACATCGTTCGTCACGGAGGCGGCGACCGGAAGGTCCAGGGCCCGTGTGACGGTGACATAACCCACGAACGAGTACGTGATGGTCTGCGGACCGGTCGGGACCGGGAAGGAATAATCCCCGTTCACATCGGTGGCCCCGCCCTTCCCCGGTGCATAGGTCACGTTCACCCCGATGAGCGGTTCGCCGCTCTGTTCATCGGTCACCTTCCCCTTCAACACCACATCCTGAGCGTGGGAGCAGAGCGCTCCGGCCAGGGCGCACAGCGCGACGGTCGACCTCATCATGCGGCAGCTACATTTGTGGGACCACCGCCGTACCTCACGGGCAGGTCCGTCGGCGATGCGGCTAAATGTAGCGAAAGGGCCATACGCGCACGTGGAGGAACAGCAGTGGATATACCGCATCGCCCTGTCCATGCTCAAGGGTATCGGCCCGGTGAACGCGCGCAACCTGGTGGCCTATTGCGGTGGGGTGGAACCGATCTTCTCGGATCGCAAGTTGAAGAACACCCTGGCCAAGGTGCCCGGCATCGGACCGAAGTTGATCGCCAGCATCACGGACAAGAAGGTGCTGGCCGCAGCGGAAAAGGAGCTGGTCTATGTGCGGAAGCACAAGCTGCGGATGCACTTCTATCTCGACGCGGACTTCCCGCGTCGCTTGAAACAGGCAGAGGACGCACCGGTGATCCTCTTCGCGGACGGCAATGCCGACTTCGAGGCGGAGCACATGGTGAGCATCGTGGGCACGCGCACCCCGACCGAGGAAGGCAAACGCCTGTGCGTGGAACTCGTGCAAGGCTTGAAGGAATGCAACGCGACCATTGTCAGCGGTCTCGCTTACGGCATCGACATCGTGGCGCACAGGCATGCACTGAGGAACGGCCTGCCGACCATCGGCTGTGTGGCGCACGGCCTGGACAAGCTCTATCCCGGCGACCACGCGGGCACCGCTAAAGAGATGGTGAAGCACGGGGCCCTGGTCAGTGAACTACCGAGCGGCTCCAGCTTCGCACCCGGGAACTTCCCCGCGCGCAATCGCGTGATCGCGGGCTTGAGTGACTGCACCATCGTGGTGGAGAGCGGGCCGAAGGGCGGCAGTTTGATCACGGCCGACATCGCCAGCAGCTACGACCGCGAGGTCTTCGCCTTTCCAGGCAGGCCGACCGATCCACGCAGCGAGGGGTGCAACAAACTGATCCAGCAGAACAAGGCAGCGCTCATCACCAATGCACAGGACGTGATCACGATGATGGAGTGGATGCCGAAGAAGAAGAAAGCGCCGGTTCAGGCCGCGCTATTCGCCGAGTTGATGCCCGATGAGCAAACGCTCGTGGACATCATCAAGGCACAGGGCAGCGCTCACATCGACGATCTCTGTGTTCGGAGCAAATGGGCGCAGGGCAAGGTGGCCGGGCTCCTGTTGAACATGGAGTTCAACGGGGTGGTGCGTAGTTTGCCGGGGAAGGTGTATCAGTTGAATTAAAGCGCACCGACCGGTCAACACCGCTTCCCATTTGCGCGACGGAACGGCCCATCTACCTTTGCCCCCGCTTAAACCAAGAGCACCCCAAAACACCCCCGTATGGCAAAGTCGAACAAGGCCTTAGATGCCTTCATGGCCGAAGTGAAGAAGCGCAACGGCAACGAGCCGGAGTTTCTCCAGGCCGTGCACGAAGTGGCCGAGATGGTGATCCCCTTCATCGAGGCGAACCCGAAGTACAAAGGCAAGATGCTCCTGGAGCGCATGGTGGAGCCCGAGCGCACCATCATGTTCCGCGTGCCATGGGTGGATGACAAGGGCCAGACCCAGGTGAACCGCGGTTTCCGTGTGGAGTACAACAGCGCCATCGGTCCTTACAAGGGCGGCTTGCGCTTCCATCCGAGCGTGAACCTGAGCATCCTCAAGTTCCTGGGCTTCGAGCAGACCTTCAAGAACAGCCTCACCACCCTGCCCATGGGCGGCGGCAAGGGCGGCAGCGACTTCGACCCGAAAGGCAAGAGCGATGGCGAGGTGATGCGCTTCTGCCAGAGCTTCATGACCGAGCTGTGGCGCCACGTGGGCCAGTTCACCGACGTGCCCGCGGGTGATATCGGCGTGGGCGGTCGTGAGATCGGCTTCATGTTCGGCCAGGACAAGCGACTGCGCAACGAGTTCACCGGTGTCTTCACCGGCAAGGGCCGCACCTGGGGTGGATCGCTCATCCGTCCGGAAGCCACGGGATACGGCTGCGTGTACTTCGCGGCGGAGATGATGAAGGAGAACAAGCAGGACTTCAAGGGCAAGATCGTGGCGGTGAGCGGCAGCGGCAACGTGGCCCAGTACGCGATCGAAAAAGCCACCCAGCTCGGCGCCAAGGTGGTGTCCGCCAGCGACAGCGATGGCGCCATCTACGACCCCGCCGGCATCACCGGCGAGAAGCTTGCCTACATCATGGAGCTGAAGAACGTGAAACGCGGCCGCATCGAGGAGTACGCGAAGAAGTTCAAGGGCAGCACCTACAAGAAGGGCGCCCGCGTGTGGGACCTTGTCGCCAAGTGTGACGTCGCTCTCCCCTGTGCCACGCAGAACGAACTGGATGAGAAGAACGCGAAGGACCTGGTGAAGAAAGGTGTGAAGTACGTCGCCGAAGGCGCGAACATGCCCACCACACCGGAAGGCATCACCGTGCTGCAGGGCGCGGGTGTGGCCTTCGCACCCGGCAAGGCAAGCAACGCGGGTGGCGTGGCCACGAGCGGCCTGGAGATGAGCCAGAACAGCCTGCGCATGAGCTGGAGCCGCGACGAAGTGGACCACCACCTGCACAAGATCATGAAGGACATCCACGCGGCCTGTGTTCGCCACGGCCGTGAGGGCAAGAAGATCAACTACGTGAAAGGCGCCAACATCGCCGGCTTCGTAAAGGTGGCCGATGCGATGCTGGACCAGGGCGTGGTGTGAGCGGACCCCTGGGATCACCAAACGAAAGCCCCCGGATCTCCGGGGGCTTTCGTCATTTTGGGAGCTGCTGCCGGAGCCATCAATGCTTCACCACCATCCGCTTCCGATCAGCTCCAGCAAGACCATAGGTATAGATGCCATCCGCCAGGTCAGCGACCGGCACGGTCAGCATCGTGCTCCCTGCATTGACGTTCAAGGACCGCACCGTACGCCCTTGTACATCGGTCACGACCAACAGCCCACCGTTGTGGCCCGGCTCCATGGGGATGTGCACCAGTTGTGAGGCTGGCACCGGGAAGGCGTCCCCAATGAACGTACCACCCGACGACTCATTGATCGAGGTCGAGCCATCCATTGCCGCCACGCGCTGCACCTGATACACCGGTCCCTGGTCCGCTTGAACGAACGCGACCACATGCAGTTCTTCCACATTCCACGCAGAAGGCATGGTGTAGGTATAACTGCGCTGAACGAATTCCCCTGTGGTCGGCATCGCGATGTCCTCTCCATCCACGGATGTGACGTAGCCACGCAACACATGGCGATGGTCATAGGCTGCGTGTGCGCCATTCACGTAATCCTGCTGGTAGCCGATCACATGGTCCTCGGTGAGCAGAACGTACAGCTGATCAGTGGAGGTGAGGCTTGTCCCAGTGTAGTACACCTCGACCGTGATGCTCACATGTTGGGAGCTGGCATCATATGCACTGGCGAGACCCACATTGACCGGAGAAGGTGCGGACAGGACCACCGGAACCTGCGAGGACCACGAATTGGCGGATGATAACTGGGAGCGGTTCACCAGTCCTTGCGGCTGGAACGCTACGCCCCAGGCAGACCATAACGCGGCACCATCATCGGTGCGGAAGTCCGGCTGGGAGCCCTGCGGCACCGAGAGGGAGCCACCGTGCACCTCCACGAGCACGAGATCATCCGGGTGGGCTGCAGTAAGCCCGTTGGCAACCGTATGCGCTGCTGGGCAATTCCCACAGTTGATCGCAGTGAACAACTCCAGCAACGCCGTTCGCTGCTGCGGTTCCGTGGAGACCAGGGTCTGTGCACTCGAGGCACCGGGGATCAACAGGGCGGTCGTGAAGAGGAGTGGAAGCGTATTCATCATTGTCGGCGATGGATCAGGTGGGAAAAGAAAGGCCCCGGTCCTTGACCGGGGCCTCTTTATTCGGAGCGGGACCCGGTCAGCAGAACTCTTCGTAGGCCATCTTCAGGTTGTCGGCGATCATCTCGGCACTACGGCCTTCGATGTGATGGCGCTCGAGGAAGTGCACCAATTTGCCATCCTTGAACAGCGCCATGGCCGGGCTGCTCGGCGGGTATGGGAGGAAGTGTTTGCGGGCCTGGTTCGTGGCATCGGTATCAACGCCAGCGAAAACAGTCACGAGATGATCCGGTCGTTTACCGCCGGTCAGACTTTGCTTGGCGCCTGGGCGGGCGGCACCGGCCGCACAGCCGCATACGCTGTTCACCACGCACAGGACGGTACCTGGCTGTGTCAGGGCCTTATCTACTTGGTCGGGGGTCTGCAATTGTTCGAAACCGACGGAGACCAGGTCGGTCTTCATGGGCGCAACGAGCTCTGGAGGATACATGGTTCAATGCCAGCGTCATTGAGTTGTGGCCGCTGGCTGGTACAAAGATACTTCCCATGGAGAGGAATAAGGAAGGACCATCGTGGTACGACGACCAGTTGGCCCTACAACGCCCGCTTCCGCTTGAAGAACGCCTTCAACAGGTCCGCACACTCCGCTTCGAGTACCCCGCCGGTCACCTGGGTCTTCGGATGCAGCAGTGCACCCCCGAAACGTCGGTATCCGGCCTTCTCGTCGAAGGCACCGAACACCACGCGCCCCAACTGCGCCCAATGCATCGCTCCAGCACACATCACACAAGGCTCCAAGGTCACGAAGAGGGTGCACTCCTTCAGGTACTTGCCCCCGACATGCTCCGCCGCTGCTGTGATAGCCTGCATCTCCGCGTGGGCAGTCACATCGTTGAGTCGTTCAGTGAGGTTGTGCCCACGAGCTACGATGCGGTCCTGCCATACGACCACCACGCCAACAGGCACTTCATCCGCCTTGAACGCTAGTTCGGCCTCCTTCAAGGCTTGGCGCATGTAGTGTTCGTCCGAGGTCTGTACGATCATGCCGTTGCCTCTGCCCGAAGGCCGGGTTCGTTCACGAGCACACCCTGCACCTCCGGTTTCAGGTCTTTGATGTTCAGCTGCAGGCTTCGGCGGCCATTCCATTCATTCTCCTCCAACGTGTAGATCAAGCTGAACGGCGCGCCGCTCTTCACCAGGTCCAAGTGCCCGCCGAGTCGGAAACCGATGGCATCGAAGACCGGACCCTCGCCACCGGCCATGCGAACAGCGCACTTCAGATGATCCTCTCCCACGATCCGGGCCTGGCCGGTATCCACCACCCCCCTTGTCATCAGGAGCGGCTTCATGTTCCCAGGCCCGAAGGGTTCCATGTGATGCAGGATACGCGCTAACGGATCGTCCAGGTCCCTGAGCACCACTTCGGCGTCCACCTCCTCCTCGGGCACACGCAATGCCGGATCCATCGTCGTGCGCACGACCTCATCGAAGCGTGCACGGAAGGCATCCACATTGCTCAACGGCATCGTGAGACCGGCAGCGTACATGTGACCGCCGAACTGGTCCAGCAGGTCACTGCATGCATTGATCGCTTCGTACACATCGAACCCTTTGACGCTGCGCGCGCTCCCGACCGCCTTCCCCTGGCTTTCGGTGAGCACCACGGTCGGCCGGTAGTACCGTTCGATCAGGCGTGAGGCGACGATCCCGATCACACCCTTGTGCCAGCTCGCATCGAACACCACCGTGCTCCACGCTTCGCGCAGACCCTCATCACCGGCGATGCGCTCCAGGGCGGACTCCGTGATGTTCTTGTCCAGTTCCTGTCTTGCCGTGTTATTCCCGTCCACGCGCAGACCGATCTGATCGGCCTGTTCCTGATCCTTCGCCAACAGCAGCTCAACGGCCTGTCTTCCATGTTCGATCCGTCCGGCCGCATTGATCCGCGGCCCGATGGTGAAGACCAGTTCGGATACGCCAAGTCGCCGCTTCACGTTGGCCATCTGCATCATCGCCTTGATGCCGGGTCGAGGGTCGTGGTTCACCTGTTTCAAGCCGAAGTGGGTGAGCACCCTGTTCTCACCGGTCACCGGCACGATGTCGCATGCGGTGCTCACGGCCACCAGGTCCAGAAGGGTCTCGATCTCGCTCTGAGGGATCCCGTTTCGTTGCGCGAGACCCTGGACCAGTTTGAACCCGATGCCACATCCGCTCAGTTCCTTGTACGGATAGGCGCAGTCCGTCCGCTTGGGATCGAGAACCGCCACCGCTTTCGGCAGCTCATCACCCGGCCTGTGGTGATCGCATATGATCATGTCCACGCCCCGTTCCGCGGCATAGGCCACCTTGTCCACCGCTTTGATGCCACAATCGAGCGCGATGATCACTCCGGCTCCTTCGCTCACTGCACTGTCGATGCCTTGGAACGAGATGCCGTAGCCTTCGGTGTACCTGTCCGGGATATAGAACGAGAGGTTCCCGGTGAATCGTGAAAGGAAGGAATAGACGAGGGCAACGGCGGTGGTACCGTCCACATCATAATCCCC